>Ga0164242_10003908_pt1 | contig 16856 bp, 15 predicted proteins | sample OricomgcompostMG_FD_108783 | JGI IMG/M metagenome (GOLD analysis project Ga0164242, IMG submission 108783) | Miracle-Growth compost microbial communities from Emeryville, California, USA - Original compost - Miracle growth compost (MG) ...
CCGTCGGCAGGGTGACCAGCAGCGTCGCGACGATCGCGCCGGTGTCGGTGTTCCGCACCTCGACCGAGAAGGTCCCGAGGCGATCGCCCGTCCCGGTGCCGTCGTCGCCGTCGTCGACGAGATCGGTGTCGAGCGCGGCGGTCGCCGGTGGCGTCGCGCTCGGGCTCGGGCTCGGGGAGGGCGCCGGCGGCTTCGGCGGGACCGGCGGGGCCGCCGGCGCGGACGGCTCCGTCGGCGGCGACGATGGCGGAGAGGTCGGACTCGGGGCCGGTGGCGTCGGGTCGGGACTCGGCGCGGCGGATGGCGTGGTCGGGGCTGAGGTCGCCGCCGGCGGTGCGGCCTGCGCGGGCGCTCCGCCGCCGCTCGTGATCGCACTACCCGCCGCGACGACGACGAGCGCGCCGACCGCGGCGACCGCCGCCCCCGCGCCGAGCTGCGCGAGCGAGGCGCGCGGTCGCAGCAGCTTCGCGGCGGCGCCGACCGCGGCCGCAGCCGGCTGGGCGCCGCCGAGCAGGACCGCTCCGGCGCCGGCGCCGAGCGCGAGGCCGCCGATGAGGATGGGGCCGAAAACGGAGCGCAGGCCGCCGGCGACGTCCCGGAGCTCGGCGAGCACGACCGGGCATTCCTCGCATCCCTCGAGGTGGGCGTCGACCTTCGTCCGATCGCGCTTCGACAGCGTGCCTCGCAGATAGGCGCCCATCATCCGGCGGGTCGGCGCGCAGTCCGCCTGCGCCGGGCCGTCGGCCACATGCGCCTGCACATAGGCGTCGCGGAGCGCGTCGCGGGCGCGGACCGCGAGCGCAGAGACCGCGTTCGGCGTCAGTCCGAAGAGCGGCGCGGCCTGCGCGGGAGCCACGCCCTCGACGTCGAGATACCAGAGCACCGCCTGATGCCGCTCCGGGAGCGTCGCGAACGCCCGCGAGACGAGCTGCGCCTCGACGGAGCCGTCGGTCTGGTCGGCGAGCGCCGTCGCCGCCTCATAGGGCTCCCAGTCGTCGACGTCGTCCTCGCGGGAGCGGCGCTGACCGTGCTCGACGGCGAGCCGTCGGATGACGGTGTAGAGATAGGCGCGGAACGAATCGTCGGGGCCGCGGCCGCGGGAGATCGCGCCCTGAATGCGCTCGAAGGCGCTGGCGACGAGGTCCTCCGCGAGATGCGGATCGCCGGTCACGGCGCGCGCGACGGCCAGCCCGGCCTCCCGGTGGCGGGCGTAGAGCAGCCCCATCGCGGCGGCGTCTCCGGCGCGAATCCTGGTCAGCAGCTGAGCGTCGCTCAGCTCGGCGTGGTCGGGCTCCACGATGACAAGGATAAACACGTCCGTTTCGCGTCACGAGTCGGCACACTTTCCGTCTCTTCCGATGAGATGGAGCACGGCCCGCGGAGTCTGGAGGCCGCCATCGGGCGCTTCGCGGAGGCGCTCGAGGCAGGCCGCGTCGCGCCTGCCGTCGAGGCCTTCGGGGCCCGACGCGGCGACGACGGCATCGCGCTCGCCGACGCGCTCGACGACCTCGACGCGGTGCACCGCGCGGTCGCCGGCGTCGAGCCGCCGGGCAGCCTGCTGCGCGGCTTCGCGGTGGCCTGGTCGGAGTCGGCCCACGGCCGGTTCCTCGCCCGCGGCGCGCTCGACCATCGCACCGGGCTGGCGACCACCGACTTCCTCGCGACCCGGCTCCGCGACCTCGCACGCACCGGCGAGCACCGCCGGCGGCGGCTCGTGGTGGCCGCCCCGGCGCCCGCCACCGCCTCGCAGCTGCGCGGTACGCTGCGCGGCGCGCGCATCGCGCGGATCCTGCTCGACTCGTTCCCCCTCGGCGAGACGCCGGCCGGGCTCCCCTCGGGCCGGATCGCCCTCATCGCGCCGCTCGACGACGCGTTCGAGGCGGATCTGGTGCGCGCCCGGATCGCGATCCGCGCCATCGACGGCGAGGACGCCGCCGTCGAGCATCTCGGTCTGCCGGCGACGGCGGCCGCGATCCCGGAGCTGCTCGCGACGCTCTGAGCGCAGCCGGGTGAGCCGCCCGTGCTCAGCCGAACAGCGGAACGACGGGGATCGGCTCCACCATGTCCTCGGCCGCGAGCGGGATGTGCATCGGGTTCTTCGCCCGCAGCCCGCCGTCGACCGTGAAGTCGCACCCCGTGATCAGTCGCGCATAGTCCGAGCAGATCCAGGCGATGCAGTGGCCGATGTCGGTCGGGGTGCCGGTGGTGCCCATCGGCTCGAGCGGCGGCCGCTCGCCCTCCCAGCGCAGCGGACGCCGCCAGGGCTCGCTGCGCTCGGTCGCACCGCTGTACGCGAAGCGGCCGCGCGCCTTGAGACGCTCGATCACCTCGGGATTGTCCGGCGTCGGCGCGGTCGGCGTGAAGCCGTTCACCCGGATGCCGTAGGGCGCGAGCTCCATCGCCGCGGCGCGGACGAAGTTGTTCACCCCGCCCTTCTGGAAGGAGTACGCGATGTAGCCGGGGTTGCCCTTCCAGCCGCTCGACGACGAGATGCAGACGATCGAGCCCCGGATGCCGCGCTCCGCCATCGCGCGCGCCGCATACTTCGTGTTGAGCAGGCAGCCGAGCCCGGCGACGCCGACCGCGGACATGAAGCTGTCGGCGGACTCGTCGAGCACGCCGGCGAAGCGGCCCATCATCGCCGCGTTGTTGACGACGATGTCGATGCGTCCCCACTCCTCGAGCACCCGATCGACGTAGGCCGAGACCTGCGCCTCATCGGTGACGTCGCCGGGCACCGCGAGCGCGGTCCCGCCATGCTCGGCGATCCGCGCCGCGGTCGCCTCCGCGGCCGCGGGCTGGACATCGTTGCACGCGACCTTCGCGCCGTAGGCGGCGAGCGCCGTGGCGATGCCGTTGCCGATGTTCGGGCCGGCGCCGGTGACGAGCGCCACCTTGCCTTCGAGTGTGAGCTCCATGGCGTTCTCCTCTTACTGGTCGGTCTCGTCGCCGGTGACGAGGGGCTGGATGCGTCGGTGGCCGGAGTGGCCGAGCAGCCGGTGGTCGGCGAACCCCCAGCACAGCGTGCTGGAGACCCCGGCGCCCCCGGCCGAGACGAGCATGATCTCGTCGGGGTCGTGGAACAGCGGCACCCGGGAGTCCCGCGGGTCGCCGGGCTTGAATCCGCGAGCGTCGCGCTCGAGGTCCCACAGCTCGCCGGCGAGTCGCCAGCAGCGCTCGACGAGATAGCGCTGGATGTCGGACCGCGACCAGCCGTGCGTCCGCATCGTGGCCCGATGCTCCGGCGCGAGGATGACCACGCACTCCGCCGGGCCGCCGGTCGTGTAGTGGCTCGCGACGTTCATGTTCTCGGCGAAGGTGTCGAGGATCGTCTCCGGCTTCGTCGCCCCCTGCGTCATGATCTGGGTGGCGCCCTCGACGGCGATCACGGTCACCACGTCCTCGCCGGCCTCGAATCCCTTCGCGACGTGCAGCGGCTCCCAGGGGCTGCCCTCCTCGTCCTCGGCGATGGCGAGCGTGTACTTGCCGGGATGGCCGATCGTCGTCTTGTCGAGCACGCGCGGCGTCGCGCCCCCGAGGTTCACCATCGCGAGTCGCACGGCACGGCCGATCGACGCGTTCGAGCGCGGGCCTGGTCCGAAGAGGTTGCCCTGCGAATTGAGGCCGAGCGCGTGCCGGATGGGCCCGTTCACGATGAGGAGCGGTGCGACGCCCTTCGTCGTCGTCGCCACGCCCATCGGATTCGAGTCCGGGTGGAGGACGACCTCCATCGCGGCGAGCACCACCGGGAGATGCTCGGTGCGGCAGCCGGCCATCACCGCGTTCACCGCGACATCGCGCACCGTGACCTCGGTATAGCGCGGCGGCATGATCCCGAGCACCTCGTCGGGATCGCGTCCGGTGGCGGCGACGGCCGCGTCGACGAGGCCCGTCTCCGGCGGGATCACCGGGAGCCCGTCGGTGTAGCCCTGCGCGTGCAGCTCGTCGATGCGCGCGATGATCTCGTCCAGCTCCGCCACCTTCATCGGTCGTCTCCTCGTCGCTCGGTCCATCCGGTGCTGCGTCGCGGCTCTCCCGAGCCGGCGTCGAGACCGCCCGCACCGCCTCCTCGCGGCCGTCGGTCTCGCCTGGGTCAACTTAGGCCGGACCTGCCGCGGACCCGGGAGCGAGGTTCCGCGTCACGGAACCGCTCGGGGACGCGGGCGCGCATTCCCGAGAATGGAAGCGGACCGCAGCCCCGCCCGGGGCCGCCCGCCGCGATGCCGCGACGAATGCCTGCCCCCGAGGAGCCTCCGCCCATGCCCCAGCCGTCCCGGCGCCAGATGGCGCTCACCATGTTCGTGCTGCCCTTCGGCTACCACTTCGACGCCTGGCGCCTGCCGCACAGCCGGTCCGACGAGGTCGCACGCATCGGCATCGTGCGCGACATGGTCCAGGCCGCCGAGGCGGCGAAGCTGCACGCCGTGTTCTTCGCCGACTCGAACGACCCCGCGGGGCTGCAGAACGGCGACAGCCGGGCGGCGACCGTCTACGAGCCGGTGTCGACGATCGGGGCGATCTCGAGCTTCACGTCGAAGATCGGCATGATCGGCACCGCCTCGACCACCTACTCCGAGCCGTACTCCGTGGCGCGCCAGTTCGCCGGCCTCGACCTGCTGAGCAACGGCCGGGTCGGCTGGAACGTCGTCACCTCCTTCGGCGCCGGAGCGAACTTCGGCATGGATCGACTGCCCGACCCGGAGGAGCGCTACCGCCGTGGCACCGAGTTCGTGGAGGTCGTGCAGCAGCTCTGGGACAGCTGGGAGGACGACGCGCTCATCAACGACCGCGAGCGCGGCCTGTGGGCCGATCCGGCGAAGCTGCATCCGATCGACCATGTCGGCGAGTTCTACCGCGTGCGCGGCCCGCTCAACATGCCCCGGCCCCCGCAAGGGCACCCGCTCATCGTGCAGGCGGGGCAGTCGAGCCATGGCATCGAGCTCGGCTCATCGGTCGCCGACGCGATCTACACCGTCCAGCCGGACCTCGAGCCCGCCATCGCCTTCTACGACGACTACAAGCAGCGCGTGCGCGCGAAGGGGCGCGATCCCGAGAAGGTGAAGATCCTCCCCGGGATCATGCCGATCGTCGGCCGGACCCGGGCGGACGCCGAGGCGCTCAGCCAGGAGCTCATCGACGCCGTCCGGCTGGACGTGGGCCGCGAGACGGTGGCGCGGTTCCTCGGGATCGACATCAGCGACCTCGACTACACCGACTTCATCCCGCCGGAGCGGATGATCGACGGCCCTGAGCGGATGTCCCGCTGGCGCCAGTTCCGCGACCTCGCGCTCGAGAAGAACCTCGGCGAGCTGACGATCCACATCGCCCGCTCGATGGGCCATCGCTCGATGGTCGGCTCGGCGGACGAGGTCGCCGAGAACCTGATCGAGTGGTTCGACCGCCGCGCCGCGGACGGCTTCAACCTGAACCCGCCGAGCATCCCGGTCGCGATGCAGCGGATGTTCGACCTGCTGGTGCCGGCGCTGCAGGAGCGCGGCTACTTCCAGCAGGACTATCGCGGGGACACCTTCCGCGAGCGACTCGGCGTCGAGATGAATCCGCGCCGGACGCACCACTGAGCCGACCGGCTGTGGCCCGGATCCCCGAGGGGTCCGGGCCACAGCCGTCTCGAGCCACGGGCGGCAGCGGACGCGAGGGAGGCCCGGCCGCTCGACCGGGCCTCCCTCGTCTCAGCGCCGCCGGACGATCCGCGGATCCAGATAGTCCCGGAGCGAGTCGCCGAAGAGATTGAACGCGAGCACCGCCAGGGAGAGTGCGATCGCGGGGAACACGATCAGCCACGGCGCGAAGCTGATGTACTGCACGCCGGAGGACAGCATCCCTCCCCAGGACGGCGTCGGCGGGGCGGGCCCGAGGCCGAGGAAGCTCAGCGCGGACTCGGCGATGATGACGCCGGCGAAGCGCAGCGTCGCGACGGTCACCAGCGGGCCGACCATGTTCGGCAGGATGTGCCGCAGCACGATGCGCGCCGGGCCCGCCCCGACCGAGCGGGAGGCCTCGACGTAGCGCTCCTGCTTCAGCCGGATCACCTCGCCGCGGGTGACGCGGTTGAAGCCGGGGAGCAGCATCACCATGAGGGCGAAGATCGTGTTCGGGATCGAGGGGCCCATGATCGCGGCGATGAGCAGCAGCAGCACGAGCGGCGGGATCGACTCGATGGCGTCGGCGATGCGCTGGATGACGAGGTCGACGACACCGCCGACGTAGCCGGAGATGACGCCGATGATCAGCCCGAGCACGCCGCCGATGATCGTCGTGCTCACGGCGATGATCAGCGAGGTCTGGGCCCCGAAGATGATGCGGCTGAGCACGTCCCGACCGAGCCAGTCCGTCCCGAGCAGGTACTGCGCCGAGGGCGGCTCGAGGATGGCCGTCCGGAACTGCTCGAAGGGCGAGTACGGCGCGATCCACTCGGCGCAAGCCGCCACCAGCACGATGAGCACGATGACGACGAGGCTCGCCGTCCCGATCGGCTCGTTCCGCACGAAGCGCCGCAGCGCGGATCCCCGGCTCGGGCGCATCGCTCTGGCCACGATCGTGCCGGTCATGTGCCCACTCCTGCCGTCCGGATCCGGGGATCGATGATGGTGTACGCGAGGTCGATGACGATCGTGACGGTCACATACATGACGCAGTAGAACATCGCGCAGGCGACCACCAGCGGGTAGTCGCGCTGCGAGACGGCCTCGTAGGTGAGCGAGCCCACGCCGGGGATGCCGAAGATCGCCTCGAGGATGACGGTGCCGCCGAAGACCGCGCCGAGCTCGAGCCCGATGAGGGTGAGGATCGGAATGCTGGAGTTGCGCAGCCCGTGGATGAGCAGCACCCGCGACTCGGAGCCGCCGCGGGCGCGGACCGCGCGGATCGACTCGGCACCGAGCGACTCGAGCATCGAGGACCGGGTCATCCGTGCGATCGCGGCCGTCATCATGAAGGCGAGCGCGACGATCGGGATCCCGACCTGCTGGAAGTAGCGTCCCGGGTCCTCGGTCAGCGGCGTGAACACGAGCGGCGGCGACCACCGGAACGCCGTCGAGAGCACGACGAGGGCGAGCAGCGCGAAGACGTAGTGCGGGACGGACAGGCCGATGACGGCGCCGATGCGGGTCACCCCGTCCGCCCAGGAGCCACGGCGGCGGGCACCGACGATGCCGAGCGCGATGCCGGCGACGATCGCGAGCAGGAGCGCGATGGCGCCCATCTCGAGGGTGACCGGGATGCGCTCGCCGAGCAGCTCGGCGACGGACTTGTGCCCCCAGAACGAGTTCCCGAGGTCGCCGTGCAGCACGCCGAGCACCCAGTTCCACAGCTGCACGACGAGCGGCTCGGTCAGGCCGAAGCTCTCCCGGAGCGCCTGCGCCTGCTCCTCGGTGACGCCCGCCGCATTCTGCAGCTGCACGGTGACGATGTCGCCGGGGACGAGCCGCATCGCCACGAAGACGAAGACGGTGACGAGGACGAGGCAGAGCAGGCCGGCGCCGATGCGCTTGAGGATGTAGACGATCATGCGATCGCCGCCCGGTCGTGCGAGAGATGGCAGGCCGCGAGATGCCCTTCGCCGAGGACGGCATAGCTCGGCTCCTCGACGCGGCAGCGGTCGAAGGCCAGTGGGCAGCGGGTGTGGAATCGGCAGCCGCTCGGCGGGCTCGTGGGACTCGGGATCTCGCCTGCGACCCCGGGAGTCGCGGACTGCGGGTCCGCCCATTCGTCCTGCGCGATGGTGCTCAGCAGCGCCTGCGTGTAGGGGTGTGCCGGCTCCTCGAAGATCCGCGCGGCGGGACCGGTCTCGACGGCCTTGCCGAGGTACATCACGATCATCTCGTCGGACATGTAGCGCACGACGTTGAGATCGTGGGAGATGAAGAGGTAGGCGAGCCCGAGCTCGTCCTGCAGCTGCCGGAGCAGATTGAGGATCTGCGCCTGCACCGACACGTCGAGGGCGGAGACGGCCTCGTCGCAGACGATGATCTCGGGGTCCGTGGCGAGGGCGCGGGCGATGGCGATCCGCTGGGCCTGGCCTCCCGAGAACTCGTGGGCGTACTTCTCCGCGTCGCCGGTGCGCAGGCCGACCATCTCGAGCAGCTCGTCGACGCGGGTGCGCAGCCGCGCCCCCGAGGCGATCCGGTGCACCACGAGGCCTTCGCCGATCACGTCGCGCACCCGCATCCGCGGGTCCAGCGACCCGCGAGGGTCCTGGAAGATCATCTGCATGCGCCGCCGCAATGCCCGCTGCTGCCGGCGGTCGGCGCGGGCCACGTCGACGCCGCCGAAGTCGATGGTGCCGGAGGTGGGGCGCACGAGTCCGGTGATGAGCCGGGCCGTCGTGGACTTGCCGGAGCCGGACTCGCCGACGAGGCCGAGCGTGCGGCCGCGCTCGAGGCGGAACGAGATGCCGCTGACGGCCTGCACGGTGGGCCGGGGACCCCGGATCGAGCGGCGCGGCAGCGCGAAGGTCTTCACGAGGTCCTGCACGGTCAGCAGCGGGGCGCTCATGCGTGCACCGCCTCGTCCTCGAGCCAGCAGCGGCTCGCACGGACCTCGTCCACGCGGAAGATCGGGGGCTCGGCGGCGGCGCAGACGGGCATGGCATGCGGGCAGCGCGGCGCGAAGCGGCATCCGGTCGGTGTCTCCAGCAGGCTCGGGATCGACCCGGGGATGGTGGGGACCGGCTTCGACCGGTCGACGCCCCGCGGGACGGCGGCGATCAGCGCCTGCGTGTAGGGATGCCGGGGCCGGCCGAGGACCTCCCGGACGGGACCCTCCTCGAGCACGGCGCCGGCATACATGACGAGCACGCGGTCCGCCATGCGAGCGACCACCGACATGTCGTGGGTGATGAGGAGCAGGGCCGATCCGGCCTCCTGCTGCACGAGCTTGATGAGGTCGAGGATCTGCCCCTCGACGGTGGCGTCGAGCGCCGTGGTCGGCTCGTCGGCGATGATCAGCTTCGGCCGGCAGGCGATCGCGATCGCGATGACGACGCGCTGACGCTGGCCGCCGGACAGCTCGTGCGGGTACGCGGACTGCCGTCGCTCGGGGTCCGGGATGCCCACGCTGCCGAGCAGCTCGATCGCGCGGGCGCGGATGCGCTGACGCGGATAGCCGCCGAATCGGAGCGCCTCCCGCAGCTGATAGCCGATCGTGAACAGCGGATCGAGCGCGGCGAGCGGGTCCTGGAAGATCATCGCGATGTCGCGGCCGCGGATCGCCCGCAGCTCACGCTGCAGCGGGACGAGGTCCCGGCCGCCGAGGCGGATCGAGCCGGCATCGATGACGCCGCCGCCGAGCAGGCCCATGATCGAGAGCGCGGTCACGCTCTTGCCGCTGCCGGACTCGCCGACGACGGCGAGTGTCTCCCCGGCATCGACGGCGAAGGACACCCCGGAGAGGACCTGGAGCCGACGGCCGCCCTTCGCGAACGACACCCGGAGGTCCTCGACCTCGAGCAGCGGCGCGCCGCCGCCGGGCGCGGCCGGCGGCTGCTGAGGGGACACCGTGACGGTCATCTGCGCTCCGTGGTCAGGACGTGCATCGTGCGACGGCCGACGCCCGCCGGCCCGCGTCGAGGCGCTGCGCCTCGCCGTGGGCCGGCGGGAGCCGGACTCACTTGAACCAGATCTTCTCGAGCATGTCGCCGTACCGGGTGACGTTCGGCGAGAGGCCCTGCGGACTCGTGTACGGGTTCTGCATGTCCGAGCTCCAGACCCAGGTGTCGTAGGTCATCGGTCCGCCGATCACGGTCGCGACGTTGGTCTCGAAGTAGCGGCTGAACTCCGCAGCGATCTTCGCACGGGCCGCGGGGTCGAGCTCGGCACGGTAGTCGGCGATGAGCTCGTCGAGGTGCGGGTCGTTCACCTTCGTGAAGTTCGTCCCGCTCGTGGAGCGCAGCTCCGCCATGTACTGGTCCGCGCTGACGAGGGTGCGCAGGCCGCGCGCCATGTCGAACTGGCCGGAGGCACGGCGCGAGGCGTAGGTCGCCGGATCGACGACCTCGAGGGTCACGTCGATGCCGACCGCCTTGAGGTCCTCGACGATCCACTCGGCCTCGCTGATGTCGCTGCCGTCGACCTGCTGGACCACCATGGTGACCGAGAAGCCATCGGCGTAGCCGGCCTGCGCGAGGAGCGTCTTCGCCTGGTCGGGGTCATACGGGCGCAGGGTGCGCAGCTCGTCCTCGGAGATCCCGCCGAGGTCCGGCGGCACGACGCTGGACAGGCCGTAGACGCCACGGATGGCCTTGCCCATGCCGTCCCAGTCGATGGCCATGCCGATCGCCCGGCGCACGTCGAGGTGGCTGAACGGCTCGAAATTCGTGTTGAGGTAGATGAATTCCGGGCCGACCGGCTGGCTCACCGCCTGGAAGTCGCCGCTCTGCACGAGCTGGTCGACCTGCTCCTGCTGGGCGATGATCGCGTGGTTGATCTGGCCGCTGCGCAGCGCCGCGAAACGGGCGGCCGCGTCGGGGACGATGAGCGTGTTCATCGCATCCGCGTACGGCAGCCCCTCCTTGAAGTAGTTGGGGTTGCGCACCCGCTCCCAGATCGACGACGGGTCGTAGTGGGTGAGCACGAACGGCCCTGATCCGATGAGCACGGTGTCCATGTCGTACTCGCCGCGGATGCCCTCGACCGGCACGATGTAGTTGCCCGGCATCGCGAGGTTCTCGAGGAACGGCGCCATCGGCTCGGTGAGCGTGAAGACGACCGTGTGCTCGTCCGGCGCCGTCATCGAGGCGACCGAGCTGAACTGGTAGGACGTCGAGGACTTGAGGTCGATGATCGCCTGGAAGGTCGCCACCACGTCGTCCGCGGTCACCGCACGGCCGTTGACCGGTGCGATGTCCTGGAACTTCGCGTTCGGATTGAGGTGGAACGTGTACGTCAGGCCGTCATCGGAGATGTCCCAGCTGTCGGCGAGGTCCGGCACGATCTCGAGACCGACGGTGTCGGGACCCGCGTCGTAGGCGACGAGATTGCTGTACGAGGGGGCGATCTCGGCGAACAGCCCGGGGTCCGGGTTCGTGAGGAAGTTCAGCCCCCCCGGCAGCACGTAGCGCTGCGAGGTGAGGATCGTGCCCCCCTGGTGAGGTTCGCCGCCCGGCTCCGTCGTCGGTGTCGACGTGCCCGCCGCGCAGCCGGCCAGCGTCAGGGCCATGACGGCCACGACGGCGGCTAGAGACTTTCTGCTCATGTTCAGACTCCGTTATCTGAGATCGGTTCCGCGCTGGCGTGGCGGCCGTGGGGCCAACGATATGCACGGCCTTCGCGACCCCGGCAACGCGCATTCTGCCCCACGGAATTCACCCGCCGGGCCCTCCCCGGCAGGCCGCGGAGGCGGGCCGACGACGCGGCGTCCGCCGGGCTCGCGCCCCGATCCCGCCGATTCCATCCGGCGGAACCGCCGCCCCGCGAGGACGTCGGCGCTCCTACGGTTGCGGTCCCAGGCGTCTGTCCGCGCCTCCGAAAGGAACCCGAGCAAATGTCTCTCCTCACCCGAGCTGTGGTCCTCTCCGGGCCGAGCGAACTCACGATCGCGGAGTTCCCGCGTCCGACGTCCGGCGACGACGACGCGGTGATCCGCATCGAGGCCTGCGGCCTCTGCGGCAGCGACGTCGAGCAGATCAAGGGATCGATCCCGAACCTGCCGCTGCCGGCCGTGCCCGGTCACGAGCCGGTGGGTGTGATCGAGTCGATCGGCGACGGCGCGAAGGCCCGCTGGGGCGTCGACGTGGGCGACCGGATCTGCGTCGAGGTGATCGTGCCCTGCCTCGAGTGCCGGGGCTGCACCAGCGGAGTGAGCAACGGCTGCGAGCGCCCGCTCGGCAGCTACGGCTACCGGCCGTTCGCCGGCGACGACCGGGTGAGCGGCGGATTCGCCGACTACATGTACGTGCACCCGAACTCGAACATCCACCGCATCTCGAACGACCTGCCCGCCCGCGTCGCCGCGATGTACAACCCGATCGCCGCCGGCGTGCGCTGGGCGCAGCAGGTCGGCCAGGTCAAGCCGGGCGACATCGTGGTCGTGCTCGGCGCCGGCCAGCGCGGCATCGCCGCTGCGATGGCCGCGAAGGAGGCCGGCGCGACGCAGGTCATCATCACCGGGCTCGAGCGCGACGCCCACAAGCTCGCGCTCGCGCTGCGGTTCGGCGCGGACGCCACCGTCTACGCCGACAAGGAGGACATCCCGACCCGGGTCACCGAGCTGACCGAGGGGCGGATGGCCGACGTGGTCCTCGACCTCACGCCGATGGCCGGCCAGCCGGTCCGCGACGCGCTCGCCGCGGCGCGACGCGGCGGCCGTATCGTGCTCGCCGGGCTGAAGAGCGGTCAGGAGATCCCCATCAGCACCGACCTCATCGTGAAGAAGGCGCTGACCGTCGTCGGCGCCTACGGCGTGGACGGGCCCGCGGTGGAGGCCGCCATCGCGCTGCTCGAGTCCGGGCGCTACCCCTTCGAGCAGCTCCAGACGCACACCTTCGGCCTCGACGAGGCGCTGCACGCCATCGCCGTGCTCGCGAACGAGGTCGACGGCGAGGACGCCGTCCACGTGGCCCTGGTGCCCTGAGCATCGAGACCGCATGATCGTCGACTGCCACGCGCACATGCTCCCCGGGGAGCTCCCGGACAGCAGCCACCCCGCCCATCCGAGGATCCTGCGCTGCGATGAGGGCGGCACCCTCACCTTCGGCTTCGGCGACCTCGAGTACCCCGCCCCGCCGGTGTGGCACGAAACCGACCTGCGCCTCGCCGCGATGGACCGCGCCGGTGTCGACGTCGAGGTCGTCTCGCCCATGCCGATGCTGCTCGACTACCGGCTGCCGCTCGAGGACGGCCTGGGACTGGTGCGGTGGGTGAACGAGCGGGTCGCCGGTCTGACGATCGAGGGCCGCGGCCGGATCCAGGGCTTCGGCATCGTCCCGCTCCAGGATCCGGATGCCGCGGCCGCCGAGCTCCGTCAGCTCGCCGCGCTCGGCCTGCGCGGCGTCGAGGTCGCGTCCCACGTCAACGGGACGAGCATCGGGGACGCCCGGTTCCGCGACTTCTTCGCCGAGGCCGATCGGCTGAACCTCGCCGTCTTCGTGCACGCCGTCTATCCGCCGGATCACGGCCGCCTGCCCAAGCGGGCCGCATCCACGTTCGCCTTCATGACGGAGGCCGCCCTCGCGGCGGCCTCGCTGGTCTCGGACGGCACGCTCGCCGCCTATCCCGATCTGCGGATCTCGGTCAGCCACGGCGCGGGCGGCTTCCCGGCGACGCTCGGCCGGGCCGAGTTCTTCGGCACCCAGCAGTGGCTCGGCCACGACGAGCCGCCGGCGGCGCCGCTGGACCTCAGCGACGACCCGACCCCGCTCGAGCTCGCCCGACGTCTCTACTACGACAGCCTCGTCTTCGACACCCGCGCGCTCGAGTTCATCACGCTCCGGCTCGGCTCGGATCGCATCCTGCTCGGCTCCGACTTCCCCTCGATACCGCGGACGGAGCCGTTCGCGTCCCCCCTCGCCGAGGTGGCGGCGCTGGCCCGGCATCTCGGTCCGATCGCGGGCACGAACGCGCTCGCCTTCCTCGCGATCGAGGAGTCCGGCTTCTAGTCGGCAGCGGGTCGCGGGGCGGTTCCGCGGCACGGAAAGGCGACGGCGCCTCCGCACGGGCGGACGTAGTCTCGCCCTACGAATCAGCCCGTCACACTATCGTGGTGACGGCGAAGGCAAGGAGGCCACCGTGTCGGGTACTGCGACCATCGAACGAACCACTCCGGACCTCGAGGCGACGTTCTACGACCCCGCCGGGTCGAGCGACGAGCGCTCCTTCACACCCGCACCGCGACCGCGCGGCACGCAGGGCGCGACCGTCGCGCTGCTCAGCAATCAGAAGCGCAACGCGGACAAGCTGCTCGCCGCGATCGATCGGATCCTGCGCGAGGAGCACGGCGTCGCCACGACCATGACCGAGGTGAAGACGGCCATGTCGCTGCCTGCCCCCGCGGACCAGCTGCACTCGCTGGCGCAGCGCGCGGACGCGCTCATCGTCGCCGTCGGCGACTGCGGCTCCTGCAGCGCGACGAGCGTCATGGACGCGATCGCGGCCGAGCGCTTCGGCATCCCCGCGGTGCCGATCGTCACCGACTCGTTCCGGATCGGCGCCGAGACGGTCGCCGAGATCCAGGGCGCGCCGGGCTTCCCGGTCGCCTACGTGCAGCACCCGATCGCGACGCTCAGCGACGACGAGATCACCGCGCGGGCGCGCGACGCGGTAGCCGCCGCGATGCGCATCCTCGCCGGCGAGCGCTGACCCGCGACGGACCGGGTCCGAGCACGAATGCCCCAGGACGGCGGGGCCGCCGCCCTCACCGCCGCGGGGCGCGTGCTCGCCGTGCTCGACGTGTTCCGGCTGTCGCCGACCCCGGTGACCCTCACCGAGATCAGCCGGAGCGCCGGGCTGTCGATGACGACGACGCATCGGCTCACGCACGAGCTGCTCGAGTGGCATGCACTGGAGCAGACCGATGACGGCCGGTATCGACTGGGCACGAAGATGCTCGAGCTCGTCACGACCTCGGCGCATGCGATGCAGATGCGCGAACGCGCGCTGCCCTGGCTCGTGCGGCTCAACAAGGCGCTGCGCAACGTCGTCGTCCATCTCGCCATCCGGGACGGGGACGAGTCGGTCTACGTCGAGTCGCTGCGCACGGGGAACGGCACGGTCCGGATGAATCGGATCGGCGGCCGGCTCCCGCTGCACGCGACGGCGACGGGCTGGGTGCTGCTCGCCCACGCCGACGAGGCCGTCCAGGAGCGCGTGCTCGCCGCGCCGATGGCCGTGTTCACGCCGGAGACCGTGACCGACCCGGAGGTCCTCCGGCACGAGCTCGCGGAGATCCGGCGGGTCGGCAGCTGCGTGACCCGCTCCCAGATGCGCATGGAGACCGGGGGCATCGCCGCGCCCGTGACGGGGCGCGGCGGCGAGATCGTCGCCTCCGTCGGCATCGTCGTCAACCTGGCCGGGTCCAAGCTCGAGGACTACACGCCGATCGTCTGCGCGGCGGCGAAGCGGATCTCCACGGAGATCGCCTCACTGTGACCCGGCTCAGCCGCCCTCGGCGATGCGCTGATGGTGGTGGATGACCTCGCCGACGATGAAGTTGAAGTACTGCTCGGCGAACTCGGGGTCGAGATGCGCCTCGACGGCGAGGGCGCGGAGCCGGGCCACCTGGATCCGCTCGCGCTCCGGATCCGAGGGCGGCAGGCCCTGCTCGGCCTTCAGCCGGCCGACGGACTGGGTGAGCTTGAACCGCTCGGCGAGCATGTGGATGAGCGCCGCGTCGATGTTGTCGATGCTGTGGCGGAGTTCGTCGAGCTCGGGCAGATCGGTCACGTGTGCCAGGCTACCGGGCTCGCCGCGCGCTCATCCGGTGGGCGGCCAGTAGGTGTCGCCGACGTGGTGGAGCGCGTCGAGCACGATGCGGTGGAACCACCGGAGCGCGGCGCTCTGCTGGCTCGTCGAGCGCAGGAAGAGCTTCACCTGCACCGGCTGCACCTCGAAGGGGAGCGGCCGCGCCTTCACCGCCCAGGTCTGCGACCAGCTGGCGACGAAGCTGCCGGGCGCGGTCGCGAGGTAGTCGCCGCCGAGCAGCAGGCCGGGCAGCGCCGAGTAGTGGTTCACGACGACCCGCGGCGCGATCACGACGCCGGTGCGGCCGAGCGCCTCGGTGACGTTCGGCAGCCCGGAGTCGCTGGCGACCTGGATGTGATCCGCGCCGGCGTAGGCGGCGAGCGTGAGCTCCCGGTGCGCGAGCGGATGCCTGGCCGACATGAGGGCCACGTAGGACTCCGACTTCACGGTGGTCCGCTCGAAGGCGCCGACGACGGGTGACGAGCTGATGGCGAGGTCGACGGTGCCCCGGCTCAGCCATTCGGGGAGCGCGGCGATGTCGAGCGGCACCGCCTCGACGACGACCCGCGGCGCGACGGCCCGGACCGCGGCGAGGATCGCGGCGAGGTAGCCGAGCTCGCCGAGCTCGGAGAGGGCGATCCGGAATCGCCGCTCGGACGAGGTGGGGTCGAACGCCCGCGCGTCGTCGAGCGCGCCGTCGATCCTCGCCAGTGCTGCCCGGAACTCCGGGTAGAGCGACTCGGCGAGCCGGCTGGGCAGCATCGACCGCCCGTCCCGCTCGAACAGCGGATCGTCGAGGTCACGACGCAGCTTGCCGAGCGACTGGCTGACGGCCGGCTGGCTCACGAAGAGCCGATCCGCGGCGGCGGTGAGGCTCCGCAGCTCGTAGACCGCGACGAAGGCGCGGAGCAGATTGAGATCCACTCGCCCATTGTGGTCAGTGCGGCGGGCCGGTGACGGCCCGGCCGGTCGTGTCGAAGCCGTGCGCATGGGCGGCATGCCTTTCTGGCGACCCCGACGCCGCCGATGCGCGTCATCCTCCCCATACCCGGCATCCGTCGTCCACTAAGGATCCGCAAGCCGAACCATAAGCATCACTGATTCCATTCCGTGGCCGGCATGGTCGGATCAGTCCGCCGGCGCTGGCTATATCGGGGCCGAAGGGGTCCGATCCTTCATAAGCGGGACGAATGACTGTCAGTCGAATTGCTTAGTGCAAGCGACCGCGGGGACCCGGCAGAATGGCGAGCGTCCTCGGAGAACGGCCTCCGCCGGACACCACCCGAAGGAGAGATGCACCCATGGTGTTCCAGCATTCGTCCCTGCGTTGGCGCCGGCTCGCCACCGTCGCCACAGTCACCCTCGCCGCCGGCGCCCTCGCGGCCTGCTCCTCGAGCACGCCGAGCCCGTCGGACGGGGCCTCCGACGGCGCGATCGCACCGA
>Ga0164242_10003909_pt1 | contig 16853 bp, 19 predicted proteins | sample OricomgcompostMG_FD_108783 | JGI IMG/M metagenome (GOLD analysis project Ga0164242, IMG submission 108783) | Miracle-Growth compost microbial communities from Emeryville, California, USA - Original compost - Miracle growth compost (MG) ...
GTCGGGGCCCGTCGCTGCTTTAGTCGCACGACGTCGCGCTCCATGGTGACGGTGACCTTGGTACCGTACCTAGGTAAGCAGGTATACGTGCAGCAACACACTTTGTTGCCCTCGCATACCTATTTTAGCCTGTACGCAGTAATAACTTAAGTATTTCCTCTAACTCGGCTTAAGCAAAGGTTGTATTAGTGGCGTTATTTACAGTACGATACCCTTAGCAAGTCCTGATTGTTGTACAGAGTGTAATTTCAAGGCATCCAACCATGATCACGACATTGATTCAGGGTTTGCATTATTAACACAAACCCAATTTCTCCGGTTCCAGAGCCCCGACCTTGGGGGAGCAGTGTTCCAAGGATGTGTTGAAGCTTCACCCCCTCAGGACCTCGCCTTCGTCAATCTTTGTAAAGCGCTAACAGGCGCTAATTATACGACAATAACAGCGCCTGCGCTGCGTCACCGCGATCGAGCCGGGTAGTGTAGAAATATCCTGGAAATGGCTCCAGCCATCGACGTCATGACTACCTTGGTGATAACAAGGTGTACTTCTGAAACTGGTGATAATCTTTTTTTATTCTTGGAATTATGTGTATCTATTTATTTATTCTTCTGTCGAGGACTTCTGCGTCTAATTGTGCTCCCGACATAATTAGTCTTCAGGGAAATACAATCTTGCCAACATGGCGTCCACTGATGACTCTAAGCCCGCGAATGCGCTCACCGGAGACAGCGGCCCAGGTACGGGCCTGAAAGACTTAATTCCTATCCCATCAACCACACATCCAGTCACCGATCCAGATCGAAAAGAAACGGCCAACGCCCTCGCCAACGACACCTCCCTCTCGCACGCCCTAGCCACGAATGTTCATGACGTCCAGGGTGCCGCACAACAGGACCATGAGAAGGAAGTTCTGGATCTGGGCTGGAATGAGAGAAAGCAGGATATTCCTCAGCCGCTGGTGGGACGGATGGACAACGAGGAATTATGGCTTCTTATCCGACGCTTCAACAAGGTAATTATTAATACAATAACTCCAGGAGAATCCGACACGGTACAACAACAAGCTCACTGGTGGAATTCTAGCAAATGTACCACGTCAAGGCGGTCCAGTATCCGGTACCAGGCGATCTAGACTTGAACATTGCGGACGAGGAAGAGTTCTCACCAGACAAGCTACGAGCAACCGTCGAGAGGTTGTACATGACTGTTTTCGTTGGGATTTTGTCGGCTGTGAAGCACATTTCCCGTCTCCGATCATGGCGTGAGACCCAGAGAACCGCGTATTTCTGCACCGTACGCTCCCCTAAGCCATTCCTACAAGCAGCCATAATACAGTTCGGACTAACAACCTACCCAGGCGTACTTCATCGCGTGGTCATTCGATTTCATTGTCCCGCTTATATGCGTCACTCTGATTGTGCTCATTGCATATCCCCCTTCGCGAGCTTTCCTCTTCCCACCAGCCCCGATTGCTTTGGTCGATAGCAGGTCCGGCGGTGTTCAGAAACCGAAGGCCGGCGTTCTAGGCAGTCATGACAGTGCCACCGGGGCCCCAGAGAACCACAAGGGCGAGGCTGTGGAGCAAGAGGCTAGCAACTTTGTCAACGGTATTGCATCTGTAGCCCTGAGTAGTGCAACGGGCAAGCACCCCCAGGACGACCCGGAGCCGGGGGAGGAAGGGGCGGAAGATGCCACGCCAGATCCTACAGCTATGGCTGTCGGAGCGGCAGATGCCAAGGACGTCGCAGCAGGAGAGAAGACGCTCGCGAAACATGACAAGACCAAAGTACCTATGGAAACGGCAATGTGGACAAAGATGAGACCAATCATGCATGCAATTGCCGAGTTCACTGATACCTGGGAACGAATTGCAAAGTAAGTTGTACTCATCACGTCTCCCACCTTTACCTGTCTAGAACCATTCTGATGAGCTCATTCATTAGTGCTCTATCGCCAACTCCCCCCTTTCCCGAGGACACTTACCGTCTACGAATCGTTACTCTAGTAATGCCGCTTTTAGGGCTCTCCTTCTTCGTCACGTCGTACATGTTTACGAAAGGAGTGACGCTTACCATCGGGTTCGGTTTCTTTGGCGACCCGGTCATCTCTCGGGGGCTCGACTGGCTCAACCGAACGATTCCCAACTGGCAGAAGATGCTAGAAATCAGAAAGTAAGCTGACACACCACAGTTTGGACTGCCTAGAGGCTTCTTATGACTAACTTCGTATAGCACCATTCTCAAAGGCGTACCGACCAATGTCCAGCTCACCATTACTCTCCTTCGACTAGGTGAGGCGAACAAAGCACCCCTTCCTCCTCCCCCACACATCGATCAAGCGCCACCAGAGAAGCCGGCCGAAATTACCGACGAGCATCTACGAGCCACGGGCGCCGAGCCGCCCCTTAATGCCACAGAGGAAGAACTTGACGAGGCAATCCAGCACGATCCCGAAACCGCACATGAGACCGGCGGCGGCGACATAGATGCATCAAAGAACGCGAAGCACGGCAAGCGCGCAAGCAAGATCCTAGGTTTCTTCAAGGGGACGACCAAAGGGGCCGTCAAGACCGCCATCGGCACGGATACGGTGCGAGCCAAAGCCGGCTCGCGTCCAGCCAAGGATCATCTCGGCGTAGTTCCGCGTCCCGGCAGCAATCTTACATCGGGACCGGTCGAGTTCAAGGCGCGGTACGGTGGTCGGAAAGGCCATGTGTATATTAGCACCCGGGCCACGATTCCCGCTGTGGCATTCAGCACTGACTCGACGATTGAAACGATCGGCGCTCAGGAACGAGAGGACCTGCATCCGCTCTGGAGCATCGCGATTGCGGATATCGTCGAGCTCAAGAAATTTGGCGGTTACGGGTGGAAGGCGAAGCTGGTGGTTGGCTGGTCGCTAGGACGTGAGGTTGCCGATGGCCTGGAGATCAAGGTGGCCGGCGGGGAGAGCTGGAGGATCACAGCCTGTCCGCTGAGAGACGAGCTGTTCAACCGGCTCGTGGCTATGGGTGGGCAGAAATGGGAAGCCTGGTGAACTGCCTGCGGTTGTTTTCCACCAGTCACATTGGCGGCATGGAGCAGCGCCAGTATAGCTCCCGTAGTTTGTACTCATGACACGCCGCATTTCATTTGGTCTTCGTGAACTCACACCACCTCAAGGTAAGGGATGAACAGCAGCAGCAGCGGATACTACATGTTCATAACATCACATAACTACGTATATCTAAACTAGAGGGAGATAGCATGCTTATCAAACTAGGAAACTTCAGCAGTAATCTTACGTACGGAGCGAAAATCGTATGATTCTAGTTTCTATTTCCTTCTATGAATATAATGGCCCAAGGCGCGATCGTTCAGATGCCACACCTTCAACTCCACCGGGTCATAGTCCGCTAGTTACAGCGGATTGATCTTCTAAAACATTAGTTACACTATTACCATACCTGTGTACCTTATAATCTACCTTCTCTACCTTCTCATACCTCTACTACCAAGCCTAGCTATCTTCCAAGTCTGCTTATCTCCTTGCGGTTGATATCCTGGATCTCAAGCTTATCCTACTAGGGCAGATTGCTTATATAATGGGTGTTGTCGGAAACCACTACAAATCTATTAGAAATTATACTCTTCTACGACCAAAGATACATGCTCAGCCTATTCGGACCGCCACACATCTGCATCTCGTCGCCGCTACAGGTCGTACCACAATCCTCGTCTGGCACCACAATGCTCGACTCATCCACTGCGCCGCCACACCAACACTCGCTCGAGTACGCCAAGCCGAACAATGCCGATATCCCCCCGTCTTCCAACCTGAACAGGGACTTGGGATTCAGCTCGTCGCCGAATTTCGCTCCTCTGGCAATTATCTGGGACCATGCCTGGCCGATAATACGTGAACGAACTGGCACCCGTAGTGTATCAGTGATGATATATACGCCAAGGGGGAAGTAAACAATAGAAGTAGTGTTTGCTGCTCCCTCCAATATGGCATTTAACACAACGGTATCGTCGGTAATACCATCTCCTTTGGCACCAAGGGCTTTAACATCCAGAACCTGGCTGGCTAGTACGCTGTAATATTTCGGCCGACGTCGGGTAAACAAATTTGGTTTCATGTTCGTGTAAGCTAGTCCAAGGAGTGATGGCTCGCGTGTCATGGCTGGGATATTGGCGCCGTTGATGAAGACTCCAGCACCCTTGGCGTCGCTGATTTTGCCGAACCCGCAGCTGTCAATGAGAACCTGGTCTCCACCGGGAATCAACGTAGTGCCCTCAAAGCTGTCCTTTACTGCCGTCTGGACGTTGAAAAACCCAACATTCTGGAGCAGGAATGAGGTTGAGTTCTCCGCAGCGAGAGATGTGACAATTCCGTTTGGCGTGTTAGCAATAACAGCGTCGACTAACATCAGAGACCCGACTCCCTGACCGGTGCTCTTTGGGCCCCCCGCCTGTGGAAACAATTCATAAACTTCAACTCTGAGTTCGAAAACCCAGGATTCATCATAGGAAGGAGATGTTTACACCACCGACAATCACGAGCCCTGTTCCGCAACTCTCAATCACGTAGTCCTGCATGGTCCAAGCCCAACCCCAGTGGATTTGGACGGCTGTTGCACAGCTGACAAAAACAAGATGGCTTGTTGTGAACTGCTGGTTGCCCATATATGCTCTGAGAGGTTGTGTCAGCCTTTCTTCTCTGCAAAGGTTTTCCGAATGAAGATTGGCTACCCAAACTTTCCTCCAATGAAGGTCAGATCTGCAAGCATACCACCAGAGCCGTTCTCCATGTAAATCCCTAGACAGATCAAGTCAAAATTCAAGGGGTTAACTTTTGGAGGTGCATACCCTAGCAAGTAGTGTTAGATTCGGCTTAATTCTCCAACATTTGGGCCCCAAGGGGATTATATACCTGCTGAGTATTTCCGGGTACATCGGAATTGTACTTCATAAAGAGCTCAATGTTTTCAAGTGAGGTTCCTTGTGCTACCTTTTAGAGAATAGTTAGTGGAATATTAGCCCGCCGGTAAAGCCAATGCAGATGTGCTTTTTAGTTACGTTACTAGTTACAATCTAGGGCACTATGTTGGATAGCTTCCCAGATCCAAACTCACTGTCTTGGCACATAAGGAGAGCTTCCCTCAACTATGCCGTCATTCGTGAGCCCTGCTCTGTATTACGCACCCACCAATGAGTGGTAGCGCATGAGGTTGATACTATGAACAACTTCCCTGCGAAAACAGGTCTCCGAGCACGATCTACATGTCTAGCTACACGCGAAGGACTAGATGCTGTACTATGGGTTTGGCTATCTCTAAACTGATAGGTTCGACATGGCTTCAGCTGTGCTTTGCCTTGCTGCTTCTTCGCGAGCTTGCCTCCTGGCCTGGTTACTGGTCCTTGCTGTAGGACACCACCAAAATACGCGATCCCACTTTACTTTATCCTCCTCAGCACAGCCAGTCCAACTGACCGGCGAATACCCCTTAGGCCTGTGGAACCAAAGGAGATTGATATCGTCGAGCCGAATACGCATCCAAGGTGGATACACCTGATACATCCCCATATCTCGCTGGGGCAACTGCACAACACCCGCTTCACGATCTTCCATGGCCTGTCGGTCCAAGAGCCAGACCCAAGTGTGGCGCATAAGTTGGCCCAACTCACGCCTCTCAGGCGTCGGCCAGGGCCGTGGTTTGACCTCGGGTATCTCGGCAGGTAGCTTTTCGAGAGACAGTAGCGCCGCATCGTCAAGGACAAGGCAGTGGTCGTACCGCACGATACGGTTCGAAGTATGGACATTGAGGCTGTCAACCCACGAGATGAAGTGCCGCCCGACTGGACTAAAATCCTCAGTGCCCTCAGGGGCGGACCGGACAGCAAGCTTGTCCGGGTAGTCCTCTATGACCTCGTTCCACAGCCTGTCAGCCAGTTCGTCTGTCACGTCGCGCTCAGGCGGCTGCGCTATGTACTGCGGCGCAGCCTCCCAAATCTGCTCATCCTCCTCAAGGTACCGTGACTGGCGGACGTAGAAGCGCGCCCAGGCGTCAAGCCGGGCCAGCCCCGCAGCGAAGCGCTCGTCGGAACCTGGGCCGAAGACAGCGCGGTAGACGGTGAAGCCCCAGACGTTGGGAGCATGGCTGTCAATGCCGTGTTGGCTCATTGAGGCCAAAAGTTGGAGATTCGCCAAGGCGTTCCGTGCTCTCACATACTGCATTCGTATAGGGTCACTAGGGTTCAAGACATCTTCAGGGATAGGGCCAAGGGGGCCAGACACGGCGGTGCTAGAAGAGGTCATTGCAGCTCAAGTCCTTAATATAGGCAAGATGAAATAGCTAAGGCGCACCTTGAGTCTAAGTGATGGAGAGGCTGGAGATTCGGTCCTAGCCGCTGGGCCAAATATAACTACGCTTTTCCACTACAACAAAGGAGTGAGGTGGGAGTGAGAGGGAGTTGGGGCTGTGGTTAAGCGACTTCAGCACCTTGTTGGAGGCCGGGATCACTCCGCGCGCGGTACGAACTTTCTGCATGGGTTTCCTATTTTGGCTGGAGCCAATCAGCAAGGACCATCTCATTGTCACCTCCTTAAATACAGAGGTACCTACGACCTACGGATTACCACATTAGCACACTACACTACACGGACCCTCTTTCGTTTTCCGGCGCGTCCCACCTTTGCGTGGAGTAAACATCCATCCGCTGTATATCCGCCGTACTCTACATTGAATCGTGGATAATATTTCTAGGCCGCTAAGACATTCCTCCTACCACCTCGGAACCCCGAGGATGTGAGGATGACTTCTCTTCAAACAAATACAGCAGCTATCACCCGCTCCCGATCGACTCGCGCGCCCGCCAACCCACATAGGACTATCCAGGCCAGGGCAACCAACGCGGCAACTGCCTCGGCCAGCTGTGGTGCCACCGGCAGCCCTCCCTCCCAGGCCCCGACGGCTGTCACCAATGTCTCCCTGTTTCTCACAAACCTCCACCTCTTAGACTTCGACTTGCATCCCGATTGGCCTGGTATCAACTCCCTGACCTTCACCGCCAAAGATGCCGCACACGGCCAGAAGAAGCGCATACAATGTATCGAGTGGGCTCTATACCACCTATTTGCGCTATGGGACCCGGAAGAAACTCGCAACGTTCGTCATTGCTCCGTCTATCTAGCCTGCCCTTCGATTTGACAGCTGTTAACTGACCTTCGCCCTCTAGAAGCTGCAGCCCTTCTTCCCGCCACTGGACCAAGTCCAATCCCTAAACCTCCGCGCCGCACTCCTCCGCGGCCTGGAGCATGCCAAGAAGAACGGCGTTTTGGGTCGAGATGCGGTCGTACGCAAGACAATGCTCGACGAGTGCAAGGGTGAGCGGCTGGAAGAAGTGCTCGCCGTCTTTTCCTCGGCAGTTCTGAAGAAGCTGGTCGCCGAGCAGCAGCTGAACGACGCTGGATATCCCGCGTTGGCCAAGGCCCTGGCCCTCGAACACCGAGGGTACTCTGGGGAGAGAAGCGAGCTACAGGCCCTCGTGCTCGTCCACAGGGCAGCTCTGAGCCGACTACTGCGGGACAAGAACGCCTCCAGGGAACGGTTTCGTGACTTCTCCGAGGTGCTAAACTTGAAGGAGCGGTCCTTGGTCCGTCGACGCGAACAGGCCAAGGCACTCGAGGCTCGAGAACGGGCGAGCAGGAAGGGCTCGATCACGGACGACGCCAAGATGGGGGTATGGAGGGCTGTGCGGAACAACTGGTCCGGAAATGAACAGTGGATGGAGACGCTACTCTACGGGGATTCCAACTCAAAACAAGACGGCCTGTTGACTACCCCGTTCGAGAGAGTATGGCGGAAAGTTCAGTCAGGCCGTCTCTCGGAATTGGAGGACCAGTCCGGTGGATTGCTCGAGCAGCTGGATAGGCGGGTCAATGCACAAAGAGAACGCCTGCGGAAGTGGGAGGAGTTCCAGTCCAAAACGTTTGGGAAGACTACAAGCGAGCCCGTCGACAGGCCCGCCGAATTGTCCGGAAGGCAGAGAGGCATCAACTTCGGCTTTGGCTCCCACGAAAACCTCCATCTTGGCCGCTCGAGCCCTAGGAAAGCAGCTCTAGGCAAATCGCGCAACATATCTGGCGAATACGCGGAGCTCGTTGACAATCTAGCTGTAGAGTTGGCGGGCCTCGACAGGGGCAACCCGCTGTCCAACCTTCCGCGGGCACGACGCCGAGATAAGGCTATAGAGCGAGCACCAGAAACGTCGGCGGCAGAAGCAATATCAGATCTTAGCGAGCTGGAGGATGAGCCTCTCATAGCTACGGTCAACATCGTCAAACCTGCGAGGTCAGTGGACTCAGCGCCAAAGTTTGAGCAGCCCGTCTACAGGAAGACCAAGACATCCGAACCCAGCAAACCCAAAATTATCGAGACGCAAGCGGCATCCCACCGACGACAAAAGTCCTCATCGAGGTATACCCAACCAGTCACATCTCCCGAGATACTCCCGCCGAAGCCAGGCGTGGCCAGAGAAGCTGGGAGGCCCACGACCCCCCATTCACGATCTCCGACACGACGAACGCCGTCTCCTCGCAAGGACTCTCCCCCTAGGCATATAAATACCTCGCCAGAGAGACCCGTATCTCCAACCCAGCTCATGGCTGATCAGATCCTTGCGTCCATGAGCGCCGCCTCCCCGTCTCCACTAAAGAAGCAGCGGCACACCCTCTCCCTTGCCGAGCGAACTCGCCTCTCAATGGCCCGGCGCGGTTCCCAGGCTCTAGGAGTCGACGACCACGACGGAGATGACGAACCCGAGCTCGCCATGCTCCCACCACGCACCCCAACAGTAACAGTTCATGGGCCCAAGCCCGGCGTACCCGGAGATGATGCCCCTAACGACGATGAGCCCGAGTACGAAGATCTCGTTGCTCGTACGAGACGCAGCATGGCGGGCTTCGAGGTGGCCCGGCAGAAGGCGCAGCTAGAACGACGACGTTCCCAGCGGAAGTCGAAGCAGCTCACAGTTTCTTCCAATCGTCGTGACGGCAGCAGCTACTTTCCCTCGGTTGACGAGGAAGGTGATTCCACACTGCTGCTGGCAGAGGAGCTGATGAACAATGACAGGGACGACCCTGACGCAATTTTCAAAAGCCGACCCAAAATCAAGACCAGTCCTGTCGGAACCCCTGTCAAGGGATGGCGTGACTGATGGTGGGTACCATCATCTATCATCGAATATGAAACTTGGTTACGGGCTTCTCGCCACGCTCCATCATTCCAATCGCCTCACCGTCCATCATTCCGTGAACATAACATTCCCCGACGAACAAGTAGTGATCGCCCTTAGGCCGTAGTATATATGGTGTCCTCCCTCCGAAGAGGACGCATACAACATCGCCTTTCTCGGCCACAGCCGGCCCGAGCACGTAATACCCGCCCACCGTGGTCGCAAACGTCCGCAGCCCGGCAGTGCAGGCCGCGCACTCGACCCATTTGGAATACTCACCGGCCACGGCCACATCTCGCACGTCCGACTCCACCGTCACCACCCCCGACGACCCAAACACGCGCACCACAAAGTCCGCCCCCGCCGGTAGGCGCTTCTCCCACGGCCTAGACGCGCGATGGCGCATGTTCTGCGCGGCTGCCAGGGTATCGAGGTAAGCGGCGAGGGCGGGCTGGTCGCTAGCAACGTAGGTTGACTTAAGGCTGAAGCACGAGTAGCCGCACAGGGCCGTCCACATGCTAGTGACTGTAGCGCGCGCGGCGGGCTGGTCGGGCGAGCGGAACAACAGGGACGTCAGCTTCGGCGAGACACACTTCACGACGTCGACGAGGATACCTTCCATGATTAGGGTCGAGAAGGTCGAGTCGAAAGAAATAACCGCGGTCTCCGAACCAGAGGCCTTGAAGCTACTTGGCCAGCCGATTAGCACCCCCTGGTACCACCCATCATCCCAACGGGGAACCCATGTTGGCGTCCGGCGGGAAGCTGTGGCACGTCAGACCTTTTTGACGAGATGATGGGACAAGAGGCATCAAGGGGGTAGGTGGGAAAACATACTCTCGAAGCCCGGCCTGTTTTGGACAGCATTGAGCGTAATCAAGTGCATCTCTTTGTTGAGTGTTCTTATTGCCGTTTCGTGATATATGAGGTCCACGTGGTTGTTGTAGTCTGGCTCAATGATGGGTCTGTCGTCCGTGCCCGACCGCGCGGAATAGTGTCCCAGAAGCGCAAAGACATGGTCTCGAGGATCGCTCGCCTCGAAATCGCGGGCCCTGTGTAGCTCATAAACGAAGTTTCTGCGGTGCGTCGTGTCGGGCGTCTCTATAAACCGCCGGTAAAGGTGGGTGACCGAGCTCACCCTAACCTGGTGCTTCCGCCATAGCGCGTACGAATCGCCGAGTGTGGAGGCGATAGAGTGCAGAAACTCCCAATCAATGGTGATATCACCCCAGAGCACCTCGGCGGGCGCCTCGGTGCCGATCTCCTGGGGTATCCAGACCCGCGAGAACTGCAAATTTCTTATGAGCACGTCTACCGAAAAGCCTGACGAATAAGTCGACAGGGGAAATGGGGGTTTGCTGTTTGCGTACCCACGAGTTACTCATCAGCTTGCTCAGTGACTCCCAGTACTCGTTTGGGAACCAATCCAAGTGGTCTCCTTGCTTCTTGAACAGGTCGTACAGCAAGCTGTCCTTGAAGATGGCGTCGAGCGACCTCATGAATCGCAGCGCCTTTTCTCCTTGCCGTGAGGGGTCCTCGCCGAGCCAGACCAGAACCCTAGTTGCCCTGCGGTAGATGCTGTTCATTAGGCCAACCTGGCTACCGCGCTCGACCGTGTCCTTCTGGTTGATGCTAATCTGGTCGACCCAGATGACACGGCTCGCGTCCGCCCGCCTTAGCCGGCGCAGGGCCGCCCCCAGGTTAGGTGTCAGATCAAGGCGCTTGCCATCGAGTGTGATCTGGTCTACAACGCCATCTTTGCCCCAGGTGTAAGAGACAGCCTCGTAGGATACGGGCTTCCGGAGATCTAGTGTAGTAAGGCTGCCTACAAGCGGATCCTGAGCTCGACCGGGCTCGAGGACGAGGAGTCGGGATGTGTCAGGTCGGGCGATCGGATCGTATTGGTAGTAGATACTGAGGACGGACAAGCGGGGTTGCTTAACCATGGTCGATGACCGGGGAACTCAGCTAGCCGACGGATGAGGCCAAGTCTTCTTAAATGCACACGAGATACTCCTATTTATGTATGCAAGATGATTTCACAAATTGACGCGTGCAAGGTGCAATGAACCAGGCTGGAAAGTAAAACTAGCGAAATCGCGGCATAGATGAGTGCGTACTCGAGAGAAGGTCAGATTCACAATGCACATAACCTGCTTCCCCCAGGTTTTGTCACGTGGAATAACTGGCGAAAGATCCGACAAGCATGGATCTAAGCGGCTCCCATTCGCCGATGAGGTTGTTGAAACCTAGGTATATATTGACCAAGTAGGAGGATAGTTGACAGGAGCCTACCAATGGTATGCCCGTCCTTCACGGCTCCCAAGCGTTAGTGGAGCTTTAAAAGGTCCGCAATCAATCGACCAAACATTCTGCTGCTGTACACATTCATTCCTAGTTCTGATGGGAATGGGGTAGCTCTGTGGACATCTCGATCGCTTGGTTCCCATGAGACCCGGGCGTAGACGAAATGGTTGTAGGTAATTTAGGACAAGGGGAACTTCAAGACCCATGGTGTCTATATGGCCTCGCAATGCAGTATATAGTACAGTGCCTAGCCTCGCGGCAACGATTGACATCGTACAAGAAGCCCTACCAGCCCTGGTTTCGCAGCTCAACCACCCGGTGAACCACGGCGCGAAATCCGTGTTGGAATCTCCTCCGCCATCTCTCACTGCGCTGCCTCTTCCGCTTCAGGCCGGGCCGCTCGTGGAAGCGTTGCCTTTGGAAATCTTGCTTGACTCTGTTAACCTTGACCAAGCGATTCAGCACCTGGAACGACCGCGCCACGTCCACATTGCCGGACCTGTAGACCGTCCTCCCTGTTGACGGCCGCAGCCTCATCGCCTCTGGAGGCCCCGAGCTCATGTTGTTCCTCTGCAAGAAGGCGTCGACGTCCCACCTGATGAGGCCGGGCAGCTCCGCGCCATCCTTCAGGGGCGTTATGGGAGCTGCTGGGCCCGCTGCTGGGCTTACCGCCGGATCGGATCCTCGGCTCGCCCATGGTGACTTGACCGGGGACGGTCTCGGAGGCATTGCGGTCGGAGTACGTCGGGAGGCCGGGCTTGCGGCCGAGCTTGACCCTGAGCGAGGTGGCTCCTGATTGTTGGGGCTGTTGGATATTAGGCGAGCGGAAGAAGGTATATTGGCAAGGAACGGGTTGGCTCGGGGCTGGTAGCACCTGGCTCCGTTGAGGAGGAGCGTAGGTGATGGCCTAGCCACCGTTCGGTAGGCGCATTGCGCAAATCGACGAAGCTCCATGACCTACAGGATGGGATTAGCAATTGGCCTCAACTTCCAGGTAATTCCTATCCAACTGTATATGGTGCCAATAGATACATACCCAGGTTCAAGAGAAGCCCCTAATCGTGAGTATATGCCGTGAGTGGAAACGGGATTAAGGCGTTGCGAGGTTGACCATTCTACTCCATCGAAGGCTGGTCACGAAGCTCTAGGCCAGTATTGAGGCGTTCTGGGAATTTTACTAGCTCGGCAAGATATTTATCCGAGCCCGCCATACCCGAGCTACGGCCAATTAGATCGCGTCGCTTTATGCGCAGCGACTTTTGAGAACGCAAAGCTGCATGCATCAACTTTCTATCAACCTCACCAACACAAGCCTCACGCGTCTCACTCGTAACGAAGTAATTCTACGAGGAAAGCCACGATAGCGATATTGGTGCGAAATTGCGCAATTCCCAGCTGCATATATCGGTAAACTGAATCGCTGTGACCTCGGGCATTTGCCCTCGACGCATCACTGAAGATGGCGTACAATCCATATGGAGGTAAACTCAACCTCAATCTCTCTTCCCGTTATGACGACCTGCCCACGGGTTTGAATGAAGCTAATCACTGGCTAACAGCGCCCCCATACGGGCCTCCCCCGACCTACGGGTCTTTCCCGGGTTCAAGTGGTGCACCTGGCACGGCGCCCCCGCCGGGCCTTGGTAAGTTTCCTAACCTGTACTCGTTCGAGTGCGTCGCGGCTCATCTGACTCTACTTAGGCCCTCCACCAGGCATGTCCTCTGCCCCGGGATTGGCACCCCCCCCCGGTGTCCAGCAGACCAATAATGCTACACAAGCTAATCGACCAAGTGGGCTTCCTGCCTCCTTCCAAGCCCCACCGAACCTCCCCAACATCAACTTCAACGCCCCCGTAATTCGCCTAGGCTCCACGACGCCAGCACCGAAACCTGGCACGCCATCCGCCCCGGGACGCAAGGATTCGGATGCTCCCTCCAACCACCGGCCCGGCCTCGGCATGGAACGGGGCCTGGAGCACACACGTGCTCAGCTCCGAGAGAGCATGCAAGCTTTGGTACCCCCCACAAACGAGGAGCGATTGCGAACCATTTTCATTCACAAAATCCCAGAGGGCGTCGGCGGCGAGGACGGCATGGAGAAGCTGCTAAACACAGTTGGCCGGTTGCGACGGTGGGATTCATCAAAGTCCCAGCTCTCAGACCACAAGGGGGAACTGTTTGGATTTGCACAATACGATGATCCCGAATCTCTGGGTCTAGCCATCGAACTACTCAAGGATCTTGAGCTTCCGCTAAAGAAGCAGTCGCCGACTGCTGCACCAGCCGACAGCGAGGACGAGTCGCTCGATGATATTGAGAAGGTTAAGCTTCAGGTTGCAGCCGATCCGAATACGATCAAGTATCTAGAGTCCTACAAGGAGAATAAGGGTGATGACCCCGAGGCAGACGCACGACTGGAGACCTCGAGAGACAGCCTGAACCAATTTGTCCGAACCCTCTTCTTTCCTCGCTCAAAAGCCGCAAAGGACGGAGACGGGGATACGACAATGGGCGAAGGGGCTCAGGGAGAGAACGTCGAGGTGATCAATATTCCATTGGCACAAGATGACGAGCTCGCCGACATCCCAGCCGAGATGCGGGAAGTCGTGGCTCAGGAGATTGCGGCCTTCAGAGAGCGAAGCAACCGCAGGGACATGGAGCGGCTGAAGAGAGAGGAGGAACTAGAAGAAATGGAGCGACTACGTAGCGGCGGGCCACGCCCATCCCGCCTGGACTCGCCTAGTGCCGGAGGCTCAAATCAAATCCCCCTCGGCCCTCGCAGCGTGCCGAATGCTCCTTCGGGCCCGCGTGGACAGGGCCGCGGCGTGGATTTTGTTAATGGCGGATCCACCAACGGCTACAGCCGGGAGGATGAGGAAACCGACGCGAGCGATGAGGAACTTCATCGCAGAGAGATGGCCAGGCAGAAGGCCGAAGAAGACAAACTCTACGCCGAGGCGGAGCGGAAATGGGTCAACAGAGAACGACAACGGGCGGCTGCTCTTGATCGGGAGAGGGACCGTGAAAAGGCCGAGACGGAAAGCCTCGGCCGGCGAAAGGAAGAGCAGCTCGACCGGGAGCGAAACTGGGACGACGAACGGGAGGCGGCGCGTAAGCACCATATCTACTACCGAGACCACGCGGCCTGGGCTAGGAAACGGACTGCGGACAAGGCCGAGGAGGATGCTAGGGACGAGATGGATAAGCGAGCAGAGGGCGAGGAGCGCCGCAGAGCGGAGGCAGAGATGGAGCACGCGCGGGGCATGGCCGACTCTTTCCTCGAGCAACAGGCGCAGGAGATGGAGAGGCGACCGATCGCGCCGGCCGCCCCGCAGAAGGTTACCATATCGTTCGGTGCCGCGGCTCAGAAGGCACAAGCCCAACGCGCAGCTCCACAACGGCGGACCGTTGCCGAAGTTGAAGGTCTGCTCGACGACGAGGAGCAGGAGCAGACCGTCAAGCGGCAACTCGTCCCCATCAAGTTTGAGCCCATCACCGATGCCAAGGCGTTGTCGGAGGAGGACATCCAGAAGGCGGTGCGCGCGCTCGCGCAGGAGATTCCAACGGAGAAGGACGGCCTCTGGGCGTGGTCCGTCAAGTGGGACTACCTCGAGGAATCGGTCATCCGCGAGAAGCTGCGGCCGTTTGTGGAGAAGAAGGTAGTCGAGTACCTGGGAGTGCAGGAGCAGTTCCTCGTTGACGTCGTGGAGGAGCACCTGCGAAAGCACGAGAAGCCCGGCGAGCTGGTCGATACGCTGGCCCAGGCGCTAGATGAGGATGCCGAGGATCTCGTTAAGAAGCTCTGGCGGATGGTCATCTTCTTCACTGAGAGCGAGAAGAGAGGGCTGCCAGCTTAACAGATTGATTACGTCTCGGTCTACGGCAACCCTCGCTCCAGAGCAACCCCCGCTCTGAGGCAGGGAGGCCATGGGCATCATGTATGACTATTTTATGGGTTTAAGTCCCTTGAGTGGATGGTTCAAGGGGCTTTATGACATGAGGCGTGCATCGTGGGCGTTTCTTCAAAAGGCTAGGAATGAAGGCCAAGATCTTCAGGAGGTATTATTTGGGACTCGTCCTGTACGTAGTTGTACGAAATATTGACATTATTACCATCGCGAGCTAAGGCGCAGGTCGATGTGCACGCCCCATACGTAGGTACGTTTACGATTGTGCCAAGGAACGGCATTTACACTTCGTGGCGCTCACTGTTTTAGTGCCGAGTTACACAGCCGACAAGCCTCGGCACTAGAATTATCTCCACTTCCCCCCGTTTCCACCGTCAAGGTGAGCTTGAGCCTAGCATCAGTCGTGTCACTTACGCCTTGGTGAACACTTTACCTCGATTTGTACTCAATTGCATCTTTAAGAATTGACACTCGGCAGAAATCATTTCGTCAATTGCTCCGCCAATTGCTCAGCCAATTGATCAAACCGGCCGGTGGATAACAACCTAGCCTTGCAGAGGCACTTGGTGGTTGTAGATAGGTCAATAGCAAGCAGTCACTATTGCACACCTATCACCCACATATTGATATACCGACCAACCTCATACCTTACTTCGACAGCGTGGCATTGGCGGTTCCTGTTTTAGAGACCACCAGCATGACACTTCCTAAGACCCTCAGCATGGCGCCCCCAGAGGTGCCAAATGTGCTCATCTCATTCCCGTCGCCGCACGTCCTCCTAATCACCCTCAACCGGCCCGCTCAGCTGAACGCCATCCCATCCACTCAGCACGCGCCCCTCGAGGCGCTCTACAGGTGGTACGACGCCGAGCCGTCGCTGCGGTGCGCCGTGCTAACGGGGTCCGGGCGCGCCTTCTGCGCTGGCGCCGACCTCAAGGAGTGGGACAGCCGGAACAACAGCAAGAACAGCAGCAGCTCGAACGGACCGTCCGCAAACCCCGAAGCGCCGCATCAGACGGCGGTGCGGTGGACGCCCGCCGGTTTTGGCGGCATGTCCAACCGGCCCGGCAAGAAGCCCGTCGTGGCCGCCGTCAACGGCCTGTGCCTGGGCGGCGGGATGGAGATGGCGATCAACGCGGACATGGTGATTGCCGCCGAGGGCGCGCGCTTCGGGCTCCCCGAGGTGACGCGCGGCGTCGTCGCCATCGCGGGTGCGCTGCCGCGGCTCTCGCGCCAGGTGGGTCGTCAACGGGCCGCGGAGATGGCTCTCGTGGGCGAGATGTACGACGCGGCGAAGATGGAGGCATGGGGGCTCGTCAACAAGATCGTCCCCGCGGGCGAGGACGTCGTGGCGGAGGCGGTGAGGGTGGCCGGGAAGATTGCGGACAACTCGCCGGACGCGGTCATCGTCAGTCGGGA
>Ga0164242_10003910_pt1 | contig 16846 bp, 17 predicted proteins | sample OricomgcompostMG_FD_108783 | JGI IMG/M metagenome (GOLD analysis project Ga0164242, IMG submission 108783) | Miracle-Growth compost microbial communities from Emeryville, California, USA - Original compost - Miracle growth compost (MG) ...
CGGAAGCCTTCCAATTTATTTGCTGTTCATCAAGTTGCCCCATGGCCCGTTCACCCAGTCTGCGATAGTCCATTAAGCGGATACGCATCCGCTCCAAAAATGATATTCCCTCGTTCATTTCGATAATTTTTTATTCATTAAACCATCCAAATATAAGACAACCCGGTAAAATTCGCTTCAAGTCGCATGCAAATGGGTCATCCAATCAATATCCGGCGGCCGCATCGTCTCCACGATGGTCCGCCACCGCCTCCACAGAGTCCGACCCTATACGGATTACCTCCGTCCTGCCGATCGAACCGACTTGTTTGAAAGAATATCCCATTTGTTGCATAGCCGTTACTACCGAATCAGGAAAGCCCCTTTCAATCTCGACCGCCTCAGGCTTCCATTGCTCATGGAACTTCGGCTTGTTTACCGCATCGCTGACCGAAAGATCGAAATCGATCAGATCGACTATTGTCTGGAACACCGAAGTGATGATCGTAGCGCCTCCCGGGGTGCCCAGCACCAGGAAGGGCCGGCCCTTCCTCAGTATGATGGTAGGCGTCATGGAGCTGAGCATCCGCTTGTGAGGCGCTATGGCATTTGCCTCGGCCCCTAAGAGTCCAAACATGTTGGGGGCACCTGGTTTCGCACTGAAATCATCCATTTCGTCGTTCAAAAAGAATCCGGCGTTTCCCACTACCACCTTGCTTCCAAAGTAATTATTCAAAGTATACGTTACAGCAACGGCATTACCCGCACTATCCGCCACAGACAGATGCGTCGTTTCATCGCTCTCCCAGGGAATCACGCCGGCTGATACCGCCCGACTCGGAGTCGCCCTCCCGGGATGATAATCTTTCATACGCCTACGCAGATAGTCCGTGGAGACCAGGCTATCGACGGGGACCTTGACAAAGTCGGGATCTCCCAAATACTTGGCACGGTCAGCATAGGCTCTTCGTTCAATCTCGGTCATAAGCTGTACGGAACGAACCGATTCGAAGCCATAGCGCTTAACCGGGAATGGACTTAACATGCCGAGCATTTGCGCCAAAAGTATTCCCCCACTGGAGGGTAACGGCATAGAAACAACCTGATATCCACGATAGTCGAACATGACCGGATCTCGTTCGATAGCCTGATAGTTCCGGAGATCATCGAGACTGATCAGTCCTCCACCACGCTTCATTTCTGCTACAATCTTTTTAGCCGTCTCTCCTCTGTAAAAGCCCGCTGCTCCATGGTCTCGGATTAAAGTAAGGGTATGGGCAAGATCAGTCTGCACCAAGGTGTCTCCCGCATGCCATCCCCCGTCCCTGATGAAGGCATTAGGGCGTCGATTATAGCGTCTGAAAGCATCCTGGGCTGCATTAAGCCTGGTAGCGGCACCCGTTGTAAGGATAAAGCCTTTTCGGGCAAGATCAATGGCAGGTTGAATCAACTTTTTCATGGGCATGGCGCCGTACTGGTCATGCGCAAGAAAAAGTCCCGAGATCGTCCCGGGGATCCCTACAGAAAGCGCACCGTTGCGGCTGCGTTCTGGATCCGCATTTCCGGCAGTATCCAGATACATATCCCTGGTCGCTGCACGAGGCGCCTCTTCCCGAAAATCGATAGCGGTATTTTGTCCTTTTGCGGAATGAATAATCATAAAGCCCCCGCCCCCGATATTTCCCGCAACCGGATAGACGACTGCCAGTGCAAACTGGGCAGCCACTGCTGCATCGACAGCATTCCCCCCGGCTTTTAGGATCATCGCCCCAACATCGGTGGCCAGGGGATGTGCCGTGGCAATCGCACCATTCTTAGCCACCACTCGCTTGTGGATGGAGTATTGAGAAGGATCGGCCCCGGGATCGGCAGCACCGGAACGACAACCGGAAAATCCCAGGAAGATGCAGAGGGCCATTGCAGCCACAATTCTTTGAAAACGCCTGTCTAAACTTGAGTCTGCCATACTATGTTGATTCGGTTTCTCAAATGTACCCGCTATTGTCCTCCGTTACCAACTGGTTTATAGGAACAGAGGTGATTGGAGCTTCAGGAGCCCGGACTTTTTTCCTCAAGCCGTTCCACGATCCCGCCAAGTGCCTTTCGTTCAGCAGGAGATTTTGTCAACTCAAGCGCGCTCCTGTAATGCAGCAGCGCATTGCCAGGATCACTTCCGTCGTATAAATACCCAAGCAAACAATGATAAAGTCTCATTTTTTCAAAAGGAAGCTTTTCCACCTCAAGAATGGCCTGCGCCTTACCCAGTACCTGGGCAACAGCAAATGACCTGTTCAACAATGCCGCGGGGGAATATTCCACTAGGATCAATTGATCGTATAGAGACAGAATACGCGGCCATTTTTCAACGTCGTCAGTAGTATGCCAATACGCAATAGCTGCCTCCAGGTGATATTTGGAAAGTGCTTTCCCATCGCAGGCCTGGACCAAATAATAGTTCCCCCGGTCTATCAGTTTTCTGTCCCACAGACGCTTGTCCTGGTCTTCAAATAATACAACATCCCCGGCATCATCCTTTCGGGCGCTGAGCCGGGAACTTTGAAAGCACATCAAACCGAGCAACGCGTTGGCCTCAGATGAATTTGTCCAGGCGTGCTCCGTCAGCATCAAGGCCAGTCGTATGGCTTCTGCACAGAGTTCCTCACGAATGTAGGCCTTGTTAGAGGAAGCACTGTAACCTTCGTTGAATAAAAGATAAAGCGTTCTCAATACAGCCGGCAACCGGGAACGGACCGCTTCCTCCTCCAACCGATGGATCTGAAAATGATCTTCCCGTAGCCGCACTTTTGCACGATGAAGTCTCTTTTTAATCGTTTCCGCCTGCGTGAGGAACGCTTCTGCTAACTCAGGAACGCTAAACCCACAAAGAATCTGAAGCGCCAGACAGATTTGCGCTTCAGGTGAATTCCCGGGAGCACAAACGGCAAAAAGCATAGCAAGCTGGCTGTCCCGGATATTTTGTTGCCGGAAATCGAAGTCTTCCGGGACCTGAAATTTTTCGGTTTGAACCGCTTCCCTCACGCGGCTGTCAAAAATCATATTCCGCCTGAGGTGGTCTTTCATCTTGTTTTTGGCAACTGCATAAAGCCATGCGGCTGGATTGTCGGGTATACCTTTTTCTTTCCATGTCTCTGTCGCCGTTAAAAATGTATCGCTTACGATATCCTCGGCCACATCAATATGCGCTAATCCAAAATTCCTGCATATCACCGCAGTCATTTTTGTATACTGTTCTCTAAAAAGCACACGGAGCAGTTCCTGATATGTGTCGGGCGCCTCTTTCATGAATCCACAATCTATCGAAAGGCAAAATACAAAAAACACGCGTGCCTGCAGCAAAAGCAATTTGCGTTTTCTTTACTTTTGGTACATGTTCAGCCCGGTCCTCCTTAAACTTCACTGCTTGCCACGGCTGCTCTTACGAAATGCGAGCGGCGTGAGGCCCGTTTTTTCCTTAAAAAAGGAAGCAAAATAATTAGGAGACTCAAAATCCAGCAAATAGGCAATCTCCTTTATGGATTTAGCAGAGCTCACCAGCAGCGCTTTTGCCTTTTGTAATTTGATTTGTAACTGATATTGCGCAGGTGAGAGACCGGTATATTGACGAAATGTCTTTCTGAACCAGGAATAACTCATATTCAGTGAAGTGGCAATATCGTTCAGGCAAACCTCTCCCCCAGGATGCTCCCGCATGATCATGCAGGCCTTTTCAATCTTGGTCGTAATGTCCTTATCTTCGAACTGCGCATTTTTTACAATGTAATAACTCATTCCCAGCAAATGCATCGTAATCCCCGACAATGCCTGCTGATATCCGGTCTTTTGTTGTTTGGCCAAATCGATCGCACCGTTGAACAGATCCACCAATTGCTCATTGAATCCGATGTCCAGAATAGGCTCCTTCCTGGTAAAAAAAAGATGCCGGATCAGATTATCCGGAAAAGAGCCATAAAATCCAATCCAATAGGTATCCCATCCTTTGGACAACTTTGGGCGGTAGGTATGCCATATACCTGGAAAGAGCAATATGAGCTTACCGGCCGTCAGATGTGAAGATTTCAGGGTATCCGATTGGAAGATACCCTCTCCTTCTGTTACGTAGATGATCTGGTACTCATGCAAAATCCGGCCGGAACCTGGATTAAACCAATATTGTGAAGGATGACCCTTGGGTGGATATTCCGATTTTGGCGCGATTGATTGAAACCCCACCGTAGTTACCGTCAGGCCCCAGTCCTCATCCTTACGGTTAATAGTAAGGTATTTCACATTGGAAAACAAGCCTCCGCTCATAAAATTGATTTGTGCCAAAAAGTGAAGATCTTAGGTCAATTTGCGAACGTAAGCGCGATGAGGTTCTGGTAGCTTTATATTCGTAAACCGACTAAAAAAACAAACCTATCCGTTTGACATAGTACCCGCAAATATAAAATATTTAACAGAGCCCATCTGAAAAGTTTTATCTTATGGGATCTAATTCAGAATATACTTATAATCATCATTTTATGCAAAAAATACGGTTATCTTTCGGCGCCGCAATCCTCCTATCCTGTCTTGTAATCTGCCTTTCCAGGACGAACCTCCGGGCGCAGCAAAAAGTGACCATCCAATGGGAAAAGCAACTCAGGGTCTCCAAGACTACTCCTACGCTCCAGGTGGTTGTCAATCCCTTATTGGAACGAGGATCAAAAATCCATGACGGCACCTTTAGCGCCCTTAAAGATCTGGGTGCAGACGTCGTCCGTTTTGTCCCCTGGTTTCCCTACCCTCATATGGCAGTGGCTGAATTAAAGCCTCCTACCAGCTCCGAAACTTACTGGGATTTCAGCAAAATAGATCCGATCGTGGAGGATTTTATGGCAGCCACCAAAGGGCACACGGTCATCCTGAATTTCAGTACCATTCCGGCGTGGATGTTTGAATCGGGTGATTCGGTTGATTATCCTGAAGACCCAAACCAGGTATTTTGGTCCTATAATAAAGGCGTCAGGCTGCGGGATACCACACTAAAAGAATTGACCGGCTACTTCGTACGGCTCTTCAGCTGGTATACCAAGGGAGGATTCACGGACGAATTAGGGAAATTCCATCGTTCGAACTATCACTATAAGATCCCCTATTGGGAAGTACTCAATGAGCCCGACCTGGAACATCAGTTAACACCCCAAAGCTATACACGGATTTATGATGCCGTTGTCAAGGCATTGAAAAAAATATCTCCTGACACGAAATTTGTCGCCCTTGGCCTTGCTTTTGAAACCAACCCCGAATGGTTTGAGTATTTCTTAAATCCAGCCAATCACCGGGACGGCATACAACCCGAGGGCATCTCCTATCATTTTTATGGTACACCCCATGGTGCGAAGCGTGCCCCCGCCGATTACCGGTTCTCCTTTTTTGATCAGGCGAACGGCTTCCTGGATCGGGTGCGTTATATTGAGAACATCAGGAAAAGACTGGCGCCAAATACCTTCACTACCATCGATGAGATCGGCAACATTCTCGGAGATCAGACCGGTACCGATATTCCGGCAGAATACTGGAACCTGTCAGGCGCTATGTATGCCTACATTTACCTCGAACTGGCCAAAATCGGCATCGATTATGCCGGAGAATCGCAACTGGTGGGCTATCCTACCCAGTTCCCCTCCGTGTCGATGATGGACTGGACAAATGGAAAACCCAACTCCCGTTATTGGGTTCTTAGGTTACTGAAGGAAAATTTTGGCCGGGGAGACCGGCTGGTCGCTACCGGTGGCAACACAGCCGGAGTAGCGGTACAGGCCTTCATCACTTCCCGTGGCAAAAAGCTTCTTTTGATCAATCCCGGAAATAGTGCCGTAACGCTGGAAATGCCGGATGGCGCTTCACGCGTGAGCACCGTAAATGTTTCTACCGGTGAAAATCCTCCGGCTGTCTCTGAGGTACAGGCGGGAAGCGTCACCATGGAGCCATATGCCGTAAGCGTGGTAAGCTTTAAGTAAAGGCTTTGATCATACAGATTTGCAGTTGCCAAAGCCGCTCTACGTATATTGAGAGGCTCCTACATGCAAAATCCGATCCTGGGTTTGCCCATCCCAAGGCGCATTTGTTAATCACCACGGTTCAATGATGATAAAGGAAAATGATTTCCTTTAATGACGAAAAATAAAAATCAATTTCCATAAACTGTTATGAAAACTTCCCTTAAAATAGGACTGTTTGGCATCGGCCTCGAAGCATATTGGAGCCAATTTGAAGGATTGAAAGACCGGCTGGAGGGATACCTCAAGACCGTTTATCAAAAGCTAGCGCAAATACACCCCGATATCGTGAATGCCGGACTGGTGGACACTACAGAAAAGGCGTTCAGCACCGGGAAACTTTTCAGGACGCAGGACGTAGACGTTATCTTTCTGTACGTCACAACCTATGCTTTATCATCCACAGTATTGCCCGTCGTGCAAAGAGCCGGCGTACCTGTTATTATACTCAACCTTTCGCCGGAGGCATCCATAGATTACGAGAAATTCAATAAAATGAATGACCGCTCCAGGATGACCGGCGAATGGCTGGCATATTGTGCGGCGTGCCCGGTACCGGAAATAGCCAATGTATTTAAAAGAACCGGCATCCGGTTTCATCAGATAACCGGGATGCTGGAAAATGACGAGCCTTGCTGGAGAGAGATACAGCAATGGGTAGAAGCTGCACGCGTAGCGCACATGATGGCCTTTAACAGAATGGGCTGTATGGGCCATTATTATAGCGGCATGCTGGACATATATACCGACCTGACGGCTCAATATGCTACTTTCGGGGGCCACATAGAGCTTCTGGAAGTCGATGAATTGGCAGCTTTACGTAAAGAGGTTACTCCGAAATCCGTCATGCAACGGATCGAGCTTATTCATGAAAAATTCGATGTCCAAAACGACTGCCCGCCTGAGGAACTGGAAAGGGCGGCGAGAACTTCTGTGGCCCTGGATGCACTGGTAGAAAGATATCACTTGGGATCTCTTGCCTATTATTATAAGGGCACTGGAAACCCAGATAACGAAGACGCCATCAGCTCCATCATTTTAGGCAATTCCTTACTGACAGACCGTGGTATTCCTGTTGCCGGAGAATATGAAATCAAGAACGTGCAGGCCATGAAAATCATGGATGGTTTTGGTGCCGGAGGATCATTTACCGAATACTACGCCATGGACTTTACCGATGATGTGGTACTGATGGGCCATGACGGACCCGGTCACATTGCGATCGCTGAAGGCAAGACAAAAGTCCGGCCACTCTACGTATACCATGGGAAAGTAGGTAAAGGGCTGTCTGTAGAAATGTCCGTCAAGCATGGTCCGGTTACCTTACTTTCGGTGGTGGAAACGTCGCATGGCCGCCTCATGCTTCTGACCGCCGAAGCGATGTCGGTACCAGGCCCCATTCTGGAAATCGGCAATACCAATAGCCGTTACCGGTTCCCGATAGGTGCCCGCAATTTCGTAACTGCCTGGAACAGCCATGGACCCGCCCATCACTGTGCGATAGGGATAGGACACATTGCTTCCAAGATCCAAAAGCTGGGCAATTTACTTGGAATGGAAGTAGTAAAAGTCTGCTAGGCATTATCCGTTCTCTCCCAAGTGGATGGACCGGGATTTGAGTAATACCTGCCACGCCTGCAAGACGCGGCCACGCTGAAGCAATTCGTGTGCATAACTGTGGAGCGCTTGCTCCAGCTTACCGGGACCGGCAGCAAAATATCTCAGTATGCAACTGAGTCTTGCATCGCTAAAAGCGGGATCTTCAGCAGGTATTTGGGTCACGTCTGCCAGTTGCCCCAGGTCATTTGCACTCAATATCTCACTCCGTTTAACAAACGCCGGTAAAGCATCTACTCCGACGGACAGCCTGTTATTGGGTTTAGGTATGATATGTACCGCACTGCCGGAAGCTCTGCAATAATAGTTCAGCCCCATACTTCCCACCAGGTCGATCTTGTGAGGGTCAATGTATCCGTCCTCGGCAAGGATATCTTCCCGTACATGAATGAGCAAGACTTCGCACACCACGAGATTGCCCGCGCCACCAGCAGGTCCTGTTTCAATCACCCTTTGCACACTGCATTCATAATTTACCGGACTTTCTTTTACCCTCCATGGTTTTATGATGTGCGAAGCGAGCGGTGTGAAACCGGATTTACGAAATTCGTTCACCTCTTTGGGATATTCACATGCTGCCAGCGATGTCTGCCTTATCATCGCATAACAAACCATATTGATGGTCACTTCCATCGTCTCATAGATATTCTCCAGGGTATGCTTCGCAGATCCCCTCCGGACACTTGTAATTGGAGAAAATATAAGCAATGGCGGATCACTGCCAAAAAAATTGAAAAAGCTGAAAGGAGCCAAATTGGGTCGACCTTCCTTGTCAATAGTACTGGCTAAGGCTATCGGCCGGGGCGCTATACTACCGGTAAGCAATTGAAAAAATCTTTTGTCGCTAGGTTCTCCTGGTGTAATGACCATAATATATTTACTTGAAATTTAGTTAACTGTTAGATAGCGGTAAAATCACCTACTGCAAAATCTCCGGCGAAAACGATTAACGTCGCCTGATGCACTAGAATATAATACGAGGTAAGCGAACACACTGAGACGATTCCACCCGGGAAAACATTCCCGCAAACCACATAATGATCCGGCAAAAGAATGTGAAAAAAGCCGGGATGGAGATTTCAGCAGCCTCCTCCCGGCGTGAGGAATGGTTCGAACAATTTGTCTGGCTCAGGAATGATCGCCGGATCCCAATATTTCCCGGACTTCCACATTACCGCCGCCCTTTAAAATCGGATTAGCCTGGGCCAAAGTAACTGCCTCTTCGATCGTCTCGGCCCGGATAATCATATAACCGCTGATAAACTCCTTGATTTCCGTGTAAGGACCGTCGGTCACCAGATTGCCGGGTCTTACTGTCTTGGCACTGGTAGCCGAGAGCCGGTTTCCTTTATCTGCCAGTTTATTCTGGGCAGCCACGCCGGCAAGCCAGTTCATCCGCGCTTTGACTACCTCTGGCGCAGGTGCCTGATGAGGATCACTGCTGTTTCTGAAAATTAATACGAACTCTTTCATGATAATACGATTTGTTTCACCCCTATAACGATTGTAATCGGCGAAAGGGGACAAATTACTTACTTTTTTTTCCTAAACTCCCTTTACCCGGACCAAACATGGGTAAGCAAATGTTTCCCGAGACGAAACGTCCTTCCATGCATTGAATGAGATTTTTGAAGTTACTTTGCAAACAGAAAGATCAAATAACAACAGCAATGCAAACAATCGCCATTGACATGGACGAGGTAATCACCGACACGGCAGCCAAACTAAAAGCGTGGTACTTCCGGGATCATGGACGGAAATTCAGTGAAGAAGAGATCAGGGGAATAGACCTGAAAAAGGCCATCCCTGCCGAGCACCTGGAAGTTTTCCAGGGCTATCTGAACAGTCCCGGCTTTTTCCGGGATCTTGAAGCAATGCCCGGTGCCGTTGAGGTGCTTAACCAAATCAATCAATGCTACGAATTATACCTTGTATCCGCTGCTACCGAGTTCCCTCCTTCCCTAAAGGACAAATTTGACTGGGTAATGGAAAGGCTCCCTTTCATAAGCTGGCGGCAAGTTTGCCTTTGTGGCAGTAAGCGCATCATCCAAACGGATATCATGATAGATGACCGGCCCCGGAACTTCACTTACTTTAATGGCCGGAAGATTCTCTACTCGGCCCATCACAACGTTGGGGAGGAAAGATACGAGCGCGTAGATAACTGGCAGCAGATAGCTGAAAAATTACTCTAACGGCGATTGCTTGGATGACCGCGCCGCCTTTTTGGGTTTTTTGGGAGTTTTTTGTTGGTGCACAGCAGGCTGTCGCTCGTCGGAGGCGGAATCTCCCAGTTGTATCGTCACCTGTTGGGCGCCTTGGCCGATATTCTGGGCGGCCAAAAAATGCTTATAGGACCCATAGCGCGTCATCATCTGTATACCGGGAGCCGTTATTTCAAGCTTCCCCTCATTGCCGAATCCAATAAGACTGCCGACGAAACCCGTCGACCGGAGGATGTCCCAAAGCCGTTCAGTTTCCGGTTGTGTCAGCGCGATCTTATTGGGCCGAAGCAATTCCTCCTCAAACAAAAGGCCTCCCTTATCCATATTTTCATACAATGTCCTAAAAACGGTGTCTAGTATCTCAGTCATCTGATTCGCATCCATAGTGCAATTCTTTAGGGGAAAGATAGCGAAATTATAATACTTATCTTTGCGGCAATTTATCCGGCATCTATGGCTAGTTTACAGTTATTTAATTCCCTTTCCAGAAAAAAAGAGGTCTTTGAGGCTTTAAACCCTCCTCACGTGGGCATGTATGTATGCGGGCCAACGGTGTCAGGAGAGTCGCATCTGGGCCACGCCAGGCCCGCTATCACGTTTGATACGGTATACCGGTACCTGACTCATCTGGGCTACCAGGTCCGCTATGTGCGCAATATTACCGATGCCGGCCATTTTGAAGAAGAAGGGAGAGCGGCGGAGGATAAGATATCCCAGAAAGCGGTATTGGAGAAACTGGAGCCCATGGAACTGGTCCAAAAATATTCCAACCTCTTCCACTGGGCGATGCGAGCATTTAATTGCGTCCCTCCGAGCATTGAACCAACGGCCACCGGCCATATCATCGAGCAAATTGCAATGATCCGCAAGATCCTGGAACTGGGATATGCCTACGAAGTGAACGGGTCGGTCTATTTTGACGTAAAAAAATATGCGGAAAACCATCCCTATGGGATCCTAAGCGGCCGGAAGCTTGAAGACCTGCTGGAAACAACCCGTAACCTCGAAGGCCAGGAAGAAAAGCGCAATAAGGCCGACTTTGCGCTCTGGAAAAAAGCGCCTCCGGAGCACATTATGCGCTGGGAAAGCCCGTGGGGAGACGGCTTCCCGGGATGGCACATCGAGTGTTCCGCTATGAGCAGCAAATATCTCGGCCGCCAATTTGACATCCATGGAGGCGGCATGGATCTCCAGTTTCCTCACCATGAATGCGAAATCGCCCAAAGTACCATTGCCCTGGGAGTGATGCCGGCCAGGTATTGGATGCACAACAACATGATCACCATCAATGGCAAAAAGATGGGCAAGAGCTATAATAATATTATCAAACTCAGCGAACTGTTCAGTGGAGAACATCCGCTTTTGGAAAAAGGGTATTCCCCCATGACGGTACGCTTTTTCATTCTGCAAACGCATTATCGCAGTACCCTGGATTTCTCCAACGAGGCTCTTCAAGCAGCCGAAAGAGGACTTGACCGCCTCTGGAGCGCCTATGAAACGCTAAAAGAACTACCCGCCCCCACGAACGCAACGCCTGACAACCAAGACCTGGATACTTTGGTCCAGAAACGGTGCGAAGAATGCGGAGCGTTCATGGACGATGATTTTAATACAGCCAAAGTGCTGGCAAGCCTTTTCGATCTCGTCCCCGTCATTAATTCGCTGAAAAGCGGTCAGATTTCAGCAAATGAACTGAGCGGTACCACGCATGCACTCCTGGAAAATACCTGGAAAACATACGTAGAAGATATTCTGGGCCTCCGTAAACAGCAAAGCGCTGGATATGAGAAACTTAACGGCGTCATGGAACTGCTGCTGGAATTACGCAAGGAGGTACGCAACCGGAAAGATTATGCCACTTCTGATTATATTCGGGATGCCTTACAGAAGGTGGGCATCACAGTAAAAGACGGAAAAGGCGGGACGGTCAACTGGTCGGCCGAATAACAGGATAGCAAAGTGATCAACGGCGCTATTTCGGAAAAAGCATTTTATAATCCACACTTACCTTTCCCCGGGAGATATCGTCCAGCCTTTTTTTCAACAATCTGCGTTTCAAGGGTTTCAGATAGTCAATGAAAAGTTTTCCTTCTATGTGGTCATATTCGTGTTGAATAACCCTGGCAGTCAGGCCATTGAATGTTTTTTCATGCCGGTTGAAATGCTCGTCCAGGTATTCAATTCTGACCGTTTCGGGCCTGTCGACATCTTCACGGATCCGGGGAATGCTCAGGCATCCCTCCTCATAAGGCCAGGGATCTCCATTCAGTTCCACAATGCTGGCATTGATGAAAACCTCCTTGATCCCTTCGTCGCCCGGGTAGGCCGCTTTTTCCTCCGGCTCCAGTTGTTCCAGCACATGGAGGCTATCCACCAAAAAAAGCCGGATGGGCCTGTTTACCTGGGGAGCAGCCAGCCCAACGCCATGAGAAGCATACAGGGTCTCCCACATATTGGCGATCAGCTCCTGTAAGCCAGGGTAATCAGCGGTGATGTCCTCGCATCGCTTCCTCAACACGGAATTTCCATAGGCCGTTATAGGTAAGATCATCTTAAATAACTGTTTTAAGTGCAAAAATACATCAAATTGAAATACCTCAAATTGACTGAAGATATCCCTGTAGCAGGATCGTGGCACTCACCTCGTCAACCAGCGCCTTGTCACGCCGCTTACTTTTTGAAACACCTGAGGCCAGGAGGCTGGCAGCCGCCAACCTGGAAGTAAACCGCTCGTCTACTTCCATCACCGGCACATCGGGGAAATTCTTTTTCAGTATCCTGATACATTCTGCCACCAGCGCGGTGGCATCACTCGCCCCGCCCTCCAGGGTCCTGGGATCACCGATCACAATCCGTTCCACCGTTTCGGTGGCCAGGTAATTTTTGAGAAAAGGAATCAACTCATGGGAAAGTACCGTGCGCAGTCCGGTAGCAATCAGTTTAAGCGGATCAGTAACCGCGATGCCACAACGTTTTTTCCCATAATCGATGGCCAGGATCCTTCCCATATAATATGCATTTTGGCCTGAAGTACCTGAACTTGCAGGATATCGTTTTTTAAATGAATAGTCCGACGATCACAAACAAGGCGAAGACACAGCTGGCAACCCCGTTGGCCGTCATGAAGGCGATATTCACCTTTTTGAGATCCTGAGGCTTTACAAGCAAATGTTGGTAGATCAGCATACCGATGAAAAGAATAGCCCCCATCCAGTACAACCATGAAAAGTGGCCATATATACCGGCCACAATGACGAGAATAGCCGAAGCCGTATGCAATGCGGTCGACACTGCCAGGCCATTCCGCCTGCCCAGCCAAACAGGTATAGAGTGCAAGGCGTGTGCCTGATCAAAAACATCGTCCTGTAAGGCGTAAATGATGTCAAATCCTGAAACCCACCCCAGGACAATAAGGGAAAACAGCACCGGTTCCACCGCAAAATGCCCGGTAACCGCCAGATAGGCGCCTATCGGTGCCAGGGACAATCCCAGGCCCAGTATCAAGTGGCAGAGTGCAGTAAAGCGCTTGGTGTAGCTGTATCCCAAGGTCACTGCCAGTGCCACCGGAGACAAGAAAAAACATAGCTTGTTTAAAAACCAGGTCGTGATAACGAAAAGCGCGGCGTTTAAAAGCACAAAATATAAAGCGCTTGACTTTTTTATCACCCCTGCCGGTATCTCCCGGCCGGCGGTACGTGGATTCAATCTGTCAAACTTCTCGTCCAGCCAGCGGTTGAAGCCCATCGCAGCGCTCCGGGCAAACACCATACACAAGATCACCAGTACAAGGGGGCGCCAGTAACCGCTTGCTCCATTTTGGTGTATAGCCAGGAAAAAACCAATCATCGCAAAAGGCATTGCGAAAATAGTGTGACTGAATTTCACCAGAGACAAATACTTCTTGATCTGTTCCAAGGGTGCACGCGTTTTATCTCTATCCTGAGACACGAACGAACCTTCCGCCATAATACATCAATCTTGAAAATTCAGTTTAAAATACATATCCCAGACAACGATTCCGGCACTCACGGCTATATTTAAAGAGTGCTTCATGCCCGCTTGTGGAATCTCCAGGGATCCATCCACCAGATCCAGTACTTTCTGGTCTACGCCACTTACCTCATTTCCAAAAACCAACGCCAGCGGTTGATCCGCCGGGGGCCTGAAATCTTGTAACATAACGGCGCCTTTTACCTGCTCCACCGCCCACACGGCATATCCTGCCTTTCGCAAACCCAGGACAGATTCCGCTGTGGAAGGACTATATTCCCATGCCACCGACTCCGTAGCACCCAGCGCAGTTTTGTGAATATCCCGGTGCGGAGGTCTCCCCGTATAGCCGCAAAGCCTGAGACCTTCCAACAAGAAGGCATCCGCCGTGCGAAAGAACGAGCCGACGTTGTTCAGACTGCGGACATTGTCCAAAACCAGCACCACTGGTGTCTTCCGGGCAACCCGGAACTGCTCCACCGATTTGCGGTTTAATTCCTCCATCCTCAGCTTTTGCATACTACGGATTTTCGTCCACAAAGGTACGACTTGAAAGAGAACCGGGTACTACCTGACCTCACGCTGCCTGGAAAGTCTGCGATTATGCCGGACGGCCAGGGTGATCAGTGTAATGAACCCTGCCATAGCAACTGCCGAAGCCACCATCGCGAGCACAGAATGATTCCTGTAACCTGTATAAAAGGCATAGGCTGGTACGAGCAGAAACAGACACCAAGCCATCGGATACAGCACACTGATTTTTTTGTCTTTACTTTCGTCTTGCATAGAACTGGTTTTATCGTCACCGGATCGGTCCGGTCATCTGCTTTGTTTGCCGGTGGCCGACTCCCGGAGATAGACTGCCATCTCGGCCTGGTATCCGGCAGCCACCTCTCTGGCACGTTCGGCGAAAGCGACGCCATTATCTGCGTACAAAATAGCCCTCGAAGCATTGACCAGAAGCCCACCCTCCTCATTCAATCCCAATCTGGATATCTTAGCCAGATCACCCCCCTGCGCTCCCACACCAGGCACCAACAAAAAGTGCTTCGGTGCCAGTTCACGGATATGCAGCAACTGCTCATCGCGGGTAGCACCTACCACAAACATCAGGTTATCAGGACTTCCCCATTCCATCGTTCTGGTAATCACACGCGAATAAAGCGGCTCTTCTGCACCGAAAAACTGAAAATCACGACTCCCTTCATTGCTGGTGAGCCCCAATACAATGGCCCACTTGCCGGGATATGCCAAAAAAGGTGAAACGCTGTCTTTACCCATATAGGGCGCCACGGTAAGTGCGTCAAAAGGCATGGCCTCGAAAAAGGCAGCGGCGTACTGGCTGGAGGTATTCCCGATATCTCCTCTTTTGGCATCCGCGATCCTGAAATGCGTTTCGGGAATATAGTCGATAGTACGCTGCAAGCTCTCCCACCCGCGCAGGCCGCGGCTTTCATAAAAGGCGGTATTGATCTTATAGGCGACACACAAATCCTTCGTCGCATCAATAATAGCTTTATTAAAAGCGAAAACCGGATCAGCCGAAGCCCCTGATAAATGATGCGGAATTTTACGAAGATCAGTATCCAGCCCTACGCAGAGATATGATCTTTTTTTAAATATTTGAGAGGTAAGCTCCTGTCGTTGCATAAAAAGTCATTGGCGAGATTCGCTCGGGGGACAAAAGTAAACCGAATTTCTTAACCTTCCCGCCACTGCCGGCCTGTCAGTTGCAGAAATACATCCTCCAGATTAGCGCTCTTTACCTGTTTGGTACGCTCAAAACCCGTAGCAATCAGCTCATCGATCAACTGATCCGGAGACGCCATGGCAATAATCTGTCCGCTATCGACGATGCCGACGCGGTCACAAAGAAATTCTGCCTCGTCCATATAGTGGGTAGTAATGACAATTGTGGCCCCTTGGTCCCTGATTTGTTGAATGAGTTCCCAAAGATTACGGCGAGCCTGAGGATCAAGCCCGGTAGTCGGTTCATCCAAAAACACAATCTTGGGCTGATTGATGAGCGTTGTAGCGATTGAGAACCGTTGCTTTTGTCCTCCAGAAAGTTCCTTGTACTTCACTTTGGCCTTATCCCGAAGATTGACCAAATCCAGGTATTCTATAGGTTTTACCCGTCGGTTGTATAACCCTGCAAAAAGATCGACCAACTCCAATAAGGATAATCCCGGATAGTAACCGGAAGCCTGCAACTGGACGCCGATGATCTTTTTGATTTTTTCGGCATCCCGGTCCAGATCCAATCCATCTACCAATACGGTTCCCGAGGTTTTGTCCCTCAGCGTCTCAATGATCTCCAGCGTCGTTGACTTGCCGGCGCCGTTAGGCCCCAGTAATCCGAATATTTCTCCTTCGTATACCTCGAAACTGATGCCTTTAACGGCCGTAAATTCACCGTATCGTTTGACCAGGTCCGTTACTTCTATGATCTTCCGCGTCTTCATGATCATCAAAATTAGCGTAAGACACCCAATAGAGCAAATTCTTATGCGACAAGTCACTTTTCCCCTCTACAGACCGGAGAACCTAGCTTCCCTTCCGCATTTCACCCATCAGGGGAGATTCCGTCCGTATGGTGATTTTTTTTTATTCTGGACGTATTATTATATACTTGCAGAAATTAAGATCCCGTTTATAGAACGGGCATTTCTTCCTAGAAGTCTGAAAATGAACGGAAAAGAAGGAAATATTGAAGAAAAAATTGACCATGGCAAAGAATTTATTGATCGTAGAGTCTCCGGCGAAGGCGAAAACAATCGGGAAATACCTGGGAAAAGACTTTGAGGTCAAGTCAAGTTTCGGGCACATCAGAGACCTGGATAAGGAAGGGATGGGCATAGACATCGAAAATGGCTTTCAACCCCATTATAGCGTCTCACCTGATAAGAAAAAAGTCGTAAGTGAGTTAAAGACACGGGCTGGCAAAGCACAGGAAGTCTGGCTGGCCACTGATGAGGACCGCGAAGGGGAAGC
>Ga0164242_10003911_pt1 | contig 16844 bp, 15 predicted proteins | sample OricomgcompostMG_FD_108783 | JGI IMG/M metagenome (GOLD analysis project Ga0164242, IMG submission 108783) | Miracle-Growth compost microbial communities from Emeryville, California, USA - Original compost - Miracle growth compost (MG) ...
AGCCGCTTGCTGCGGTGCTTCACGATGTAGAGGCTGTCGAGCATCTCCGGACCCTCGATCTGGACCTCGCGCAGGGTGCCGAGCTCCAGGTCTTCTCGGATGGAGGCATCCCAGAGCAGGGCGACTCCGATGTGGGCATGGATCGCCTGTTTCATCGACTCGGCGCTGCCGAGCTCGATCGCGACATTCCTGCTGGTCACGCCGAGTGAGGCGAGTGCGGCGTCCTGGCTGCGCCGGATCGCCAGTCCGCCCGGCGGGGCCACCCAGGACAGCTCGCGCAATCCTTCGACGCTGACCGACTCGCCCACGGACTCGTCCGTGGCCGCGGCGACCAGGACGAAGCGCTGCTTGCCGATCAGCTCGGCCGACAGCGCCTCCGAGTCCAGTGCGCCATGAGAGGCCACCACGCAGAAGTGCTGATGGCCGGCACGTACGGCGTCGAGGGCCAGCTCCGGCGTGGAGATCGTGAGGGTGATCGCGGCGCCGGGATATTGCCTACGGAAGTCGATCAGGACCCCGGGCAGGAGGTAGTTGCCCACCGACATGCTCGATCCCAGGGAGACGGCACCCGCGGTGCCCTTGGCCAGGTCGTCGAGCTCCTGGGCGAGGTCATCGCGACGGCTGAGCAGTTCCTGCGCCCAGTTGTGGACGGCCTGGCCGGTCTCGGTGAGCTCGATCCGGCGGCCGTTGCGGCGGAAGAGCTGGACGCCAACACGATCCTGCAGCGAGTGCAGGTGGGCACTCACCACCGGCTGCGTCACGAAGAGCTTCTCGGCGGCGCGGGACACGCTGCCGAGCTCCACGACGAGGCAGAAGACCTCGAGCTTTTGCAGGGAGATTCGATTGTCCAGCTTCACCGTGACTGCCTTGGGGTCGACCAGGGGCTCAATGCTAGTCGGCGAGCTGCGTGGCTCGGTCATCGAGAAACTCTGTTCAGTGCGTGGCGAGGAAGTCCAGGACGAGCGTGTTGAAGACGAGCGTGTTGAACAGGTCGTACTGCTCCCACTGGGGCCAGTGCCCGGCGCCCTCGACGTACTGGAAGCGGGCCGCGAACTTCACGGCGACCCGGCCACCGAGGGACTCGCCGTTGTCGATCATGCCCGATCTCCCGTACCACCCAGGCCGAGGAGTTCGTCGAGCAGGGCCTCGGGATCCGCCGGCTCGCTGTCGCCACTCCACGCGACGAACAGGTCTGGTCGTGTCAGCACTGCTGCCCGCTTGTATGTGCGGACGGCATCCTCTTCGTCGAGATCGACCACCGACATGGGTACGCCGCGGCCTTGCGCCGCAGCCACCAGGCGATCGCAGGCCGGTGGCTCCTGGCCGACACGTATCAGTGTCCACGCGGGACCGAGAACATCGAAGACGGAGCTGCCGTCCGGGCGCCAGTAGTGGGGAAGGCGCGACCCGGGCGTGATCGACGGGATGTAGACGTCGATCTCGCCGATCGCCGCATCACCGTCTCGATCCGTGCTCTCGTCGGTGGCAATGCCGCGTGAGTTCGAGTAGCGGGCGCCGAACTGGACGCCCTGGCTGTACCACTGCTTCTTGTCGATGCGCTCGATGAGCTCGCCGGCGGCGGATCGCAGCTCGGCGCCGCGAGCAGTGTCGGCATGCAGCTCCGGATCCCGGCCGATCTCGGTCATGTCGCTGTCGATCTTCAGCGCGGCGCGCGAGGTCGCCTCGCCGACCGAGCGGCGTTCGGCCTCATAGTCCTCGAACAACCGACGCCCGCCCCAGCCCTGCACATTGGCCGAGAGTCGCCAGGAGAGGCCCATCGCGTCGGAGATGCCGGTGTTCATCCCGAATCCGCCGAGGGGCAGCCAGAGGTGCGCCGCATCGCCGGCCAGCATCACGCGGTCCTCGACGAAGTGGTCGGCGACGAGTCGACGCGGGTCCCATCGGACCACCTGGATCTTCTCGTGCTCGACGAGCTTCCCGATGGCCGCCTCCAGGACCTCGTCGGGGTCGACGTCCTGGGGGTCCATTCCGGCCGGAACCCGCGAGTGGCACAGGAAGAGCCCCCGACCGTCGAGCTGCACGAAGGAGCCGCGCCACTTCGGGCCGTACCACCAGTACATCCAGCCCGGCTCCCGCTGGGCGAGCAGCTCGTGCAGCTCCTGCGAGCGGAAGTAGACGGAGACCCGCTGCTCGGCCACACGCGGATCGCCCTCGAGCCGGGCGCCGATCGCCTTGCGTACGACGCTGGTTCCGCCGTCGCATCCGGCGAGGTAGTCGGCGTGGAAGGTGACCGCCTCGCCGGTCGAGCCGTCCGGCAGCACCTGCCTCGCGGTCACCTCCACATGGTCGCCGTGCTGCGACACGCTCTCGACACGGTGGCTGCGCAGGACCCGTGCACGGGGTTGCCGTGCCACTGCCTCCTCGATGATCGGCTCCAGGTAGATCTGGGAAACGCGGTGCTGGGGCTCGGGAGTGGCCCATTCGTCGAACTCCGGTGCGGTGCCGGCCAGGATCTCGCCGCTGGAGGAGAACGGGAACCGTGCCAGTTCCCATCCGAGGAGGTTGGTGGTGTAGACGACATCGGACGCGTGGTCGAGAGGCAGGCCCACGCGACGGATGTCGTCGGCGATGCCGAGCCGTCGGTAGTACTCCATCGAACGGGCGTTGGTGGTGTTGCAGCGGGGATTGTCCGTGGTCCCGGACGACTGCTCGAGGACCAGGACGTCGATGCCGGCCTCGGCAAGATCGAGTGCCAGGGTCATCCCGACGGGCCCGCCTCCGGCGACGATCACCGCGGCGTCCATCGGGGGTCGGCTCGGTGCGGTCGGGTCGTCGGCGGGATCGGTCAGGGGGAGGCTCTGGTCAGGGACAGTCGACATGGGCGCCAACGTAGGGACCGGTGAACCCATAGGTCCAAGTCGAATTTGGCCACCCGTTTATAGGCATCTGGCTATGGCTGATGCATGCACGCTGCCGGGTGCGGTCCGGCCCGGATTCATAGTCAACTGCCTATCATTTAGGGCAAATCTATGACTTAGACCACACCGAGCGACGGCTCTATCGTCCACGCCATGACCACTGGGAAAGCTACCGGCCTGCCGGTCCGCAATCCGCGGACCGGCGCAGTCGACTTCAATGTGGAGCCCGCGTCGGGTGCCACGATTGCGAGCCTCGCGGATGACCTCCGACGCGCACAGAGTGCCTGGGCAGGGGCTGGCATCGAGCATCGCGTCGCCGTCCTCCGGCGCTGGGCCGATGCGATCGAACGCGACGCGAAGGCGATCGGCGACGCCGAGATGACCGACACCGGCCGCAGCCGCGTCGCGCACGAGGTCCCTTTCATGGTCGCATCGGCGATCCGCGGGTGGTGCGAGCAGGCGCCCGCGATCATCGCGGGGGCCCGGTTGCAGGGGACCTCGAGCGTCGACCCGACGGTGGCCTATGACACCGAGCTGGACCCGTACTCCCTGGTCGGCGTGATCAGCCCGTGGAACCACCCCTTCCTGTTGTCGACGCTCGACGCGATCCCGGCACTTCTCGCGGGCTGCGCGGTGATGGTCAAGCCGAGCGAGATCACGCCGAGGTTCATCGAGCCGGTCGCGGCGACCATCGCCGCGGTCCAGGAGCTGGAGGCGGTCTTCCGGTACGTGGCCGGCGGCGCCGAGACCGGTCAGGCGATCGTGGCGCAGGTCGACGCGCTGTGCTTCACCGGGAGCGTGCCGACGGGCCGTGCGCTGGCCGTCTCCTGTGCGGAGCGGTTCATCCCCGCCTTCCTGGAGCTCGGCGGTAAGGACGCCGCGATCGTCACCGCCAGCGCCGATCTCTCCCAGGCCGCCGCCGCAGTGCTCAAGGGGGCGGTTCACAACACCGGTCAGCTGTGCTTCTCCACCGAGCGCGTCTACATCGACGCCGAGGTGCACGACGCCTTCGTCGACGAACTCGTCAACCAGGCCGAGGCGCTCGAGCTGACCTACCCGGACATGGACCGTGGGCACATCGGCCCCTTCATCATGGGCCGGCAGGCCGACATCGTGGACAGCCATCTCGCGGAGGCCGTCGAGCGGGGCGCACGGGTTCGCTGCGGCGGCCCGAGCGAGACGCTCGGCGGTGGGCGCTACATGCGCCCGACGGTGCTCACCGGTGTGGACCACGACATGTCGATCATGCGGGAGGAGACCTTCGGTCCCGTCATCCCCGTCATGCCCTATTCCACGATCGACGAGGCACTCGACCTTGCGAACGACAGCGAGTTCGGCCTCTCGGGCGCGGTCATCGCCGGCTCGCTCGACGAGGCGCGGGGGATCGCACACGGCCTGCGTGCGGGTGCCATCAGCCTCCAGGACACCTCACTGACGATCACGATCATGCGCGATGTCGAGAAGACGTCGTACGCGAGTTCCGGACTGGGCGGATCGCGGATGGGGCCGAACGGGCTGCTCCGCTTCCTGCGGCGCAAGGCCCTCATCGGGCGTGACGGGCCCGTTGTCGGCATGGACGCCCTCAGCGGAGACGCCGTGCGCCACTAGACCACGACTCCTGAAGCCTTCAGGAGGACCGCCCGAGGGAGGGCCATGTCCATCAGCCCAGGTGCTGACCAGCAACACCGAATCGAAGAGGCGGTCTCATGACGCTCGTCCTCGACTCGCTGACCGCGTCGGCGACACTGCTCATCGTCGTAATCGGCCTCACCATGGTTCTCGGCGTGCTGGAGGTGATCAACCTCGCCCACGCCGGCTTCATGGCGGTCGGCGTCTACACGACCTTCGCGCTCCTGGACCACGGTGTGGAGTTCTTCCTCGCGTGCATCATCGCCGGGGCGGTCACCGGACTGGTCGGATTCGTGGTCGAGCTGCTGGTCGTACGGCGCCTCTACCAACGCCCGATCGACACGATCCTGGCCACGTGGGGCATCGCCCTCGTGATCACTCAGGTCATCACCCTGGTCGCCAGCGCCCAGAACAAGTCGATCACCGTTCCCTTCCACACGACAGCCACCGTCTTCGGGACGAAGTACGCGGGCTATCAGCTCGTGCTCATCGCGATCGCGCTCGTCTTCGTCATCGGTCTCGGGCTGCTGGTCCGACTGACCGAGATCGGGCGCACCATTCGGCTGGTCATGTCCAACGAGCCCATGGCCCGCGGCATCGGCATCAACACCACGCGGGTGCGCCAGATGACCTTCGTCCTCGGCACTGCGCTGGCGGGACTCGGTGGTGGTTTGCTCGGCCCGATCGAGGCCGTCTCCCCGCAGTACGCGACCACGCTGCTCATCCCGGCCTTCCTGGCGGTGCTGGTCGCCGGCGCCAGCGTCTCCGGTCTCGTCATCGGCTGTGTCCTGCTGGCTACCGTCCAGACCGTCTTCGGCACCTACGCCGACGCCACGTATTCAACGGTGGTGTTCGTGCTGTGCGCGGTCGTGATCCTGCGCTTCGCGCCCAGGGGTCTGGGGTTGCAGCGATGAGGCCCGGCACGTTGAAGCTCGCCGGAGTGTTGGTCGCGATGCTCTGTGCCGCGGCCCTCGGGGGCCTGCCGGTCTTCGTGGATGCCTACACCACCAGCCTCTTCACGACCGCTCTCATCTTCGCGATCCTGGCCATCAGCCTCGACCTGGTCTGGGGCCTGACCGGCGTCATCGATCTCGGCCACGCGATCTGGTTCGGAATGGGCTGCCTCGGGGTCGGCATCCTGACCACCGACATCGACCCGGTGACCAAGCTCGTCTCCGCGATCCACAGTCAGCTCGGGAACTACGTCCTGGGTGGCCTCCTCGGCCTGGCCCTCGCGGCCGTCGTCTCGGGAGTGATCGCCGCGTGGGTCTTCTCCTTCCGCAACGGCGGCTCGCTCTACGTCGTCGTCGTGACTCTGGCTGCGAGCGTCGTGGCGGGCATCGTCTACCTCAAGACCGGGAGCATCACCGGCGGTGACAACGGCCTGTTCGGCTTCGCCTACCCGGCGCTGGGCCAGCGCGGCGGCTACTGGCTCTGCCTCGTCGCGGTCGTGCTGATCCTGCTGACCGCCCTCGTCTTCGTCCGCAGTGACTACGGCATCGCGATGCGGGCCGTACGCGACAACGAGGAGCGGGCCGGCTACCTCGGGGTGAACGCCTTCGCGGTCAAGACCCTGGTCTTCGTGATCGGCGCGGTGGTCGCGGCCCTGGCCGGCGCTCTCTACGGAACGGTTACCGGCGTGATGTCACAGCCTCTCGTGGGCTTCTCGTTCGCCACCGAGGTGCTGATCTGGGTCGCGGTCGGTGGTCGCGGGACCATCCTCGGGCCGGCCCTCGGGGCCTTCGGGATGTCCCTGCTGACCTCCTACCTGAACCGGAGCTTCGGAGCGCAGTGGCTGCTCATCCAGGGCGTGCTCTTCGTCCTCGTCGTGCTCTTCCTGCCCCGCGGTGTGTTGCCGGCCCTGTTCGAGGGGGCACGCCGGATCCTGCGGATCCCGGCCTCGACGAGCGCTGTCCGCAGCCTGCAGGTCGCGCCCGCGAGCCCGGCACAGCTCGAACGCGCCCAGCGGCTGGTCGCCGTCGACGTCCGGGACCTGGCCGTCTCGTTCGGCAGCCTCCAGATCCTCCGTGGTGTGGACATCGCCCTGCACCACGCCGAGCTGCTGGCCATCATCGGCCCCAACGGCGCCGGCAAGTCGACGCTGATGGCCGTGCTCGCCGATGGGCGGAGCAAGGTCGAGGGATCGGTGTCCCTCGGTTTCGCGGGTGGTCTGCGCCATCGCGGACGGGCACCCTTCCGGCTTGCGCGCGCGGGGCTTGTCCGGAAGTTCCAGATCCCGGAGCTCTTCGAGTCCCTCACCGGAGGCGAGGCATTTGTCCTGGCAACGCACCGCGGTCGCGGCCTGTCGCCATGGCGGCGGACCAGGACGATCGCGGTACCTGAGGAAGTGCTGCGCGTCCTCGACATCGCCGGCGTCTCCGAACACCTCAACCGCACCGTGGCCGACCTCCCACACGGCCTCAAGCAGGGCCTTGAGATCGCCCTGGCCATTGCCGAGAAACCCACGGTGCTGCTGATGGACGAGCCCACGGCGGGCCTTACCTCCCACGAGCGCACGGCGATCGGCGGCGTACTCCGGGAGCTCGCACAGGCAGGCGTCGCGGTGGTCCTGATCGAGCACGATCTCGACTTCGTCGACGCCATCGCCGACCGGGTCGCGGTCCTGCACGGAGGAGAGGTCGTTCACGTCGGTGAGCCGCAGACCGTCCGTCAGTCCGAGACGGTGCGCACTGCCTACGTGGGGGTGGCCGAATGAAGCTCGACATCAGTGAGCTGCGCTCCGGCTACGGCGCCGGCGCCGTCGTCGACGGGGTGGATCTCAGCATCGCCGACGACGAGGTCGTCGCCGTGGTCGGACGCAACGGCATGGGCAAGTCCAGCCTGGTCAAGACCGTCCTCGGGTACCTCCCCGAGGTCCAGGGCTCCATCGCCCTCGACGGAGAGGAACTGGTCGGGCAGCGGACATGGTCGATCGTTCGTCGCGAGATCGCCTATGCCCCGCAGGAGGCCGCGATCTTTGCCGACCTCACCGTCAGGGACAACCTGTACGGCGGCCTTCGTCGCAAGCCGGCCCGACACGTCGAGGCCCGGCTCTTCGATGCCTTCCCGGTGCTGGCGGGTCGTCTCGCGCAGAAGGCCGGAACCCTCAGCGGTGGCGAGCAGAAGCTCCTGCTCCTGACCCGCTGCCTGCTGCTCGACCCGAAGCTGCTGGTCCTCGACGAGATCAGCGCCGGGCTGCAGCCGAAGATGGTGACTGCGGTCGCCGACGTTCTGGCGGCCACCAGAGCCGAGCGCTCCCTGAGCGTCCTCATGGTCGAGCAGAACGTCGACCTGTGCCTCTTCCTCGCGCAGCGGGTCGAGGTCATGAAGTCGGGCCACCTCGTCGCGGAGGTGGCCGCCGATGCCGAGGACGCCCGCCCGCTGTTGCTGCAACACCTCGCTCCCTGAGACCTCCAATGCCGGCACGCGAACCCCGCATGCCGTGGTCGAACCGACCCAGAATGAAATGAATGGAGTACTGGAATGACCATCAACAAGACTGCGCTCGGGCGCCCGATGCAGGCGCTGGTGGCGATGTGCGCCGCGGTGCTCGTCGTCACGCTGGCTGGGTGCGGTAGTTCATCCACGGGCTCCACCGACGGCTCGGGAGACGCCACGCTGAAGATCGGCTTCGTGACCACTCTCAGCAAGAACCCCTTCACCGACATCGGCGAACAGGGTGAAGCAGCGTTCAAGGCCGCCCTTGCCGACTCGAAGGACAGTGGCCTCGACGTCAAGACCTACAAGGTCGACGACCAGGGCGATGCGACGACCGCAACCCAGGTCTGCCAGCAGTTGATCCAGCAGGACAAGGTCGACGTGATCGTCGCGCTGCAGCTGACTCCGAACAAGAACGCCTGCACCACGCTGGCCCACCAGGCCGGGATTCCGTTCATCGCCGGGCAGCAGTCGGCGGTCAACTGCGACACCGCCTACTTCCAGACCGGGTGGATTCCGAACCAGACCGTCGAGCCGGCGCTGAAGTACGCCGCCGGCAAGGGCGCGAAGTCGGTGTACTACGTCGGCAACGACTACGCCTTCGACCAGTCGATCCTGGCCGAGATCAAGGCCTCGGCACCCAAGCTGGGCCTGAAGGTCGCGGGCAGCTCGCTGCTCCCGATCGGCACCACCGACTGGGCGCCGGTCCTGTCGAAGATCGCGGCCGCGAAGCCCGACGTGGTCATCGACGCGATGATCGACGAGATCGCCTACATCAAGCAGGCCTCGACAGACCCGCGCACCCAATCACTGGAGCGCATCAGCCTTGCGGCCGACGAGGCCCAGTTGCAGGCGGTCGGCTCCTCGGTGGAGGGCACAGAGTTCGTCCCGCAGTACGTGTCGAGTGACAACAACGCCGCCAACAAGGCCTTCAAGGCGAGCATGGCGGCGGCGAACAAGTCCGTCATCCCCTCCCAGACCAGCCTCAACGTCTACACCGCCGTCCTGGCAGCGATCGCCGCGGCGAAGGAGGGGACCAGTGCCTCCGACATCCTCAAGGCACTGCCCAATGTCTCCATCGACGGCCCTGGTGGATCGATGGCCTTCGCCGGTGAGCACTATCCGACAGTGACCAGCTATGTGGCCAAGATGGGGCCGAACTTCGTCCCGTCCACTCTCTACAAGCAGGAGAACGTCGCCCCGGTGACGGGCTGCTAACAGCACCTGCGGTGGCTGCGCCGGTTTCCGGCGCAGCCACCCTCACCACGACCCTTTCGAACGCTACGGCGAGGAGAGCCGATGATCACACCCGATGACGCGCGGGTGGCCCTGTACGGGGCTGGCACGATAGGCGGCGGTTGGGCGGCCACCTACCTGGCGCGCGGCCGCCAAGTTGTCGTCGTCGACCCGACTCCCGGCATCCGCGACCGCCTGACGACCTACCTCTCCACGGTGTGGCCCTCCGTGCGCGAGAGCGTGGCCGAGGCTCCTGCCGAGCCACCGCTGCAGCTGCTGACCTTCGTGCCGCGCGGCGATCCGGCGCTGGCCGACGTGGTGCTGGTGCACGAGAGCGGGCCAGAGGACCTCGTTCTGAAGAAGGAGATCTACGCCTCGCTCGAAGCGAGTGTCGGCTCCGCCGTTCCGGTGCTCTCCAGCAGTGGAGGCCTTTCGCCGACTGATCTCCAGGCCGACATGGAGCACCCGGAGCGCCTTGTCGTGGCCCATCCACTGAGCCCGGTCTATGCGCTTCCCCTGGTCGAGGTGCTCGGTGGGGAAGCCACCGCGAAGGACGTCGTGGAGCAGGTCGTCCAGCAGCTCCGAGGACTCGGCAAGAAGCCCGTCGTCCTCAACCGGGAGGTCCCCGGCTACCTGACCAACCGGCTGACCTTCGCCCTCCTGCGCGAGGTCGTGCACTGCATCGCCGAAGGAGTGGTCGATGCCCAGGGTGCCGAAGACGCCGTGGTCTACGGCATCACCCCGCGCTGGCTGCTCGACGGACCGATCGTGTCGCTCGCGCTCGCCGGCGGTCCGCAGGGCATGGCCGGTGCGATGTCCTCGTTCGCGCCCGCCATCGAGGCCTGGTGGAGTGATCTGGGCGCTCCTCACGTCACCGATGAGGTCAGGGCGCTGTTGATCGCGGCCGCCGATCAGGCCCTGGCCGGCCGCACCATTCCCGAGGTCCTTGCCGATCGCGACCGTGCCGTCGTCGAGACCATGCGTCGCCTGCACGGCTCGGACCAGCCGCACTCCCACTCCTGAGGAGAGTCGAATCCATGACCACGATCACCATCGAAGTCCCGAGCAGGGTGCTCGACATCCACCAGCATGTCGGCACGCTGGTCGTCCATGCGAGCGACGCGGGCCCGGACACCGCCGTCTCCAGTGATCAGGAGCGTCGCCGCGAGATCATGCACGGCTTCGGGGTGACCCAGGCGGCGCTGGCGCCGAGTCTGCAGTACGAGCGACCCGACGGATGGCGCGACACCGTAAGGCTCAACGACGCTGTCGCCGACTACGCCGCAAGTGCGCCGGACGACTTCCCGATCACCTTCGGCACGGTCGACCTGCTCTCGGGCCGGGCGAACTGCCTCGCCGAGGTCGACCGGCTGGCCGAGATCGGCATGTCCGGTCTCATGTGGCACCACCGTTACCAGGGCATGTTCCTGGACGACCGGCGGATGCACCCGTTGCTCGACCGGGCCGCCGAGAAGGGCTTGGTCGTGGCGCTCCATCTCTTCGGGGACTCGGCCATGGAGGAGCCCGACGCGCTCGAGCGCCTCGCCGTCGCTCATCCCGACCAGCCGCTGCTGACCCTGGACGCCTTCACGGCCTTCGCCCAGATCAAGGCACTGCTGCCGATCCTCGACCGTTGCCCGAACATCCTGCTCGACACCGCCGGCGTCTTCCCGCTCGGCCGCCTGGTCGATCAGGTGGTGGCGGCGATCGGCCACGAGCGGCTCGTGTTCGGCACGGACATGTATGCGCAGCCGAAGATGTGGAACTATCCCGCCGGCCTGCTCGAGCTCTGCACCTCCGAGGAGCTCGACGACGGCCAACGCCGGGCGATCGCCTACGACAACGCCGCCCGCCTGTTCTCGCTCGACACGGACGGGGGCCGGTCATGACCGGCCCGGCTCAGCAGGCACAGTGTCCGTTCGGTGGCGATGCCCTTCCCGAGACCGACTTCGACCACAATTCGACGGCGCTGTCGGAGCAGAACCTCTGGCAGGCCTATGAGGAACTGCGCTCCCTCGGTCCTGTTGCTCATTCACGCCACCACGGCGGCTACTACGTCGTGACCGGGTTCGACGACGTGAAATCGGCGCTGCGCGACAAGGAGACCTTCGTCTCGGGCCATGGGCATCGGATCCCGGTGGTCGGCGTACCGAGGGCGGTCCCGATCGACTACGACGGCTCCCTGCACCGCGAGTACCGGCGCATCATGATCTCGGCGCTGACGCCGAAGCGCATCGCCGCCATGAAGGACTCCCTTCGCGACCTGATCGGCCGGCTGGTGAGCGACTTCCGCGCCGCCGGCGGCGGAGACGTCATCGCGGCGGTGGCCCTGCCGCTCCCGCTCCAGGTGCTCGTGGAGGTGGTCGGCTTCTCCGAGGCCACGGTCACGGAGCTCCGCGAGCTCACCGAGGCGATGTGGGATGTCGTCAACGACGTCGACTACGACGAGGCGCGCCAGGGGATCCGCGCTCTGGTTGACGGGGAGATCGCGCGTCACCGCGCCGAACCCCGCGACGACTTCCTCTCCCGCCTCCTCGACGAGCGGGTGGAGGATCGCCCGATCACCGACGATGAGATCGCACGGACGCTGATCACGATGGCGATCGCCGGTCATGAGACCACGATGAACGCGGCAAGCAGTCTGTTCTGGCTGCTTGCCCGCGATCGTGACCTGCAGGAGCGCCTGCGCGCGGATCCCGGACTGGCGCCCCAGTTCGTCGAAGAGATGCTGCGGCTGCGAACGCCCGCGCAGAACTTCGCACGACACACGACGAACCAGGTCGTGGTTGGTGAGACGCCGATTCCCGAGGACGCACGCGTCCTGCTGAGCTTCGCCGCGGCCAATCGCGACCCGGCCGTCTTCGCCGATCCGGACCGGTTCGACGTCACTCGCGCGACCCGTGCGCACCTCGCCTTCGGATGGGGCGCGCACCAGTGCATCGGGGCGACTCTGGCCCGGACCGAGCTCAAGATCCTCCTCGAGACGCTGGTCGCCCATCCGGCTTTCGCCCTCGACGGAGACGCGACCTTCCACTCCCTGCAGGGAGGCATCCACTACGGCCCCCACCGGCTCCCGATCCGCTTCGAGAGCTGAGCACCCACATGGATCGACTGAAAGGGACATGCCATGGCTGAGCCGCACCTCGAGATCGACCTCGAGCGCTGCAACGGGTTCGGGAACTGCGTAGTCGCAGCGCCGGACATCTTCGCGATCGATCCCGACACCAACCAGGTGAGGGCACTTGCCGCGAGCTTCCCGGAGGACCGGCTCGCGGCGGTGGAGGAGGCGGTCGAGGACTGTCCCGTCCAGGCGATCCGCATCGGGGATGACGTGAGCATCACCCAGGAATCCGCCGCGCGCGATGTCACGCTGTCGACGGGGGAACACATCCGCTACTACGAGGCGGGGTCCGCCGACGCCGCGACCACGGTCGTGCTCCTGCACGGCTCCGGTCCCGGTGCCACAGGATGGTCCAACTTCTCGGGAAACATCGATGCCATCGCCGACGCGGGCTTCCGTGTGCTCGCCCCGGACATGCCCGGATGGGGCGAGTCGGACCCGGTGGCGACGAGGGAGATGGACCACGACCGTTCTCTGCTCGGCTTCCTCGACGCTCTCCACATCGAGCGCGCTGCGCTGATCGGGAACTCGATGGGCGCGCACACCGCCGTACGCTTCGCGACCCTGCACGCCGAGAGAGTCAGCCACTTGGTCACGATGGGGGCTTCACTCGGTCGGGGCGAGGTCAAGAGCATCTTCGGCGCCGGCGACGGCCCGACCGAAGGACTCAAGGTGCTGGTCAGCGCCTACAAGGACCCGAGTCCGGAGAACATGCGGGCCTTGGTCGAGATCATGACCTTCGACAAGGAGCGCTTCGCCACGCCGGAGCTGACGCAGGCACGATCCGCGGCGGCCCAGGCGCGGCCCGAGCACCTGGTCAACTACGTCGCCGGCCTTCCCGACGGCGCACCGATCCCGATCCGCGTCGATCGTTCGAAGATCCCGGGCATCACTGCGCCGACACTGCTCATCCATGGCAAGGACGATCGCGTCCTGCACTTCGAGACCAGCCTCTGGCTGCTCGCCAACATCGCGAACTCCCGCCTCGTGCTGCTCAACCGTTGCGGTCACTGGGCGATGATCGAGCACGCCGACGAGTTCAACCGCCTGGTCGTGGACTTCCTGAGGAACAACTGACCGTGATCGCGCCCGCTTTCGAAGGAGTCCGCGCATGAGCCTGGCGCTGGTCTGCATGTCCCACAGTCCTCTGCTCGAGTTCGCCGAGCCGCCCGAGGACGTCTCCACGGCCGTCGACAGTGCCTTCGCCGAGGCCCGCGCCTTTGTCGCCGAGTACGACCCGACCCTGGTGGTCTCGTTTGCTCCCGATCACTACAACGGCTTCTTCTACGACCTGATGCCGCCCTTCTGCATCGGCTACGAGGCGCTGGGAGTGGGCGACTACGGCACCACCGAGGGACCGCTCGACGTCCCGGCTGACCTGTCCGAAAGGCTCGCCGAATGGGTCGCCGAGCGCGATCTCGACATTGCCATCTCGCGGCGGATGGAGATCGACCACGGCGCGATCCAGCCCCTGGAGATCCTCTTCGGTGGAATCGACGCCGTGCCGACTATCCCGGTCTTCGTCAACGGCGTCGCGAAGCCCTTCGTCAGGATGGCGCGAGTACGCCGACTCGGCGAGGCGGTCGGCTCCTTCCTCGCCACGCTGACCGATCAGCGCGTCCTGCTCATCGGCTCGGGCGGCCTCTCCCACGACCCGCCCGTGCCGCAGTGGGCGACGGCGAACGAGGCGCAGCGGGCGATGCTGCTCAACGGGCGGCACCCCACCGCGGCCGCCCGCGACGCCCGGCAGCAGCGGGTGATCGACACAGCCCGTGACTTCGCCGCGGGGACCGCGGCGATCCAGGACCTCAATCCCGAATGGGATCGTGCCCTGATGGAGGTCTTCGCCTCGGGTGACCTGTCCCCGGTCGATGCGATGACGCCCGCCCGGATGGCCGAGGATGCGGGTAACTCCGCGCACGAGGTGCGCACCTGGGTGGCTGCCTTCTCTGCTTTGCGATCAGCTGGGGAGTACGAGGTGACCTCGTCCTTCTATCGCCCGATCCGCGAGTTCATCGCCGGCTTCGGGGTCATGACCGCGCGTCAGTAGGCCGCTTGGGGTACCAGCGGGCGTGCAAATCTAAAAGCTCGTATTGGATTTGCACACTTTCGCCGTCGACGGACGCTGTCCAGCCCCGGGGCACGCTGCACGCCGTGGTTGCTCCGGCGAGGTTGTCCCCACCCCCTGCGAGGCTTCCCTGGGGTCCTGAAGCGAGGGCGCGCGATTGCCCGACATTAGTCAGGGGTAATATAATGGAAGGGCAATGGGAGGTCATCCTTCTGACAGAAGTCGAGGACTGGTACCTCCGACTCTGCCGGGAGGAGCCGCGTATTGCGGACAGGGTTCTGAATGCGATCGACTTGCTTGCTGCGCTGGGTCCGCAACTCGGCAGGCCGTGGGTCGATACCTTGTCAGGATCACGACACCACAACCTCAAGGAGCTTCGACCGACACGCAGCGGCAGCCATATCCGGATCCTGTTCGCCTTTGATCCCGGGCGCCGGGCGATCTTCCTCGTAGCGGGAGACAAGAGGCGAAACTGGCGCCGATGGTACGACGTGAACATTCCCGTCGCCGAGGAGCGCTACGACGAGTGGTTGAGTAAGGAGAAGCTATGACATCCCATCGTCCGCCGGGGCGTTCCTGGAGCGAGATCAAGCGTGACGCTGTTCGTGCTGGTCTGTTGACCGACGAGCAGGTCGCCGCGTCCCGGGAAAGCGCGCAGCGTGAACTCCGTGCCTATCGCCTTGCCGAGGTGCGCAAGCAGTCCGCGGCAACGCAGCAGGAGATCGCCGAGAGGATGCATGTCACCCAAGGCCGGGTGTCGCAGATCGAGTCAGGCCAGCTGGACACATCCGAGTTGGGGACCCTGCGGAGCTATGTCGAGGCACTCGGCGGCAAGCTGCGCGTCGTCGCCGACTTCGGCGACTTGTCACTCACCATCACCGACTGAGCGCGTCCTTCCGGATTCAACCTGTCCCCACCTCCTGCGAGGCTCCTGCCCGGGGTCGCAGTCGAGCAGGACGGGGGAGTCCGGGATGGGGAAGAACAACAGGGCACGACGCGCGGCGAAGGCGCGACAGAAGGCTCGCCGGGAAAAGCCGTGGAGTCATGGCGAGCACGCGCAGGCTGCCGGCGAAGCAGCGCGGCAGTCGGTGGCGGAGGTGGTGGCATCGACGTGGTACGACGCGCTCGGCGCCCGCTATCCCCATCAGGTCCACGACCTGGTCGACCGACTGGCCACGCTGCCGGCCGCCGAGGTCGACGCACATGGTCAACGGCTCCTGCTCGGAACACTGCGCATCGCGTGGCCTCAGGGATGGCAGCCCACCGAGCTTCGTCGCCAGGTGCGGATCGCCACCCGGGCACAGGTGGCCACGCTGGTGGAGCTGGCGATACACGCCGATCATGCGGATCGCGCGGGTCAGTCGGTCGATCCGCGATGGGCCGATCAGGTGGCGGGCATGGGCGAGCGGAACCGCTCCGTTCGAGGTCCATGGCTGGCCGAGTGGCGCGACCGCAACCAGCTCTTCCGTGCCGAGAGCTACGAAGCCGTGCTCGAGATCTGGGGCGTCGTCACAGCCCTGCGGCCGATCGACGTCCTCATCCCCTACCCGGGCGCCGGGGCAGACGTCGTGACCATCGGCGCTCCGCGACGCGAGGCCGGTGCACACCCGATGCTCGACCGGATCCGCAAGCTGCTGGCCAAGGCAGAGGCGACCGAGTTCGAGGAAGAGGCCGCGCTCTTCACGGCCAAGGCTCAGGAGCTGATGACCCGCCACGCCATCGACGAGGCATTCGTTCGCCGCGACGAGGTCGCTGATCTGCCGCGAATGATCCGGATCCCGATCGACGCGCCTTATGCCGACGTCAAGGCGGCACTCCTCGGTGTGGTTGCTCGGGCCAATCGCTGCCGCGCGATCGGCCTCGGTGGTTGTGCCATGAGCAGTGTGCTGGGCCATGCCGGCGATCTCGGCCATGTCGAGCTGCTCTTCACCTCCCTGCTGGTCCAAGCGCAGAAGGCGCTGGCCGAAGCCGGCCGTGGACAGGTGGGAGGTAGGGCGCGGTCCGCGTCCTACCGCTCGTCCTTCCTGCTTGCCTTTGCCGATCGCATCGGCGAACGGCTGGAGAGTGCGACGGAGGCCGTCCTCGACGACGAGGGGAGTTCGGCGGCCCTTCCCGCACTGCGCGCCAGCGAGGCGCGGGTGGACGACCTGATCCGGGAGCGCTACGGCGACACCCTAGTTCCCAGCACCATCCGCGGTGGTCGCGACTACCTGGGACACGTTCACGGTCGGCAGGTCGCCGACCGGGCACGACTCGATGCGGGTGCGCTCACTGCCTGACAGCGGCAAGTGCCCTACGCAGATGCACCATGCGTCCTGGCCTTACGACTGCACGCCCGGTCTGTCGGCCCTGGGCAAGAGGAGGGAGAGGACGACGGCGACGGCGGTGAAGCCGGTGGCCCACCAGAAGGCCCGGTCGTAGGCATCGGCCAGGCCGCCGAGGGAGGTCGCGCCGACGGCGGCATTGGCCAGGA
>Ga0164242_10003912_pt1 | contig 16841 bp, 19 predicted proteins | sample OricomgcompostMG_FD_108783 | JGI IMG/M metagenome (GOLD analysis project Ga0164242, IMG submission 108783) | Miracle-Growth compost microbial communities from Emeryville, California, USA - Original compost - Miracle growth compost (MG) ...
ATGCGCAAGACCCCTCACAACAATCAGGCCCGGTAGCTTCTTCACCTGACCCCGCGTCGCCGCAATCTCCAGAAGAGCACCCGGTACACGCTAACTCTGTCTATATCTCCGAAGAAGAGCCGCTCGATATGTTTGAGCAGGCAAAGATTATCTTACCCCCGGCTTCTAGCGCGTCGCATCCGTCGGCAGACGAGATGCCACAAACTCCCAATCCACCACATTCCACCAAGCCTTAACATAGTCATCACGCTTATTCTTATAATCAAGATAGTAAGCGTGCTCCCACACATCAAGACCTAAAAGCGGTTCCGGTTGACCGACGTTCAAAGGATTGTCCTGGTTGGGTGTTGTAATAATATCCATATTTGGTTGCAACCATACCCATCCGCTTCCGAATACACCAAGTGCTTTCGTAGTAAATTCGTCTACAAAGCCCTGAAAACTACCGTATTTCGCTGTTAGCTCATCTTTCAGCCGACCGGTGGGCTCACCGCCGCCATCCGGCGTCATCCATTTCCAAAACAAGGTGTGGTTATAATGCCCTCCGCCTTGATTGCGAATAGCTGTCCTCGCTGACTCAGGCAGGCTGTCTATATGGCTCAGAAGATCGGTGAGATCCCGTTCTTTAAGTTCTGGCTGGCTATCCAAAGCCATATTCAGTTTGTTTATGTATGCCTGATGGTGCTTGCTGTGATGCAGCTCCATAATATCTTTGCTAATGTACTTACCTAGGGCATCATATCCATAGTCAAGTGTTGGTAGTTTATACATAGTTTGTACCTCCTTACTGCTTCGTAGTGAACTGTGAGCCGGTCTCCGGTACGGAGATGTACTCGGTGATTTTGTGTTCTGATTTTATCTCTCGCAGCTTTTTCTGGAACACGGTGAGGGGAACCTTGATAACCGCATAACTGATACGATCATCCTCACGTTGTAGCAGTTTGACGACATAGTAGCCGTCTCCTGTCGTCGACCTAAAGACCGGTGATACCTTGCCGACAGCTAGTTTCGCAGCTTCGTCCGCCAAACCGCCATCCTGATTGTTTTTAGGAACCAGCGGTGTGACACTGGCCTCTAGCTTCACACCGTCTACAGGAGTAACGGATGCGGCAATCTTGTCGAAATCTGACTCCGACGACAATTTTTGTACCATCTCATCACGCAACTTCGAAGCCGTAGTGTCGATACTGTAAGCTACTTTCTGGCGAAGTAGCTCCCGTGCCGTCACTTCCCGGACTTCATCAGGTGTCCAATTAAAGTGATCGAGGACGATGGCGTAATACGTCTCTTCAGACGTCGTGCCGTCGCTCGACTGCCGTTGCCGCATGATGGCATCCTCTACCTCTTGCTTAGAGACTGTTATACCCTTTTTAGCCGCCAGCTTGGCCGCATAGGTATCGGCAATCGCATTATCCAGTGCCTGTCGCTTGATCCAGTCAAGCTGACCTTTGTTTTCTTTGCTGTAGAGATTGACCCCCTCTTTAAACTCCAAATAGTGCTCTTGGGATTTGAAGCTTTCCAGATAATCGCTGTATCGTACCGCCCGACCATCAACGCTCGCCACTGGCACGGGTAACGCGCGAGTCACCCTGTAAAAGAATGTTGATGTGTTTTGCGCGGGATACAGCTGCCACCAGATGACGAACGCCACAAGAACGAGGGTAACGATACCGATTATTACTGTATTGATAACAAGACGGTGCTTTGCGTACTGTACGGGGTATTTAAACCGGCGGCCGCCCTTGATGATTCTCTCTCGGTGCTCAGCGACTGTTTCATTAGTAATCCGATGGGGAGTCTCGGATGTCTCTTCCTTTTTTCGCTTAAATCGGCGCAGTTTCTTCATTCGTTCCCTTGACGCCCTCAGCAACCGCGACGGCATCCTGTAGTTTGTTATATATCTTGTCCGGATGCTGGACCTTATTGATAACAAGATCTCCGACATAGGTCTGGACAACTATCGTGCCAAAGCCCAATACTTCACCACTAAACCCAGGTATATTATAGCTTATGCTCTGTATTTTTGACAGGCTGAGCTCGACGACATCCCTGCCGAAGAACCCTCTTTGCGTTACCTGCCGTAAGCGTTGATCCGTCACGATATACACCGTGTAGTACCACATGAGAAAGTGGTACAGGAACAAAAGCAGTCCTATACCGAAACCGATAACCGGAGACCAATACACCTCAAGCGTCGACGGCCACACAAATACTGGCAATGCCGAAAGAGCGAACGGAATCAAAAACAGCCAGAAACCCTTTCGCATAGCGATAAGGTGGCGATGAAAGACAAAGAGCAACTCTTCGCCCTCGCGTTGACCATCAAAATCTTTGCCGTGCTTTGCCATAAGCTTATTCTATCATGGTACCCCGGGCAGGAGTCGAACCTGCAACCTTATCCTTAGGACGGATCTGCTCTATCCAATTGAGCTACCGAGGCGCGTCAGAATCGACGGTCGGCTTCCGCGAACAAATGAAATTTGTTCGCTTTCAGCCTCTAGCCACTTCTTCCTTTCAAATTGCCAAACAGCTAAAGCTTGGTTTGACAATTTGAGTAACAACAGGAGTTACAAATAAGATTATACTTTTTTATCTTCAGATTAGCCAATCTGCTATCGGGTGAATTTTTCGTTCAGAACACTGTAGTTATACAGCTCATCATCGCTGAACCAGTGAGGAATTTCCTTTTTCGCGTCGCTCAGGTCACCGGACGCGTGGATCAGATTAGGAATACCCTTGCCTACCGCATCTCCGTAACCATAACTCATATGTGAGTAGTCACCACGAATCGTACCGGGTGCGGACGATTTAGGCTCTGTTGAACCGACAAGTTTGCGTACGAGCTCAACTGCCTCGACTCCTTCGAGCACCGTAGCGATCACTGGTCCTTGATTCATCATCTCAAGCACGTTGTTGAATGTCGCCTCACCACGACGAGTAATCACCTGACCAATCTCTTCGTAGTGTTTGTAGTAGTGCTCTTTATCCGGAGCGATCATCTTGGTGCCGATAATTTTCAGACCGACACGCTCGAAACGGGTCAATATCTCACCAACGACACCCCGCTGTACAGCATCCGGTTTAAACAAAATTAATGTACGTTGAACGTCTGAACTCATATAACTCCTTATTTTCCTATCAATTGTATCAAAACGCCCCCAGTAAGCACAGCCGCCAGTGTCATCCTATACCAGCCAAAAATCGCTAGGCTATGGTGAGCCAGATAACGCATCAAGAATCCGACAGCGAAGAGACCGGACAAAAAGGCTGCGACATTGCCAATGAGAAGTGTATCAAAGTGCTGCATCATATATGCACGGTCGTAGAGAAAGATCTTGAGTATCACACCCGCCATGATTGGGAGCGAAGCCAAAAAACTGTATTCGGCTGCTTCCTTGGCACTCAGTCCGCTCAATCTTCCCGCGATAATAGTCGCTCCGGAGCGCGACGTACCTGGGATAAGAGCAGCCACCTGCGCCATGCCGATAACAAATGCTCGCGGTATTGTCAGCGCCTCTCCTGTTTTGACCTTTGATGCCCTGGGGAGCTTCTCAAGTATAATCATTATCCCACCGACAAGCGCCAACATTACGGCTACGACGGTTATGTCGCCGAAGAACGCAACGTTGTTGATAAAATCTGCGGCGAAATATCCGACCGCAGCCGCTGGAATCGTGGTCAGGAGAATATTGCGCAATAAACGGTACTTACGTCTAGCGAAGATGTCGCGCGTGATTCGAACTAGTTTATGTCGGAAGTAGACGACAAGCGCCAGAAACGTGCCGATATTGATCCATTCCAGAAACAAATGATCGGAGGCGCCGGAGAAAAAAGTCTGTGCAATCACCAAGTGACCAGAGCTGCTAACAGGAATAAACTCAGCCACGCCCTGAATGATACCTAAAACAATCGATTCAAAAACACCCATTATGCTTATTATACGGTATTCTAGTAGTGTATGTATGTCTCAGAGCTAATAAACGACTACGTTGAGCATCTCGAGGTAGAGGGCGGCCGCGCGATACGGACGACCGAGAACTATAGGCTCTATCTGGAACGATTCGTTGAATTTACCGGAGACATAAGCGTAGCTGATATAACGACGGAGGTCATCAGAAAATATCGTCTATGGCTTAATCGTTATAGAAACAACAACGATGAGGGTCTGGAGACAATCACTCAAAGCTACCATCTGATAGCGCTCCGTGGATTTTTACGCTATCTCTCGAACAGAGATATCGAAAGCTTGAGCCCTGATAAGATCAGTTTGCCAAAGGTATCGCGCAAACAGGTGACGTTCCTCTACAGTGATGAAGTCGGCCGTTTACTGGCACAGATAAATACATCAGACGAACAAGGTATGCGCGATGCAGCGATCATCCACTTGCTCTTCTCAAGCGGCCTCCGCGTTTCCGAACTCGTCGGTCTCGACCGGGACCATATCAACACAAAGCGACGTGAATTCATGGTACGCGGAAAGGGCCAAAAGGACCGCCCCGTATTTATCAGCCGTGTCGCCGCGGCATCTGTCGAAAAATATCTCGAGACAAGAACCGACACCCTGCCGCCGCTTTTTATCAGCTACAGCCGTAATGCTACAGCCGAGACGAGCGGAAACTACCGACGGCTTTCGGCACGAAGCGTCCAACGGATGGTCAACAGATATGCGCGTCTAGCTGGTATCACCAAACACGTCAGTCCGCACACGATGCGTCACAGCTACGCCACAGACCTCCTGATGAACGGTGCTGACCTCCGCTCAGTCCAGTCGATGCTCGGCCATAGCAATATCAGTACGACACAGGTGTATACGCACGTCACCGACAAACATTTACGCGAAGTCTACGAACAGTACCACAGCGAATCGTAAACGATCGACGGCTTACTCGTTCGGATTGCAGTTACCCGGGTCAAACCGTTGTGCTGTATCCGAGACAGAGAATGTCTTGCACAGGTTCCCTCGGATATCGAGCGTGCCCTCGACATACGGGAAGCTGGCGTCGTTAAACTCTACCCTGCTCATGACTCGCCGGAACAGATCGTTTGCCCGGCCTGTCGAGTCTACTATCGGTTGCACTCCGTCGAACTTCACAGGATCTTTACTATTACCGTTTTGCATAGTGATACGAAAAGTCGTCTGAGTGTTGTAGGGAGCCTGGATGCGCAAATAGGCCGTCCTGTCGTTTTTGTCGCTCGAGCCAACAGCGAGCGGTAGTTTGGCTATTGCTTTGCAGGCATATGCGCTATCAACGCTCACCGTCGAGAAATTCTCGTCACATGCGACCGGCTGGAGGGCCCCTGAGGCATAATCATCAGTAAAGCCCACTGTATTTTGAGGGCTGCCTATAATACTCGGCATCAGGAATAACGTCGCCGTATCGGCGTTCTTTACATCTTTCGTGTCGAAGTCTGTCAGCTTGAACTTGTTTCCAAATTGCAACAACTGCGCGCGAATAAGCGAAGGTCTGTCTTCACGCCAATCCGCTGCTTTCGGAAGGGTGAGATTTGTATCGAGATATACCTTCTTGCTACCGTCGGGTTGGGTAGCCGTCTGAGCTCCCTGTAGGTCGCCCACCGAATACCACTCGATCGATACCCGATCAAACGGTCCCGTCGACTTCAGAGGTATAAGACGCGACTCACCGGGCTTCAGGGTACCCACATAATCATCCGTGTTCAGTGTCACCTTAACGCACGTATATGCCTGCTGGAGGGCTGCGTCAGTCGCTTCATTCTGACCCACCATAACTTCGTCGTCATTCGTGCCGCCCGCAATGCCTAGCTTCTGTATCGTATTACACTCCTGGCCGACCAGAGTAGCCTTCTGCTTGGCGCATGTCTCTCCGCCGCCCGATCCTGAACACTCAGCATGATACGCCAAGATCGCCCGCTTGGCATCTTCGACGCCAGCTTGCGCGGAATCAAGCGCGCTTTTCGACAGATCGTTTGCCGTGGCCTGCTGCTGGCCTTGGATCATGGTACGGATAAACGCGACCGTGACGGTCACGATCAACAGTGCCGCAAAGATAACGAGAAACAGTGAGACCGCTCCCTTTTGACGTTGAGAAAATTTACTCATTACTGACCCCCTTTATTACCCGCTTCGGCGGTAAAATCAAACTGATTCACAGCACAGTAGTTTATCAAAGATGCGGCATCGCTCGGCGGCCGGCACGAAGTGTCGATAGTATTGATCGATGCCTGCGATTGCGTCAATGTGCTCTGGTCGTTCGTACTTACTTCCATAACAATCCGATAAAGAGCCTGGCCGATCGCCGGATCGCTGGCGAGCTGCGTGATAGTAAAACTTTGCACCGCCAAATCACCATTTGCAGCAGATAACAGCTCTGTCGCCTGCGACTCATCGACATCTTGGCTGGTATCGGCACAATATTGGCCGCCGCTATCACGGACGCGGACGAAGTTTATCGGATCGTTGCTTGAACCATCTTGATTAGGGGTGTACTTATTTATTGGAGACTCAAGTGATTTGCCGTAGTTCCATATATAGCTGTACAGTCCCGTACAGAGCCGTCCCCCGACAGCATCCCCGACGCTTGCCGTGCAACCTCCGCCGGGTGATTGTTGGCACAGTGCCGTAGTAATAGCAAAGGGTTGGCTTTGACCGAGCGTCCGACGGATATCACCACTAATTGCCAAACCTGCCTGATTGACCGCCTTCATGGTTAACCCTTTGTTGTAAATATTGCTAATTTGAATCACCGTCAATGCTATGAAAAGCAACAGAATCGCCACAAAAGTCATTGCAAGCATGAGCTCGATCAAGGTGAAGCCTCGTATTGCCTTATGCCTGCGGGTCATATAACCTCACAATCGTGCCTAAGGTTATCGGTGCAGACTGACCCGGCGTGTGCCAACATGCACGGACATGGAAATCATAGAAACCCGGTTGCCCAATACCCGGCTTACCCGGGACGGCTTGGATCCAGATGCCCTCTGCCGTCGGGGTCGGCAAGTCATAGCGTACCTTAGCGTAGGTAGCAACATCTGGCGTAGGTGTTTGGATGATCGGATCAGTACCCAGTGTTGTCACATTGAGCGCAAACGCCTTGCCGGGAGATGGTAAAGCGCAGTCCTTACCGTCGGAGATAGAGTCGAAATCATCTGCCTCACTCACCGTGTGGTCCTTGCCGACAATCTTTTGCCACAACGTCGTCGCTTTTCCACCGCCACTCCCATCGGCGATATAAGCATCCCTCATGTAGCGCAGTGCGTCCGTTTGTGTGTCTATCTGTTCTCTCACAAGACCGATTTCGAGCGACCGCTGTGCCACAGCCGTACCTTGGTTCATCAACGCCAACCCACCGACGGCCACGAGTGCAAATACAGTAATAGCAAACAGCACTTCTATAATCGTATCTCCTCGCTGTCTCGAAACTACTTGCACGCCGGATCCATCCCATCGACGATAATACCGTCCGGACCGGAAATGCGCGGATCAACGCTGACAGATTGGGTAGGTTGCAAAAGGGAGTCCCCCTTGACGCAATTTTTAAGTGAACGGGTGGCATTTTGAGGGGTAATGATGTCCGACACGGTATCGCCGCCTGCAGCATAAGCAAAGACTCGTATCAGGCCGCTCGATGGAGATCGCAGAATCAAAATCGTCGCCGTCGAAGGGTGATTATCCGTCGTTACCAGTGATGATCCCCAATCGACCGGAGTCGTCTCACTATCAAAAGACTCTATCCGCGGTTTGTACGCCAGTAGTGCCGCAATATCGCTCGCGTCCTCGTAACCGGCAGCCTCCGTACCGACCACACTTGATGTCTTTACCGTCGTGCCGTTGTCTTCGATCTGGATCGCACGGCCCAGCAAGACGCAGTCAGTCGTCCCCCTTGCCTGCCCGCCGTTTGCCGACTGGTTGATTGTACTATTGACGCAGGTCCAGCTGCCGTCACGACCGTTATCTATATTCGCTGCCTCTGAATACTGGTTCTGAAGCAACGCACTGTAAGTAACCACACTCTCGCGATACCGCTGCTGCGTAATGTTGCTACCGACACCTATCATCAACGCCGCAAACAATGCACCGCTGATACCCAAAAACAGCATCAGTTCAATAATCGTAAATCCATGCTCTGTACGGTTAGCCATACGGGTACGATTATAGCATAAGCGCTATAGCGCGCCCATAGCCAGCGAGATGTACCAAGCGATAATTCTACCCCCGAAAAGTCCGGCAATCGCCCATCCGGCAATCAGCAACGGCCCAAACGGCACATGCGTCTGACGCTTCACCTTGCCGCTCACCATAAGCGGTAGAAATATCACCGTACCGATGAGATTCGCAAAAAACAGCGCGACGATTGCCAACTGCCAATCAGACAGCAGCAGCGCCAACGCCAAGCCCAATTTGACGTCGCCGAAACCAACCCACCGGTATCGCGACACGACGTAGATCAGATAGTAGATACCGCTCAAAACGACACAAGCGTAGATGATATTCATGATCTGCGAGACTGCAAAGTGGCTGTCGACCAGGGTAATCGCCGCCACGATGACTCCGAGACCCATAGCGACAAAGACCGCCGGGTTAGGAAGGAGAAACCACTTGGTATCGTAGACCAGCAATATCGCCAATACTACTGCGGCTACAAGCCAGACGGCAAGATGCGCGATATCGAGACCCGTAACAAGCGGTAACGGCCAGCACAGATATGAAATCACGAAAAACGCCGCCATACCGAGCTCAATAACTGGCTCTAACCAACCGATCGGCCGGCGGCAATACCGACACTTACCCTGCAGAGACATCCAGCTGATAAGTGGTATCAAGTCATACCACTGCAACTGGTGGCCGCAGTGCAGACAGACAGAGCGGTCTTTGAGCAACGGCAGCCTTTTGAGCTTACTTACCTCGTGCAGTTCGGCTTTACTGATTTTTTCGCCGGCAGCATCGTCGAGCTTGAGTTGGCGTGCACGCAGGCGCCATACCGTCGCACCGTCAAAACTTCCGACAAACAGACCTAGCAGTCCAAGGATAATAGATATGGTCATTACACTCATGCTTTCTATGATAGCAGACTACGGACAAAAGGGGGCTTTATCCTCGTGAGTTTATACTATTTGCTGTCGATGCAGTAAGGTGCCGACTGGCCTTCGAGACTTATCGCTAATGCATAATCTCGTGCTGCGGTGGAAGGGACTATGGCGCCACCGTCACCACAGAGGGACTTATCGTGATACGCTATTTCACCTTGCTTCAAGTTGCTATCGTTGGTCGTGTATATGACATGGTAGTTACAGCCATTTGGATCCGTATAGTCATCACCGGCTTGATATCCCCGCGGAAGATCAGTGTCACATGCAAGAGTGCCCGGACCTTTAAGGAAACCGCTAACGAAGGTCTTTACGGTACTCTTACCCGCGGCTTCAGTCGGCACAGCTCCACGAGACGAAGAGCTAAAGTTAGTGATCTGAGTCGAAATCGAAGCAAGATCTCGCTTACGCTGCGTATCGCGCTGACCGCGCTGCAGTGCCGGTAAAGCGATAAATACCATCAAGAAAATCAATCCGGCGATAGCAAGCACCAAGACGACCTCGATGATCGTGAAACCGTGAGTCGCGCGCGCCGTTTTCTGTCTGTCTTGTTTGTTCATAAAATTGTTTGCCCCCTATATAAACAAATTGTTACTTGGCATGTATATGGCACTCTGTTGAGTGTGCTTATGCTTATCGTACATCACGACAATATGTTTGTCTACATCAAATATTCATTGTATTGACGAGGCTGTAGATCGGCAAAAGGATCGCCGCCACCATACCGCCCGCCACGATTGCCAGCACGAACATCAGGATCGGTTCAATCGCCGTGGAGATAGTAGCGATCTCTTCGTCCAGCTCGTCTTCGTAAATCTTGGCTACCTTGCCCATCATCTCGTCGATCCGTCCGGATTTCTCGCCGACACTAATCATCTGCGGTACGAGTTCAGGGATATAATCTTCTCCTCTGAGCGATGTAGAGAGATCCTTGCCACCCTTTACCTTGCCGGCAGCCCGGTCGATCGATTCGGCGACGATACTGTTGTTGACCGACTCACTGGAGATAGAGAGCATATCAAGCATACTCACGCCGGAATCAAGCAAGGTTTGGCCCGTTCTGTTGAACCTCGCCATATATAGGCGACGGAAGAGCCCCTTAAAGACCGGAACGTTCAGCTTGAGCACATCGAACATCCGCTTGCCGGCATCCGTACGAAAATACTGCAAGCCAAGATACACCACGCCGATAATCGCCAGCACCACCACCCACCAGAAGTTAGTGGCGAACTGAGAAATCGAGACAATCACTTGGGTGATAAGCGGCAGTGTCTGGTGCAGGTCGCGATAGAGTTTCTCCACTTGCGGCACGACCGTAAAGAGCATAAATACCATGACGCCCGCGATCACGATGAGCACGATCACAGGATACGTCATAGCGCCCCTGATACGGCTGGTAATCATAACGTCCTTTTCCTGCTGGGCGGCGATACGCTGCAGCGCTTCGTCGAGCGTACCGGACGCTTCGCCTGCCGCCATCAGCGACAAAAACAGCTTATCAAATACTTCCGGATGTTTCGCGAAAGAGTCATGCAGCGAGTGTCCGCCCTCAATCGATACGATCAGTTCCTGGATAATTCCGCGCAAGCGGCGGTTCGGTGTCTGATCGACGACCGTACGCATACTTTGCGAAAGAGGCAGCCCGGCGGCGATAAGCGTCGAAAGTTGTCGGGTAAATACCACCTTGTCTTTCGTCGTGATACGGTTCGTGAACCGCGCGAATATATTGTCTTCACCACTGATTTCTCTGATATCGATAGGTGTAAAGCCTTGCGCAACCAGCAATTTGGCCGCTTCTTGCTCCGACTCTGCCTGCACGACCGCCTTGACGGTCTTTTTGGTCGTCTTGTCTCTGGCTTCGTAATTAAACTTGCGCATGGAGGTATCAGCCCCTCATCAATCGTTCGAATTCTGTTACGTCGACGGCAAAGCTACGGGCCTCGTCATAGGTAACGACACCGCTCTGAACAAGGCTGACCAGCGTGCGGTCCATCGTCTGCATGCCGGCGTCGGCGCCCGTCTGGATAACAGCGTCAAGCTGATGTGTCTTGCCTTCACGGATAATATTGCGTACTGCCGGGTTCGCGATCAGGATTTCCGCGGCAACGACACGGCCGCCGCCGATAGCCGGTACGAGCCGCTGCGAACAGATCGCCATCAGGATATTTGCCAGTTGTGCACGGATCTGTGCCTGCTGGTGCGGCGGGAAGACGTCGATCATACGGTCAATCGACTGGGCAGCGCTGTTCGTGTGCAGCGTCGCTAGGACGAGGTGACCGGTCTCCGCAATAGTGATCGCAGCGCTGATCGTCTCAAGGTCGCGCATCTCACCGATCAGCACGACATCAGGGTCCTGACGCAGACTGGAGCGAAGTGCCGCTGAGAAACTGTAGGTGTCGTAGTGGACTTCACGCTGGACCACGACGGACTTCTTGGACTTGTGCGTAAACTCGATCGGGTCTTCGATGGTGATGATATGCTGCGAAGTCTCAGTATTGAGTTTGTCGATAAGCGCAGCCAAGGTGGTCGATTTACCACTACCGGTCGGACCGGTCACAAGCACTAAGCCTCGCGGATAGTTCGCAAAGTTCATGACCACAGGCGGCACGCCGAGCTCGGAGATCGTCTTGATTTCGTTCGGGATCAAACGAAGCGCCGCGGCGAGGTTGCCGCGCTCGTGGTAAGCGTTGACACGGAAGCGTCCAAGCGTACCGAAGGCAAAGCTGAAATCGAACTCCTTGTCCTTCTCAAGAATCTGTCGTTGGTCCTGGTCCAAAATCGCGAAAAGCAGCGTCTCGACAGCCGCCTCATCCAGCGCGTTAAAACCGGAAATGGGGATCAGCGCACCGTCGACACGCAGCATCGGCGGCAAACCGACTTGCAAATGCAGGTCGGACGCCCGGCGGCGAACGACTTCTTCGAGTAGAATTTCGACTCTGAGTTCTTGGTTTGGCATAGTGCTCCTATCTCTTACGCAGTATCCGCTGTGACCCGGTTAACTTCTTCTAGCGTAGTAATCCCTTGCAGTGCTTTGAGATACCCATCCTGGCGCATGGTAATCATACCTTCGGCAATCGCCTGCTTCTGGATCTGGCTCGTGGTCGCATGCGCGACGATGAGCTGCTGGATCGTCTCCGTGACATCCATCACTTCGTACAATCCGGCTCGACCGCTATAGCCCTTTGGCGTGGCCGGGGTGTCCTTACCCTTGACTAAAGTATAAGCGCTTTGGCCCGCAAGAGGCAAGTCTTTATAGCCCAGATCCTGCGAAACTTTCGCGACTTCTGCCGGTGACTTCGGCAAAAGGTGCCCGACGGTGGCAAGAATATTCTGCGTTTCGATCGGACTGGACTGATATGTATCACGCTTGGGCGACACCCGTCGCACCAGACGCTGACCAATGATCGTATTGACGGTGCTGGCGATCAGGAACGGCTCGATATTCATATCAAGCAGACGCGGCAACACGCCGGCGGCGTTGTTGGTGTGCAGCGTGCTGAAGACAAGGTGGCCGGTCAGTGCCGCTTGGACGCCCAGGTTGGCTGTCTCTTCGTCACGGATCTCTCCGACCATGATAATGTCCGGGTCCTGACGCAAGATAGATCTGAGACCGTTTGCGAATGTCAGGCCTACTTCGCTGTTCACCTGTATCTGATTAACGCCCGACATCTTGTACTCGACAGGATCCTCCAGCGTCACGATATTCACTGTGTCGTCTTTGACTTCTTGGATCAAGGCATACAGACTGGTCGATTTACCGCTACCTGTCGGGCCGGATGTCAGAATCATACCGTTTGGCCGGTGGATACCTTTGCGGATAGCACGCAGGGCGCGGCCGGCATAGCCCATTTCCTCGATATTGAAGCTATTGCCCGTCTTGTCGAGCAGACGGATAACCACCTGTTCACCCCAGACAACCGGGCTGACCGCGATACGAAGGTCCACTTCTTTGTTGGCGACCTTGACGGCGAATTGTCCATCTTGCGGCACTCGGTGTTCGTCGATTTTGAGATTGGATAAAATTTTTATTCGGCTGACGAGAGCGGGCTCGATCGCTTTTGGCAGCTGCATAATCTCTCGGAGTACACCGTCGACCCGGCAGCGGATCTTGAGCGCCGATTCAAGCGGTTCTATATGGATGTCGCTGGCACGCGATTTGACAGCGTATTCCAAAATCGTCGAAAGCGCCCGGCTGATCGGCGAATCCTGAACGATCGTTTTGATGCTGTTCGTCTCTTCGTTTTCGGCTTCTTGTTTCGAGACTTCGGCAGCCGCATCGACCGACGAAAGGTCCGTCCTGTACTGGTCTAGGACGTGCCGGATACCCCCCTCGGATGCCATAAATATCTTGAGCGGACGCTCGATCAGACTAGACAAGTAGTCTACCGCCTGGACATTGCTGGCATCAACCATAGCCACGGCTAGCCGGTTCTGGATCTCGGCCAGCGGTACCGCCATGAAACGTTCTGCGACATCCTCTGGCAGCATATCGAGTACTTGCTGGCTGATCATGCTATTCGTCAGATTTACATACGGTACGCCGGATATCTGCGCGGTCGCATGCGTCAACATCTCGTCGTCGATGATGTTTTTTTCCGAAAGCAGTGCAAAAAGCGGCTTTTTGGTCTCTTTGGACTCCTCTGTTGCCGCCTGCAGGACCGACTTGGAAACAAGCCCCTCGTCAGTCAGGAGCGTCACCAGCTTCTCTTGGATGTCGGTGGTGAGGAGCGTCACTTCTCCGCCCCCTACGATGCCTTGCTATCGCTATTGCCGATTTCTACTTCGACCGTCGGATTGATCGCGTCTTTGTTAAAGATAGTCTTGTCCGGCGTTTCGACGTCCGCGCTGATCGGTGCTATGGTCTTTACCTTGACGCTTTCACTGGAAGGCTTGCCGATAACTGCATCCGCAACGAAGTACGCGACCAGTACGCTGATGGATGCGATAAGAATCAATGCTGCGATATCACTGCTTTTCATGGCTTTACCACCTTGTCTGTTAGTTGAACTGTCTGTGCGGGTTCGTAATAGCTGACACCCGTCGCTGTCATGACGATCCTCGGCCCCTGACTCTCGACGGAAAGGTTCGTGATATTGAACGGCCGGATAGACTTTTCGATCTGGAGCAACACCTTGCGCAGACCGTCTTGGTTGGTGGCCGGAGTGCTGACTGCGAATGAGAAGCCGATCGTATTTGAGTCCATGCTGCTGCTCGACAAAGCATCGTCAAACGCGCCGTCGGTGCTATCTACCGTATCGACACTCAGAGATTCGATCGTCACGCCGGGCACACCACTCAGCAGTTTGGTCTGCAGCGACGAAGCCATAGCCGTAGAGTTTGCCTCGGATGGCAAAGCGTCGAGAACGGTCTGGATAGCCGGGTCGTCAGGGTTGAGCTGTACGGACTGCAAGTCTTCGTTCGTATTCAAGACACGTATATTGTCTTTTAGCGCGTCGACAGTGTCGAGGTTTTTCTGCAGCACGGAAACCGTGTGGTTTTTCTCTGCGATCACCCGCTGACCAAACCAGATACGCTGCGCCAAAAAGATGATGAGGACCACCGAGAATCCGACTACCACCGAAACGCCCGCTATCGCGATAAACATCGTCCGGTTGGCGCGGCCGATCTGTTGGCGCTTGCGCAGTGCTGCGGCTGGCTTACTGTCCATTGTCCGTACCCTCCTTTTGATCAGCTGCCCGGTCACCGAAAAGGCTCTGCGGAACACCGTGGTATGAGTCAGTCGCGTTCTGGCGGTTCGGTGATACGATACTTGCATTTAGTGAGCTGCGGGCAAAGATCGCCTCGTTATAGGTAAACATTATCGTAAAACGCAGTACTTTTTTGCCGGTCGAATCATCACCGTAGCTCAGGCCCGAGGTAGAGACGTCGTCCGTGATAGGTACTGTCTGAGTGGCGCCAGTGTCGTCCGTATAGGTCAGCGAGGTGCCGAGAATCGTCTTTTTGAGGACGTCAGCAGCGACGTAACCGTTTGCAGCCTGGCCTTCCAGTTGGACCGTCTGGGCGTCGGAGTCGACACGTGCCATCGAGAACGTGACTTGGTTTGGTGCAGGTGGGTTGATAGCTCTCAGAAGGTCAAAAAATCGTGAATCGATATTTTTGCCATCGTGCAGCGCCGTCACCTGTGTCAGCTGATGTTGGATCGTCAGCATGTCTCCTAGATCCGGCACATCGGCGAGTTGCTTGCTCTTGCTGGAAATCGCACTGTCTGCCAGATGCGACTGTACGGCCTGCACGCCGAAGAGCCAGACCGCCAGCAGTACCACGATGCCGATAGCAACGATAGCCACGAAACCAGCGCCGGTGATCACCAGCGCTCGTACCCGCTTGGCGCGGATAAGCTCTTGTTTGACGTCGGGGACGAGGTTGACCTCTATCATGCACCGTTCCCCCGTTGGGCCAGGCCGGCGGCGACGGCAAGTTCAGGCGCGACCGCAGCAAAGTTCTGGTCGTTGGTCGGAACTCCCACGCGCTGCCATGGGTTGGCAACGACGGTCTGGATACCAACCTTGTTGGCGATGTATTGGTCGAGTTGCGGAATCGTACTGGCATAGCCGGCCAGCAGTACGCTGCCGACCGTCAACGACGGATAGCGTGTCTGGAAGAATTTGATCGACTTTGTCAGCTCGGATGCGAAGTTGTCGAGCGTCGTCTCGAGCGCATGAGCCACTTGGCCCTCCAGCTTGTCCGGCGCCAGGCCGAACTTCAGGATAAACTGCCGTGCCTGATCTCCCTGGATGGAGAGATTCTGGACAGCAGCATGTACAAGCGTATCGAGACCGTTCGGGATGGTACGGACCAGCCGCGGTGCATCACCGTAGACGATACCGACGATGATCGTCTGATCGTCCATATCGACGACAACCTGCGCGTCCTTGTACCCCGGTACTGCCACAGAGCGGATCATAGCGAGCGAGTCGGGCTCCGCCGCGATAACTTCAAATCCCAGCTCTTCGACGAGCTCCAGACGCTCCTCGGCGTACGACATGGCCGTACTGGCGAGCAACACTTCCTGCTGAGAGGGGTCATGCAGTGATTGGCCCAGCAGTGCCCAGTCTACCTTGGCCTCGTCGAGCGACATGGGGATGTACTGGTCTAGCTGGTATTTGATCGTACTCTTGAGCTCAGCCTCCGGCATGGTCGGTACATCGACCACCGTGACGAATGACTTGCTGGCAGATAGGCTGATAGCAACGTTCTTGGTCTTGATACCACTCTGTCCGACGACGGTCATGATCACCTCGCCCAGACGGTGCTTGGTCTCGGCAGAGTCGGCCAGAGCCGTCTTGATATCGATCGGCGCATATCCGTAATGTTTGAGTGTCCACTTGCCCGGACCGGCGGGAGAGAGCTGCACAGCACGCACAGCGTTCGTGCCTATATCTAGACCGAAGAAGTCGCCCACGCCTTTTAGTATTGCCATAATACCCCTCATTATACACAAGCGGTTTCAGATAGAAAAGCATTTTTTACAACCGACGGGAATCCAGAGCGAAATTCGAGCAGGCAACCGGCCGGCATAGTATGATAGATAGAGTATGTTGACACTGATTTTGGGACCCATGAAGAGCGGCAAGTCGCACGAGCTCGTCGCCCGCACCGCGCCGTACGAATACGCAGACAAACAGATATTGTATGTCCAACCGGAAGCCAACACCCGCGACGAGGGTATCCGCTCGCGCCTGGGTGTGGGCGCTACAGCACTGGCCGTCGGTTCGCTGGCCGACGTCGATCAGCCGTTCGACGTCATCGGTATCGAC
>Ga0164242_10003913_pt1 | contig 16840 bp, 14 predicted proteins | sample OricomgcompostMG_FD_108783 | JGI IMG/M metagenome (GOLD analysis project Ga0164242, IMG submission 108783) | Miracle-Growth compost microbial communities from Emeryville, California, USA - Original compost - Miracle growth compost (MG) ...
AGAGAGGGGTTAAACCCCTCTCTATGCCGGTATTTTCTTTTGTTAACTCCAAGCAAAATCAATGATTTGACTCCCGATTAATCACCTGGACAAATAGGTAATATAAACATGGCCAGTACTTTTGATGATCTCAATACCTCGATTGAAAATTGGTCAGGTAATTTTCAATCTATTGCTGCAGATAAGCAAGCTTCTCGTGCACAGGCTGAAGATAGTGATAAGTTCGATGGAAAAACACTAGAAGAATTCACTACTGCTATTGAAGCCACATTAGCTACGCATGCAGCCAATAACGCAAACCCCCACGCATTAACTGCAGCGCAAGTTAACACTAGAACAAGTACAGATATTTTTAATGCAACGAATACCAAAATTAATGCTTCCCACCCCTCTTCGACCAAATATCAATTACCTATTACTTGTCTTAAAACACCGAGCTTTCTACCTATCGATGCCATAACGCCTTATCCTCCCATCGATAGGAATATGCGGGTTGCTAATCTTTCTTCTTTTCAGTACAACCCAGAGAGAAACGTCATTGCTAACATAGAAGACGACGAGACCTTGGTGATGTTACTACCATTATCTAACGGTGAAAAAGAAGGGTATTATTTTGCTTATGCTCAAGAAGCGTATAATAAATTACCCAATATCGTTACGACTGGTATTGAATATCTACCTAATTGGTTTACTACTCAAGCCAAAGCTATTAACGCAATATTTGCAAGCTCTAAAGATTGTTTTATTGGGCAATTAAAACCGCCTAATTCCCAAGGTGATACAGACTTTTGTTTTATTTGTTATACCGGTGGATCACTAAACCCTGCTAATCACAAATTTCGTGCGATTAATATACCTTCTATTAATTACGCCAATAGAAATAGTTTCGCTATTTGTTCAGATATTAGTGAAGGTGGTACCACCCTTTACGTTATTCAGTCTAAGGATAATGCGAGTTTTGCTATCTATACCGTGGATCTCAGTGATATCAATAACAATATTGAAGACCCCATAGCTCTGTCTCAGATTACAGGTTTTAGTGGATCGACGAATTACGGAACTTGGTCTGGGTTAGCGAACTTAACAGTAGGCCGGGCTACGGTACAGTATACAGCCGATAGTCCCACGAATACGACCCCGTCTTTAGTTAAAACCAATAACACCGCTAATACTTATACTAATGCAACAGTTGTGCATGGTAATGTAAAACTTTACGCAAGTTACTCTAGCTCATCCTTAAGAATACGATGCACAGGTATTGTAAAGGTACCATCTATTAAAGATGGCAATACGCATAATTTTAAAGCAACCTATACGGTTCTAATTGATCTAAGTGCTAAGACGTATAGCTTAGAGAACGATTCTTCTGGTAATCGCTCTATGATTAATTTTGGTGATGTCAATACCTTACCTAGTGTATCAGGGCTTTTATTTGAAAATCAAGACGATAGCTATTTAACAATAAATAGTGATCCAACTATTGTGTCTAATCAATTGGTTTATAAAGACCGCATCTATGATTTTCAGTATAAGTTAAATGAACCTTATTTTAAGTTATATCTAAGACAGTACGAATTTACAGGAATTGGTCCTAATAATGGGAGTAGTGCCTTCTATCACGATATCCTTACCTGGCCTAATGTTTTTCTTACTGCTCTCTCAGGTGATACGCTAGCACCCAATATCGCTACTGATTTAAGTATACGAATTAACTACCAGGATCGACAATACCCAACTACTCTAACTGCTAGAGCTTTCTTATTAGGTATTCTTTCTTCTAGTCTTTACGTGGGGTTTTATGATCCCACAACACCAGATAAATGTGCAACCTCTATTGCATTATTGAATTTGGATAACGCTACTTTTGATGCGACGTATCATTCGACATATGGTGATGATCTTTTAGGTTGCCCTCAGGATTTCGCAGACTATGATGCACAGTATAACTATCTATTAAAAACGTATCCGATTCTCTCTGAATCCGATAATACGGGTAGTTATAATTCAGGCTCACTGTACATTCACGATGATCTAGATCCAACGAAAAACTATACAGGTGGCTTTCAGACTGTCGATGAGGCATTATCCTCTGGTAGTACTACTGTGACTTTAGATCAAACAGAGATTGATCAGTATCGAGAAGAACTCATCGATAACATTGAATCTGTTTTAGGTGGCACAGTCTCTGAAGTGCACTACATGCTAGTGAGATCACGGCATTTTACGATACGAGATTTTCTCATCGGTGTGGCAAAGACAACTGTGCATCCTGTGCATTTTGTCTATTTTGTTAAAGAAGGTAGTGAAAATGCCATCTCCAGTGATAGAATCCTCACTAATTTTGTCACTTCGGGAAGTAATACGGATGAGTTTATTCGTAACCTCACTCCTACAACAAATGTAAGTATTGTTAAGATTAGTGATGGATATATGGTGGGATATGTACCGCCTTTTTATACCAAGTTCTATCAGATGGGTAGTATACAGTCTTTTCATTTCTTAGGGCTATTCCAAATACAAGATTCTAATGGATTACCTAAAGCGGATAGTTCTGGTTTGATTCGTTCTATTACTGAGACTCAACTCGGTACGGATTACCTATATCAGTTTAAACTCTTCTCGCATTCTGCGCTAGGGGTATGTTATTCTTTTAGTCAAGCTGGTGCGGATAATGGATCAGATGACTTAACAAAGATTCCTTTTGCTAAGATTGGGGAGTTCACCGATAGCTTCGCTACACTCATTGCTAAACTACCTCTTAATATCGTAAATTGGGATAGAACTCAGGTTAAAGTCTTATTAACACAATCCGTTAAAGATCCTTTTTCTTTTACGTTAAACATAGCGGATTTAAAACCGTTATTAAATGGGGCCTTTAGCTATTACATCGATCAGAATAATCAAAATTTCTTTCCCACTCTACTGATTGATTTAAAAGAGATCGCTAATTATTCTGATGGTGTTTATCAGAATAAAACATGGTACCTGTATATTGTCGATGATCCAGAAAACGGGTTGACTTGGTCTCTAGAGAGTGCAATGATTACTGATACCGATAAAACCTTGTATCTTGGGTATGTTACTACTGACGATAACGGAATTACTGATCTTAAGGTTGAAGTACCAATCAAAATAGGTCAGTATCGATTAAGCACTAGTGCATCAGGTAACGCTATTCCTGTCACAACGGGAGATCCTACCGTTACAACGACTCTTCCATGGTAAAACAATGAGCACTGAAATAGATGAACTCACCGAGGCAATTGAAGCCTTTAGTAATTTAATCAAGAATCTTCCTGACGGTCCTCAAGAAAGTCTACCAGATAGCGATAAATTTAACGGTAAGTCTTTTGACGATATGAATACGGAAGCCAATACGCCTGTTAATACCCATAGTGCAAATACAACCAATCCTCATGGGGTTAAAAATACAGATATTCAGGTTTATACCGTAACAGAGACCGATAATCGGATTAATACCTTGATTCCACAAGGATTAATTCGTATTGACTACTTTGATGGGAATCAAATTCAAAGTACTGCCACGATTCAAAGTCAGTTCTTTTTAAATATTCCTGGATACACGTATCTGTATTATGCGAATCGGTTATTATCTGTTCCTAGTTTAAACTTAAACTTTACCTCTTACGCACCAACTGACGATTCCACCGTTACCGTTTACGTTTATCTGGCCGTGAATTTAAATGGTGGAACGACCTTACAAGCAAGTTTCAGTCAAGACGTGACCGATAACGACACATCTGGCTCCACCGATTACTTACGCATTGGTACCGTAGAGGTAAAGCAAGCTGGGATAGAGTCGTTTCAATTTAACGAGGTAACACGTATTGCTGGTCAAGTAGTCAGTGATACAAATAGACCCCACGCGATTCCTGTATCAGATAATATCCCTGCAAACGATGCGACTGCAACAACATGGATGAATTAAAAAATGAGTGCACCTATACCCTTAACCAGTCTTGTTGCAGCATTAACAACTCATCTTCAATTACTGAAAACCCAGTATAATAACGCGAATAATATCACAAAGGCTTTAAATACCGTTACCTTTAAAGGGACGACCTATCAGTCCTGGTTAGATAAAGTCAACGATGCATTGGGTCTACACGTAGCCGATGTCCTAGCCCACCAAGATAATGCCAGTAAAATTAGTGCCTATTCTCATGGGGATTTAGACTCATTTCTAGATGGAAGTCGACTAAGAGGCGTTATTCCTGTAAGTTTGGTTACAAATGGAGACAGTAAGCAGCTTCTTAGAAACAATCAACCTGAGAACTTTGCTGCGATTGCTTCAGGCAATTACGTTACCAGTAAGTTTTTAGATTATGATCTTAGTACGTTTACATTTACGATTAATGTCTCTCATTTACTGTTAAATGGGATTTATAAACAAATCACTACTGCGGTATCAGGTTCTATTGAGACTACCTCTAATGTAGGCGATGCACTTGTTGTATCCAGTACTTTATCAGATTACTTACTTAATACGTTAGCTGCAAATACTTCCGTTAATATCCAATGCTACTTAATTCGTAAGTATGGAAACATCACGCTTTACTTACAAAAGAGTGATGAAGCTAGATTAGCAGAATCGGATAACGTTTTTTGGGTATCCGATGGAGTGCTAGGTCAGGATGGATCAGGAAACAATATCTCTGGGTTAACAGGGACTTGGTCTATGCGAATTGGTCTATATCGGATTAATCCGAATGATTCAACAATTTATGGTTCCACAATACCTTGGACTCCTATCGCTTTATCTCTATTAATAGGGCCGGGCCCTCAGTCTTTAGTGGGTGGCAATAGCTATACGGGCTTTTATGGTGAAGCTACACCTACAGATTTGATCACGGGTACCGATCTAGCTAGCACAATTGGTCTGACTGCTGGCGTAAATGCCGCTGATATCGACGATATTCCTTGGTTAAAATTTAACCTAAATCAAAAGACTCTGTTTGTTGCTAAACGTAATTTCAGAAGTATGATTAGCTGGGACGATATTAGTAATGCAAACGCAGTAGATGGATCGCAGACAATAACAATAAGAATCTATCAATTTAAGGTTAGATTGCTTAAGGGTGTTCGTTCTGACACAGAAGGAGTTAGTTGGTCTCAAGGTTTTGATACAGAAATTACCTGGGGTTCCGAATGGAATCGGTTGATTTACAATATATTACCCGCTGTTAGTGGCTACCCACAAACGAGCCAAGTAGGCTCTGATTGGGCCAATTATGATCCCGCCGATATTGATGGTCTATCTGGTAGTGGTATATGGACTAGTTGGTGTCAGGAAGTTTATCCAGACCCTACTTTAAATAGAGTTTATCGAGGTAATTATTCTCTAACTTATCTAGGTTCTGATAAAGAAACTACAGCAGATACGTGGGTGGGTTGGCGACCTGTGTTAGAATTAGATGGAGTAATAGATACGGGTCCAGGTCCACAAACCTTTATTGGCGAAACGCCAGAAGATAATAAAGGTTTCTTTGGGGAAGTCCCTTCTAGCGATCTTATCACGGGTACTGCTTTATCGACATTAGTTAATTTAACAGCAGGAACGAATGCCACCAATGTTGATAACATTCCCTGGTTAAAATTCTTTATTGATGATACAGTCATATTCGTAGCTAAAAGACATTTTAAGAACACAATTTCTTGGAACGATTTAAATGCAGCAGGTTTAATAGATGGATCTCAAACTGTAATCATTGGTAATTACCAGTATAAAATTCGGTTAATGAAAGGCATTAGACCAGATCCAGATGGGATTACTTGGTCCCAAGGTTATGATACAGAAATTACCTGGGGTTCCGAATGGAATCGGTTGATTTACAATATACTGCCAGCGTTTTCTGCATCGTTTCCTCAGGATTCACAAGTGGGTGATGATTGGGTTAGTTACAATTCTAGTGATATAGACGCAGATACAGGTGGCAATACATCATTATCTATTTGTCAAGAATATTGGGACAGTGGTCCCAATGTTACTAGTCGTGGTGGTATTTCACTAAGTATTTGTCAGAGTGCGCCAGTTAGTGCCACTCAATTGAAATATGGTTGGAGGCCTGTGCTTGAACTTATAGGCCCAGCACCTACTGAAACAGAAGAAACAGAAAGTAGTGAATTTGGTTCATCAGAATTTGGATCAACGGAATTTGGTAGTTAAATTTTGCTAGTCTTTCTACCTTCTTTCATTAGAGGGTAGAGAATATTCAAGGTTTTGATATGGGACAAAAATTTACAAATATAGCTAAGGGGGTCTCTGCTAGCGTGACGGCTGCAGCAGCAATGTCTGTTACACTAGCAGATTCAAGTTTAGGAGTTTTATTTCCGGTAGCTAACACAGGTGCTCTAGCAGATGCTGCGAGTTTTAAAGCCGCTAGTGCAGACTGGTTTAAACTCGTCTTAAAAGACGACAGTGGGTTTGAAATTTGTTATTGTGGAACCCATGCTGCAAGTTCAGCTACTTTTTCAGATCTTCTACGAGCTCAAGAAGGAACGACAGCTAGAGATTTCGCAAATGGTCATACGGTAGCATTGCGTCTCACAGCAGAAGACGCACAAGGTCTCTACGATGGTTTAGCTACTAGTTTACAACCAAAACCTACAACACTCAATGTTCAAGCAGGAACCACGTATAACCTTTTACTTACTGATGCAGAAGGCATGGTCTCCATGACAAATGCGGCTGCGAATTCAGTAGGTGTTCCCGCTAATGCGGATGTGGCTTACGAGATAGGAACTACTATTTACGTTCTTCAATCAGATGCGGGTCAAACAACGTTAACTGCTGGGGTGGGGGTTACCTTGAATACGCCTACAGGGTTAAAAGTACCAGGGCAATACCAGAGTATTGGGTTAATAAAAGTAGCTACTGATACGTGGAATGTCTTTGGAGCAGTAGCATGAATCTAGCGACTATGCTACCTGTGCTACAACGTAATCAAACGATAAGTAATGTCGCTGCAAATTTGCTTACTGCACCTTTTACTGCGTGGAGTCGCATGTCTGGTGTATCAATGACTGGAGGGCGTATTAAAGTCGATGGAATTAATCGACAACTAACCAACGCCATTGGAGATGATGATTCGCCTCCTGAAGACGATCCGATTGCAGCACCTGCAGTATGTAACGATGTGGCATTAACGGTATCGGGTGACTGGCAAATCCAGTTTGTTTTGTCTATTGACATGGATCAAGATTTACATGTCTTACTCTATGGGGTTGTTCCCATGGTGCAAGATGAATGGCAAAACGATAATAACATGCTAGATATTGAAATTAATGTCTGGGATGAAGATCCTACTGCTAATACAGCGACATTGTGGTGGACTTCTTATAATAAGAATAGTGGAACAAAAGAAGGATCACTAGATTTTAATTCTGGTGCTACCGCAGGCACTGATCTTATTAATCTCATAGTGAAAAAAGTAGGGACAACTTACACAATCACGGTTAACAATAAGCAAGCAGGCTCTTGGACGGTCGCGGATGCTAATTCTGTCTTTCTAGGACCAGATATTTACTTTAGTTTTTTCTGTGATGCAGTAGGACAAACTTGTTATGTTACAGCAATAAACGCTACAGCTATAGGTACAGGTTCTTCAGTTAAAAGACGAAACATGGGTGCACCTTGGGTCGTGCGTTCAGAAAATTCTTTACGTAATCAGGTAGAACTCAATTATCCCAATACGACCATTGGCACATGTGTAGCCTCTCACCCCTTATCTATGGATAGGCAATATGCTCCCGTATTAGGTCGAGACTTTAACGAGATCACCCCAGAGAACTGCATGAAGTTCCAACTTGTAGAACCTCAGCAAGGCGTCTATGAGTTTGGTGAAGCAGATGTACTGGTTGAATTTGCACAAAAGAATAATATTCGTATTCATGGGCATTGTTTAGTCTGGTTTAACAGTAATCCAGAATGGTTAACCAAAGGTACCTTTACCAATGCACAAATTCAGACCATTATGGAAAACCATATTGCTGCATTAGTAGGGCGCTATAAAGGTAAAATAGCTGCCTGGGACGTAATTAATGAACCCTTTATCGAATGGACAGCTAACCTGCATGCAAGTCCCTGGAATACTGCAATGGGGAGTAACTATATCACCTTAGCACTTCAAGCTGCACATACGGCTGATCCAGACGCACTGCTCTTTATCAATGAATGGGGGTGCGAGGCAGCAGGCGATAAGCAAGATGCTTTGTATAACTTATGTTCTTCTCTTTTGACTGCAGGGGTTCCTTTGCATGGCGTAGGGTTTCAAATGCATGAGGATATGAACGACCCAGATTTTCAAGCCGATACGCCAGATCAAGGATCAGTCAGTCCAGCCGAATTACGTACTGCAATTCAACGATTTAAAGCATTAGGATTACAGGTACGTGTCTCTGAAATGGATGTGAATCTACACTCCATAGGCCCTAATACAGTTCAAGCACAGGGTGACTATTTCAGAGATATGATGGAAGTCTGTATCGAAGAGCAAGCACGTAGTTTTACCATGTGGGGATTTACCGATAAATGGACCTCCTTACAAGAATGGACAGAGTATTATCAATACGGTAATGGAGTGATCTTTGATACAAGTTATAACCCCAAAATCGCGTATAATGAAATACTCGCACGATTAAAACAACCTCCTACATAAGAGTTTGAAATCAGTCTTTCCAATGTATCTGTAATAGGTAAGTAATAACAACGGCATAAAACTCATCATCTTCTTAAATATAGAAGATGATGAGCTCTTAGGATTGAATATGGCACAGAAATTCTCAAATCAAGCAAAAGGTAAGTCAACAACAACTATTACGACGGCAGCCACATCCGTTACATTGGTCAGTGATGATAATATTGCATTATTTCCTGTTGCAAATACTGGCGCATTAGCTAGCGCAGCATTATTTAAAGCTAGCAGCAGCGATTGGTTCAAACTGGTACTTAAAGACGATAACGGTTTTGAAGTTTGTTACTGCGGTACTCATGCAGATGGGTCGACTACTTTCTCTGACCTCTTAAGAGGTCAGGACGGCACTACACCCAGGCAATTTAGTAATAGCGCTACCGTGGTTTTAAGTTTTACGGCTGATGATGCTGATACGTTTAAAGAAAAAGTTAGTTCTCAAAACGGTAAACTAACAGGTGCTAGGTTTGGTACTATGGATTTAGGTAACGTCACGGGTACCAGCACTAACATTGATTTAAGTGCAGCTACTAAAATCCTCATGACTGTTACGGGGGATTTTACCCTTAACTTTATTAATCCTCCGGCTGCTTCAGAATCTCGTGTGAATTATCTAAAGATGACTAACGGGGGTGCGCACACAATTAGCTATCCAGCCAATTCTAAGTTCTCAGGGGGTTCTGCTCCTGGACTGACTGCAGCAGGTACAGATTTACTTGCTGTCATTTATAGTGATACGGCTGACGTCTACGAATTCTACGTAGTAGGACAGGATGTGAAGTGACCACTGACATTTTGCTGACAGCAAGTCAGAAAAAACTGTTGATAAGGTGGTACATAACGTCTGGGTCAGATGACACGTTTCAGGGAGTGGGGTATCGTAACATAGCAGACCCACCAGCCGGAATATACGGTTCGGTTACTCCGTCTCAAGTTTTAGATGTTTATACCTTACTTCAAATTACTTATGAGTCCGGATTTGGTTCAACATTTACTATTGCAGGACCTGTAGTAGATGGAAAGGCACTGCGCATTGTCTCTGATGGTAATGTTAACGAGGTGGTTTTAGGTGCAGGAACGAATCTTAACGGCATGTGGGTGTACAGAATAGACCAAACTGGTACTGACGTGTTTGGTCTTGGGAATCCGACGTTTACAATTCAACTGATCGATTAAAATGACAACAGATATTTTATTATCAGCTAGTCAAAAAAAGAAAAGAACAATATGGACCATTACAACTGGTGCAAACGGGACTCCTTTTACCTACGCGGACTGGGCTATTGGTTTTAGTTACAATACTTTTGGTTCTATTACACTTGCTACTGTAAATGGACTTTTTCTATATGGTTTCATAGAAAGTAACCAATACACAGGTCCAGGTGTTAAGAAATTTGACCTAGGTATTAGTTCATCGATTGATCTTAACGGAAAGACGTTATCGATCGTCAATGGAAGTATTACAAAAAACATTTTACTCTCGGGAGGTACGCTAAGTGGCGGTGCCTATTCGTACTCTGAGACGACTAGTGAAGAAGATAGTACTATTTCTCAATACAACATTCCCTATCCTGGTATATTCACAGTTGAACTACTAGACTAAAAAATGACTACTGATATCTTATTAGCTGCAAGCCTAAAGAATTTTAAGAAGTTCGTTATTCAAACTCCTAGTGGGACAACTAGTTACTCTTTTGGGCCTCTTTTCGATGCAAAAGGATTTACTGTCGATTGGGGTGATGGGATAGTCAATAGTCAGACTTCGCACACGTATGCGTCAGCGAATTATTATTCGATAACAGTTAAATATACGAAATTAAACATTATTAATAATTCGACAAGTGACTCAAGTAATGTATTAATCGATACCTATGTGTCAATACCCGAAGAAAACTCTATTGTTGATGCTGCAAATATGTATTATGGTGATACCAATTTACTGGCAGTAGGTAGCATGTGGTTGAAAAAAGCTTTAACTCTTAGAGGGCTATTCGAAGGATGTTACAGTTTAAGTTCCGTGGGTGAAGTTTTGACGCAAGTATGCCAAGACTTCAGTTATATGTATGGCGATTGTAATGTATTGCAAACAGTACAACTATGCGATACCTCCAATGGTACTGATTTTAGTGGAATGCATATAGATAATCTTGTATTAAATGAAGTTCCAGCGTATAACACAAGTAATGGAATTTTTTTCACTAGAATGTTTCAGGGTTGCTCAGGCATACAAGAGATACCTGCACTAGATGTAAGTAAAGGAACAGATTTTACCTACATGTTCGATGGATGTAATGGTCTTACTTCAATACTCGCCTATGGGTTCAGATATGATTTAGATATATCTAGATGTCCGTTAGGTCACGATGCTTTAGTCATTTTACTCAATAACCTAGGAATTGCTGCAGCCTCTCCTACGAATTTTTACTATAGCAGTCTTTTTGCCACATTAACGTCTGAAGAAAAAGCCATAGCAACGGGGAAAGGTTGGACGATTCTAGACGCGAATCCTCCGCTATAACTCATTGCTAGATATTAAAATCGTTATTATTTTTCTAATATGAATACGATATAGAGTCTAGAGATAGGGTTGACCACCTATCTCTAGACTCTATGATCTAAACTTTAAATAAATACTGGTTTTATAGACTACTATGATTCTTAAATAAAGATAAATTATCATGATTTTATCGAGTCTATTCGGCATTTTATTAGGTACAATAGCTGGGTTACTTCCTGGTATTGGTTCTAGCAGTATCATTCTTATATTGCTACCGGTATTTTTTGCCTTAACACCTATGCAAGTACTTATGGCGTATCTAGGGTTAATTATCAGTAGTCAGTACGTCGCCTCGGTCACGGCGATTCATTTAGGCGTACCGGGAGCTGAGTCTGCTGCGCCTACGGCTAAAGAATATGCTAATCTACGCTATCATGGGTTAAGTGATATTGCTATTGTTCAAAACGCGAGATCTTCTCTAATTGGAAATTTAGTAGGAATGGGAATATTCCTATGCTTAGTTCCTTTGTTCTACTATTTTGCTCAGTTCTATAAAAACGATATTAAGATAGGAATTCTTTGTTTTACCTATTTGGCTGTTATTCTAACTGCTGATAAGAAACTAGAAGCTCTGTTAAGTATACTAGTGGGTTCTTTCTTGATGAGTCTAGGATATAATGAACAGACTTTTCAAACATTCGATTTAGGAATCCCTTATTTAAGTGTAGGAATACCTTGGATCACTTTAGTGATGGGAGCTTTAATGGGATCGGGTATTCAAGCAATCAAACCCGTAGAAGTAAGGAATTACCCTAACAAAATTCAGAAGTTAAAAATTCCTTACTTTACATCTGCACTAAGAGGATCTTTTCTAGGGTTTCTTATTGGGTTTGTCCCAGGGCTCTCGTATATCCTCTCTTCTATTATTGCCTATTTAACTGAACGCAAGATACTACAAGAAAAAGAAATCAAGAATAAAGTATTAGGAAGTCTAGCAGCAAGCGAATCAGGACATAATGCAGGTACGATTGCCATGCTGATTCCTTTATTAGTTTTTGGTATTCCCATTACGGCTTCTGAAGGGATTATTTTAAATATCATCACAATTAATACTACTATCCCTCACGTATTAAAAGAAGTCTTGGCGGAAAAGTATACTTTTTTGTTTGTTTTATTTCTCATTAATCTTTTCTCTTACTGGATTGCCATGAGAGGAAGGTTTTTAGTTGATCTATTCTTTAAAATCCCATCGAGTATCATTAAAATCTTGCTTTTTACTTTAGGGTTAGTAGGGACTTATTTTTCTCTAGATTACGCAATCGTTTTAGGAATAGTTGTCTACCTTATTACACTAGCTATTTTCTACATTTGGGATATTAATCCACTACCCTTTGTCATTGCAGTGATTCTTTTCACCACTTCTCAATCCGCGTACTATCTTTTTATTCAGGTATAATTCATCCATGTTTAATCCACTACGAAAATTCTCTCTGCGTTCATTTAGCTTTCTTGCACTGGTATTTATCGTCTTTATGGCGTGTCTTTTTACATCGTTTTCAGTAGATGCAAAAAACCAGGATATTTACGTATTACGCTTTGCTCCTCCTGGGGGTAATATTGCAGTGTGGACTGATGCAATCATCGATACCTTAAAGGATAATGGGTATAATCCTATTCTTGTTCCTTTTAAGAATTGTAAAGAAGGTTTTAAATGGTTTCAAAATCATAAAACCTATCCATCCGTATTTTGGGGTCAGTCTGATGCTGCCGTGTTAAACGATATTGCACCGAATAATCCTGCAGTATGTGGTTTTCCTGTCAATCAAGATACCTTAGTAACGATTATCAGTAAGTGGTGGTCTTTTATTTGTGGGCACAAAGGGATCAATGATTCTTTTAAAGCTATGCATAGGGGTACACCTAAAATTGCTATTTATAATCATCCAGTAAAGATAGGAGTTTTAAAAGCCCAGATGAAAGCCATGGGTGTAAAAGCCGATGTCATCACTTTCGCGCATCCTAAGGATCAACTCCAAGCTTTTGTCTCAGGTGATGTAGATTACATTGTACTCAATAACGAGAACCTAGCTAAGAGTATGCCCAATACCGATTGCTTTGGTACGACTGCTTCAGTTACTGATGCGAAACGATACCAGCCAGGTCAAATAAGTTTTGCTACTCAAGGTGATGTGCCTTTTATTGGTTATGGTAACTGGGCTCTTATTCAAGCTGAAAACGTAGATATGAAAAGAATGCGAGATATTTTCGCGCATCATCAATCTCCCATGATGAAAAAGCTCGTTTCTGCTATGCGCCCTGTATCAGAACCTATTACCCAACAGTTAGCCGATATTAAAGCAATATCGACAAAACTCAAAGCCTTGAGTCAAAAATGAAAATGACCTATCGAGTTGGAAAAGAGGATTTTTCTTCTGTTTTCCAAGCTTGGATAAAAACAGGGAAAAGCGAGAATAAACCGATTTATCGTTTTCCTCAGAGTTTTCATGGATACGATTGGTCTATTAATCCCACTCAATCCATTGAAGAACTCGAAGACGAATATGCAAAGTACTTATACACACAAAATAAGAAATTAAGGTTACTTTATTCTGGAGGCACCGATAGTCATACGGTTGCTCATGCTTTTGCAAGAAACAAGATACCTATAGTCTATACCCTCTTTGATTACGAGACACTCCAAGACGATCTGATTAATAGTCAGTTCTATACTAGACATAAAGTCTTAAAGTTAGAAAAACTGCATAAAGAGTTTGGATTACCCTATCCCAAATATGAAGTAATCTCATCAAATAAAAAGAAATTTGATGATCACTTTAAAGGTCGGTTCTTTGAGAAAGGCTTTTACTATGGTTGTCATTATGCCTTTAATTACAATGAATCTTCAGATCTATTAAAGTATTCGGTATGGAACCCTAGCGAATATACCAATATCTTTGGTATAGAAAAACCCAGGCTATACGAAGATGATGTTGGGATCTTCTGGCAGATTACCGATACCATGAGTGCTTATGCGTATAGTAATCTCTACGATTGTACCTGGTTCTATCTTTCTGAGCACTGCCTACCCCTTATCGCTAAACAGTGTTGGAATGTCATTACTTACTGCGTTGATAAATGGCCATTACACGCATTCTGGCATTCTTCTAAGGTATTGCAAACCACGAAAGAACATTATTTTGAATGGTGTCAGGTATTAGGTAGGAAGACAGATCTGTGGTGGGCTGAGAAGTCTTACTCTGGAAAAGGTAGAAGATCGACGTATAATCAGCCTGTTGATCCAAGACTCAAGCACGCAAGTGCCTATCGTAATGATCTTGCTGATAGTTGGAAGGTTTACGCAACTCTTTTTGAGAGTCTAAAAGAGATAACAGGGGTAGGCGAGATTCAAACCGTAGTCAGTGATAAATTTTACTTAACGAGGAAGTAATGTCTGTTCGAATTATTGTTAACATTGCCAATTTCCCTAAAGTAGAAAATAATCATCAAGAACACGTAACAGACCCGAAGTTAAATGAAAGGCTCAATGCACTAAGACGTGAAGTCTATACGCGTAGCGCCCATCAGATCGTGGACCGTGTATGTGGCAATCAGGATATGATTGATACTATTCAAATTCCGATTACCACACAGTTTAATCGTTATCTATTAGAAGATAGCGTTCAGAAGCGTCTAGGGGCTTTATTTGGCCTTAAATCGGCTTATGCTAGGTTACAGATCCAAAATCCTGGTCAAGTCGCTACGATGCATATAGACGCCTTAGATCGCAGTTATGTCAGACCCTTAGATGATAGTTTAATTGGTAAGGCACATGAAAAGGAAGACGTTGATACTTTTCAAAAAGATAACTACTACGCAGTACGCTTTCTTATCATGCCTGAAGACTGTATGCCAGGTCAAGCTTTTATCTTTGAGAAAGACGCCATTACTGATTGGAAATCCGGTGATGTATTGTGTTGGGATATTCCTAACGACATGCATATGACAGTAAACGGCTCTTACTGGCCTCGCAAGCTGATACGGTTAGACGGGTTTTGCACTGAGAAAACCTACGAGATATTAAACCAACCCTTTACTCAATTAGACTATTTACAGTAAAAAAAAAAGACAGCATAGAGGAGAGGGTCAACCCTCTCCTCGTTTTATGCAGTAACAATGAGTTCTTTGACTTCTTGATTATACAACTTTAGCCAATCGTCCCGTTTAACCGTTACAACTGTTTTTAGGCTCTTATCACATTGAGATTGAAAGAGTTCTTTCATCTTCCAATAACCTTCATAATCTTCAAACCCATTCATCTTTGGTACATGATTGATTTCATCGAACTGCTCAGCAAAGATGAGAGGCTTAATGTAGCGTTTAAAGACCATGTATTGACTATTAATGTTTTTAGAATCCATTTGATAGTGCTTTAAATAGGCTTCTTTAGCCTTATCAAAAGTAAAACACAATGGATGAAAGAGGTATGAAAAAAAGAGTTCAGGTGTGTAGAGATAAAACCGGTCAATGGTTGTTCCACCTAAATCCTGATGCTCACGATGTAAGTCTTTACGAATATGAAGAGTGAAAATATCTTCATCATCAAAGACTTCAATGTTTGGATCTCCGTTACCGAGAATCACTGTACAGTCTTTATACCTCTTAACGAGTTCTATGTTGGTATAATGGACAAAGTGTACGGGACTATATTCTTTGGCAAGACTTAAATGGTCGACAAAACACTTATCAAAATCAATTGAAATTACCGTATGATCTAAGCCAAACCTTTTAGCAAAATCAATGGCATTTTTCACATCAACTGTATTAACAGGCTTATTGTTAATGCAGATAAGTTTCGTTACAGCTTTAAAAGGAATCTTCTGTGTCTTTAGAGCAATGGCGATCGCTTGAGAATCGTAGCCTCCAGCTAGAGCTAATACCAAAGGCTTATAACTATAGGTAGGGATTAACCACGCAGCTCTAAAGATCTCTTCTCTAAAAGAGGTTTTAAGACGTGAGGGTGCAGTAAACTTAAGTCTAAGGTGTTCTCCGGGTTGAGGTTTATTTAACCAACCATTACCAAAGCCCCAAAGAAAAGAATCTTGATAAGAATAAGCAGTTTTATTATCCATGGTTTAAATCTTTTAGAGTAGAACATTTCATTACAAAGACCCGTCTTTCAAAGGGATTGCCATGTTTAGTATAAAAAAATTCTTCTATCTATGTTATCTAAAGCTACGGTTATTAAAGATGAAGCTCTTTAGTAAAGATGATCCCTTTATTTATTAAGTATCAATTAACCCATGTTACGCTTTAGTGTCGTCTCCGATAATCACGATAGCGCATTAGCTGTCTTTGATAAAAATAAATTACTTTTTGCTAGTCAATCAGAACGTTTCTCGAAAATAAAAAATGATCCTAGATTAAGCCTATCTTTAGTTGATTATGCTGTATCTCACTACGGTATGCCTGAAGAGGTTCTGTACTTTGAAACACCTTCTTCCTTAATAGATAGAGCACATGGTGGATTTAAAGGGTTCTTTAAAGCTCGTAGAACAAAGAAATCCATTACTCGTGAAATCCAGTTTCTATTAAAGAAAAAAGTACCTGTTCATTTTCTTAATCATCACTTAAG
>Ga0164242_10003914_pt1 | contig 16836 bp, 9 predicted proteins | sample OricomgcompostMG_FD_108783 | JGI IMG/M metagenome (GOLD analysis project Ga0164242, IMG submission 108783) | Miracle-Growth compost microbial communities from Emeryville, California, USA - Original compost - Miracle growth compost (MG) ...
CCCTATGGTAGATAATAAAGACTCTAAAAAAAGATATAGAGCCGACCAACTTATTGAGGAAAAAGCAGCGGTGTATGAAGAAAAAGGCTCGCCCGAAAAAGCAGCTACCCTTCTAAAAACAATGGCAAGGCTAATGGAGCAAGAGGACATGAAAGGTCTTCGGGAACTTATTATAGAAGAAGCCATCGTTTGCCCGCTTTCAGGAACTTGTAACTGGACAGAGGTAAGACAATTTAACCTTATGTTTAGCACAGAAGTAGGCTCTGTCGCCGAAGACACAAGTACCATTTACCTTCGTCCGGAAACAGCACAGGGGATTTTTGTAAACTTTCTAAACGTACAAAAAACGGGAAGAATGAAAATCCCTTTTGGTATCGCCCAAATAGGAAAAGCTTTTAGAAATGAGATTGTAGCCCGGCAGTTTACCTTTCGTATGAAAGAGTTTGAGCAAATGGAAATGCAGTTTTTTGTCCGTCCTGGTACAGAAATGGAATGGTACAATAGCTGGAAAGAATGTAGAATGAAATGGCATCAAGCACTCGGGCTTCCTACGCAAAAATTAAAATTTCATGATCATGAAAAGTTGGCACATTATGCCAATGCTGCGGTAGATATTGAGTATGAATTTCCTTTCGGGTTTAAGGAAATTGAAGGTATTCATTCCCGAACGGATTTTGATTTAAGAAAACACGAGGCACTGTCGAAAAAGAAAATGCAGTATTTCGATACTGAAATTAATAAAGCTTATAATCCTTTTGTCGTAGAAACTTCTGTAGGGGCTGACAGAACCTTCCTTGCTGTGCTTTGCAATGCTTATACAGAAGAAACAGTGGGAGAAGGAGAAAATCAAAAAAACAGAGTATATTTAAAACTACACCCGGCTTTGGCGCCCGTGAAAGCAGCTATTTTGCCAATAACCAAAAAAGACGGGTTACCGGAAAAAGCACAACAAATTTATAAAGCACTTAAACTAGAGTTTAAGACCATTTATGAAGAAAAAGATACCATTGGGAAGCGTTATACACGACAAGATCTCATTGGAACACCTTTTTGCATTGCAGTCGATCATCAAACACTGGAAGACGACACGGTTACTATCAGGCATAGAGATACAATGGAGCAGGAAAGAGTCCCTATCAGCGAGTTGAGGGTAAAAATTAGACGGGAAGTTTCTTTTAAGCGAATATTTGAAAAACTATAAAAATTAAAGCTTCAGGAGATTGCATTGCTCCTGAAGCTTTAATTTTTTCCCTCCTCAAAAAACAACTTACCGACCTTTTCTTTTTAATGTATATTTGAGCTTTGCAGGGATACTGGCGTTTTTTTAACTATTCTACAATCGTAGCAGCCATACGTTTTTCAGGGCTTTTAAAAGAACAGTATTATGCCTGTAAATAAATAGCAAGGAAAAGCACAAACAAGGTGACAGAAGAAGAAAAATATATGCAGAGAGCTTTGGATTTGGCAACCCTCGGAAGAGGCTTGGTTGCACCGAATCCTCTGGTTGGCTGTGTCGTCGTTGCAGATGGGGAAATAATAGGAGAAGGCTGGCATAAAAAATATGGTGAGGCGCACGCTGAAGTGAATGCTGTAAATGCAGTAGAGAACAAACAGCAACTACAAAAAGCAACGGTATATGTTACGTTGGAACCTTGTGCGCACTTTGGTAAAACTCCCCCCTGTGCCGACCTGCTCTGCTCTTTACCTGTACGTAAGGTTTTTATTTCCACCTCCGATCCCAATCCGCTTGTTGCCGGGAAAGGCATAGAAAAACTCAAAAAAGCAGGAGTAGAAGTAAAAACAGGTATTTTAGAACAATCGGGGAAAGCCCTCAATAAGCGTTTTTTTACTTTCATTGAAAAGCAACGGCCTTATATAATCTTAAAGTGGGCAGAAACTGCCGATGGTTTTATTGCCAAAGAAGACTTTTCTTCTAAGTGGATCAGCAACGAGCTTTCGAGAACTTTGGTACATAAATGGCGTTCAGAAGAAGCCGCCGTATTGGTTGGGAGAAATACAGTCCTTCAGGACAATCCATTGCTTACCGTAAGAAACTGGACAGGCAGAAATCCCCGGGCAATAATCCTCGACCCTACGTTAAGACTTTCACCCAATCATGCTATTTTTAATACTCCGGCAGAGGTACTTATTTACAATCAGGTTAAAAACTATACCCGGGGAAACAATATTTTTATTAAATTAGAAAATAACCTTCCATGCATTCCGGAGGTTTTAAAAAACCTTTTCGAAAGAAAAATACAGTCGGTAATTGTAGAAGGAGGCGCAGGGGTTTTGAAAAGCTTTATAGCGTGTGGTTTGTGGGATGAAATAAGACGTTTCAAAAGCAAGGAAAGCTTTTATACAGGTATTCCTGCACCTGAGTTTAAAGGAGAATTGATCAATAGGGAATCTTTAAGAGAGGATATATTGGATATATTCCATCCGGTTCATAAAATTTAAAACAAGTAAATTTGAAAAAAGTACTTCGTTCTTATCTGAAAAGGCTAACCAACCTTTCCGGTACGAACAGGTCATTGTTGCTGCTGCGCTTATCAAAACAGCAAGACCTTGATCTGCACGAGCTGGACTTTATAAATAATGCCCCTTCCATTGACCTGATAAAACAACTTATTGCCGGGAAGTTGCGCATTTTCATTTCTGACCTTATAGACAGCAGGAGCGGTACCGTAAACGAAAAAAGCAAGCACCTCAAAGACCTTGCAAGAAGAGAACAATTTATCCTTGAAGAAAGGGGTGCAAAAGATCTTTATATCGGTTGGCCTTTTGTCCGGGGGAAATTTACAGACGGAACGAGTGTCCGGGCTCCCCTGCTTTTTTTCCCTGTTTCTTTGACAGAAGCCGGAAATAAGTGGTATCTGGTACGCAGGGATGAAATTTCTTTTAATAAAAGCTTTTTACTTGCTTATGCGCATTTTAACGGAGTTTCGATTTCAGACGATTTTATAGACACTTCTTTTGAAGAATGGGACAAGGACTTTCGGGTTTTTAAAACAGAATTATACAAATTTTTAAAAGACAATAATTTTGAAATTAACTTCAATCAAGAATTATTCCTGGAGCAACTTCGATTTTTCAGCAGTTTCAAAAAGGATGATTTTGAGCGGGAATATAAAAACGGTGAATTGACGCTTTTCCCTGAAGCGGTTCTCGGTATATTTCCCCAGGCAGGTTCTTATCTTGTGCCCGATTATGAAGCGATGCTGGAAACTGCTTCAATAGAAGACCTGGAAGGTTTTTTTGAAAGAAAAACCAATTTGGAAGACAAAGAAGGAGACGGTTTTAGATTTATTGGCAAGAGTAAAGAAGAAAATTCCTTTACGCCTTTTAAACTCGATGCCAGTCAGGAAAATGCCCTTAAAGCAGTAAAGAAGGGGAATTCTATTGTAGTCCAGGGGCCTCCCGGTACGGGAAAGTCTCAGTTGATCTGCAATTTAGTTGCAGACTACACAGCAAGGGGGAAAAAAGTGCTGGTAGTGTGTCAAAAAAGAGCAGCCCTGGATGTTGTCTATAATAGGCTAAAAGAAAAAGGATTGGATAATTTTCTGGGCTTGGTGCATGATTTTAAGAATGACAGGCAGGGTATTTATAAACAACTCGCCGGTCAAATTGAGCATTTAGAAGAATACAGGCATCAGAATGCGACACTCGATGCTGTTTACCTAGAACGAACGTTTGTAGATGCTGCCAGAAAAATAGATCAGTTAACCGAAGAGCTGGAAGAATTTAAAAAAGCTTTATTTGATACAAAAGATTGTGGTATTTCGGCAAAAGAGCTTTACCTCACCAGTTCGCCCGAGCTGCCTTTTATAGATTTACATCAGGAATTTCGTTTTTTTGATGCCCAGGCGATCCATCGGTTTCCTGCAAAATTAAAACGATGGATTTCATATGCCTACAAGTTCGAAGAACAAAGGTATGTATGGAATGACCGGGTTTCATTCAGCAATTTTGGGATCCTGGAATTTAAAAAAATTGACAAGTTGCTGGATGAAATACCTTATTATCAATCGGAAATCAGTGATAAATTAAAAGAAACTTTAGGGGAAACCTTCGATTTGGAAGAAGGGGCATGGTTGGCAAACCGAGAAGAAAAAATCCATCATCTGCTTTCCTTGCTTAATAATCCGGTTATCTACAAGAATTTTCAGTTCCTATTGAAACGGCAAACGGATGTAGATGAATTTACCATTCGTGAAACGAAAGTCAGAGGTTGTTTTAAAAATGAAGAACCGGAAGCCTCTATTTTAAGTGATCAGCTTGGGGTCTCTCAACAAGCATTACAACAAGCCTATAAAGCCAGAAGCGGTCCTTTTAAATGGCTTTTATGGAAGCTTTTTTCAAAAGACAAATTTTTGGTTAAGCGCATTTTCGTAGCGAATAAGTTGGAATGGACTTCAGAGGGGTTTAAAACAGTTTTGCGAAGGCTTGATAACAGAATGAACCTGGAGCACAACATTACTCGTTTAAAAGCAATGGGTTGGCTGCAAAATATCCCTGAAACAAAAAAATTAAAAGATTTTGAAGAGTGGTTTCATACACAGCATACAGCTTTAGCCGCCAAAGAAATTCTACAGGAATTACGAAGCCTTAAAGCCTTTCTTCAAATGGAAACACTTTCTTACCCGGCGCTCAGGGAGGCTCTTTTTTCTATGTTAGAAATAATACGAAAGATCCCAACCAATAAAAGAGCATGGCAGGAATTCCTTACGGTACGGCAAATAAGCAAGATTCTTTCTGACTATGATTATGCTTTGCATTTGAAGGAAGTGCTTAAAAAAGATTTTGAACATCTGGTAGAATTTGACCGCTTAAACGACTCTTTAGAGGCACATGAAAAAGAGGTGCTTAAAAAAATTGCAGCGGGAGATAAAGAAAAAACACCCGAATCAGCAGAAGATCTTTTTAATAACAGCATTCGATTAAATTGGCTCAATTATCTCGAAGAGAAAGAGCCGGTTTTAAGAGCAGTAGCAACTGAAAAGCTGGATACTTGGGAAGGAACGCTTCAAAATGCAGTGGAAGAAAAACTCCGGGTAAGTAAAGAAATTGTAATACTTCGTAACCAGGAAAGGGCGTACAAATATGTAAACTATAATCGGCTGAATAATATGGTAACCTACAGGGATTTGAAACATCAGGTTACCAAAAAGAAAAAAATATGGCCTTTACGAAAGCTAATTAGCGATTTCTACCAAGAGATATTTGAGCTAATCCCTTGCTGGTTGGCTTCCCCGGAAGCTGTTTCGGCTATATTCCCAATGGAAACTTTGTTTGACCTGGTTATTTTTGATGAAGCTTCCCAATGTTTCTCTGAAAAAGGGATTCCGGCGATGTATCGTGGATATCAGATTGTAATTACAGGAGATGATAAACAGCTCAATCCATCCGATCTTTATCAGGCTCGATGGGAAGAAGAGGAGGAAGAAATACCCGAACTGGAAATTGATTCCTTGCTTGACCTCGGAAAAAAATTCCTGATGCAGGTGCAGTTAAGAGGGCATTATAGAAGTGCTTCTTTGGATTTAATAGAATTTTCGAATCAAAAATTTTATTCCGGGAATTTGAAAATGCTACCTGATTTCAAGGAAGTGCTTAAAGATGAGCCGGGTATTGAATACCAAAAAACGGAAGGTGTTTGGGAAAATCAAACCAATCTGGTCGAGGCAGAGCAAGTAGCCAAGCTGGTTTTAAAACTTTCTCAAGAAGAAAAGAGCGATTCTATTGGTGTCGTAACCTTTAACTTTAAACAACAACTGCTGATACAGGATAAAATCGAAGCCTTATTTACTAAAAATGCAGTTTCCCTCCCTACCGGGCTTATCATCAAGAATATTGAGAATATTCAGGGAGACGAAAGAGATTTTATTCTGTTTTCCATAGCTTATGCACCCGATAAAAATGGGAAAATGACCATGCAATTTGGTTCTCTAAATGCTTTGGGGGGCGAAAATCGCCTTAATGTGGCTATAACCAGAGCTCGAAAAAAGATTTACTTAATTACCAGTATCTTCCCCAATCAGCTAAAGACAGATAATACAAAACACAGCGGTCCAAAACTTTTGAAAGCGTATTTGGAATATGGTTTTCAAATTTCAAAAAAGGAGTCGAAAGGAATAGAGGAAAATAGCAAAGAAGGTATTAAGTGGTTGCTTAAAAACCGTTTAAAGCAGCTTCAACTCGACAAAACAACCTTTGCTTTTACAGAATCGTTCCCTTACGCCGACCTTGCTGTTAGTGAAAAACTTAAATATAAAGGACTCATTTTTACCGATGACAATCTTTACCTAAATGCTGTTTCCGTAAAAGAAGCGCATGCTTATATGCCTCTTACCCTAAAAGATAAACATTGGAAATTTATGCGGGTTTATAGCCGTCAACTTTGGGAAAAAGAAGAAGTGGTAAAAGAAAAAATAACAAAAACCTTTTCAGATGAGTAAATCATTTCTTTAAGCAGTAGAATGTAAAAAAGCTTATTACTGCTTTCGCTTCCCCTTTTAAAATTGTAACTTTAGTCTGTGCACTTCGAAATAAAACTCCCCCTCTTTCAAGGTCCCTTTGATCTGTTGTTGTTCTTTATAGAAAGGGACGAATTGGATATTTATGATATTCCTATTTCAAAAATAACCAATGATTTTTTGGATTACATGCAGCATTTAGAAAAGTTAAATATGGAAGTTGCCAGTGAATTTATTTTAGTAGCAGCAACCTTAATGCGCATAAAAGCAAAAATGCTTTTACCTCGTCCGCAACTCGATGAGTCAGGGAATGAAACGGATCCCCGGGAAGAATTAATCGCCCACCTGCTGGAATATAAAAAATACAAATCGGTAGTGGCAGAATTGGCTTCTTTAGAAGAAGAAAGGCTGCAAAAGGAAAAACGAGGCAATATTACACGAGAATTAAAAAAGCTTTCTGAAATAAATAATGTAGAATTTGAACTACAAGATCTCGATTTATACAAGCTGCTAAAGGTATTTGAAAAGGTGATGAACCGCTTTCAGGACGAGCAAAATAAACCGCAGCATTTTGTGGAGCAATATCCCTTTACCATAGAACAACAAAAAGATTTTATCCTTGCTAAAGTTATAACAGAAACCCGGTTAAGCTTTACCCGAATTGTAGAATTTAACCCCCTTAAAATTGCCGTTGTTTATAACTTTCTTGCGATCCTTGAATTGCTACAACTTCAAAAAATAAAAATTCACCAAGGAATAGGGTTTAATAATTTTTGGATTGAAGAAATGCATGAAGCACACGAAGTATTTAATATCAATGAATTAAACTAGCTTTCTTTCTAAAGAAGTTTCTTTAACATAAATTTTATATAACGTATTGTTTTTGAGCGTTTATACAACGATTTGCGAAATAATACCACCCCTTTCGGGGTTTCGGTTTGTCGGATTTAAATTTTCTACACTCATTTCAGCCGTTCCGGCTTTCATTCAAAGAGGATTCTCAAAAACAATTGTTTGTAAGCACACCCGATCTTTTGTAATTCTACCTTTTAGATTTTTGCTCAATGAATGAAATCGAAGTCAATTCTAAAGGAAGGCAAGGGTTCTAAAAATTATTTTTTCGGTAATTGCAAGGGGGGAAAGAATCATAACAAAAACGCTTAACGGAACAGTAGTTATTTATATTAGGTCTTAGCCATAAAGGTAAAAGTGCATTTTACTAAACACGTCTTTTCTCTAGACTTATAAAGTAAAATGCAATGTAAAAAATGCTTTTTAATCCCGTAGTCTTAAAATCTTTCTACCCCTGCAAAGAAAAAAGAAGCTTCGATTGTGGCATTTTCATCAGAATCGGAACCATGCACCGCATTTGCCTCTATCGATTTTGCAAACTTTTTACGAATAGTGCCTTCCTCAGCTTTAGCCGGATCTGTTGCCCCAATTAGTTTCCGAAAATCGGCAACCGCATTATCTTTTTCCAAAACCATTGCAACAATTTGTGCAGAGGACATATATTTTTTTAAATCATTATAAAAAGGTCGCTCTTTATGCACTTCATAAAATTGCCCGGCTCTTTCATCAGACAGTTTTGTCATTTTTAGGGCGGTTATCCTGAACCCCGCATCTTCAATCATTTTAAGAATAGCGCCCAAATTGCCCGCTTCCACAGCATCAGGTTTAATCATACTAAAAGTTTTGTTTCCGGCCATAATAGTAATTTAATGTTTAAGAAATTATGCAAAAATATACACTTTCCTTATAAATCAAGCTGAAAGGAAAACTTTTGTAAAAACAAGTAATTTGTTTTTAGCAGTCCTTGCGAATAAGGCTTTGTTTTTCTACAAAAACTTTTCACTTTTGTTTCTTCTAAACATTAAACTGTTTTTTTGGATACAAGAAAATCATTTATTGAGGAACTAGGTAAGCTTAAGGCACTTTTGTCCTCGCCGAAAAAAATCGTAATCACAACCCATCATAAGCCAGATGCTGATGCATTGGGTTCTTCTCTTGCTATGTGGGCATACCTTAGAAAAAAAGGGCATCAGGTACGAGTAATTACCCCGACGGACTATCCTAATTTTCTAAAATGGATGCATGGAGAGAAAGAGGTAATCATCTTTGAAGCAGGCTACCAGGCTACCGCTCAAAAGCTCGTAGATGAGGCCGATATTGTTTTTTGCCTTGATTTTTCGGCTTTAAGCAGAATAAACGAGTTGGGAGAAATAATACGAAAAGCAGCCGCCAAAAAAGTATTGATTGACCATCATCTTGCCCCGGAAGATTTTGCAGATATCTCCTTTTCTGATACTTCTGCTGCTGCAACTTGTGTACTTATTTTTAAAATAATTGAAGCCTTAGGGGATAAAAAGTTAATTAATAAGTGTATCGGAGAGTGTATCTATGCAGGAATAATGACAGATACAGGCTCTTTCAGGCATCCAAGTACCAATAAAGAAGTGCATCTTATTGTTGCCGAATTGATTGATGTTGCTATAGATATTTCTACCGTTCATCAGCTTATTTATGATAATAATTCGGAAGAAAAATTGAAATTTTTAGGAAATGCCCTGCTCAACAAACTCATTATCATAAAAGAGTCCAGGGTTGCTTATATTGCCATTTCTGCCAAAGAACTCGAAGCGTATAATTCCCAAACAGGCGATACCGAAGGACTGGTAAATTTTGCACTCTCTGTAGACAATGTGGTATTTGCTGCGGTTATTATTGAAAGGTCGGATGGAGTTAAAATCTCTTTCCGTTCAAAAGGCGATTTTTCCGTAAATGACTTTGCTCGTAATTTTTTTAATGGAGGGGGGCATAAAAACGCTGCGGGAGGCAGATCGGATCTTTCCCTTGAAGAAACAGTAAAGACCTTCAAGGAATTGGTAAATGCGCATAAAGACGAATTAAATGCTATTGATTTAACCGGTAAAGTTTCATGTTAAAATTCCTGTTTTCAGCTACGCTTTCCTTTTTTTTATTGTCTTGTAATATCCATGATTTTAAAGAGACAAAAGGAGGATTGAAATATAAAATCGTTCTTGACAAAGCAGGAGACACCACAAAGGTTGGAGATATGATTATCCTGAATATCCGGTATGAAAATGCCAAGGATACTTTTAATACCTATACCAATGGCTCTCCTATAAACGAAGTATTGGATACTTCTGCAATCTTTCCGGGAAGTATTGAAGAAGGACTGCTTTTACTTTCTTCCGGTGACAGTGCAATTTTCAAGGTCAGCAATGCTATCCTTTATTCCAAATCTTTTAAAATGGAAATACCGAAGGAATTGGATTCTTTAGGCAGAACAACTTTTTTTGTGAAAGTTGATACGGTCTATAAAAGAGAAGTGCTGCTGCAAGAACAAAAGAAAATGCTAAAAGAACAAACAGCTGCAGTACAAGCATACAAGAAAAAATTACTTGATTCCACGGCTGTCCAAAGTCAAATGGCTATCGATAAAAGATTAATCTTGAGCTATCTCGATAAGAATAACCTAAAAGCAAGCCCTACAAGCAATGGGGTTTATGTGGCTGTTACGGATAGTGGAACGGGCAAAGCTGCACAGGAAGGGAATATAGTAATAGCCAGTTATGAAGGTAAGATACTCCAGTCCGGAAGGGTATTTCAAAACTCCGATGCCATGGGGAAGCCTTTTCAATTTGTATTGGGTGCAGGGCAGGCAGTTTTAGGCTGGGACGAAGGTATCGAAGGACTTCGGGAAGGGGCTTCTGCAATACTTTTAATTCCATCTTCTCTTGCCTATGGGAAAAATGGCATACCTAATCAACAAGGGGAGTATCTTATTCCACCCAATGCACCGGTCATTTTTGAAGTAAAAATTGAGCAAGTAAAAGAAATGTAAGGTTTGCACATCTTGGGCAGCAAGTAAATGAGACAACGAAGGATGTAACAGGTTTTATTACCTCAAAATATGGAAATTTCTATTTGAGGAGGCTTAACTAATATCATAGGGGTTTAGCCACTTGTTTTAAGGTATCTTGTTTAAATAACGGATATAATTTCCTACCGAGTCTCTTACATAGACATAGCCTAGTTCTGTTGAAAAAACTACCTTTTCGATAGTTTTATACTTTTTAGTGTCATAATTAAAATTATAGACAGAATAGGTAATCCCATTAATTTCTACGGTTGAATCAGGATAAGTGCTGGATTTTACTGAATAGGCATTGTAAAAACTAGGAGTGCTATGAGAAATATTATAAGTTAAACACTCCAAACCTTCTTTGTAACAAAATCCATGATTAATAGAAGGTTTCATTGAATACCTCCACTCTTCATAAGAGGTAGAACAGAATTTATCGGAACCTAAACCGCGGGTAGGCATATTTGCGTAAGTCTTTGAAATATCTACTATATATTCTACCGTATCGACTCCATTTAATATATAATTTAATCGGTCTCCTGTTTCATGAGGAATCCAAACTTTATCTTCCTCTTTAAGATACACTTTTTTGTCATGACACTTACAGGAAAATAAGTGTAAAAGCAAAATAAGATACAGGAACTTTTTCATAGTATGGATGGGTAAAATAGAGTTTTAGAGACAATAGGGAATAAGCAAACATCCAAATAAAAAGGGATTCCCGACAAAGCTTTTTTGTCGGGAATCTAAAATCAAATTTTGATAAATTTATAAGATTGCAACTTTCCGTTTAAAATACATTGAAAAACATACAATCCTTTGTTGAAATTTGAAATACTAAAAGAATACCCTGTCCCTGTTTTCTCAACGCTTTCTGGTTGCACCTCTCTCCCAAGTAAATTAAGAAACTTAAAAGAAAATTCGTCAACTGATTTTGATAAATCAACATTAAAAACATCTGAAACCGGATTAGGATAATATAAGATTTGTACTGTCGTAGTTGTATATTTTCCAACAGGTTCAGCCTGACGAATTGGTTGTTCAGAAACCTCCGCTTTTGCTTTATCAGGATAAACTGCAATTCTAGCTCCATCCAGCCCTTGTCTACAATTAGTATTATATGAATCAATATAAGCATGTAGAGAAGACCCGGCTAAAACTTCAAACCCAGATTCAAATTCTATTGACTTTCCAGCCCTCATAACGACCGCTGCATTGTTTGTTATTTCGTAATTGCCATAGGGTTTGTCATTTGTAACTGAATACCCTGCCCGTATTGTCTGATTAGCTTCATAATTATGGTTTCTGGTTTCAGTTTCATTTTGCAATGTAAGATAATTCGGTTGTAGTTCATTTTGAATAATAGAATTCAGAAGAACGGACATACCTCCTTCAATAAAAGTATGCCTATGGTTAGAATTCCATTCATTATTAACCCAAACCACACCATTGGGTGTGTAAACAGCATCAAAAGGAGTAGCGGAGGGTTGACTTGCAAGTAAGTTACTTACATTGGTATAAAGATTTGTAGTATTTATATCAAAGGCACTTACTGTTGGGACAAAGCAATGGGAATCATTTCCATTAGTCGTCCCGATCCCTGCACCGTTAACAATTAATTTTTGGGTTGGCCATGTCCCACCCGGGCAATGTTCATACTGATGATTATAATTGGCAGAATTAACATTAGCCCTACCTAAAGGTAAGCTAATCTTAGGGCAAAGAAATGAACTATTCGGCCATATCCAACAACCTGGTGAACTTGGTGCTACTGGCATTGTAAGATTGGCTTCAAAAACCGTCCCCGTTCCTGTTGAAGGTAGCGTTCGGCTAACTATAGAAATTTTAGTAGCATTTACTTCTACATCAAGACGAAATATTTCCCAATTAGGTCCTAAATTGATGCCCGTTCCATCATTAGCACCGCTTGAAATTGCTATATTCCTGCATTCTTGAGGGTAACCTGTTTGTTGAAGAATTGCCTGAAAATTTAAAAACTCTGCCCCTCCTTTATAGTGATATTTTAAAAGCTGTTTAGCAGCCGGACTATTTAATGCCTCATATTCACCTTTTAAATATTTGTTATATAACAATCTAACTACCCCACCAAGAAGTGGTAAAAAGAATGGTGCGTGATAAGCCATCTCGTTGCTCCATGCAGCTAAATACTGAAGCCCGAGAGGAATATTTGCTCCCCTGAACGGTGCATCAAATGCTATAAAAAGGCCTGCTTGGTGGTCAATTCCAGCTAGCTCCATTCTCCGTAGGGCAAGCCTAGCAATCAGCCCTCCCATACTTGAACCAATAACTACATTTCCATGGTATCCCACTTTTGAATTATTTACTTGCATTATTAACTTTTGCAATACAGCCGCATTCACCTCCATATTCAAAGTAGCATCTTTAAAATTTAAAATAATTACATCATACCCATAATTCATCAGATTTGAAGCTGTTTGCCCAAAATTTATAAAGTTGGGATCTAAAATATCCTGCCAACCAATTTCGTTTGTATTATCAAACCCTTCTACAAGAATAACGGGCTTATCTAAAACATTATCGCAGCCAAGAAAAACATATCCTGTACCTGTTTGAAAATTATCTAAACTAGTATTTCCATAAATCCCATGTATTGGTATTTCATAACTTGGATTTGTGGTTAGCCCTAAAGTTGGATATGTGGCAGGGTCTATAACTTCAAACTTAAACTGAGAATATAAAATACCGGAGGCAGTATAGGCTTTCACTTTTACAGTCTTTTCCCCGGCAGAGGAATAAGTAACAGGATACAGTGATGAAGTATTTACTTGCCTGAATCCCAAACCATCTTCAAAATCCATTTCATACTGATATATGGACTCTTCTGAATTTAAAATCTGATAACTTGGATCTAGATTAAACTTAACTGTTCTACCATAAAATTTATCCGATAAAGAAGAAGCGATAAAAAACCTTCCGGATTGATAGGGTTGTTCGATTCTATTGGGAGTATCGTAAAATTTTCCATTTTCAAAGTATATCAAGCTATCCTCTAATGCATTATCTTTAAAGTCATGATAAAAGATATTCATGACTCCAATAGGCATTATACCTAGATCCATTTTTGCATTAACATACTGAACCTGATCTTCAAAAGGAGTAAAAGCCTGATTGCAATCAAGGCAGGAAAACTCTGCTCCATAATATCCACCTAACCATACAGGGAGTGTAACTGCACTATCTGAATTTGTTCCTTGAAATTTCCTGTAATCAAATATTCCTCTAATTTTTTGAAAAAAATAAGGTTTAATTAAATTCGAAAGATCCAGATTTTGATAAACCGCATCAATTTTATCAGCCAGACTATCGGGCTGGCTCTGAGAGAACGCAGTTATTGGCAGCAACACAAGTATTGCTATTATTCTAAAAAATGATTTCATAGTTCTTTTTTATAACTTAAAAAAATAAACAATTGGCTTCTACTAAAGAAGAAACCCCTATTTTTCAATCAGCTCTTTTAGCTTTTCATTTTCTTTTTTCAACTCGATCATATACAAGGTGAGTTCTTCCACTTTTTGAAGCAGCATCTTGTCCATATCGGCAACATTATATCCTTCTTTATCAATCTGGGAAGCCGATGGAAGATCGGGAAGGTGTTTTTTCTCTTTAATAAAGCTTTCTACTTCTTCCAGCGATCTAAGCTTATAATTATTGTCAAATACATAGTCGGGCCAGCAACCACTTGCATTAGGATTATGGACTTTCAGGGCTGTACAGAAAATTTTGCCGTTTACAGCCAATTTTACATTGGGGTCAGTGGGAATACAGGAGGTGTTGATGCCTACAAATTGACCAAAATAAATTTTATCCCTGTCAATATCAACTATAGTATTGTTATTATTTATAATATCGAAAAGATGATAATAATTGCTTCTTGGGTTTACTTTTAACCTGCTGGTAATTCTTACATTCTCTTCTTGACCACTTTGATCTGATGAATATCCATTCCTTGTACCTATCCAGGGGTCTTGACTTACACCCATTTGTAAAGCACCTCCATTTGAACCTGTCCCAAAAATACTAATGGCAGGAAATTCAATAGATCCTCCCGGATAACCAAACCCCGTATGTGGAGCATAATATGTAGAAGAAACAGGTACAGATGAAGTACCATAGGAAATTGTAGTAAAGCCTTCTCCTGTTGAAGTTAATGGGCCAAATTGCATAATTTGATAGTCATTAATTTTAGTGGTCAAATAACTGGTGGAGGAGTTAAAATTAGTAGTAGCTTGGTTCACTCCAAGTCCTTGAAAAGTTATTCCCGCTTCTGAAGAAGCAGTATTCGTAATTTTAAGATTAGGAGTACTTCCTGAAATTTCAAGGTTACTCGTTGGTGATGTAGTCCCAATCCCAACATTTCCTGAAGAAGGAAAAGTGTTTTGGGCTAAAAGATTGAAGGATGCAGTTACTGCAAGTGTAAAAAGTAATACTTTCTTTTTCATAATTAAAATTATTTGGTTAAAAATTGCTAATCCCAAAATTGTCATTGAGGGGATAATTGAAAATATTCTAGTAAAAAACTTTGTATTTAAATTCCTGTAAAACGAAAATCCTCTTCCGATTAAAAATGGACATACCAGCATAATCATAAAAAGACATAATGAAACCTTTATACTTTCATTTGTTTTCTACTAATAAAAGCAAACCATCAAGATTTAAATAGCTGAAAAACCGAAGCTGTGAACTAAATAATTATCAGGTCAAAAGTAATTTATACATCAATAAATAACAAATTATTTTGTTATTTATTTAATCTTTTCATATTCATAGAGGTGCTTCTTATAAAAATCTTGAGACAGTAAGGTGCTGAAAAAAGAGGAGACATTAAAGAACAATATTGAGAAAACAATGGGATAAGAACTAGTTGGGCAATGCCTGAGCGTATGAATAATCTTTCAGTATAAATTCTAAATTTAATAAAGAAATCCTTTGAGTTTCGGAACAAAAAAGGCCTGCCTATCGGCAAGCCTTTCCATATATCTTTAAAAGTAGCTTATTGCTTTATCACCGATTTAGTCAGCATACCTGATTCGGATTGGATTTGAATAAGATACATACCTTTGTCAAGATCAGACATCTCAACGGTTGATGTATTCTTATTGGTAGATTCAAATAGAACTCTGCCAAGCATATCCGTTAACCTCAAGGATTTAAATCCATTTACTTTACCCAAATTGATGTTTAGGTTGCCTAAAACCGGATTAGGGTAAATATCTATGGTATTTGCATCCAAGGATTTGCTGCTTACTGCGGTGATGGATGTTATATTTATATTTACATTTGAAGAGTCTATCGTACAAGGACTTGTTCCTGCTACTGTATAGCTAAAGGTGTATAGACCGGTTTTTGATAAGCCTTTTGCAGTTACCGAAGCACTAGTAGCGGAGGGGCTAAAAGTTACCGTTACGCCCGTTGGAGCTGATTCTAAATTCCATACGCCTGTTGCAGAACCTGTTCCCATCAGTGCAACATCAGGGCCGGTAGTAGTTTGATCGGTACCTGCATCGGCTGTAGGAGCCGCTATAATGTCAACGTCTAAAGCAGTACGTGGCCCTTCGCAAGCGGAGGTACTTGTTGTTGCCTGGCTTACATAGTAAGTCATTGTACCTGCCACAGCAGTAGAAGGGATTGGGGCTACATCAGTACTTACTCCTCCGGTTGAGGTAGTATACCATTTCAAGCTCAAACCAGGGGTACCAGTCGCTGTCAAGGCTGTGGCATCGGTAGCATTTTGGCAATACGTAGCACCTTGTGTGGCTACAGCAGGAGGCGTTGTACAAATATCTGTACCAACTGCCGGATCACCTAAAGTAAGCCCGGAAAAGATAAGCTGTTGATTGGTGAATGCCAAAGGGGCATACGTAGGCTTTCCATCATCCTCTTTATTTACCGGAATAATGACTACCTCCACCACTTTAGTGAAATCAAAATCACTATTGTTGTCATTTATGTCATCCGGGAAACTAGGGTTGTTTGGATTATTAACAGAAAGCGCATTTTTAAAGTCAAACACAAAATTGGAAGTAGTACCGGGAGTAAGCGACACAAAATCAGGAGCATCGTGATTCTTGCTGTATCCAATTTCATGTTTATACCAAAGCGTATCATCTACCGTCCCATCCGATTCTAATACAGTATTCTTGATAGCCAATACCGTTCCATCCGCATCTTTCATCTGAAACTTTAGATCTAAGGTAGCTGTGTTGGTTCCAGGAGTGGAAACGGTTAAATTTAAGATTGCATTTTGAGATAAATCCAGGGTGTACTTTTGCTTGGCACTACCGTCACAATATTCTCCAAAATTGAAACCAACAACATTATACGCATTGGCTTCCTGGGAAATAAGGTATTGAAGTGTACCATCTCCAGACCGGGTAGCTTCTGCCTTAAACGGGGTCGCATCATCCCTGTCTTCAAACCAATAAACACCCG
>Ga0164242_10003915_pt1 | contig 16836 bp, 15 predicted proteins | sample OricomgcompostMG_FD_108783 | JGI IMG/M metagenome (GOLD analysis project Ga0164242, IMG submission 108783) | Miracle-Growth compost microbial communities from Emeryville, California, USA - Original compost - Miracle growth compost (MG) ...
GCACCCTTGCGGCTGCGAGCGTTGGTACGGGTCCGCTGTCCGCGGACCGGCAGACCACTGCGATGGCGGCGGCCCTGGTAGGAGCCGATCTCGACCTTGCGGCGGATGTCGGCGGCCACTTCGCGACGGAGGTCGCCCTCGGTCTGGTAGTTGGCCTCGATCCAGTCACGCAGGGTGATCAGCTGGTCGTCGGTGACTTCGTGAACGCGCAGGTCGCCACTGATGCCGGTATTGGCCAGGGTCTCGGTAGCGCGGGTACGGCCGATGCCGTAGATATAGGTGAGAGCGACCTCGAGGCGCTTGTCGCGCGGCAGGTCGACACCGATCAGACGTGCCATAGCAGGCGTGTTCCTTCTGGGTATCCGGGATCCGCCCGGTTCGTGCCGGGCGTCCCGCGGAGGTGTCTGGCGTGATGCGTCCCGATCGACATCGGGCCCCGGCCTCCGCCCGGGGGTGGGTGACCCTCTGTGAGAGAGCCGTAGCAATCACGTTGGAAAGTTGTTCGGTTGTCGGGTTCGATTTTCGTGTTGAGTTGTGAGGCGGGATCCGGTGATCCCAGCGTCAGCCCTGGCGCTGCTTGTGGCGCGGGTTCGTGCTGCAGATCACCATCACGCGGCCGTGCCGACGGATGACCTTGCAGTTATCGCAGATCGGCTTGACGCTCGGCTGGACCTTCATCGCACTGTCTTTCTGACTAGGTCTTGCTGATGGGCAACAGACAGCCCCGGAGGGCTGGCGTGTGGTGGGTGACGTGCAGGCTTACTTGTGCCGGTAGACGATCCGACCGCGGGTCAGATCGTAGGGGGAAAGCTCAACGACAACACGGTCAGCCGGAAGGATCCGGATGTAGTGCTGACGCATCTTGCCGCTGATCGTGGCGAGCACCTTGTGACCATTGGCCAACTCCACGCGGAACATCGCGTTGGGCAGGGCCTCGACCACGGTGCCCTCCAACTCGAGGGCGCCTTCCTTTTTCGCCATAAACTCTCAATCTGGGTGTTTGAGAACAGGATGCAACCACCGACACAGGTGGCCGACCGTCAACTTTACGCCCTTGAGCCGTCCCACCCAAATCGGCCCTCTATCCGCCGAGGGGTCAGATAATCCCGCATTTCTGCGGCGTGTCGCGATGTCGAGCGGTTCATACCCAGGATACCGGGACAGGCTGGCCGGGATCCTGCGAAAACCGACCGCGACGGGACTCGTCCCCGGTCCCCGGCCCGACGATGATCGTCGGCATGAACCGCGCGCTGCTCGTCATCGACGTCCAGGAGTCCTTCCGCGCCCGCCGGAGCTGGGAGCTGATCAACCGTCCCGGCATCGCCGAGCGCTGCAACCGGTTGGTCACCGCCGCCCGGGCCGCCGGCGATCTGGTCGTCTGGGTGCTGCACACCGAACCCGGCAGCGGCGGGGTCTTCGATCCGGACGCAGGGCTGGTACGCCTGCTGGATCCGCTGCGGCCGGCCGACGGGGAGCCGGTGATCACCAAGACGTCGCACAACGCCTTCACCACGACCAATCTGCAGCAACTGCTCACCGCCGCGGGTGTCGGCGAGGTGGTGGTCAGCGGGATCCGGACCGAACAGTGCTGTGAGACGACGGCGCGGTTGGCCTCCGACCTCGGCTACCGGGTCACCTTCGTCGCCGACGCCACCGCGACCCAGCCGCTGGCCGCTCCGGGGCTGTCGCTGGACCGCGATTTCGACCGGGTGGTCGGCGATCCCCGTACGCTCCCCGCGGAGGCGGTCGTCGAACGTACGGTCTATGCGCTGGCCGGGCGGTTCGCCACCGTGCTGACCGTGGACGAGTTCGTCGCTCAGGCCGGCTCGAGGCCGAGCCAGGCCGCCAGGTCGGCGAGCTCGTCGGACACCGCCGCCGACAGCTCGGCGTCGAACGGTTCGTCGGCGTGGATCTCCTCCACCCGCAGCACGCCGACTTCGTGATCGGCGGCGGCATCGACCTTGCCAACCAGCCGGTCGCCCCACAGGATCGGCAGCGCGTAGTAGCCCCAATGCCGCTGCGCGGCCGGTTTGTACATCTCCAACTGGTAGTCGAACTCGAAGAGTTCGGCCATCCGCTTCCGGTCCATCACCAGCCGGTCCAAGGGTGACAGCACAGCAACCCGGCCCTGCACCGGCTCGTCGAGTCGTTCCAGCTGCTCGGGGTCGACCCGCCAGGTGCCGCGGACGCCCTCGACCTGCGCGGGCTCGCCGACCTCGCCGACGTCGTTCGGTTCGCCGGGTTGTTTGGTGGCCTTGGCCCGGGCAATGCCCAGCGCCTGCAGCCGGCGTTGGTTGCGGATCCGCAGCGCCTCGTCCCGCGGCGGATAATCCTGGTCGGGATAGACCCGTTCGGCAAGGTCGAACAACCGGTCCCGGCCCTGATGTCCGGCGACAGCGACCTCACCCCGCCGAGTCATCATCTCCAGCAGCATGCGTACGTTGCGGCCGTCGTTCCAGCCCGACGACCGCCAGGGCAGCACGGTGGTGTCGGGAAGCTGACGTGAGGTCAGCGGACCGGAATCGGCGAGCCGGTCCAGGATGTCCCGACGGCAACCGTCGTTGGCGTCGACCCACTCCCAGGCGCTGCGGTCCCAGCCGTCCAGCGCGCCACCCTCTGCCTGGGCGTCCATCTCGGCCCGGAACAGCGCGATGTCCTCGGCCGGCCGGATCATCCCGTCCAGTTCGATCAGTTCCCGGGCGGCCAGCAGGTCGTCCAGTTCGTCACGGTCGTAGGCCGAACCGATCCGGCTCCACAGCACCAGGTGCGCATTCGGGGCGACCACCTTGGTCTGATCGGCCTGCAGCAGGGTGAGCCGGCGGACGACCGGCAGCACCTCGCTCGGACGCGGCCGATCCAGCAGCTGAGCCCGCACGGCGATCCGACGTGCGTCGGCGGCGCTGAGCTTGATCGGGGTCACACCGGCAGCATAGGAAATCCCGCCGACAACGACGCCAGCGCCGACAACGGCGACAACGCCGACAACCGCGACAACGCCGGCACCGTCAGCGCCCGACGACCGACCCGGTCAGCGCCCGACGACCGACCCGGTGAGCCCGCGGGACCGGCGTTCGTAGTACAGGTCGATGCTCTCCCGCAGCGCCTTGAGGATGTACGGCGGCACGTCCATGCCCTGCCGGTTGGCCCAGAGCAGCCGGGACTCGACCCGGCCGATCTCCCGGGCGTACTCCTCCAGTTCGTCCTCCATGCCGAGGCTGATGATCACAGCCCCCATGTCGGCCTTGTAGGTGTCCATGGCGTTGGTGCCGACCAGTCCGTAGGACTTCTCCCGCAACACCCGGGCCAGGAACAGTTGCCAGGGCTTCAGTTCGCCGGCCTGGACCATTGCGGTCGCCGACATCTGATAGAAGGCGAAGTGCCCGGGCTCCTGTTGTTTGATCGGGCTGATGATCGTTTCGGCGATCGCCCGCTCGCCCATCTCGGTCAGGCCGGTGTGGATCTGGTTGTAGGCCAGTACGGCCTGCCGCTCCGTGCTGGCGCCGGTCAGGTAGTAGAGCAGCTTGGCGATCTGCTGGATCGGTTCGAAGTGCGCCAGGGCGCCCAGCATCTTGATCTTCGACGAGACCTCGAGATGCGGGTCGGCAGGCGGCATGTCGAGATCCTGCTGCAGCCGGTCAAGGATCAGTCCGTGCTGGATCTCCTGGGGTTGCCAGACATCTGCGTAGAACATCCGATTGGTCTCGTCGACGTCCGGCAGCAGCACCAGCAGCTCCAGCACGTTGCGGTCGACTTCGAGCTCCACCCGGGCGAGATAATCCAGCACGTTGCTGAATCTGGCCTTCACCGCCTCCGGGTTGTGGATCGTGCGATCCACGGTGTCCAACGGGATCGGCGGGTACAGGTCACCCAGTCTCTTGACGTGGTCAGCAATCTTCTGACCGGTGATGATCTGCCGGGGCACAGCCACACCCTAACGACGCAATCCAATCCTCACGACCGGCGAGGATGTGTGGTCGACCACATTTGTTAGGACAGGCTAACTCGGCGACAGTCCCGGCGCGTCGGCGATGCCGCGCTGGAGTGCTTCGGCCAGCCGGACCTTCACGTCGACGCAGGCGATCGAGCCGCCGGCGGCGTCGGCAGCCAGCGCGATCACCGGGTTCAGGTCGAGTTCGGCCAGCTCCGGTACGTCCAGGCACAGCCGGCCGAGTCCCAGCAGCAACGTCTCCAATCCGGCGACGTCGGCAGGGCGGCTGCCGCGGTGTCCGGCGAGCAGCGGCCAGATCCGCAACCGGCGCAGCGCGCGGGCGGCCTCGCCCCGACTGAACGGCGGCATCAGGAACACCCGGTCGGCCCAGACATCGATCGCCACTCCCCCGGCGGCCACCATGACCAGCGGTCCGAAGGACGGGTCGCGGACCACGCCGAAGGCCAGCTCGACCCCGGAGCCGTCGACACCGATCTGTGGTTGCACCAGCAGTGCGTCGTGTCCCGGGGGTCCGTCACCGAGTTCGGCGGTCATCGCCGCGGCCGCGTCGCGGACCGCGTCGGCGGTCGGCAGGCCGGTGCGCACCAGACCCCGATCGGTCTTGTGCACCACGGTCGGGTCGGCGGCCTTGATCACCACCGGGTAACCGCACCGGTCCGCGGCCGCCACCGCCTGCTCTGCACCGGCCACCACGTACCCGGCGGGCAGCGGAATGCCGTACGCCTCCAGCAGCCGGGCCGCGGCATCCGGGCCCAGCCAGCCGCCGCGCCCGGCCGCCGTCGACGCGGCCAACTCGCGCTGGGCGATCCGTCGAGCCTCGGCGGCACGGGCCCGGTCCTCGGCGGGCAGCCCGCCATCACCGCCCTCCCGCCAGCTGCGGTACCGGGCGGCATGGGCCAGTGCGGCCAGCGCCGCGCCGGCCGACCGCATTCGGACGTAACCGGCGGCACCACCGCGTACCGGTCGGGGATCGGCCGCAGTGCCCGGGCCGTACGCGACCAACAGCCGCGGCACGCCGGGTTGCTCGGTTGCGCAGTCGAGGCCGGCGAGTACGGCACCCGCATCGGTCACCGCGGTGCCGGCCAGGATGATCAACACCGCGTCCACCTCACCGGAGGACGACACCGCACCGACCGCAGCGGTCAAGCCGTCGGCGGTGACCCCGGCACCAAGATCAACGGGATTGCCGAGTGATGACGCCGCCATCACACTCCGGCCGGATCCCAGCCCGGCCGCGATCCGCTCCCGCAGCGTCTGCGACAACTCCGGCACCAGTAGACCGGCGGAGGCCGCCGCATCGGCCGCGAGTACGCCCAGACCGCCGGCATTGCTGACAATGCCGACCCGGAGGCCCGCGGGCAGCGGCTGGTCCTGCAACAGGCGGGCGGTGTCGGCCAGCTCGTCCAGATCCCGGCAGTCGATCACGCCGGCCTGGGCGAACAGTGCCTGGACGCCGACAGAGGGTGGTGCGGCAGCTGCAGTGTGTGATGCGCCGGCCCGGCGGCCACCGGCCGACCGGCCGCCGATCACCGCGAGCAGCGGTTTGGATTCTGCGAACCGTCGGCCCAGCCGGGCGAACTTCTGCGGATTGCCGAAGGACTCCAGGTAGAGCGCTGCCGCGCTGACCCGGTCGTCGTTCATCCAGGCGCCCAGCAGATCGTTACCGGAGACATCAGCCTTGTTGCCCAGGGAGATGAACGACTGCACGCCCAACCCGGTTCGGGCCGCGGCATCGATCAACGCGATGCCGACCCCACCGGACTGCGATGCGATGGCCAGTCCGCCCGGCGGTGGGAGCTGATCGACGAAGGTCGCGTTCAGCCGCAGGTCGCCGGTGATCACCCCGAGGCAGTTCGGCCCGACGATCCGCATCCCGTGGCGGCGAGCCACCCGGACCATCTGGTGTTGCAGCGTCCGTCCGCCCTCCCCGAGTTCGCTGAATCCCGAGGCGAGCACGACGGCGGCCCGGACGCCGGCCTCGGCGGCTTCGGTGATCACCGGCAACACCCGCTCCGCCGGAACGGCGATGATCACCAGGTCGACCGGGTCGTCGATGGCCGCGAAATCCCGATCGGCACGGATCCCGGAGATCATCGGTGCCTGCGGATGGACCAGGCGGATCGTCCCGGTGTACCCGCCGTTCATGATCGACTGCAGGACGGCATGACCGACGCCGGTGCCGTCCCTGCGGACACCGGCGATCGCCACCGCGCGCGGGTGCAACAGCGGCTCCAGCGACCGGGCCTCGGCACGCGATTCCCGCAGATCGGCCGCAGCGACGGCATTGGCGGTGGCCACGGTGTCCAGTTCCAGGATGATCACACCACGATCGATCCGCCGTCGCAGGTCGAACCCGGCGTCGGTGAAGACCTTGATCATCGGGGCGTTCTCGGCGAGCACCTCGGCGATGAACCGATCGATGCCGCGGCTCCGCGCAGCAGCCGCGAGATGTTCCAGCAGCAGGGTGCCGATGCCCAGGCCGTGCGCAGCCGGATCGACGAGGAAGGCAACCTCGGCGGTGTCCGACCCGACCGGCTCGGCGGCCGCGACGCCGATCAGCACACCGCGGCGGACGACGACCAGCGCGATCACCTGATCGATCCGCGACATCAGCCTGTCGACGTACTGTTCGGCCGCCGCGGGATTGCTGCTGAAGAAGCGCAGCCGCAGACTCTCGGCGTCGGTCCGCCGGTGCAGTTCGAGAAGTGCGTCGTGATCATCGGGCTGGAGCGCTCGCAGCGTTGCCACGTCGCCGTTGGCCAGGAGCACGTCGACCACCGGTCCGGGCAGGACCCGTCCGGTTGCCGACCCCAGCTGTGTTCCTGCAGTCATCGAAGCTGCTCCCACTCTCGTCCGATCACCGATCCGCCGTCCGCGGCCCGTCTGCCGACCCGAGTCTGCTGCCCCGAACCGTCTGCGGTCAGTGGCGAAAGTCCCGCAGGGACAGGAGATTCGCCTCCGCCGACAGACCGGCAACGATGACCAGGATGGAGGACGCCCGGCACACGGCGTGGTGAGCCGGGCTTGATCAACAAGCCAGCGGGGGCAGGGAGTGCGACATGAAGGCAATGGTCTACGGCGGTCCGGGATCGCGCGTGTGGACGGACGTGCCGGACCCACAGCTCGGCGGACCCGACGACGCGATCGTCCGGGTCGATGCGGTGACGATCTGCGGTACGGATCTGCACATCCTCAAGGGCGACGTGCCGAGCGTCGAGAAGGGCCGGGTGCTCGGTCACGAGGCGGTCGGCACGGTCCTCGACGTCGGATCGGGCGTCGGCGCCTTCGCGCCGGGCGACCGGGTGCTGATGTCGTGTGTCACCGCATGCGGACGGTGCAGCTACTGCCGGCAGCAGCGGTACGGGCAGTGCCGCGGCGGGGGCGGGTGGATCCTGGGCCATCTGATCGACGGCACCCAGGCGGAGAAGGTCCGCATTCCGTTCGCCGACCGGTCGATGTACAAGCTGCCGGGGTCGATCAGCGCGGAACAGGCGGTGATGTTGGCCGACATCCTGCCCACCTCCTACGAGGTGGGCGTGGTGAACGGGCGGATCCGTCCCGGATCGACGGTGGTCATCGTCGGTGCCGGGCCGATCGGGCTCGCGGCGATCACGACGAGCCGGCTCTACTCGCCGCTGCGGGTGATCGCCGTCGATCCGGCCGACGAACGTCGCAAGGCCGCACTGACCGCCGGAGCTGATGAGGCGCTCTCCCCCGACGACGACGTCGCCGGACGGATCCTGGAGCTCACCGACGGTCTGGGGGCGGACGCAGCGTTGGAGGCGGTCGGCATTCCGGCGACCTTCGAACTGTGCGCCCGGCTGATCCGGCCGGGCGGTCACCTCGCCAACATCGGCGTGCACGGGGCACCGGTCACCCTGCACCTGGAGGAGCTGTGGGACAAGGACGTCACGATCACCACCGGACTGGTCGACACCTTCTCGACCTCGACCCTGTTGGACGTGCTGGCGCAGGGCCGGCTGGAGCTGCCACCATTGGTGACCCACCGGTTCGGGCTGGACGAGATCCAGGACGCGTACGACGTGTTCGCCGACCCGGCCTCCAGCGGTGCGCTGAAGGTCGTGCTGTTCGGCTCGGAGGCGCTGCACACCGAACGCTCCTGAGCGCTGGTGCGGGCGGCTCGGCGGTCAGAGGATCGCGGCCAGCAGGATACCGATGATGATCACGATCAGCACGATGGCCGCGATGACCGCGAGGGCAAGCCGGTTGGCCGGACGGGCCGGGGACACCTCTCCCGGCCGGCCGTCGGACGCCTGCTGGACCACCTCGGGGTCGTTGTAGGCCGGGACGGCGGGCAGGTTCTCCACCACCGGCACCAGTTCGCCGAGCCGCTGGGCCGCGTACAGCCGGTCCAGATGGGAGGAATAGGCGTCCTGGTCGAGTTTTCCGGCGGCGAAGGCGTCGTTGAGCCGACGGGTCAGCTGCTCCCGCTCACCGTCGGTGACCGGCGCATCGGGCGTACTCCGGTACTTCGACGAGATCGGCAGCTCACTCATGCTCCCAGGCTACCCAAGCCCGGGTTACGGTCGGTCCCATGCGGATCGTCTCCCTGCTCCCGTCAGCGACCGAGATCACCTACGCCCTGGGGCTGGAGGACCAGCTGTACGGCGTCACGTTCGAGTGCGACGAACCGGCCCGGGCCCGGCAGGAGAAGCAGATCATCGTCGGCGGAATGCGCACCGCCGGCATCGAACCGGCGGAGATCGACCGCATCGTCCGCGATCGGTTGGCTGCAGGTGAGGACCTCTACACGCTGGACGCCGGGGCACTCGGCGAACTGCAGCCCGATCTGATCCTCACCCAGGACCTGTGTGCGGTGTGTGCCGTGCCGACCGGAACCGTCCGGGAGGCGGCCGAGCAGCTGGGTTGCCGGGCCGACGTGGTAACGCTCGACCCGTACTCGCTGGACGAGGTGATCCAATCGATCGGCACCGTCGCCGCCGCAGCCGGTGTCCCCGACCGCGGCGCGGCGTTGATCACAGCGTTGCGGGCCAGGCTGGACGCGGTCGCCGAACGCGTTCGCGGCCTGCCCCGTCCCAGGGTCGCGGTGATCGAATGGATCGACCCGCCGTTCGGCGCCGGACACTGGATGCCGGACATGATCATCGCAGCCGGTGGCGAACCCGTCGCCTGCCGGCCCCGTCAGCGTTCGGCGGCCACCAGCTGGTCGGAGATCGCTGCGTCCGCCCCGGACGTGATGATCATTGCGCCGTGCGGCTTCGACCTCGAGGGAGCGGTCGGCCAGGCCGAAAGGATCCTGGACGACCCGGCGGTCATCGACCTGTTCGTTGACACCGGGGTATGGGCGATCGACGCCGACGGGATCATGGTCCGGCCGGGCCCGCGGCTGGTCGACGGCGTCGAGGCGTTGGCGGCCATCCTGCACCCGGAGGTGGCGACCCCGCGCGCCCGGCAAGCGGTCCGCCGGGTCCGGTGAACCGCAGCGCGCAGCACCGCCCGCCCCTTAGGCTTCCCTCGTGTCGGCCACTGTCAACGAATCGGATGTCGAGAGCTTCCGCGCCGAACTGCTCGGCTATTGCTACCGCTACTTCGGCTGCTACGCCGAGGCCGCCGATGCCGTCCAGGAGACGATCGTGCGCGCCTGGCAGCGGGCGGACAGCTTCGACCACCGCGCGTCGCTGCGGACCTGGCTGTACCGGATCGCCACCAACATCTGCCTGGACATGAAGAAGGCGCCGCAGCGCCGCGCCCTGCCGGCCGATCTGAGCTCTCCGGGACGGGTGCCGGACGATCCGCGGTCGCTCACCACGCTGCCGGAGGCGACCTGGATCGGACCGATCCGCGACGACTACCTCGGCGATCCGGCTGATCCGTCGGCAGTGGTGGAACTGCGGGAATCGGTACGGCTGGCGTTCGTCACCGCCCTGCAGGTGCTGCCGCCGCTGCAGCGGGTGGTATTGATCCTGCGCGACGTATTGAACTGGTCCGCCAAGGAATGCGCCGGCCTGCTCGAGGTGTCGGTCGCCTCGGTGAACTCGGCACTTGCCCGGGCCCGACGCACCCTTTCCGCGCGGAAGCCGGAGCCGAACCGGCCGGGCCCCGATGATCAGCGGCTGCTCGCCGATTACGTCGCGGCCTTCGAGGCGTACGACATCGACCGGCTGGTGAAACTGCTGGCCGAGGACGCCGCCTTCAGTATGCCGCCGTACGAGTTGTGGCTGCAGGGCCGCGCCGAGATCGAACGGTGGTGGCAGGGCCCGGGCGAGATCTGCCGCAACTCACGCACCATCGTGACGCAGGCCAATACCCAGCCCGCGGTCGCCGTCTATCACGACGTCGGCAACGGTCGGTGGGATCCGTTCGCGGTGCACGTGCTCGAGATCCGCGACGGTCTGATCGCCGCGATCACCCATTTCATGGGACCGCGAACATTCGTCGAATTCGAGCTGCCGACAGCGATCAGTTCTGCGGATCCGCGTCGTCCATCGGAGCAGAAGGTCAACCCGACCATCTGGCGAACCAGCTGACGAAAGGAAGACGATCATGGCCCGCAAGGTCACCGCACACCTGTTCCACTCGGTCAACGGTGTGGTGGAGAGCCCCAACCTGTGGCAGTTCGACGCCTTCGGCGAGGAGGAGGGCGCGATGATGGGCAAGGTCATCGGGCCGGTCACCGACATGGTGATCGGGCGCAAACTCTGGGAGGAGTGGAAGGAGTACTGGCCGGGTCACGAGGATCCGTTCGGCAACTGGATCAATCCGGTCCGCAAACATGTGGTCACCTCAACCCTGTCGGGCGACCTGCCCTGGAACAGCAGCATCGTCGACGGCGACCCGGTCGAGTACGTGCGCAAGCTGAAGGAAACCGAGGGCGGAGACATCTCGGTCGGCGGCGGTATCGACACCGTGCGGTCGCTGTTCCTGGCCGGCGTGATCGATGAACTGACCCTGACCACGCATCCGGTGGTCACCAACGAGGGACGGCGGTTGTTCGACGAGACCGTGCCGCTCACCCGGCTGACCCTGGTCGACGCGACCAGGACCAGCGTGGGGAACGCGATCCTGACCTACGCGCTGCGGTCCTGATCGTCGACGGCATCGGGTACGGCGAGTCCGGTGTAGTGCGCGGCGAAGGCCAGCATGTCGGCCAGTTCGGCGGCGACCATAGCGGTCGGCTTGCCCATGCCATGGCCGGTCTGGGTTTCGATCCGCGCCAGCACCGGCGCCGGCCCACGCTGGGCCTGTTGCAGCGTCGCCGCGAATTTCAGGCTGTGCGCCGGCACCACCCGGTCGTCATGATCACCGGTCATGATCAGCGTCGCCGGATATGCGGCTTCCCTGATGTTGTGCAGCGGCGAGTACCGCCTCGCGATCTCGAAGTCTTCGGGATCGTCGGGGTTGCCGTAGTCGGAGGTCCAGGCGGCACCGGCGGTGAACTTGTGGAACCGGAGGATGTCCATCACGCCGACGCCGGGCAGCGCGACGGCAGCAAGATCAGGACGCTGCGTCATCACCGCGCCGACCAACAGGCCGCCGTTGCTGCGGCCGTGGATGGCCAGCTGATCATGGCTGGTGACACCGTCGGCGATCAGTTGCTCGCCGATGGCGATGAAGTCGTCGAAGACGTTCTGCTTGTTGGCCAGCCGACCTCCCTCGTACCAGGACCGGCCGTACTCGGTGCCGCCGCGCAGATTGGCGATGGCGATCACGCCGCCCGCCGCCAGCCAGCCGGGCCACATCGGCCGGTAGTCGGCCTCGACGGGAATGGTGAAGCCGCCGTAGCCGTACAGCAGGGTCGGTCGCGGCCCGGCGGCCGGCTCAGCACCCTGCGGGGTGATCAAGAAGTACGGCACCTGGGTGCCGTCCTTGCTGGTGGCCCGACGGCGTTCCACGGTCACCTCGGGCGGGGTGAACCCGGCGCCGGTCGGGACAAGATCATCCAACGGCTCGGCATGGTCCGAACCCACCTGCACGCGGTACGCGCGGGTCGGTGAGGTGACGGTCGACAGGCCGACGAACCACTCGTCGGAGTCCGGATCGGCCCACCAGCCGACCACCGATCCACCGGTGACGTCGACGGTGCCCAACTCGGTGCCGTCCAGGCCGTACCGGGTGATCACCGGTTGGACGTCGACCAGCCGGAGGACCAGCAGTTCGTTGCCGGCCGCGGCTGTGCCGATCGTCGAGTCCTCGGTCTCGGCGACGACCTCGGTGAGCTGCAGTTCGCGGGTCTGCTCGAAATCGGACAGCTCGAACTTGACGATGCGGCCGCGATCGGCTTCGTGGTCGGTGTAGAGAAAGATCGTCTCACCGTCGCTGCGGACGAAGTCGAATTCGGCGTACGCCTTGTCGATGATCTTGATCGGCTCGGAGAGGGTTGACCGGCCGTCGATCTCGGTGATCCGGTGGACCCACAGCCGGTTGACCCGCTCGGTGCCCTCGACCAGGGTGAGAACGACGTACCGGTTGTCGGCCGACACCTGGGCGCCGACGAAGCCCTGGTTGTACTCGTCACGGATGTCGAGGATCACCCGGTCGGCGTCCTCGGGGTCGCCGACCCGGTGCAGCTTCAGCAGCCCGGTCCTCACCTGCGCCGCCTGGGATCCTTCACCGCGGCCCTCGTGCGGCACCGCGGAGTACAGATAGCTGCTGTTGTCGGGCAACCAGACCGCGCTGGTGAAGCGGGTCTGGATCGGTGCATCGTCGACGGCCTCGCCGGTCGCCGGGTCGATCAGTTTGAAGTCGACCCAGTCGCTGCCGCCCTCACTGAGCTGGTAGCACAGGTAGCGGCCGTCCTTGCTCACCGTGAAACCGCGGATCGAGGTCGTCCCGTCCTCGGACAGCAGGTTGGGGTCGATGATCAACCGGCCGCCGGCGCGCAGGTCCTCCAGGGTGTCGGCGACGAACCACTGGTCCTGGTTGAGGCTGCCGTCGTTGCGGCTGACGAAGTACTTGCCGCCGCGCTTGACGGGGACACCTGCCCGCGGGCGGCGGACGATCTTGTTCATCAGTGCGGTGAACCAGGCCCGTTCACCGATGCCGGCGAACACCTGTTCGGTGAACAGGTTCTGCCGGCTGACCCAGTCCCGGGTCTCGTCGGAGTCGGGATCCTCCAACCACCGGTACGGGTCGGCGATCGTCCGGCCGTGCAGGGTCTCGGCGAAGTCTCTGCGGCGGGACTCGGGATACTCCAGGACCGGGCTGTCAGCAGTGGAATCGGTGGCCATGCGCTACAGCCTGCCATCCCCCGTTCGAGCCTCGGCTGCTAGGTCAGGTACGGCACCGGGTCCCGACCCTCCTCCAGCGCGTCGGACACCTCTTCCAAGGTCAACACCGCAGCGGCCAGACCGAGATCGATCTCCCGGCCGGTGCGCGCGGCGTAGCTGCTGGCGATGCGGGCGGCCAGTTCCCGCGAATCACCGAGCAGGTAGCGGAAGTCGACACTCGGATCACCGATGGCGACACAGGAGAAGTCCCAGACGCCGGTGAGCCGGCCCAGCGGCGCGTCGAGGACGAGATTGCCGAGGTGGAAGTCGTTGTGCAGCAACACCGGGGGCGTCGAGTGGTTCGCCAGCCGATCGGCCACCAGGGCACGGACCTGCTGGTATCGCGGCCGCACCGATGTCGGCAACTGCTCGGCAACCGACTCGTCGCCGAACCGATCGGCGGTGGGCACACCGAGTTCGGTGATCTCCTCGGCGCTGAGTGCCTGGTGCATGGCGGCCAGGAAGCGGCCGAACGGCGCGGCGACCCGGTCTCGGTTGATCGGATCCGCCGCCTCGAACCCGTCCACATCGAGGCTGGAGCCGTCCAGCCGCCGGTACACCGCGTACTTCGTCAGCCGGCCGGTGCGGACGACGGCGGGGATCCGGGCCGGGAGTCGATCATGGAGCCGGGAAAGCAGCTGCAGCTCCAGCTCGAACGGCACATCGTCGTCACGGGGGAACCGGACGATCCAGCCGTCGGGGGTGTCCAGGACGACGTTCTCCCAACCGAGCTTGAATTCCGCGTGGTCGAGATCGATGGACAGCTGCGATTCCAGACCGTCGGCGCGGGCGATCCGGATCAATGCGTCGCGATCCTGGTCGGCACGCAGTGGCGCTCCGGGCATGATCAGTTTCCCACTCCCTGATACCGGTTCAGTCCGCGATGCCAGACGACCGACGTCACGAGCACAGCAGCCACGGCGGCGATCATCGGTGTCACGGCCCACCAGCCGGGCGGCTGTCCGATGCCGAGCAACAGCCTGCTCGGGTAGTAACTGATCAAGCCGTACGGCAGCAGCACGGTGACCACGAAGCGGATCGCGACGCCGTAGACGTCCAGCGGGAACTTCGCGAAGTCCCGCATCAACGCGATCATGGTCGGAAACGCGCTCTGCGCGGCCGGCTCCCAGAAGGCGATCATGTTGGTCAGGAAGCTGATCGAGGTGTTCAGCACGGTGCCACAGGCCACGGTGATCACCAGCAGCGGCAGCGACCACCAGTGCCAGGTCAACTCCGACCTGGCCAGCCCGATGATCAACACCACCAGTCCGAGACCGGCGTTGCCGATGCCGTGGATCGACGCCAGCGCGGTGACCTGTTGCAGGGCCGGTGGGACCGGCCGGACCAGCACCCGGTCGAAGGAGCCGTCGTTGACGTCGGCGCGCAGCTTCCAGACGCCGTCGGCGAACATCTCCCGGATCCCGTCGGCGGTCATCACGATCCCTTGCAGGACGAGGATGCGCCACAGCGACCAGCCACCGAGGGATGAGATGTGTCCGAAGAAGGTCAGCAGGAAGACGATGCTGACCAACTGTTGCAGGATCGCGCCGACGGCACCGATCCAGAAGTCGGCGCGATACTCCATCGCCGAGCGCAACTGCACCAGCTGCAGGCGGAAGAAGATCCTGATCAGTCGGCCCATGATCAACCACCCTGGATCTCGACGATGCGGAAGGCACGCCGCCAGGCGAGATTGGCCAATACCCACAGCGCGATCAGCCAGCCGACCTGCAAGGTCAGCAAGCCGACCACCGACCAGCCGGTGGTCGTTCCGAGGTAGAGCTGCAGCGGGGTGGACACGATGCCGCGCAGCGGCAGCACCTGGGCGATGACCTGCAACCAGCCGGGCATCAGCGCCAGCGGGACGATCGTTCCGGAGAGGATCTGCATGATCGCCTGCTGGGACCACATCAGACCCATGCCGTTCAGCGTCCAGAAGGTCAGCAGCGACACCAGGAAGACGATCAGCACCTTGGTCAGGAAGCCGATGATCAGGGCCAACCCGAACAGCAGCGCGGCGGGCAGCGATGCCGGCGGCCGGATGTCGAGGAAGAGCAGTCCGATCCCCAGGGTGAAGGCAAGGCTGATCGCGCCCTCGACCGCGGTGAAGCCGAGTGCCCTGGCGATCTGGGTGGTGCAGTAGTTCAACGGCCGGACCATCTCGAACACGATGTCGCCGGTGCGGATGGTGGCCATCATCGCCGAACCGGTACGCCAGCCGACCAGCGCGTTGATGCCGTACGCGATCACCACGTAGGTGCGCATCTGGTCCCAGGTCAGCCCGGCGATCGATACCCGGCCGGCGTAGGCGGCGCGCCACAGGTAGTAGAGGATGATCACCCAGATGAAGGTCAGCCCGACGTTGAAGAAGGTGGTGATCCGGTAGGCGATCGCCTGCTGCAGCGTGGTCCGGGCCAGGGACAGATACTTCGGCCCGGCGGTGTCCCGGCGGCCCCGCCGGGTGACGACGTCCTCGACGGCGGTCACCGATCCGGCTCCGGGTCACCGACCGGCTGGAACGACTGCCGGACGGGCTGCTGGAAGGTCAGATTGCCCTCGTACAGCCTCCGGACGATCGTCTCCGCCGAGGTCTCCTCGAGGGTCAGGTCGACGACCGGAACAGCCAGGGCCAGTTCCTTGATCACCTCACCGGAGGTGACCGTCCGGCTGTCGAAGGTCACCTCGAGTCCGGTGCCGGTCGTCTCGATCCTGGGTCCGACCCGGGCCAACGCCGCGCCCGCGCGAGCGGCCGCGTCCGCGGTGTCGTCGGCAAGCGTGACCACCACCTTCTGCTCCCATCCGAACCGGCGGGTGACCTCGTCGAACGCGCCGTCGTAGACGATCCTGCCCTGGTCGAGCATGATCATCCGCGGGCACAGTTCCTCGATGTCGCCGAGATCGTGCGAGGTGAGCAGCACCGTCAGTCCGCGGCGGGTCCGCATCCTGCCGACGAACTCCCGCAGCCGCGCCTTCACCGCGACATCCAGGCCGATCGTCGGCTCGTCCAGGAACAGCACCCGCGGCGCGTGGATCAGGGCGGCGCCCAGATCACAGCGCATGCGCTGGCCGAGGGACAACTGCCGGGCCGGCACGCCGAGCAGTGGCCCGAGGTCGAGCACATCGACCAGTTCGTCCATGGTCTGCCGGTAGTCGGCCGCGGGCACCGCGTAGATGTCGCCGAGCAGCCGGAACGATTCGATTACCGGGATGTCCCACCACAACTGGGTGCGCTGTCCGAACACGACGCTGATGTTGCGGGCGTTGGCCTGGCGATCGATGTGTGGCCGAACGCCGCAGACGTCGACCGTCCCCGCCGACGGCACCAGGATCCCGGTCAACAGCTTGATGGTGGTCGACTTGCCCGCCCCGTTCGGGCCGACGTAGGCGACCGACTCGCCTTCCTCGATGGACAGGTCGACACCGTCCACGGCCGTCACCGTCTCGTGCCGTGGCCGGAGCAGGTGGCGTACGGCTCCGGCCAGGCCCGGCGCCTTCTTCGGTCTCCGGAATCTCTTGACCAGCCTCTTGGCACTGACGATCGGCGGCATGGTCCCTGACCTTATCGGCGGGCCGGTCGATCGGCAGGAGGATATCGACCGCTCCGGAGCAGCATCGGAACGGCGGACCGTCAGTCGGCAA
>Ga0164242_10003916_pt1 | contig 16824 bp, 17 predicted proteins | sample OricomgcompostMG_FD_108783 | JGI IMG/M metagenome (GOLD analysis project Ga0164242, IMG submission 108783) | Miracle-Growth compost microbial communities from Emeryville, California, USA - Original compost - Miracle growth compost (MG) ...
CTGGCGAAGCGTGAGGACGGGAAGTACGCGGCGACGATCGGCGGTACGGGCCTGTCGATTCCGCGGCAGGTCGGTAAGACGTTCCTGGTCGCGGCGATCGTGTTCGCGTTGTGTCTGCTGCGGCCTGGTCTGACGGTGATTTGGACGGCGCACCGGCTCCGTACTGCGGAGGAGACGTTCGGCAAGTTGCAGGTGTTCGCGCGGCGGCGCAAGATCTGGCCGCATATCGCGAAGATCATCCTCGGTTCGGGTGAGGAGGAGATCCGGTTCACGAATGGGTCGCGGATCTTGTTCGGGGCCCGGGAGCGTGGCTTCGGTCGCGGTTTCGACGAGGTCGACGTCCTGATCTACGACGAGGCGCAGATCCTCGGTGAGGGTGCGCTCGACGACATGGTGCCGGCGACGAACCAGTCCCGGCAGAACACGGGCGCGTTGCTGCTGTTCATGGGTACCCCGCCGAAGCCTGAGGACAAGTCCGAGGTGTTCACCCGGATGCGTACCGAGGCCCTGTCGGGTGAGGACACTGACACCGGGTGGGTGGAGTTCGGCGCGGACGACGGTTTCCAGCCGACCGCGCTGCCCGCTGCGCTGACCGCGTCTGACTGGCGGCAAGTCGAGAAGGCCAACCCTTCCTTCCCGGGTGAGACGCCGCGCGAAGCGATCTTGCGGATGCGTAAGAAGCTCGGCGCGGACTCTTTCCAGCGGGAAGGTCTCGGGATCTGGGATGCGCAAGGCGGCGCGATCCCGCTCACCACGTGGAAGGCACGCGGCAAGACCGGTGCTACCGCGTCGGGTGTGCCGTCGCTGGCGGTGTCGGTTTCTCGGGACCGTGGCCGCGCGGTTCTCGCCAGTGCCAGCTCATTGGACGGGCAAGTTGTCGTTGAGGTTGTGGTCTGCGGAACGAACGGTGACTGGTTTGTCCCGAAAGTCATCGAGTTGGCGAAACGTCACAGTGCGCAGGTGGCGGTCGCCCCAAGCCACCCGGCCGGTGCGCTTATCCCGCGGCTCGAGGACGCAGGTGTGCGGATCGTGCCTATCCCCGGTCAGCTGTACACGCAGGCGTGCGGCGCGTTCTACGACGCGGTCATCGACGGGACCCTGATCTACCCGGACCCGCAACCCGAACTCACCGAAGCGGTCACCGTCGCAACCCGGAAAACCTCTGGTGATGCGTGGCGATGGGACGGCGAGAACATCACGGCGCTAGTCGCCGCCACGCAAGCGTTCGCGCTCGCAGCCAAGGAACGGCGAACCTTCTGGGGGGCATACGGGTGAAGCTCGACGTTGCCGTGTTCGCTGCGGGTGTCGTACTGATCTCCCTCGTCGGGTTCTTCTCCCCTGTCTGGTATCTCGGTTTCGTCCCGCTCGGCGCGGGCGCCATCTGGGCGGCTTACTTCCTGATCGGAGCAGACCGTGGCGCTACGCGACCTGCACCGTAAAGGGGAGGAGCGTTACAGCCTCGACGACTATGTCGCGTGGAAGCAGATGGCGGGCGCGTCGTTCCCGCTCGGCGCGACGACCGTCCAGATCGGCACGAGTGGCAAGGTCGCGGAACGCTCCGACAACCTGATCGAGAACTACAAGACCAACAGCACGGTCTTCGCGTGCATGGGCCTGCGGCAGTCGGTGTTCGCCGAGATCACCTTCCGGTTCGCTGGGACCCGGGACGGGCAGATCGCCGACTTCTTCGGTGGGCCCGGCCTGGACCTGCTGCAACATCCGTGGCCGAACGGCACAACAGGCGAGCTCGCGACCCGAATGATCCAGGACGCGGACCTCGCAGGCAACTTCTACGCGGTCTACCGAAACGACCGTCTGTACCGCCGCGACCCGCGGCGCATGTCGATCATCCTCACCGGCAACCCGCTCGAAGACGAGCTGGTTGATGTCGCCGGCTACCTGTACCAGCCGTTGAACGGCGGACGGTCCTTCACCTACCTGCCCGACGAGGTGTGCCACTGGTCGCCGATCCCGGACCCGGACGCCGAATACCGGGGCATGTCCTGGTTGACACCGGTGATCCGTGAGATCCAGTCCGACGCTTCCGCGATGGCGCACCGCACGAACTTTTACGACAACGGCGCGACCCCGAACATGGTCGTGAAGTTCCCCGAGAACGTGATGAGCCCCGACGAGTTCGAACGGTTCAAGCAGAAGATGAACCAAGAGTACACGGGCCGTGGGAACGCCTACAAGACCTTGTATTTGGCGCCTGGTGCGGACGCGACTGTTGTCGGCACGAAACTCAACGAGCTCGCCTTCGACGAGACACAGGGCCGCGACGAGGTGAGGATCGCCGCCGCCGCCGGGGTGCCTGCGACGCTCGTCGGGCTGAAGGACTCCCTCAAAGGCTCGTCGTTGAACGCCGGTAACTACACGGCGGCGCGGCGCCGGTTCGCTGACGGCACGATGCGCCCGCTGTACCGGTCGGCTGCCGCAGCCCTGGAAACGCTCGTCCCGGCTCCGAACTCGAACGCCCGCCTGTTCTACGACGACTCGAAGGTGGCGTTTTTCTCCGATGACCGCACGGACGCGGCGACCATCCAGGAGAAGAAGGCGACAGCGATCCTCACCCTCGTCAACGCCGGATACGAGCCGATGACGGTGGTCAGCGCCGTCGAGCAGGAGAACCCGAACCTGCTCACTCACACCGGCCTGTACAGCGTGCAACTTCAACCGCCCGGAAACGGCGAGATCCCGGCAGGAGGCTCACAGTGACCATGACGGTGACCGAAGACCTGCTCCGGTCTGTGCCGTTCGAGCTTGTCCGCTCTGCGGACGGCAACGCGGACGGTTTGACCCTCGAAGGGTACGCGGCGGTGTTCAACGACCCGACCCGCATCGACTCGTGGGAAGGCGTGTTCGACGAGCAGATCGCGCGTGGCGCGTTCAAGAAGTCGATCCAGGAACGCACGCCGGTCTTGCAGTTCGACCACGGCCGGCACGCCTCGATCGGGTCGATCCCGATCGGGATGATCGAAAGCCTCGCAGAGGACCGCTCCGGCCTGCATGTCAAGGCCCGGCTGCACGACAACACCCTGATCCAGCCTGTGCGGGACGCGATCGCCTCCGGGGCGATCGACGGCATGTCGTTCCGGTTCAACGTCGTGAAAGAGGAGTGGCGCGACACCACCGGGAAACTGCTCACCGACCCGAACGAGATCTCGCGGCTGCTGTGGTCCCCGGACAAGAACGGACCGTTGCAGCGCACCCTCAAGGAACTGAAAGTCCCCGAGTTGGGGCCTGTCGTGTTCCCGGCCTACGCCGGGACGTCCGTCGCTGTGCGTGACCTAGCCGCGCAGTTGAAGGACCCGAAGACACGCGCCGAACTGGCGCGGATGCTCGGCACTCCCCTCGAAGGAGACGGAGCCGCCACCCCCACCGAGGAGCCGGGAGACCACTCCGAGGACGAAGCCGCGCGCACCCGCGCCGGCCAACTGCGCGGCGACGCGCTCCTCGAGAACGGAATCTCACTATGCGTGACGAGCTCCGGGGCAAGTCCCCGAAGGAACTGAAGGAGATCGGCGACTACCTCGCCGACGCTCTCCGCAACCTGCACCAGGACGCCGAAGGCACCGTCCGGTCGCTGACCGACGACGAGCAGGCCGCGTTCGACGACGGTCTGGCGCTTCGCAAGGAAGCCGTCGACCTGCTCGACCGGCACGGCAAGCTCGCCGCTCTGGCCGACATCCCGGAGCACGTCGAAAGGACGGCACCCGAGGTGAAGACCACGACCCGCACCGGCTACGAGGTGTTCGAGGACCGATCCGCGTCCCCGCGCGACCTGGCCGACTCCGCTGTCCGCTCACTCGAGCAGATCGTCGGTGACGGGGACGGCCTCGCACGCGCGACGGCGGTCATCAAGGCGCACTCGGCGGACCGGGAGTGGGCGCGGTCGATCCTGATCCGCTCCACCCACGAGTACTCCTCGGCGTTCGGCAAGATCCTGCTGGGCCGCGAGTACGACCTGACCGCGGAGGAGCGCACCGTTCTCGGTGTCACCACGAACGCGAACGGCAAGTACCTGCTGCCGACGCACCTCGACCCGACGATCATGCTTCAGAACGCGGGCTCGTCGAACGTGATCCGCGGCATCTCGCGTGTCGTGACCCTCACCGACGGTCAGCCGCAGTGGAACGGCGTCACCAGCGCCGGCATCACCGCATCGTGGGACGGTGAGGTCGTCGAGGTTTCCGACGACACGCCGACTGTCGGCACGGTCGGCATCCCGACTGTGCGGGCACAGGCGCTCGCGCAGGTGTCGATCTCCGCTGCGGAGGACATCGCGAACCTGTCCTCGGACCTGATGATGATGTTCGCGGACGCCCGCGACCGTCTCGAAGGCGCCGCGCACGCGACCGGCCCCGGCACGACCGCACCCAAGGGCATCTTCACCGCGATCAACGCGGTGAGCGGCTCGCAGGTGACGTCAACCACAGCGGCGACGATCGGCCTCGTGGACCTCCACGCCGTCTACAAGGCCGTCCCGGTTCGCTACCGGGGCTCGTCGAAGTGGCTCGCGAACCCGCTGTACACCCTCGCGGTGAAGGCGCTCGGCACTGCGGTGTCGGCGTCCTACTCCGGGGACCTGCGGGAGCCGACCGCTGGCCGGATCCTCGGCCACGAGGTTGTGGAGTCCGACGACGCCCCGACCACGCAGACCACGACCGCGCTGGACAACGAGATCGTGTTCGGGGACTTCTCGAACTACGTGATCGTGGACCGTCCAGGTGGGATGTCCGTCGAGTACATCCCGCATCTGTTCAACACGGCGAACAACCTGCCGGACGGGCGCCGCGGCTGGTACGCGACGTGGCGGAACGGCGCGGACTGCGTCAACACCGACGCGTTCCGCATGTTGGTCGACAAGACCTCGGCCTAGCACGAGGAACGGCGAGGGGCCGGTGCTCGACTCCGGCCCGGCCCCTCGCCTCACCACCCACCCGGAGTCTGTGCTGAGGAGTCATCACAATGCCGCATCCCACTGAGACGGTCGCCGTCCTGCACCCCGAAACCGGGCTGCACGTCGCTTTGGACCCGGCCGTCGACTACCCGGACGACGATCCGCTGGTGAAAACCTACGGGTGGGCGTTCGCCCCGCGTGAGGACGTCGGGAAGATCGTCGAGTCGGTCGGCATCGAGGACGCGACAGCCGAGCCGGGCCGGAAGCGGCGCATCACCGTCAAGAAGTGAAACCGGGCGTCGTCTCGGTCGGGTTCCTCGACCCCGGCGAATGGTCCGCGTCGTTCGGGATGAGCCTCAAAGACCTGTACCTGACCGACGCGTTCGGGTCACGACGAATCATCCCGGACGGCAAAGAGCTGAGAAACTACTGCGGCACAGGTGGGATCGTCGCCGGCCGTAACGAGATCGCCGCGCAGTTCCTCGACGGCACCGACTCCGAGTGGCTGTTCATGGTCGACTCCGACATGGGGTTCGCCCCCGACACGGTGGACAGGCTCCTCGACTCGGCGCACAGGTACCAGCGGCCCGTCATGGGTGGTCTGTGCTTCGCGCTCCGACGCTACGAGGGCGCACCGCTGCATGTCACCCGGTACATCACCGTCCCGACGGTGTATGAGTTCGTGGAGACCGCCACGGAGGCGGGGTTCCGGTCGCTGCTCGACTATCCCCGCGAGCAGGTCGCGAAGGTCGCCGCGACCGGCGCGGCGTGCCTGTTGGTTCACCGGAGGGCATTGTTCAAGGTCCGAGAGAAGTACGGCGACGAATGGTTCACCCCCGTCACCCACCCGCTCGGTAGGACGTTCTCCGAGGACCTGTCGTTCTGCGTCAGGTTGGCTGCCTGCGACATCCCGATCCACGTCGACACGACAGTGAAGACCTCCCACTACAAGGGCGGCGTCTACCTCGACGAAGCCCACTACGACTCGCAGACTCGGGAGGCGCCGTGCCCCTCACCGAAGTCGTGAGCCTCGACGAAGTCAAAGCCGAGCTGAACATCCCCAGCAGTAACACCGACGACGACACGGAACTGTCCGGCTACATCGACGCGGCGACCACGATCATCGAGTTCTTGTGCGGTCCGGTCGTCCCCGCCGAGTACACCGAAACCCATGACGGTGGCAGCCCGGTGATCTTCTTGAAGCGCCGCCCGGTGCTGTCGGTCGCGACCGTCACCGAATACACACCTACCGCGTACCCGCTCACCGAAGAACCGCTCGGCGGCTCATACACGACCTACGGGTATCGGATGGACGCCGAGAAGGGCACGCTGCTGCGAACCTCGGCAGCCATCCCCACAAGGTTCGCACCCGGCGTCCAGAACGTGACCGTCACCTACACCGCCGGCCGAGCTGCGGTACCCGCGAACATTCGCGGTGCGGCCCTCGAACTGGTCCGCACACAATGGCAGCCGCAGCAGTCCGGGAACCTGCCCGGTATCGACGTCGACAACGAGCCCGGTAAGAACGTCCTCGGCTACTACGTGCCGTACCGGGTCACGGAAATGCTCGGCCCATCCGCCCAGGTCACGGTGATGTGAGTGGGCAGCGCGATCCCGGCAGTCGTCGACTACCTCAAGGGGCTCGCCGACACCGTCGCGACAGCATCGTCAAGCGAAGTGATCGTCACCGATGGCTGGCCGACTTTGCTCGGGCACACGATGTTCGGTATCGGTGTCGACCGTCCTCCGGATCTTTCGTCCGGGCAGGCGGCAGATGGTCCTGTCGCTGTGCTCACTCTTGGCAATGCGACGCTCGTTGAGCAGTTCGCGGTTCCGTGCTACATCTACCGCGGCGCGGGCGGCACCGATCAGAAGGCGTGCCGCGATGCGGTGTTCGCTGTGTTCGACCCGTTCATCGAACAGCTACGCGCCGATCTGCTCGCGCAGCCATCTGCTGTGCCGTGCCTGACCGCGATGGTGTCGAACGTCGCTTTGGAAGGCCCGAAGTCCGAAGACGAGGCAGCGAAAGGCCGCTACGCGCTACTCGCCTTCACCGTCATGTGCCGAAACCTCTACTAGGAGCCGCTTGTGTCTAGTCGCGTGTTCGCGGGCGATGACGAGCAGTATTTCCCCGATTTCGGTTTGTGGTTGAAGCCTGGTGATCCGGCGCCCGCTGAAGCACCGAAGGACGACCCGCGGTTCGTGACCTCGGGGAGCAAGGCGGCGAAAGCCGCGAAGGACGTAGGCGAGCCGCTGCCAGACGGTGACCCGACCGTGCCGCATCTCAGCGGCGACAACCTGACCGGTAACAACGAGGAGCAGTCATGACGTCACCGATCTCTGTCTACCCCTCGTTCGTGGGGTTGGTGAAGGAAGTCACCCCAGGTACGGCGGTCACCCCACCGACGACGTTCATCCCGGCGACGACCATCGCGTCGGAAGACGTCCGCAACTATGTGGCGGATCAGGCGATGCGCGGCAGCGCCGTCGATTCCTACGATCAGATCCCCACCCAGGGCTGGGGGACGTTCTCTTTCGACGGCCCGGTGTTCATGGACTCGATCGGGTTCATCCTCAAAGGCATCCTGGGCGCGGAGGATCTGGCCGGGTCGGGCGCCCCGTACACGCACACGATGAGCGTGTTGAACACGGGCACCTACCAGGCGCCGACGTACACGCTGTACGACTACAACGGGTTCGAGGCGCGGCAGTTCCCTTACGGGGTGTTCAACTCCTGCCAGCTCACCTACGGTGCTGACGGTCTGCTGACCCATTCGTCGCAGGCGCAGGCGCAGGCGTCGACGGGAGTGTCGAAGCCCACCCAGTCGTTCTCGGCGTTGAAGGCGACCGCCGCGTACAAGACGGTCGTGACGATCGGTGGCAGCGCGACGACACTGGTCGAGTCGGCGCAGATCACGATCGCCCGCCCGACGAACCCGATCATCGCGCTGAACAACTCGACGTCACCGACCGCGATCTGGGGTGGGCCGGTCGCGATCTCCGGCCAGTTGACGGCGATCTACGAGGACGACACGTTCCTCACCCCGCAACTCGCTGGCACCGCGACCTCAGTGGAGTTGTCGACGACGGACGCCGACTCGAACATCCTCGACATTCTCTGCACCGATGGCCTGTTCACGCAGGCGCCGATCACCCGCAATGGCAACGGCTGGATGGAGATCACGATCTCCTTCACTGGTGTCGCGAACACCACGGACGTGACGACCGCGGGCGGCGGGTACTCGCCCGGGATCGTTACCCTCACCAACTCTCGCAGCACGGCGTACTGAGATGGCCGAGGCGTTCGAGAAGCATGACCTGCCCTCCGGGGGTTGGGTGGCGTTCCGCGACCCGAAGCAGGTCACCCGCCGACAGCGGAAGCCGATCGACCGGGCGCAGACCCGGCTCGGTATCGCCGTCAACGTCCATCAGGTGCTTGCAGGAAACGGCTCGGCGTCGGACATCGCGGACGGCGACCTGGACCTGTTCGAGGGTCTGATGAACGCGGTCGCCGTCACCCTGATCGACGAGTGGTCCTTCGACACCGAACCGTCCGAGGAGACCCTCGAGGATCTGATCGATGGCGACTACAAGGCGATCATCGAAGCAGCCGCGAAGCACCGACCGATCCTCATCCCGGAGTTCGACCCTGGCCCGAAGCAGGACGAGGCGGGCAACGAGCGCCCTACTGGACTCTCGCCCGAGTCCGAGACCACTTCCGAGGGCGAGAGGTCACCGGATGGCTCCCCGTCGAAGAGCTCGGAGCTTGGCGGCTCCTGAAGCTCGGTGTCTCCCTGAACGAGCAGGGTTTGACGGTCGACGGGGAGGCGCCGTTTCACCTGTTGACGTGGCTGGTCGCGATCGACGCTGCGCACAACCAGGCCAGGAGAGAGATCGAGCGAGAGGTTGACGCGGCGATGAACACTGCAAAGGGGCGCGTCGGTGGCGCTTGATCCGACCGCTCAGGCGTTCCGGACGGCGGCGCTCGAGCTCCGCGAAGCTGACCGCACCATGTATCTGGTGGCGCGGGCGAACATGCGGGAGATCGCGAAGCCCGCGATCGATGCGGTCCGCAAGTCAGCGCTCGGAACCCTCCCCAAAGGTGGGAAGCCGGTTCCGCTGAACCAATGGGTGGCGGACGCGACGATCAAAACGTCGATCCTGACTGGTCCTCGTTCGGCGGGCGTGGCGATCCGGGCCCGTAAGACGGGGCATGACCTGCCCGCGATCGACAAGGGTGTGGCCCGCCACCCGGTGTATGGCAGTCGGAAGGCGTGGTCGAACACCTACGTCGCGCCGGGGTTCTTCACGAAACCGCTGGACGCGCTCGACCCGGCGGTGGGGCTGCTACTCGCTCGTGCGATGACGGAAACCGCGCGGGTCGCCGGCTTCCGCTAGCCCCGTTTGAACTTCGTTCCGCAAGTCACGCACTGCACTTGGTTTTGTCGGGTGAGCGGGGTGGCGATCGCGGCGGTCGCAGCCAAGGTGACCCGCTTCGTGTTGCTTCGACGCGCCTTGAACTGCGCCCCGCCACATTTCGGGCAGGTCAACCCGCCCGGCGTGTGGACGGCCGCTTCGCTGATCCGCTGGTGGCGGGTTCCGCGCTTCTGCCGGATCTCGGCCTGGTATGCGGCCCGTTCCCCCGGCGGCATCTTCTGCTGCTTGCGGACCTCGACCACAACCGCCACGGCGAACAGGACCAGCACGACTACCACCACGACTGCCGTCATGTGGGCACCGTAGATCCCGGTCAGGAGGCACCGCAATGGCCTCCAAGGATCTCGTCTACCGGTTCTTCGGGGTTGATGCCGGCGCGGGACGCGAGTTCGAGCGGATGGCCGCGCACGCCGACATCGCTGGCGCGGCGTGGAAGAAGTACGCGCTCGGCGCGGGTGTTGCTGTCGCTGCGGTGGGCGCCTATTCGATCAAGCTCGCGTCGGACTTCCAGAAGTCCACCGAACAGCTCCACACCCAGGCCGGGGTGTCGCAGGCCGCGGTCGAGCAGATGCGCAAAGGCATCTTGTCGCTTGCCGGGCCGACCGCCACCGCCCCGGAGAAGCTCTCCGAAGCGCTGTACCACATCGCCTCGACGGGGGCGCGTGGCGCGAAGGCGATGGATGAGCTGAAGATCGCCGCTGAGGGTGCGAAGATCGGCAACGCTGACCTGACCGACGTCACGAACGCGCTGAACGCGACGATCGTGTCCGGGATCAAGGGCGCCGGATCGTTCTCCCACGCGATGGGCGCGCTGAACGCGATCGTCGGCGCCGGTGACATGCACATGCAGGACCTCGCCGAAGCGCTCGGGTCCGGTGTTCTCGCGGTCGTGAAGACGTTCGGTGTCGATCTGACGCAGGCCGGTGCCGCGCTGGCTGTGTTCGGCGACAACAACATTCGTGGGGCGCAAGCCGCGACCTATCTGCGGCAGGCCGTCCAGTCGATCTCGGTGGCCACCCCGAAAGCCAACCAGGCGCTCGGGCAGATCAACCTCACCGCCGACCAGTTGCAGAAGGCGCTCGCCAAGGGCGGTCTGACCGGTGCTTTGACGTTGCTTCACGAGCGGTTCGTCACGTCCGGGATCGCGGCTAACCGGTGGGGCACGGTCATGGAGGACGCCTTCACGAAGAAGGCCGGTACCGGCATCTCGGTTCTGCTCACACAGTTCGGCCGTTACCAGCAGAAGCTGCGCGAGGTCGACGAGGGTGGCAGCAAGTTCTCTCAGGCGTGGTCGGCGTACACGAAGACGTTCTCCTACCAGTGGGACCGGATGCGGGCGCTGGTGGAGGCTTTCGCGATCAAGATCGGGAACGTTCTGATTCCGATCGCCACGCAGGCGGTGCATGCCCTCGCGGACTTCGGGACTGTCGCGCTCCCTGCTCTGGTGGGGGTTGCGGAGGCGTTCGGTGCGATCGCGCACGTCGCCGGATCGACGGTCGGGTTCTTCGCGCACAACACGGTCGCCGCTGAAGCCCTCGCCGGGGTCCTGGCCGCGGTGCTTGTCCCGAAACTCGTGGAAATGGGCATCGCCTTCGGGCGGATGATTGCGCTCAACGCGGCGGCGATGTTCGTCGTTCTTCGTGGTGCAGTGATCGGGGCGGCTGAGGCTTTCGCCACCGCTGGCGGCGGCGCTGCCGGATTCGCGGCGGCGCTCGAAGCGTTGAACATCAACCCGGTGATCGCCGTGACGACCGCCCTGACGGCGGCAGCGGCGGGACTCGCCTACGTGTTCGGACGAGTCCACGACCACTACGACGACATCACGTCCGCCGGACACGAGTACGTGTCGGCGTTGAAGGACCAACACACGTCCTCTGTCCGCTCCACCGCGGACCTCGCATCGATGGTGTACCACCTTAAAGCGCTGCGGAACGCCGGGCAGGAGAACACCGACCAGGCGAAGGCCCTCGCCGCTGGTATCGCCGAACAAGGCATGGTTGCTGCCCGCGAACGGACGAACGTCGCCAACCTTGCCGCCGAGTTCGGCGTGTCAGAGAAGGCCATCAACCGGCTCGCGACCGCACAGAACATCAACCTGAACAGCACCGAAGATCTCAGCGGTGTTATCGCTGCCGCGCTCTCCCCGACCCAGCGGCTCAAGGCCGCGAACGCCGCCCTGGGCCGTGCGACCCGCGGCTCTGCCACTGCCGTAGACGCGTTGACCGCGAAACTCGACCTGCTGATCGGCGGGCCGCTCGCCGAACATCAAGCGGCTATTGACTTCGCCGATGGAATCCGCAAGATCGCCGCCGCCGCCAACGGCAACACCGGCAAGATCAACGACAACACGAAGGCCGGCGAAGCGAACGCGAAGATGCTCGACGATCAGGTCGGCAAGTTGCAGACGTCGATCACGAACTGGGCGAAGAACAGCCGGTCGCAGGACTTCATGCGCAAGCACGCGCTCGGCCTCGAGAAGCAGATGATCGCTACCGCCTCGGCGACGACCGGCAATGGCAAGGCGGTACTCAGGTACTTGTCCTCCATGAATGCCACGCCCGCCCAGATCGACAAGGTGATCGGGTCGCTGCACAAGCTCACCGGAAAAATGGACGACACGTCCAGTGAGGCTTACGGCAAGGGCGAGAAGACCGGCGAGAACTACGCGAAGGGCCTTGCGGCCGGGGCGCATTTCCTGTCCGGTGTTGTGGCGACGGCCGGTGCCTGGATCGCTAACCAGCTCGATGAGGGCGCCCGGTCCAAGCAAGGTGTCGACGAGCATTCGCCTTCGAAGAAGGCGATCAAGGCCGGGCAGTGGTACGCGCAGGGCCTCGCGATCGGTGTCAACAGTCATGGCCGTGAGGTGTACCTGTCGGGTGCGCAGGTTGCGCATCAGCTCGCTGTCGGGCTGACGAAGGGCTGGCACGGCGAAGCCGGCATGGTCGAGCGGACGTTCTCTCAGGGTGTTCAGACGATGCTCGGGAACCTCAACACCCGCATCGACAACGCGCTCGGTAAGCAGCAGGCCCTGCTGAAGAAGTACGCCGACCGGCTCAAGCAGGACTTGCAGGCCCGACGTCAGGCGATCTCGAGCCTGTCCGGGTCGATCGCCGGTAACGCCGGGATCTCGAACGTGTTCGGCACCGACGACAACGGCAACCCGACCATCGGGAACGTCCGGACCTACCTGACCGGGCAGGCGGGCATGTACCAGCGCTACGCAGGGCTATTCGCCCGCGCGAAGAAGATGGGCCTGTCCCCGAATCTCCTCGCGCAGATCTCCGGGATGGCCCCATCCGACGCGATCTCGATTCTTACCCAGATCACGTCCGGGCAGGACGGCTCAATCTCGTCGTTGAACGCGATCCAGCGCAGCATCGCTGCGTCGTCGAAGCAGATCGCTACCGGCACGGTCAACACGCCTCACGAACGCGCCACATTGCGGCAGGACAGGCACGATCGGCAACGCCAGATCCACCTGTTGGAGTCGATCGACGGGCATTTGCAGCATTTCCGGGAGCATCCGCGGGGCGGCGCGCAGATCACTCTCGCGTTGCATCAGCTCGGGTTCAGCGACCACGAGATTCGCAAGATCATGGCGGGGATTAACAGGGTCGAGTCCAACGTGGGTCCGGGCCTTGGCCGTAGGCGGCGAGGGTAGATGGGGCTCGGGCTGCTCGACATCGAGGTCACCGTCGAGGTCGACCTGGACGGCACCCCTTACGGCGGCACGCCGGTGTGGACGGATGTCACCGACCATGTGTTGACCACCGACAACGGTGCGCCGGTTCAGATCGGTTGGGGGCGCCAGGACCTCTGGTCGGACATCAGCGCTGGGACCTGCTCGTTCGTCCTCGACAACCGTGACGGCAGGTTCACTCCCGGTCTCGCGACGTCGCCGTACTACCCGAACGTGAAGAAGCGTGCTCGGTGCCGGGTTCGGTGCGACATCACGATCCCCGCTGGCGGTCTGACCGTCACGGACAACAGTGACGGCACGGCGGACGTGACGGGCCCGGCAGGGTTCCTCCTTGACCTCGGGGACGGCACCGCCCTGTTCCTCAAAGGCGGGTTCGTCGACAATGGCGACGCCACTGGCACCTACACCGGCGCCGACGTGGTGCGGACCGTGTACCTGTTCGATGGGCTGGTCAACTCGTGGCGGGCCGGCTACACCTACGGCGGCCTGTTCGGTGTCGCCACCGCCTCAGCGTCGGACATGCTCGGGCGGCTCGCCGCCGAGCTGCCCCTACGCCCGATGCTGTACGAGGAGATTCTCGCGGATATGCCGGCGGGTAACACCGGCATCTTCTACCCGCTGAACGACCAGGGGCCGACGTTCGGGAACATCAAGAACGACGGCGGCGTGGGCACGTTGCCGATCGCGGCGTTCCCCGGCGCCGGCGGTCCGGACGTCGTGTTCCAGAACGTGACCGGCTGCGCCGACCCTTCTGTGACAGGCGTCGGCCTAGGCGGTTTCTACGGCCGGGTCGGTGGCGGGGACGGCACCGGAGGCACCACCTCAGCGTTCGCCCTGTCAGGGGACGTGCCCGCGGAGATCTTCTTTACCACGACGTTCACCGGCTACGAAGCCGTCCTGTTCGCCGACGACTTCGACGACGTGTTCATCGGGATCGACGCCGCCGGGCACATCGGTGACGGGACCACCGCAGGCCCGTTCGTCGCCGACGGTTTGATCCACCAGCTGGTGATGATCCACGGCGACGGCTGGTATTGCGACGGAGTCCGGGTCGGCGGTGTCTACATGGACACGATCACGTCGCTCGGGTTCAACCTCGTCGGCACCATGTGGTGCTTCGCGATCTACAGCGACCTGTTCGCGCCGTCGCTGGACCGGTTCGCGGATCATCTCCGCGCAGCTCGGTCAGGATTCGCCGGTGAGCCCACTGACCAGCACGCCGCGCGGATCCTCACCTACCGCAAGAACTTCGGGCACGTCCTCGACCCGGGCGTGGGCACAGTCGGCCCGCACAACACCGACGGGCTGGACATGCAGCGGGCGCTCTACGACACGGCCGACGCCGAAGGTGGAGTGGTGTTCGCGGATGGGCAGGGCCGGATCGTGCAACGGGCCCGTTCCCGCATGTTCTCTCCGGTCGCCGCGCTGCGCCTCGACGCCGCGAAGGGCGAGATCGAAGCGAACATCGAGTACCTCGACGATGTGGAGAACCTGATCAACTCCGCGTCGATCACCCCGCCGTCCGGGGCGGTGCAGACGTACTCCGATGACGTGTCGATCGCCGCAGACGGGCTGCACGCCGTCGACGAGACGCTGATCGTCGACACCGACGCTCAGGCGTATGCCGCGGCGAAGTGGCGGGTGCAGACCGGGGTGCAGGAGCAGATCGGCGCGCCCGTGATCGACGTGGACCTGTGGCATCTCGACGACCCGAAGACGGCGCTCGCGGTCCTGTCCACGCAGCCCCTTGACGTCGTGTCGCTGCTCAACACCGCCGCGACCGCGCCGACAGTCGGGGACTTCATGGCTGAAGGCGGAACGATCAACATCGCCGCCAACGCCTTCGACGCCTCTCTGGTCACTACCGTCGTACCGGGCGGGGACCCGTACTGATGGGGCTCGAGCGAAAGGTCGCGGCCCTCGAGCAGCAGGTCCGTGCATTGCAGGCGCAGCAGACCGGCTTGGCGGGGCCCGCCGCTGCTGGTGTGTCGTCGTTCAACAAGCGCACCGGCTACGTGACGTTGACCCTCGCCGACCTGACCGCGCTCCTCACCTATGTGGCGTCGTTCAACGGTCGCGACGGTGCAGTGACCCTCACCGCTGACGATGTGACCGCCGTGTTGACCTACGTGTCGTCGTTCGGTGGCCGCACAGGTGCCGTGACGCTCGAGGCCGCGGACATCACCGCATTGGGTGGGGAACTCGTCCCGACCCCACCGCTGACCGCAGGCAAGGTACTGACCTCCGATGGGGCCGGCGGCACCTTGTGGAGCTGACAGGCAGTTCTGATCTTCCAATGAGAGGCGGTAGGTAGATGGTCGACCGCTTTTCGTTCGCGGAGCACGGCGTAACTCACGCGCCTGGCTCCGCTGTCGCAGCGATGGACCCGTGGTTTCCCCCACGGAACGCGTCGGGCACGACGACGAACGCGAGCCCCATCGCGGACCTCACCCCGGAGGACTTCGGAGCCGACCCGACCGGGGCAGCCGACTCGACGAGCGCTTTGCAGGCTTGGGTTGATGAGCTCGCCGCCGCGTCGGTCGCTTCCTCCTTGTTCTCAGGATGTGGCAAGTCGAAGTCGCCTGCCGGCACGTACAAGCTGTCCGCACCGATTCAGGTTCCTCTGTGCTTCGGCCTCGAGCTTGACTTCAAGTACGCGACGCTGCTTCAGACCGGCAACAACATGCCGATCCTCGAATACACCGGGATCACCAGCCACCAGTTCGCGGTGCGCCGTGCCGTGTTCAAGTACGCCACCCAGCAGACGCCGGCCTCGCCGCACTCGATCGCGCTCGCATTCAACGGCGGGGTCGGCTCCGGCGGCTTCTACAACTGGGAAGCCGGCCAGCTGTACTTCCAGAACTGCTACCGCGGCATCGGCCAGTACGACACGACGATCGTCAACCCCCTGTGGGGATTCGACATCCACCACGTCACGTGGGACCAGAGCAACACCGGCGCCTGCATCAAGATCGAGCAGACCGCGGCCGGGCAGCCGCGCTGCTCGCTGCGGCACCTCTACATGTCGGGACAGGCAAACACCACCGAAGAGCTGATCTCGATGTCAGCGGTGGACAGCCTGCACATGACCGACATCGAGTTCATCCAGTACCACCGCCGCGTGATGCTGCTCGGCAACGTGGCGACCTCGACGCTCAGCGGCATCCGAACCGAGGCGGGTTCGCTCACCACCGCCTTCGAAGGCTTGATCTGCCTCCAGAACGGCAACTACAGCATCTCGGACCTGCGCACCTACAACCACACCGGCGGAAACAACACGATCCTGCTCCGGCTGATCAACAGCGGCTACGTGATGGTCGACGTCTGGGAAGGCGACAACATCACGCCCTCCGGCGCGACCCTGTGGGCTGTCGGCGGCGACAACACCGGCCGGCTGTCCGTACGCCGCCCACAGCTCACCGGGCCGACCGCGATGGTCCAGGTCGGACTCGAGACGGCAGGTGTCCTCGATCGCTGGGGGCAGTCGGTGTTCATCCCAACCAAGGCCGGCATCCCGACCGACGCGGACTTCGCGGTTGTGCAAGACGGGCAGCTGTGCTTGGACAAGACGAACAGCCGGCTGTACGTGCGCAATGGTGGCTGGCATTACGCGGCGCTCACATGAGCTACACCGTCACGGAGCCGACCCGGGCGCAGGACACCGAAGTTCAGCGGGGTAACTCGTGGGCGTTCCAGTTCACCTGCCCCGCCACCGACACCGCCGACGTGGCGATCACATGGGGGACATTCACCGTCTCCTCCGGCCAGACCGACACGATCGTGC
>Ga0164242_10003917_pt1 | contig 16822 bp, 14 predicted proteins | sample OricomgcompostMG_FD_108783 | JGI IMG/M metagenome (GOLD analysis project Ga0164242, IMG submission 108783) | Miracle-Growth compost microbial communities from Emeryville, California, USA - Original compost - Miracle growth compost (MG) ...
GGGCTGGCGATCACCGCAGCCGGGGTGAGGCCGAGGCCGGGCACCGCCTGCCATTTATAGCCGTCGCCGTCGATCCTCTCGGCATCATTCGCATCGTGGCTGACGATCGGGGTGCAGACCGGCGGCCGCGCCGGCGCCGGGTGGGCGCGGGCCTCGGCGACGGTCCATAGCGCCGGCAGCACGTCCTTGGGCGGCTCCTGCCAGCCGGTGTAGCCGATATGGGTCTGCGCCATCATGTCGATCCACTTGCCGTCGTGCAGGCTCTCGTAGCGGCGGCGGATCGCTTGATCCTCGGCGAAATAGCGCTTCGCCGCTGCGGCATCTCGCGCCGCTGCGGCGGCGTCGCCGGCGCTTGCCTCGGCATGGTTGCGTGCCACCGCATAATAGAGCCGGTGGAGGTTGGCGAAGGCGGCGATACGGTGGAGCACCAGCTCGTAATAGGCGTCGTCATCCGCAGCGGGCAGCTTCGGCTCGATTGCGCGGGCGTCGGCTTCGAGCGTGTCCCATTGCCGCATCACGTCGGCCCATTCGCCGGTGTCGAGCCGGTAGGTGTCGGCATCGAGCAGCTCGGGCTTGCGGCGCGACGCGAGCTGGCCGTAGCGGGCGATCAGCGCGCCGATCGGCTTGGCCTCGGCGGAGCCGAACTGCTGCGCGGCCCACGCTTGCGGGTAGGCTTCCATCGCCGACAGCGTCATCCGGTCGGGATTCCACGCCAGGTCGAGGAAGAAGCTGGTCGGATATTCCATCGGCTTCAAATCGCCGACATTGACGATCCACAGGCGATCGGCGCCGAAGGCGTGGGCCATCTCCATCTGCTGCCAGACGCGCGGGATCGAGTTGGTGTCGATCCATTTGTAGTTGCGCGGGCCGCCGACGTAATCGAAGTGATAATAGATACCGTAGCCACCAGCGCGTTTGGTGCCGGGCGCGGGCAGGCGGCGCAGATTGCCCCAATTGTCGTCGGAAAAGAGCAAGGTCACGTCGTCGGGGACGCGCATTCCCTGGTCGTAATAAGCCTGCACTTCCTTGTAGAGCGCCCAGACCTGCGGCGTCTGGTCGGCCGGCTTGCCGGTGACGTCGGCGATGATGGTGCGCTGGTCAGCGACGATGCGCTCGAGCAGCGGGATCGCGGTGCCTTGCGTCATCGGCTTGTCGCCGTCGCCGCGCATCCCGATCGTCACCAGGTCCTCGGCAGTGCCGCGCCGCTCGATCCCTTCACGCCAGAATTTGCGCAGCTCGGCGGCGTTCTGGGTATAATCCCACGGCCCCTTGCCGTAGCGGTGCCATTCGATCTGCGAACGCCCCATCGGCTCGTGGTGCGAGGTGCCGAGGATAATGCCGTCCTCTCTGGCAATGCGCGCCGACAGCGGGTCGTCGTCCCACAAAGACCGGCCCCACATCGCCGGCCACAGGAAATTGCCCTTGAGGCGCAGGATCAGCGGGAACAGCCGGGCGTAGAACTTGTGATTGACCCCGCCAAACCGCGCCTTGGCCCAGCCGCCCAATGCCGGATCCTCGTCGTTGAGGAAGATGCCGCGATACTTGACTACCGGATGATCGGCGACGCGGCCGGCGGTGATCCATAGTTGGTCGTGGTGCTGCGGCGGCACGTCGGCCCACCATTGCCAGGGGCTGACTCCGATCTTCGCCGACAGGTCGTAGATGCCGTAGATCGTGCCGCGCCGGTCCGAGCCGGCGATCACCAGTGCACGGGCCACGCCGGGGGCGGGATCGTCGACGACCTGCTCGACATAGCCTTCCCACTGGCCCTTGAGCCCGGTGGCATCGAGCTTGCCGGCCTTGACCAGTCCGTCGATCAGCGGGCTGGTGCCGAGCGTGCCGACGATCACCGTGCCGTTGGCGTGCTCGGGCATGAAGGTGGCCGAGATCGGCTGGGTGCCGCTCACCGAGGCAATGTCGTCGCGCAGGTCGGCGGCGGCGCGCAGCACACCGTCGTTCTCGGTATCGGCGACGACGACAGTGGCGGGTTTATTGGGGGCGATCAACGCCAGCGCATCGGGTGCCGCGTCGTCGCACGCCGCTACCGGGGCGGTGCAGGCGGCATGTGCCGCCGAACCCATCAGCGCCGCCACGACAATCGCGATCCGCAGCCTCGATCCAGCCATCCTATCCTCCCGTTTATACGGGCATGGTAGCGATATCAGGCCAATCCGCAAGACTTGTCCGGCCAATTTTCATCGCTGGTCAGGCCCTGCTGGCGCGGCGCAGCGCGAGGCGGACCAGCGCGTCGAGCCCGGCGGCGGGGCCGAGTTCGTCCTCAGCCGCCTTGACCGCCGCCGACGCCTCGGCCGGGCGGAAGCCGAGGTTGAGCAGCGCCGACACCGCATCGGCGGTCGCGCCGCTCGCCGGCACCGCCGGCGCGGCGCCGCTTAGGTCGATCGCGCCGACCTTGTCCTTCAACTCGCGGACGATTCGCTCTGCGAGCTTGGGGCCGACGCCGTTGGCGCGCGCCACCATCGCCTTGTCCTGCCGCGCGACGGCGGCGTTGAGCTCGTCGGGCGCGAGGACGGAGAGAATCGCCAGCGCGACGCGCGCGCCGACCCCCTGGACGCTGGTCAGGTGGCGGAACCAATCGCGCTCGCCGGCGGTGGCGAAGCCCATCAGCCGGATCGAATCCTCGGCGACCAGCATTTCGGTATGGACCGTGACCGCCTCGCCAACGGGACCGAGCGCAGTCAGCGTGCGCGATGACGCGCCGACCAGGTAGCCTACGCCGTTCACGTCGATCACGGCGTGGTCGACGCCGGTCGCAACGAGGCGGCCCTTGAGGTGTGCGATCATCGCCGATCCGCCGGATGCGCGGAGGTGAAGTGGAGAAAGTGGAGAGCGTCGCGCGGTTCGCTCAAGGGGGCCGACGTCGCCCGAATGCGAGGGGGAGAAGATCGGGCGCCGGTCATGGTCGGTACATAAGCAGAACGGGGTCGTGTAGGAAAGATGTTTCGGCTCTCGCCGGGCCGTCGTCAGCGCGAGAGGCGGTGAGCCGAGGCGAGATGATGTGCGTGACAGATCGCGACCGCCAGCGCGTCGGCGGCGTCGGGGCCGTCGATCTTCGTCCCCGGCAGCAAACGGGCGACCATCGCGTGGACCTGGCGTTTCTCGGCGTTGCCGGTGCCGACCACCGCCTTCTTGACCAGCCGCGCGGCATATTCCCCGACATCGAGCCCGGCGCGCGCGGCGACGCAGATCACCACGCCGCGCGCCTGGCCGAGCTTCAGCGTCGATTGCGGGTTGGCGTTGACGAACACCTCCTCGACCGCTGCGCTGTCCGGGCGGTGATCCGCGATCAGCGCATCGAGCATGGCGTCAAGGTGTGCCAGCCGACGCGGCAGCGGCGCCGCGCTGTCGGTGGCGACACGGCCGTTGGCGAGATGCGACAGCCGATTGCCCTCGGCGCGGATCAGCCCCCAGCCGGTGATGCCGAGCCCTGGATCGAGGCCGAGGATCAGCATGGTCTCACACGAAGGCGCGAAGGCGCGAAGAAGGAAGAAATTGATTCGCGCGGAGGCGCGGAGACGCGGAGACGCGGAGAGGATGCGCGATTGGTGATCGTCTTGCGTCAGCAAGACCGTTGTTCTGCGTTGCCAGCGAACCCGATAAAGGCCGCTGGCGCGGCAAGGATTGCGCCGGGCGAACCTTCTCGGCGTCTCCGCGGCTCCACGTGAACCAAAATCTTCGCGCCTTCGCGCCTTCACGCGACCAGAAGATCACTGGCCGAGCTTCTCCATCACCGCGTCGGAGACTTCGTAATTGCCCCACACGGCCTGCACGTCGTCGTCGTCGTCAAGCGTGTCGATCAGCTTGAACAGGGTCTCGGCGTCGCCCTCGCCGATCTCGACGGTGTTCTGCGGGCGCCAGGCGAGCTTGGCGCCTTCGGGCTCGCCGAGCGTCGGTTCGAGCGCGCGGGCGACCTCGTGGAGCGTGTCCTGCGCGGTCCAGATTTCGTGGCCGTCGTCGCTCGACGAGACGTCCTCGGCGCCGGCTTCGAGCGCCGCCTCGAACACCTTGTCGGCGCTGCCCGCGCCTGGCCCATAGTTGATCAGCCCCATCCGCTCGAAGCCATGGCTGACCGAGCCGGCGGTGCCGAGGTTGCCGCCGTTCTTGCTCATCGCGGTGCGCACGTTGGTCGCGGTGCGATTGCGGTTGTCGGTCAGTGCCTCGATGATGAGGGAAACGCCGCCGGGGCCGAAGCCTTCGTAGCGGATTTCCTCGTAATTGTCGGTATCGCCCGCCGACGCCTTGTCGATCGACCGCTGGATGTTGTCCTTGGGCATCGACTGCGCGCGCGCGGCGTTGATCGCGGCGCGAAGGCGCGCGTTGGCGTCGGGATCGGGAATGCCCATCTTGGCCGCGACGGTGATCTCGCGGCTGAGCTTCGAGAACAAGGACGAGCGCTTCTTGTCCTGCGCGCCCTTGCGATACATGATGTTCTTGAACTTGGAATGACCTGCCATCGGGTGCCTCTGGGGATTGATCGGCGGGTTCTAGGCGTGATCAGCGCGCTTCGCCAGAGCGCCTCCGCCATCATGCCGGACTTGTTCGGCATCCAACGTGCCGCGAAATCGGACGGTATTGAGTCGCGGCACCTTGGACCCCGGAACAAGTCCGGGGTGACGGAATATCTTACAACATGCCGAGCGCCTGCATGTAGGTTTCGAGGATCGCTTCCTCCTCCTGATATTCTTCCTTCTTCTTCTTGCGGATCGTCAGGATCTTCTTGATCGCCTTGGGATCGTAGCCGCGGCTCTTGGCCTCGGCCATCACGTCCTTGATATCGTCGGCGATGCCCTTCTTCTCCTCTTCGAGCCGCTCGGCGCGCTCGATCAGCAGCCTGAGTTCGTCCGCCGCGACGTGTCCGCCGCCCATGCCCTCGCCACGCTCTTCCGCCATATGTCCTTTCCGCGCGGGCGCTCGCCCGCCTGTTGATGCTGAATCGGTGAAATGCCGGCCGCGACAGAGCAGCCGGAGCGCCCGTCTAAGGGGTTACGCGGCCGGGCTCAACCCCGGCCGGGCTCGGTGATCGCCAGCGGGTCGCTTGCCGGGAAGGTCTGCTCGAGCGCCTCGTCGAGCCGGTCCTGAACACGATTGCGTGCGATGCTCGCCTTCATCCGGGCGAGCTGCTCGGGCGTCGCCTCGGCCTGATGCGCGCCCTTCCACTGGTCATAGGTCATGCCGTAGATCGCCTCGCGCGCCGACTCGCGGTCGAGCGCGCCGCCGCTCGCCTCGGCCACCCAATCGGCCAGGCAGTTGCGGCAAAAGCCGGCGAGGCCCATCAGGTCGACATTCTGCGCATCGCTCCGCTGGCGCAGGTGGAGGACCAGCTGCCGGAACGCTTTCGCTGCTACGGCGTCGTCGATTTCATTGAGGGTCGCCATTTTTGCCTCCGACGGTTGATCCGTGCGAGATAGGGATTAGGGACGAGCCCGCACAACCCACAGGAATTTGTATGACCAAGGCCTCCGCCCCCCGCTCGCGCAAGGTGCGCGTGCTCGCGACGCTCGGCCCGGCGAGCAACACGCCGGAAATGATCGAGAACCTGTTCGCCGCCGGCGCCGATGCCTTCCGCATCAACATGAGCCATGGCGACCAGGATTCGAAGATCCCGGTGATCGAGGCGATCCGCGCGCTCGAAAAGACCTATGGCCGGCCGACGACGATCCTCGCCGACCTGCAGGGGCCGAAGCTGCGGGTCGGCCGGTTTGCCGGCGGCAAGGCGATGCTGGAGACCGGCGCGGCCTTCGTGCTTGATCGCGATTCGACGCCGGGAGATTCCACGCGAGTCGAGCTGCCGCACCGCGAGATTTTCGCGGCGGTCGAGCCGGGCGCGCGGCTGCTGCTCGACGACGGCAAGCTGGTGCTTCGCGTCACCGATCACAATGCCGAGCGGATCGAGACCCTGGTCGAGGTCGGCGGCCCCTTGAGCAACAACAAGGGGCTCAACGTCCCCGACGTGGTCGTGCCGATGGCGGCGCTGACCGACAAGGACCGCTCCGACCTCGCCTTTGCCCTGGAGCAGAATGTCGACTGGATCGCGCTGTCGTTCGTCCAGCGGCCCGACGATTTGGCGGAGGCGCGCAAGCTCATTCAGGGCAAGGCGTCGCTGCTCGCCAAGATCGAGAAGCCGGCGGCGATCGACCGGCTCGAGGAGATCGTCGAGATGTGCGACGGCGTGATGGTCGCGCGCGGTGACCTCGGCGTCGAGCTGCCGCCGCAGGACGTGCCGCCGCTCCAGAAGCGAATCGTCGAGGTGGCGCGCCGTCAGGGCAAGCCGGTGGTGGTGGCGACGCAGATGCTCGAATCGATGATCACCTCGCCGACCCCGACGCGCGCCGAAGTCTCCGACGTGGCGACCGCGATCTACGACGGGGCGGACGCGATCATGCTGTCGGCGGAGAGCGCGGCGGGCGATTGGCCGGTGCAGTCGGTGGCGATGATGAACTCGATCGGCGAAGCGGTCGAGCGCGATCCGCGGCACGGCGACCGCGTTCATTTCACCGTGACCCGGCCCGATCCGACCACCGCCGACGCAATTGCCGAAGCAGCCAAGCAGATCGCGCGCACCGTTTCGGCGACCGCGATCATCTGCTTCACCACCTCGGGCTCGACCGCGCGGCGCGTTGCGCGAGAACGGCCGTCGGTGCCGGTGATGGTGCTGACGCCGAAGATGGAGACGGCGCGGCGCACCGGCCTGCTATGGGGCGCCTACGCGGTCCATACGCGCGACGTCGATTCGTTCGAGGATATGGTGGCCAAGGCCAAGCGCATGGCGCTCCGCCACCACGTTGCCCAGGCCGGCGACCGGGTGATCGTCATCGCCGGCGTGCCGTTCAAGACGCCGGGATCGACCAACGTGCTCCACGTCGTGCGGATCATCGGCGACGAACTCAAGAACCATCCCGGCTAAGCGGGTGCTGCCGGTCAGTTTGTTGCGCTGCACAAATTCTGCTTGAAAACGATTCTCCGATCGCTTATTGTGCGTTGCAGCAATGAGCGAGGAATCGACCATGGCCGACACGCCCAAGAAGACCGCCCGGCCGGCTGCGCGCCGCGCGCCGAAGGCGGCTGCCGCGCCCATTGCCTCGCGCGAAACGGCACGACAAGCCGGCGCGCCCGCAGAAGAAAAGCCGATCCACGCCGCCGATCCCGTCATCACGGTCGCCGATGCGACCGTCCGTTCCAAGGAAGCCGACACCATGGAAGACACTGTCAAGAAGACCACCGCCAAGGCCCAGAGCCTGTTCGCCGAGTTCAACGATCGCGCCAAGGCTGCGGTCGAGAAGGGCACCAAGGCGTTCGACGAATTAAACGATTTCGCCAAGGGCAATGTCGAGGCCGTCGTCGAATCGTCGAAGATTGCCGCCAAGGGGTTCGAGGCCTTCGGCCAGGATGCCGCTGAATATGGCCGCAAGTCGTTCGAGGGCGCGACCGCCGCGCTGAAGTCGTTCGCCGCCGTCAAGTCGCCGACCGAGCTGTTCAAGCTGCAGAGCGAGTATGTCCGCTCTGCATTCGATTCGCTCGTCGCCGAGACCTCGAAGAACACCGAATCGCTGCTCAAGCTGGCGGGTGACGTTGCCCAGCCGCTGTCGAACCGCGCTGCGGTGGCCGCCGAGAAGATCAAGATCGCCGCGTAACGGGCGACGCGACCGTAGTCGCGAAGGGCGGCCGCTCTCCCGGTGCGGCCGCCCTTTTTTGTTGGCGGCGCCGGCGCCGCTCAAAAACAAGGTTTACGCCTACACGGCCCTCTTGCCCTCGGGCGCCGGGTTGCCATATTTTTGTCTTGCCATGTCGCTGAACCCTTTCCCTCGAGCGGTCGGGCCCGACGCCGGCGATGACGACGACGGCGAGTCCGGCACCGGCCTTGCCACGCGCACGCTGACGCGGACCAAGAAGCCGACCCCCTATCGCGTGCTGATGCTCAACGACGACTATACGCCGATGGAGTTCGTCGTGCTGTGCCTGCAGCGGTTCTTCCGCATGGGGATCGAGGATGCGACTCGCGTGATGCTCCACGTCCACCAGAAGGGCGTCGGCGTGTGTGGTGTGTTCAGCTATGAGGTGGCCGAGACCAAGGTCAGCCAGGTCGTCGACTTCGCCCGAGAAAACCAGCACCCGCTGCAATGCACGTTGGAGAAGGCGTAGGCGCCGATCGGGCCTTGGTGCGCTGAGCTAAGCGGAACCGCCATTGCTGTCGGTGCCGAACTTGCGAACGGGTCGGCATAAAGCGTGCGCCCTATTTCCCCAGCGCCCGCGCCGCCAGCGCATTGCAATCGGTGTCGGTGGCGCGCGGGGGCTGGTCGCCGGCGATCGACTGGCCGATTGCCTTCAAGATGTTGCCGAACGACTTGGCGCCCTTCTGCAACTGGACCTGGGGGTCCTTGATCGTGCCGCCGACCAGGATCGCAGCGGGCAGGCGCAGCACGCTCTTGGCCTTGGGCGCGCCGGTCAGGCGGATCGCCATCGTCTCCTCGGGAAAGCGGATCGCGCCGATCCCGCGCGACCGCGCGCGAGTCGTGTCGATCACCAGCGGATCGATCGTGCCGGTGCCATGGCGCATCGCCAGCCCGATCGCGATGCAGCGCAACCCGGTCTCCTTTTCGTCGCCGGTGGTCAGCGTGCGGGCAAGATCGAAGCCTAGTTCCGAAGCGAGCTTGGCCGGCAGCACGCCGTCGCGCGCGACGAGGCCGATGCGGCCATCGCTATTGCCGACGACCTCGCGGAAGGTGCTGCCGCGCCCGGTGAGGCGCAGCCGCCCGGTCACCGAACCGGTCACCTCGCCCCCGCCGCCGATCAGCGTCGGCAGGTCGGCGCCGGTCAGATCGAGCGCGACCGTGACGCGCGGCACCGGCCCGTTGTCGCGTTGATCGACGACGATCCGGCCGACGACATGGCCGCGCGTCAGGTCGACGCGGAAAGGGTCGACCGTCAGCCGGCGATGATCGAGCGTCAGCGTGCCGCGCATCGCCGTCAGCGACGATGGCGTCTTCGACACCAGCCGCCGTGCCGCGACGGTAATCACGCCATCGGCGGGGCCGGTGTGCGCGAGGTTGATTCGCGTGTTGGGCACGAGCCGAAGGCCGATCCGGGCGGTGAGCTGGTGCGCCTTGGCCAGTCCCGTATCCGAAGCGAGATCGTCGAAATCGAGCTGGCCGAAGGTGACGGCGCCGTCGAGCTTGGTGCGGCCATCGACCAGCCTGGCGGTGATGTGTCCGGTGAGATCGGACCGGCCGATCGTCCCATGCAGATCGGTCAGCGTCCATGTCTTTCCGTCATGAACGGCGTGCGTGGAAAGCCGGACCGGCTGAGTGCCGAACAACCCCGCCTCGATGATCGCGTCGATCAGCTTGAGGTCGGTGGCGTGAGCGGTGATGTCGGTGATCATATGGGCGGTGTCGAGCGGGCGGGCCATCGCGCCCTTGATCGTCATGCCGACTGCGTCGCCGGCAATCCGCGCCTCGAATGGCCAGTGCGCACCGGCGTCGGTGATCGCCGGTCCGTGCGCGGTGATCGTCACCGGCTGGCCCCGGATCGTGCCGTGCCCACGCGCGGTGACGCCATGCTGCCGATCGGCGGCAAGCGTCAGATCGGCGCGTCGATCCTGCACGGCGTCGCGATAGCTGACGTGTGCGTCGCTCAGCTCCAGCTTGTCGGGCGCCAGCCCGGCTCCGCCTCCGTGGTGGCCGCCGCTCGATCGCCAATTCTCGCGCCCCTGTGCGTCGCGGATGAGGGCGGCGCGTAAGCCGGTGACGACGATCGTTCGAGGGCGGAACGTGCCGAACAGCGCCTGAAAGGCGTTGAAGCGGAAGGCGCCGCGATCGATCGTGATGAGATCGCCCTTGCCCGCCCAGCCCGGTTGCGGCACGCGAACGTCGCGTATGATGACGGTCGGCGTGAAGGAAAAGACCGTCGCGCGCCGCACCGAGCCGATCGTCATCGGCCGGCCGATCCGCCGCGACCAGTCGCGCTCAAGACTCGGCTTGAGCAAACCGAACGGAAAGGCCCCCACGATCAGCAGCAGGATGATAACGACCGCAGCGATCGAGATCGCCGTCCAGCGCCATCGCCGGTCGGCGAGAAGATCACGCGGTGCCACGCGCGAGTCGACGCGCGAGCCGTGGGTTCGTTCCGGTCGCTTCAGAAGTCGACCGCGATCCCCTTCAGCGCCCAATCGCCATAGCGAGTCGGGTTGAGGCCGAGCGGGTCCTCCGTCTTGGCCTCTGGATCGACCGGATCGGGCTTCGGCACCGGCGGGCTCTTCGAAAGATGCGCTGGCGGCTTTACGTGCGGCGGGCGGCGGCCCATGGGCATTTCTCCCGGCAAGACAGGTGACAGATTGGCCCAGCGACGCCCGAGATCAAGACGCGAAACGCAGGACGCCCCCGGCGTGCCGGCGCGGCGCGCGGCGCTGCGGCTGCTCGATGCGGTGCTGCGCCGTGGCCAGGCGCTGGAGGCGGCGCTCGATGCCGCGGCTCGCGACCTCGACCAGGCCAATGATCGCGCGCTCGCCCATGCCATTGCCGCCGAGGTGCTGCGCCGCCTGCCAGACCTCGACGCGCTGATCGATTCGGCGACGGCGCGGCCATTGCCCGACGACGCCAAGGCGCGGTTCGTGCTGCGGATCGCGCTCGCCCAGGCGCTGGCGCTGGGGACGCCGCCGCACGCGGCGATTTCGACCGTGCTGCCACTGGTCGACGGCGGCCCGCGCAAGCTGGTCCACGGCGTGTTCGGCACGCTGATGCGGCGGCCGGCGGTGCTGCCCGAGGTGCCGACGCTGCCACAGAGAGTCGCCGAACGCTGGCGAGCGGCATGGGGCGAGGCGATGGTCGACGCCGCCGCCCGTGCGATCGCCGCACCGCCGCCGCTCGACCTGACGTTCAAGAGTGCTGACGCATTGGGCCCCGAACTTGGCGGCACCAGCCTGCTTCCCGGCCATGTGCGGCTCGCCGATCACGCGCCGGTGCCGCAATTGCCCGGCTACGCCGAAGGCGCCTGGTGGGTGCAGGACCTCGCCGCCTCGCTGCCGGCGCGGTTGACCGGCGCCGGCAACGGCTACGCGATCGACGTCTGCGCCGCGCCGGGCGGCAAGACGTTGCAACTCGCCGCCGCCGGTTGGCGGGTGACTTCGATCGACGTGGCCGAAAGTCGTCTAACGCGACTTTCCGACAATCTGGCGCGGACCGGCCTCGCCGCCGAAGTGATCGTGGCCGATGCGCTGGCGTGGATGCCGTCGTCCGCCGCCGATGCAGTGCTGCTTGATGCGCCGTGCAGCGCGACCGGTATCTTCCGCCGCCATCCCGATGTGCTCCATCGCGTCTCGAATGTGTTGATCGAAGACGCAGCGGCGCTCCAGGCACGGCTGCTCGACCGCACCGCGGCGTGGGTGAAGCCCGGCGGCCTGCTCGTCTATGCGACCTGCTCGCTCGAACCGGCCGAGGGCGAAGCGCAGGTCGGGCGTTTCCTCGCCGAGCATGGGGAGTTCGCCATCGAGCCGATCCGCGCCGATGAATTGCCAGCCGGAATGGTTCCCGACGCCCGCGGTTGGCTGCGCACGCTTCCCGGCGCGCTTGACGCCGAAGGCGGCTGCGACGGCTTCTTCATCGCGCGGCTGAGACGCTCCGGCTGATACACCACCTTGCGGGCATATTGCGGCATGTTACATGCGGAGCGCATGACCAAGCCCGTCCGCATCGCTCCATCGATCCTCAGTGCCGATTTCGCCTGCCTGGGCGACGAGATCCGCGCGATCGAGGCAGCGGGTGCCGATTGGGTGCATATCGACGTGATGGACGGCCATTTCGTCCCCAACATCTCGATGGGGCCGGTGGTGGTGAAGGCGCTGCGCCCGGTGACGGCGCTGCCCTTCGATGTCCATCTGATGATTTCGCCTGTCGACCCGTATCTCGACGCCTTTGCCGAGGCGGGCGCCGACACGATCACCGTCCATCCCGAGGCTGGGCCGCACATCCACCGCTCGCTCCAGCACATCAAATCGCTGGGCAAGCGCGCCGGCGTGGTGCTCAACCCCGGCACCCCGGCGAAGATGCTCGAGTATTTGATGGACCTCGTCGATCTGGTGCTGGTGATGAGCGTCAATCCCGGCTTCGGCGGGCAGAGCTTCATCCCGAGCCAGCTCAGGAAGATCGAGGCGATCCGGACGATGATCGACAAATCGGGCCGCGACATCGATCTGGAGGTCGACGGCGGCATCGATCCCGATACCGCCCGCCAGGCGATAGCCGCCGGCGCCGACGCGCTGGTCGCCGGCACCGCAACCTTCAAGGGCGGACCGGAGCGCTACGCCACCAACATCCGCGCCCTGAGGGGCGGGTGAGCGACCGCCCGACGCGCGATACCGCCGCCGACGGCATCGAGCAGGGCAAGCGGCTGATCCGCCTCGGCAGCGACAAGGGATTGTCGCTCGCCGAACGCCTCTCCGAACGCTTCGCCCGGCTTACCTGGCGGACGCCGATCCACAATCTGCGGCTGCGGGGGCGCTATCCGCTCAAGCTGATTGCGGTGCCCGACGATCCCTTCCTCGGCGACGTGCGGCGCGGCAACGCGCTGACGAAGGGGATGCTGACGATCGCCGGCGAAGGGCGGCCGATCGACCGGATCAATCTCGCGCAGCCCGATTTCTCGCTGCGCTTCGCCGAGCATCTGCACAGCTTCGCCTGGCTGCGCGATCTGTCGACCGTGGCGACGCGCGCGCAGGCGACGCCGATCGCCGAATATCTGATGCAGAAGTGGCTCGACGCCCATGCCGATCATGTGTCCGAGCCCGCCTGGCGCCACGATCTGGTCGGTCGCCGCATGTTGCTGTGGGCCGCGCACGCGCCGCTGATCCTGTCGTCGACCGATCTCGTCTATCGATCGGCGGTGCTCAACGCCTTCGCGCGCGGCGCGCGGCACATCGATCGCGGCACCGACAAGCTCGCGGTCGGCGTGCCGCGCATCGCCGCCTGGTGCGGCACGATCGCTGCCGGCCTGTTGATCCCCGGCGGCGACACGCGACGGTTAATTGGCGAGACCGGCCTCACCAAGGCGCTCGAAGCCTCGGTGTTCGAGGACGGCGGCACCGTCTCGCGCTCGCCTGCGGCGCAACTCGACATCATCATGCTGCTGACGATGCTGCGCGAATGCTATGCTGCGCGCCGCAAGGAGGCGCCCGCCGCGCTGGAGACGACACTGGCGCGGATGGTGCCGGCGCTGCTCGGGCTGACCCACGGCGATCGCGGCCTGTCGAGCTGGCAGGGCGGCGGCCCGGTGCCAGCCGAGCGGCTCGACCAGATCGTCGCTGCGACCGGCATCCGCACTCGCCCGCTCAAGCAGGCGCGCGACTGGGGGTATCAGCGGCTCGCCGCGCAGAAGACGGTGGTGATCGTCGATGCCGCGCCGCCGCCGGTCGCGCGGCTGATGCACGCCGGCTGCGCCTCGACGCTAGCGTTCGAGATGTCCGACGGGCCGGCGCGCCTGATCGTCAATTGCGGCGGCGCGCGCACGGCGGTGGCGCAGGTGCCCGACGAGCTCGTCCAGGGGCTGCGCAGCACCGCGGCGCACTCGACGCTGGTGCTCGCCGACAGCAATTCGACCGCAGTGCTTGCCGACGGGATGCTCGGCAAGGGCGTTGCCGAGGTCGAGCTGACTCGTGAGGAAAGCGACGCCGCCAGCCGAATCGAGGCGAGCCACGACGGCTATGCCCGTCGCTGCGGCTTTGTCCATCGGCGCCAGCTCGTCCTCACCAGCGACGGCCGCGAGCTGCGCGGCGAGGACATGCTGCTGCCTTCCGGCCGCCGCCGCAAGCTGGCGAGCGTGCCGTTCGCGGTGCGATTCCACCTCGGATCGGGCGTCCAGGTCTCGCCGACCGCCGACGGCATGGCCGCGCTGCTGCGGCTGCCCGGCGGTGCAGCGTGGCAGTTCCGCTGCAAGGGTGGTGCGCTCGCGGTCGAGCCGAGCCTGTGGATCGACGGCGAGGGGCGCCCGCAGGCGACGCAGCAGCTCGTCGTCACCGGCACGGCGCCGGCGGGCGGCGCCAATGTCAGCTGGGCCTTGAAGCGCGCGACGTGACGGCTATGGGGGAGCCACACCCTCCCGTTCGGGCTGAGCGAAGTCGAAGCCCGGCCGCCACCAACGCTTGCCCTTCGACTTCGCTCAGGGCGAACGGATGAAAAGGCCTGACATGACCGCCATCCCCATCAAGCGCGCCCTTCTGTCGGTTTCGGACAAGACCGGCATCGTCGATCTCGGCAAGGCGCTCGCCGCGAAAGGGGTCGAGCTGGTCTCGACCGGCGGCACCGCCAGGGCGTTGCGTGACGCGGGGCTCGCGGTGCGCGACATCTCCGACCTCACCGGCTTTCCCGAGATGATGGACGGCCGCGTCAAGACGCTCCATCCCAAGGTTCACGGTGGCCTGCTCGCGGTGCGCGACGATGCCGACCATGCCGCGGCGATGCGCGAACATGACATCGGCGCGATCGATCTCGTGGTGGTCAACCTCTACCCCTTTGCGCAGACGGTGGCGAAGGGTGCGGCGCGCGACGAGATCATCGAGAATATCGACATCGGCGGCCCCTCGATGGTGCGCTCGGCGGCGAAGAACCACGCCTATGTCGCGATCGTCACCGATCCTGCCGATTACGCACTGGTCGAGCGCGGAACGACGACGCTCGACGACCGCAAGAAGCTCGCCGCCAAGGCCTATGCCGCCACGGCTGCCTATGATGCTGCGATCTCTGCCTGGTTCGCCTTCGCCGACCAGGGCGAGGCGTTCCCCGAGACGCTCTCTGTGCCGCTCAAACGCGCCGACACGCTGCGCTATGGCGAGAACCCGCATCAGGCCGCAGCGCTGTATCTGCCGATGGATCCGTCGGCACGGGGCATTGCTCAAGCGAGCCAGGTGCAGGGCAAGGCGCTCAGCTATAACAATTTGAACGATGCCGACGCCGCGCTCGAGCTGCTGACCGAGTTCCGCGACGGCCCGCCGACCTGCGTGATCGTCAAGCACGCCAATCCCTGTGGCGTCGCCACCGCCGACACGTTGCTCGATGCTTACAAGGCCGCGCTCGCTTGCGACACGGTGTCGGCGTTCGGCGGCATCGTCGCGCTCAACCGCCCGCTCGACGAGGAGACGGCGGCGGCGATCAGTGATATCTTCACCGAGGTGGTTTGCGCGCCCGATGCGTCGGATGCGGCGAAGGCGGTGTTCGCGAAGAAGAAGAACCTGCGCCTGCTGCTGACCCGCGACCTCGCCGATCCGGCGCGGCCGGGGCTGACCTTGAAGACGATCGCCGGCGGGATGCTTGTGCAGTCGCGCGACAATGCGCTGATCGAGGGCGATCTCAAGGTCGTCACCAAACGCACGCCGACCGCGCAGGAGCTGGCCGATTGCCGCTTCGCCTGGACCGTCGCCAAGCACGTCAAGTCGAACGCGATCGTCTATGCCAAGGGGGGCAGCACCGCCGGGATCGGCGCGGGCCAGATGAGCCGCGTCGAATCGGCACGAATCGCCGCCTGGAAAGCGAAGGACGCCGCCGACAAGGCCGGCTGGCCAGAGCCGCGCACGATGGGTTCGGCAGTCGCGTCGGATGCCTTCTTCCCCTTCGCCGACGGCCTGCTGACCGCGGTCGAGGCGGGCGCGACCGCGGTGATCCAGCCGGGCGGCTCGATCCGCGACGACGAGGTGATCGCCGCCGCCGACGCAGCGGGGCTGGCGATGGTCTTCACCGGGATGCGCCACTTCCGGCATTGAAATCATCTCCGGAAGGAGAGGATCGATCTACACCGGCAGCGTCGCCTCCTCCGGCCCCGGCAGCTTCCTGAACAGCTTGCGGTCCTCCGGGCCGAACGCCCAGCGCCAGATCACGAAGCCATAGGCCGCGACGATCGCCGGGATGCCGAACACCAGCTCGGCCCATTCGAAACGGTGCGGCAGCGAGGTGAACAATGTGCCCGCCGCGATCGCCGCCAGCGACGCCCAGACCAGCGGCCAGCGGAACCCCGACACCCGCGCCTTGAGGATGGCCTTGAGCAAGGTCGCCTTGATTGTCGAGGTGATCGCCACCGACACCATCAACGCTACCGCCGGCCCCGCCGCCTGGAAATTGGTCGGCCAGTGCAGCGCGCGCATCGCGAAGATCAGCGCGAAGCTCAGCACGATCTGCACCCCGAGCATCACCAGCGAGACCATCAGGTTGCGGTGCCGCGCGACATAGACCAGCGCCGATTCGCATACCGTTCCCGTCGAGGCGAGTACCTCGGCGATCAGCAGGAACGCCATCGCCGCGGTGCCGGCAACGAACTCGGGGCCGACCACGCCCATCACCGCCTTGCCGGGGATCGCGCCCATCAGCGCGATCACCGCCTGCGCGGCGATAGTCCAGAACGCCACCTGGCGAATCTGGTTGGCGACCGCGGCATAATTGTTCTCGGCGAGGCTCTTGGTGATAACGGGCCCCATCACCGGCTCGAAGCTGGTCTTGAGCTTCTGCGGCAGCGAGGCGATCTGCTGCGCCATGTAATAGATGCCGACGATCTTCGGCGCGAACAGCAGGCCGAGGATGAAGCGATCGACGTTGCGCGTCCCCCATTCGATCGCATCGGCGCCGGCGAGCGGCACGTTCTGGCGGGCGAGCGCCAGCAGCGGGCGGATGCGCGGGCTCCAGCCGCGAGGCAGGCCGTAGCTCTTCACGAACGGGATCACCGAGGCGATCATCGCCGCCGCCATCGACGCGACATAGGCGAGCACCAGCCCGTCGTGGAACGAGACGTAGGACATCACCCAGGCGCCGATCGAGATCGTCCACGGCTCGAC
>Ga0164242_10003918_pt1 | contig 16822 bp, 11 predicted proteins | sample OricomgcompostMG_FD_108783 | JGI IMG/M metagenome (GOLD analysis project Ga0164242, IMG submission 108783) | Miracle-Growth compost microbial communities from Emeryville, California, USA - Original compost - Miracle growth compost (MG) ...
CAAAGAGAACTTAATAGGGGGGGTGGTTGGAGGAAGAAAAAATTTCAGCCCCACACGGGGGTCGAACCCGTAACCTTTGGATTAAGAGTCCAACGCTCTACCGATTGAGCTAGCGAGGCCGCTTTCCAATTGAAAAAAATGTAAGGAAAAGCAATTTATATACTCCGCCCTCTCGTCCAGTCGAGGCTCCCAGTTGTGTCACCCCCACACCACCAATGCCAACACATCAGAATCGCGATGCGACCAAGCCCGACACAAGCTGCCACAATAACAGAGCCGCACCCAAGGGAACCGCCGAAGGGGACCTTGGAAAATGCAGTAACTGCTACGGAGATATGCCACTTGGGCGACATTGCGTAGCCCGTAAGGCACAAGCAAACCGACCAAGCGGCTTGTTGAGGGTTAGAGAGGACTACTAATGACAATGAGACGACTTATCATGACGGCAGATTCATCAGACTATAGAGTTCACAGAAGAGAGAAAAGTTTGTTACAGCGTTCTGCTAATTGCTTTGGAGCATGGTTGATTGATATGCTCGGGGATGTCTCCAAAAGCTAGTGTCTCTGAATTATCGCCTGTTTTAGGGGATATCGTGGTGACTTAGGCTTACAGATCATTTGCTCGTTGGCCTGGAGACGTCACGTTAATTGCAGGCCAGGGGCAGTCAGGTGGTAAATTATCGTCGCACTGGCCTTGTCCACGCACATTCGTTATCCCTGCCTCAGGCGGAAATCGCTTTACCAAACAATGTGGGGAGGCAAACCGAAGCCGCCTCGCAGAAATTTGCAGCAGACCTCAAGCCCTACATCACCATTCTTCGCATCCACAACCGCGTTGAGAAGTGTGTTCACGAGTAGTACGTTTGCCATTTCCTGCCGTTGACTGTAGTTAGGTGTAGTGCAGGTAATGTAAGCCAACGCAGCCAGCAGAGAACTGTAGTCGCCGAACCATTCTCTGCACATAATTCCACGTCTTACCCGTACAGGATCCAAGACTGCCCAACCTTGCTTGAGTAAGTTTTGAAGCTAAATCAAGTTTGGAAAATGTGGCAAATGGGAAGTTGTCCCATCCAACTTGCCGGGACGCGAGCTTCTCGCGAGTCAGCATAGGGGCTGTATTTCAATGTTAGGATGTGTATTGGGATTTAATCGGGAATTACTGCCGAACCTCAACCCCATAAAAAGACGCCTGGTAAACACGCAAACACGATAAGATGTCCTTAGATCACCAGTATGTTCGCTTGGCCCTCGGCCGTCGCCTATCGCTACTGTTTCCTCTCATCCAATCAGTGCCGTAGATCAAAAACTCCCCGCGATTGACTTCGTACTCCACATCCTCCTTAGCTGGGTCCACTCCTATAATACGGAGAAGCCTTTGTCCCAAATCATCGGGCCAATACCCTCTGAGAAGATGCTCAAATACAACTCTCTCATGTTCGCAACTGACTGAGTCTCACCGAGTCTCACCGAGCTGCATGAAAGCTACCTACACAAGCGGGCCCTCATATCAAAATGGCTTCCAGTCTGTTTAGCCCCAGCAAAGGGGACCTCAGAGCCTACTATTTGGGGATCTTGGTTTGCATGGGTGGCTTCTTATTTGGCTATGACACAGGCATCGTGGGTAAGGCTACCACGACCGAACAGGTCGGAAATTCCTTCAGAGAGTGTTGCATGACACTAAAAAGTCTCTAGGTGGCACCATCACTCTAACCTCCTACCAATCCTCATTCGGCTACCTGGGAAGTGGCAAAGACACAACCACCCAGGTCAGCTCTTTGGCCGTCGGCCTTCAGCAATGCGGTTCCTTCATCGGATGCTTTGCCATCTTCCCAATGGCATCCCGTTTCGGGCGTCGATTATCCGTCCAGATATCTGCCTTCGTATTCGTCATTGGAGCTGTCATCCAGACCGCCAACACACACCATCTAGCAAGTTTCTACGTCGGTCGCATAGTTGCTGGCCTAGGTGTTGGTGGTACATCGGTCCTCGTACCGCTCTACGCCTCGGAGATGTCTCCCAAAAAGCTCCGGGGGAGAATCGGTAGTGGCTACCAATTCCTCTTCACATGGGGCATATTCGCCAGCTACTGGTAAGTGTGCACAAGATTGGGCTATTACCCAAATTCGCTAAACCGTCCATACTCTAGGGCAAATTATGGAGTCAGCAAAGGGGTTAGCGGCACCCTAGAAAAACAATGGCAGATACCCATCTCTATGCAGATCATACCAGGGGCGCTTTTGGGGCTCGGAATGCTGACTATCCCGGAGAGTGCGCGGTGGCTGGCTCAAAAGAACCGCAACGAAGATGCCTGGAAAGCTCTCACGTGGATTCGCGCCTCCGACGGGCCCGAAGTCCAAGAAGAAATGGATGACATCCGAAACACCATCGAGGCGGAAAGAGAAGCCACACGCGGGTCTCTCAAAGTCGAGCTCCGGCAGAGAGTTACCATCTTCCGATTACTGCTCTCCTTCACCGTCATGATGGCCCAGGTGTGCACGGGGGCTAACGCGCTAGCCTACTTCTCGCCTCAGTTCTTCACGTTGGTTGTTGGAGAAGGCACGGAGTCGTTGCTGATCTCTGGGATATTTGGTGCCATTAAGATCATCTCCTGTGGCTTATTTGTGCTCTTCCTGTCCGAGCGGCTTGGGAGGAGACTCGCCTTCTGTGGTGGAGCTATATTCATGTCTCTCTGCTTGTTGTGTGTTGCCGTCATTGTCAAGGTCAAGCCGCCGCCGGGAGGCGGTGTTGTTGACGGTGCCGGTATCGCTGTCGTTGCACTGATCTACTTGGCTATAATAGCCTACAACATGTCTTGGGGCCCTCTGGGATGGTTAGTAACTGTTTCACTGTTTCTCAGTCGCCTTAACATCATACGGAAGCTAACATCCCACGCCAATAGGATCTATGTTGCCGAGGTTCTCTCTCCCCGGACTCGAGACCTCGGCGTTGCCATCGCCCTAGGAACACAATGGATTTTCAACATTATCTGGTCAGTGGCAACACCCTACATGATCACCAACATCGGATGGGCGACGTTCCTGTTTTTCGCAGTAATCGACGCGTTCAGCGCTGTATTCGCTTGGTTCTTTGTCAAAGAGACTATGGGCAAGTCGTTAGAGGAAATGGAGCTGGAGTTCCATTCTGAAGCTGGGGCTCAGTTGGACGAACGACACGAAATGAAAGATGGGCGTGAGCATGCAGAGCGGGCCTAATGAGCCCGGTAGATGACGGGATTTTAGCTTGGCCTAACTTGGCTGTATTTATTCTTTCTGCTTCTTATATGTAACGCCCTTCGCTAGTACACAACGCTAAAGTCGTCGCCAAAGATATCCTGTCGTACACTCCTCTGGTCGACCCGCTCATCCCTTTCGTCTTGCCTCTTCGTAACTTCCTTTAGAAGCATAGCAGTCCGCTCGGCGTTCACAGACCCTTTCATATCATCCATCCGAGCCAGGACCCACTCGCGCTCATCAAGGCTGCATTCCAAGCCACACATGAACAAAGGCCAAAGCCAGGCGCTGCCCGGTGCCAGGCTCGCGTCAGGCGCTTTACTACTCTCCGCAACGCCGCTAGAGGCGGCTTGAAGATCAGACTCCCTTTCCGTGGTGTTATTCTCGATTGTGGCCGCAGCTTCAGTCCTCTCCGCTAAGTCCGAAACGCTGCTCTCGCGATTCTGCGCAGCGATCTGGTCGCCGGCCAGTCTCATTATTTCTGCTATTCCGCGCCGAACCTCGTCCGTAGCGGGATAGTTAATAAAGGCAACCCGATGCAGCAATATCCGTATTGCATGGAAATGGGCAATGTAGATGCCGAAGCTCCGTATTATCTTCTGCGCCACCCTCCGATGCAGCACTTCTAGCAGACCGCTACTGTCGGCTAGCACATTAAAATCCACCGGCCGCCTAACCCAAAGGTCATGTAGCTCGCCTCGCAGCACCTGGCCGATACGTAGAACCTCAAACTCAGCGTCTAACGAGCCACGCGGACGGTGGTGACGGTCTAATGCGATGATGCGCGGGATAAAACTCTGGCACCGGAGGAAAAACCTATAGGCGGGTCTATTGAGGGCGTCATAGGCAATCTCGGCCGCGGAAAGATACTCGTCACCGGATGCGGCTTCTTCTGACCCTGCCGGGTTCAAGGTGTCGTGGCTTGGCTCTTGTGGAGCATCAATGCAGAGATGGACAGAGCGGGAAGGATCCGGCGAACCGCATCGGGCCGAGCTGATGGTGTCTGTCGTTGTTCCGCTTGGGCTGGCGTGTGTTGGAACATTCGTGTCGGGGGATGGCCTGTCGATCTCGGTTTCCATGCCTGCGGCATAGACCGCCTTGCTATCGATTATCTGGATCCACGACAGTATATGACTGCCGATACCTGTCCATGATCTGAGCCTCTCATTGTGTTGCTTTAAACGTCTGTATGCAGTGCGTAAGTGAGTCGTCTGCCATCGTCTTGGCCCTGCCAGGGGCTGTGCCATTATCTGAACGACAGTTCTGTTAGTGTTACGACGCGGCCGGCGACAGTACGGGGTATCTTACCTCCGCACGCATCAGGAGGAAGAGAGTAGCGAACGCCCGCTTTAACGTCCGATCCTCCGTGCGGGAGCTATCCACACCCAAGACTGCTTCAGCCGCGTTGCTTGCGCTCTGATAGTAGCCGAACGCCTGTTCAACCGAGCCCCGACCCGAATCCGACAGGTGGAGTTCAGATACGGCGCATATGGCATTAATCAGGTAGGGGCAGTTACAGGCCATGTTCAGCAAGGACGAATACGCGGACGTCCATTGGGAATCGATGGGCGCAATAAGAGGGATCGGATTAGATACCGGGTTGAAGTGGTGCAGCAGGTATCGCTGACGCTCGGTCACATCAAACAGGGCCAGGTCTACATTGGCTGGCCTCGTCCGCGGAGCGCGATCGGATCCGAATCTTGTCGGCATAGGCGTTGACGACGATGATGCCGGTGCGGATTGCCGCCTCGATGGGTTGACAGTCGAGGATCTAGAGTATCGCTGTACTTGACCGACGGATCGGCTTCCGTTATTCCCAGCGGGGCTATCAATGCCGGAAGGCAGGTCTTTGCATGGAAGCAGTGAAGATAAGAACAAACCGCCTGTAGGGGAGAGTGTGCTATGGGGGAACGTCGTTTGCCACTGTGTCTCATTCGCAATGGGAAATCCCGAAAAGTCAACCATTCCTCCGTAGACCCTATCGAACTGGACTTGCTCCGGGGAATCGTGCTGTAGGTAGTAGTCAGGCACTTGAGACGGATCTAGCTGGGGCTGAGGGTCGCTGTCCGATGGTGGTAGCCATGAAGGGGCCATAAACATGGCCTGTTGCCAAGGAGGGGCGCATTGCGAACTGCTTCCAGCAATGGCGCTAGGGTCTTCTCCGTTGGTACCCGCGTCTGTAACTACCGGCCGGTCGCTGGGGTCGACACTCGAGCCGTCGACTGGGCGAATGATCGGGGTTGTCTTTGCGGTACGGCTAATCCCTTCAGCAACTTTGCGCGAGCGTCGTCGTTGAACGCCAGGAGGAGGATAGCAACAATCCAGTTTCAGTCTACTGCAGTTGCTACATGGGGTCTGGACCTGAGCCTGAGCGGCAGGGTTTGGTTGATCGCAGCGGACTTTACGTCTGCGACAGGTCAGACAACCCAGCTTCGTTCGCGGCCCGGAGCGACCTGATGCCCGGGATCGCGGTGGGCTGTCAACGGCGTCCATGCCGGCGGCACCGCTCACCGAGGTGAGAGAACGATACAGTTGAATGCGGAGATCAGGAAGCTCCACTGAGGGTTTGCAGCGGGTCCGGGGTAAGTCGTGGGGTTGCGGGGGAGCTGTAGCTGTCAATTGCCGCCGTGTGATCGCGTCGAGATGTCGGGTGTCGGTTGCTGGAGGATCGTGGGGAAGGGGAGTGATCGCCGAGCGTGGGCGGCGGGCGACAAGCGATACAAGTATTTCCCGGGATCCTAGAAATCCCTCTTCAACTTACCGTTAGCCGTTAAACGACGAAGAAGCGAGGCTTGATGTTCCCGCCACAAGAGGGGTGGAACCCATTGTTCTGTTCGTGCTCCACCTTCCCGCTTCCCCATCTTCCCAGCAAGTTCGAACTTGACGTGATCCTAATCAACCTTGCTAGAGCGCCCGCTTTTTGCGGGGATGGTCTTTGATTCAGGTGGATTTCGAGCACTTGACCACTCCGGGGAGCCCAGGGCGGCGTCGCCACTATGCACTTGTTCCCCCTTACCCAGGTCAGCTATTCCGATAGCCGACTGGCGAGGAACCTATCACCGTCTGTCATGCCCCGACGTCAGGAGAGCTTCACCCCGACGGGGGAAATAGTGTGATAGATACGGTGTTTTGATGATAGTTACTTATACCCCATGCCGCGCCTCCTAGTTCGGCACTTCTAGCATTGGAAGATAGAGACTACTGTGCAGTATTCAACCTAGGTAGACGAGCAGCTTCGTTGACCACATCACCAAACCGTAACCATGCCCGCCAAGCGTCCTAACTTCCTCATCATCGTCGCCGACGATCTCGGTTTCTCCGATGTTGGCTGCTTCGGTGGCGAGATCAGAACCCCGAATATCGACAAGCTGGCAGACGCGGGCCACCGCTTCACGGAGTTCCATGCCGCAGCAGCGTGCTCGCCCACCCGTGCAATGATCATGACCGGCACAGATCACCACATCGCCGGGCTTGGCAACCTGATCGAGTGGACCATGCACAACGGCCAGAACACCACCAAGGGCGGCGCCCTAGAAACCGCACCGCAGCGGGGCATGCCCGGATACGAGGGCTACCTAAATGAGCGTGTCGTTGCTCTCCCCGAGATCATGAGGGATGGTGGATACCACACCATAATGAGTGGGAAATGGCATTTGGGACTTACCCCGGACCGCTCACCCCAGGAAAGGGGCTTCAACCGGTCTTTTGCTCATTTGCCGGCCTGCTCGAACCATTATGCTTATACCCCAGAATTGAACGAGGAGCAACCACCCCGGTTCTTGGAGGCGACATCTATTCCTTTGCATATCGAGGACGACCATTACGTGACCAAACTCCCCGATGGATGGTACTCCTCGAACGGGTATGGCGATATCATGCTCAAGTATCTGAAGGAATGGAAGGATACTAAGGCGAAGGAGGATCAACCATTCTTTGCCTACTTCCCATTCACTGCACCACACTGGCCACTTCAGGCTCCGCAGGAATACATCAAGCACTATCGCGGGTTAGTATTGCATCCGGAGACTCACCGATTGATATAGTGAACGGTCGCTAACCCGCGGTTTAGAGTTTACGACGACGGCCCAGACGCACTGCGTCTGCGCCGCTTGGAACAGCTCAAGAAGATGGGGCTGGTTCCCAAAGATGTCAATCCCCACCCTGTAACGGCCGAGGATTCTCCTGAGTGGTCGGATATGACGCCGGAGCAACGCGCGAAGTCGTGCCGCGCGATGGAATGCTTTGCTGGTATGGTTGAGTGCATCGATGCAAACGTCGGCAAGGTTCGCGGCCCCCTTCCCTGTCGGCCTGTCTCCTGGGTTCTTCTGCTAACTCGTTCCTTTCGGTTTCTTTGACAAGGTGATGGACTACCTTGAATCCATTGACGAGATGGACAATACCTTCATCTGCTTCCTTTCGGATAATGGCGCCGAGGGTGCTGCCTACGAGGCATATCCCATCGTGCAGACAACCGTCATGGATCATCTGAAGCAGTACTACGACAACAGCCTCGACAATCTAGGAAATGGTAACAGCTTCATCTGGTACGGCCCTCGATGGGCCCAGGCCTCAACTGCACCTTCGCGTCTCTACAAAGCCTTCACCACGGAAGGCGGGATCCGCGTTCCGTTCGTCGTCAAATATCCCAAACAGTTTGAGCCGGCCTCTGGCGAAGCTTCGAACCCAATCACCCACAAGTTCGCAACGGTCATGGACCTTGCCCCGACAGCGATCGAGATGGCCGGACTGACGCACCCGGCGCCGACGTACAAGGGCCGCGAGGTAGTCAAGATGCGCGGCGAATCGTTCGTACCCTTCCTCAAGGGAGAGAAGGAAGGCGTCCATGACGTTGAGTTCGTCCAGGGCTGGGAGACTTGCGGACGCGCGGCCATCCGCAAGGGAGACTGGAAGGCAGTCTGGATCCCGAAACCGAAGGGGCCGGAACGCTGGCAGCTGTACAACCTGAGCCGGGATAAGGGTGAGGTGAATGACCTGGCGGACAAGGAGCCGGTGCGGATGAAGGAGTTGATGAAGTTGTGGGATGAGTATGTGCTTGATACGGGCGTGGTTACACTGACTCCCGACCAAGGTCGGTTTATCGAGGCTATGGAGGAGCAGATGACAGAGACGGGCTGGATGGAGTACGAATACTGGCATGATGGTGCCCAGCCCGGCGGGCCGAATATGAAGAAGTTCATGACGAACCCCCCGCGCTTCGAGAGGACTATAAAAGGGATTTGAAGATCGTAGTTAAGCTATTGTTGCTAGTGGGAATGGGTCGAGTGTGTCACTGTGTCTCCCTCGAGCACCGGGGATTTGTGACAGGTAAATATCTTGGACTTGGGCATCATGAAGGAGTTTGGTTAGAATCGAAAACATACCCACCACTCTTCTTGCACACAAGGCTTCATTTTAATTACCTATTAGAGTGAGACCTTACCCCGCGACGAGATTCCCATGAACGTCTCCTGGAAGTTGAAGCCTTGGCTCCCACGTGATTCTCACGCAATTTCTCGGCTCATCAAAACATCGGCTGTGACGTCACCTTTCCACAGCCATGGAGCTGCACCTCAAGCTAAAGCCGCCTTTGACGGAGGCAGAGCAATCGCGATAGCCAGCGGTGGTGGCCCCGTACACAATGCATCTTCCATATCTCCTCCAGCTTTTGGGCGTAACTACAGTCGTACTTGCCGCCGAACAAAAGCCAATTTGGCTCGACTCGAGCTCCAACTCAATTGACAGCTCCCCGTCCTACCGGGACGAGCTTCTTTCCCTCCACAAGTCCCTCGTCTCGATTCCCTCCGTGACTGGCACCGAACATGCGGTCGGTTCCTTTCTCGTCGATTATCTCGCAGCACGCTCCTACACCACCCAAATACAGCCTCTCCCACCGCTGAACAACACGGCTCCTGGCACCGACCGCTTCAACGTGCTAGCCTGGCCAGGCTCGAAACCTCACCCGAGGCCCCGTGTTCTCATCACCTCGCACATTGACGTTGTGCCGCCGCACATCCCCTACAGCATCGATGCCGAGAACCCGAACTCGGATACACGCATTGGCGGCCGTGGCAGCGCAGATGCCAAGGGCAGTGTTGCGGCTCAGGTCGTCGCACTCGGCCAGCTCCTCGAGGCTGGGGAAGTCAGCCCCGACGGCGATGCCATGTTGCTCTTCGTTGTCGGCGAGGAGTCCACCGGTGATGGCATGCGGCACTTCTCGACCTCGCCCCCCCGGAAGAATACTGGATTTGAAGCTGTCATATTCGGCGAGCCCACAGTGAACAAGCTAGCGTGCGGGCACAAGGGGCACGCGGCTTGCACGATCACAGCAGTGGGGAAGGCGGGACACTCGGGATATCCATGGCTAGGGAAGAGCGCGAACGAAGTCCTCGTGCGCGCGCTGGTTAAGATACTGGATGCGGATTTAGGGAGCAGTGACAGATTCGGGAATACGACGGTCAATGTTGGCGTCCTCGCCGGTGGGGTCGCTACGAACGTTATCCCAGACCATGCGACCGCAGAGCTAGCGCTCCGCATTGCGGCTGGAAACCAGGCGACCGGGTTCGAACTAGTACGAGCGAGGGTTGAGGACATCCTAACGGAGACGGACGAGGAGGCTCTGAGCATAGAGTGCGAGAATGGCTATGGACCAATCGAATGTGATTGCGATGTCGACGGTGAGTTGCCCATCCCTTTAACACTGAGCCATCCCTTTCTCACCCCCGATAGGCTTCGAGTCGATGATCGTCAATTACGGAACGGATGCCGCGAACCTCGAAGGTGACCACATTAGATACCTATATGGGCCGGGTGACATTCTTGTCGCCCATGGAGACGACGAGGCGTTAACGGTGGGGGATCTTGAAACTGCCGTTGAGGGTTACAAGAAACTCATCAAACATGCTCTAGGAGCATGAAGGGACAAATTCAAGGCGACGGCCTGTATCATATAAGCATCTATACCCAAGTACATAAATCCATATGTTTCTCCCCTTTCCGGGTCCCCTGCCTTTTCCAGTCCCCGTAGTCCATTTACTGGCCGCCGACGACTTGTGCCCATCGCTCAGGCATGACCTCCTTAAAGTCGAACTGCCCGTTTGCTGCCTTTACCACGGCACCCTTCTCAGTTACAATCGCGTCGATCAGTTCATGCGGGGTGACATCAAAGGCCGGATTCCACACCCCGATCCTCTGGTCCGCAATGGCAACTCGTTCGGTGCGGCTAGGATCCACCGTCCCGTCGGCGTTGACCACGGCCCCGCTGATCTGCGTCATCTCCTCCCTCTTCCGCTCCTCGATCTTGATCCCGGCCCCCGTCTCGGTCTCGAGATCGATGCTCGTCGTCGGCGCCGCGACCACGAACTTGATTCCGTGGTGCCGCGCTAGCACGGCTAGAGCGTAAGTACCGATCTTGTTGGCAGTGTCCCCGTTCCGGACTACGCGGTCGGCACCAACAATCACAGCGCCGATGCTCTGGCGCTCCTTGTGCAGCGAGAACAGCGCGCCGGCCATGCTGTCCGTGATCAGCGTGGATGGGATGCCCTCGAACACGAGCTCAAAGGAGGTGAGCCGGCTCCCCTGGTTGTACGGCCGGGTCTCGGTGCAGTAGGCGTGCTGGAGGATGCCGTATTGGTGGAGGGTGCGGATGATACCGAGCGCGGTCCCGTGGCCCGAGGTCGCGAGTGAGCCAGTGTTGCAGTGGGTCAGCACCGAGATCTTACGGCCCGGTCCGGCACTGTACTGTTGCTTGAGCCATGTGGCGCCGAATTCCCCAATCTGCGTGTTGTTATGCAGGTCCCTCTCGAGGATTGTCTCAGCCGCCTCGATATAAGCGTTGAACAGGGCCTCCCTTGCTTGAGGGTGGCCCAGTCCTTTGATTTGAGCGGCCCTGATCGCTGCTTTGAGGAGAGTGATGGCATTTGACAAGTCAACCGCGGTTGGGCGACTCTCTTTTAAGTAGTCCAATCTCGAGTCGATATGTGCTATGACTTCCTCGGGAGTATTGGCCGCTTTGAACGTGTTAGAGAGCGAGGGTTTGGTAGAATTATTCTTTGGGCTGTGCTAGCCATGTAGGTTGAGGGAGTAGGTAGGGTAGGTAGGGTAGGTGGATAGGTCGATAGGTAGGTACGGTAGGCAGTTAGTTACTTACAACAGCTCCCGTTATGAAGCTCCACGGCGTGTGCGAGAGCGGCGACAATTGCGATGGCCGGCGCGCCTAAGTTGTATTAAAACACGGTCAAATCATTCACTAATTGAACGTGATGTTCCTGTCCCATACCTCGAACCCTCATGGATTTAATGCAGTCGAAGGCCTCTTCGCTTGTCGAAACCACGTCATAGTGGTGCTCGTGGGGAAGTCTGAGCTGGTCAAGTACCTCCAGCTTGCCCCGCGAGTATCTGATCGCTTGAAGACCAGCCATTGAGACCACACCTTTCTGCGTTATGGCACTTCGGAAAGAAAAAAAGTGTAGGGGATCAATAATATCAACCAAGGGTTCGTCCTGGGCCCAGAATTTAAAATGGGATGAAAATGCTGCACGCCGTGGCCGGAGGCTCGAGTTTGTCGCGCCGCCATCATCACGCAAGGGCAGCTTTGGGTTGCGCCGGTGAAATTCGCTGCCCCTCCATTCCCCACATCGAAGAACCTAGCACAGGCAATGCAGGGGTGTTCCCGTGGCGGCAGCGACGCTTTCCGTTGGTTGGTGGACGGAGAATTGTCGGCTATATCCATTAGCGCAGCGCCATTCGCGAAAGTGACCCCTGCCAAGCGGACCTGCCACAGTTCAATGTTTCCCATCAGCATTCCACGATTCGAAGACCAGGGCAATGCTGCAAAGCCAGTCCTGAGCTGTTCACTATGGAACGGCCCTTCTCGACATCCAAAGTCACAGGTATTTAACTACCCGAGCTGTCCTCGCTGACCCCTCTACTGACAACCCCGGCGCCTGCAGTTGAGTACCACGATCCTCACGACATCTACAAGCTCCTCGCCCCGGGTCTCATCCCCAGACTCCCACTTCGCGACCTCCACTGGCGCTCACCTACCCGCCCTCTCCGATCCATACACACTCTCCACGTCGAGCTTGCGCCGCCGCGCGCCGACCCGTCCTCTGCGGTCTCTCCTCTTGCCTCGCCAAGTCCGGACTTCTTAGGTCTCCAACGCTCCGAGAGCGCCACAAGCCAAGATGATGGCTTCCAGACTGCATCGTTTGGTGCACAAATAAGGCCTACCGACCAGGGAGATGTACCTACATCGTCGCTACGCCCGCCGGGTGCAGGAAAGGAGCGACGGCATCAGATCCCGGGCTTACGGAGGACCCCCTACCTGAAGGTCTTGCTAATTCGATGCGACGATAACGAGACGTACAAGTCCAAAACACGAGCCGAGATCCGAGACTGGATTAAAGTCCAAACGGCTTTGCCAGGGAACGCTAAGAAGTCGAACAAGGCAGAGAATCATGATGCGTTCGAGTGGCTGGTCATCCACGTCGTGCTGCCCAATACAGCTGCCGCTACCCAGCCGCGGGTGACCGGGGCCAAGGGAAGCTCCGACCCAAATTTGGATACAAGTGCAAAGAGTAATGCGACTTCAAGATGGCGTGCAGGACCCAGTACTCTCCTAGAGAAGCTGCGAAGTGACTTCAACACTTCCAGCAAGAACCCCACGGATCGGGTTGCGCAGATCCGTATCGGCATCAACGACGTGCCGTATGACGTTCTACCACGAGTAGTACCCGTCGTACCCACAGGATACCAAGAGACGGTACAAGATGCCGAGAACGCATGGTCCGATTTGGTTAGTAAGTTCAAGAGCCTGATCCTGTCGAGCTTCGACATGCGTGTTAGCCAGTACGAGGAAGACATCAAGGAAAGGGACGCGCAAAGGACACTCCCGGGATGGAACTTTTGTACGTTTTTTATCCTAAAGGAAGGACTTGCCCGGGGTTTCGAGAGTGTTGGCTTGGTGGAGGATGCCCTAATCGGATATGATGAGCTCAGCGTCGGCCTAGACACGGTGGTCCAGGAGCAGGCCGTCGTAACGGGTTCGGCCGAGGCTCATGGCGGCTCGTTGCTCAGCTTCACCGGGGAGCTGAAAAAGCTTGCACAAAGGTGCGTGGCACAGGTATCCGCTGGCAACATGGACTTCGCGGACGAGGAAGCAGTCGACCTTCAGTCTACAAACAAACAACCGGACGACAAGTTTGGGGAGATTCCAATTGCTTCTACGAAGAAGCCCTATCGCGATCTGATCCTGGCAAACAATGTGTCGGTTTACGACTTCAGGTGCTATATCTTTGCCCGGCAGATCTCGCTCCTCTTGCGGCTGGGAAATGCATGGTCGACCCGCGAAGAACTCCTCGCTAGGCTCAAGGAACAGCAAGAATCCGTGCTCCACGGTGTTGCCCCTCAAGCTCCACCACCTAAACCAACAGATGAGGCTGAAAATCTCTCCATGTTAGCTGAGATTTGCAGGAGGACGCTCGAGTTCATACCTGCTGTTTCGCAGGTGATGAGGAGAGACATTATCTCGGCTATGACAGCAAAAGAACAACTTGGCGAAGAGCAGCCTAGGCCCGAGTCACCACTAGATCCGGCTCTATTAGAGACCATTGACAATATTGTCGCCTCGTTCGCCTTTTCTGTCGCCCAGCAGATCCTCGCTCAAACATCAACGAAGGCCCTTCCCATCCCACCATCAACGTTGGCTTCGTCCGACGCACACGAACCCAAGGCAGCGATCCCCGAACCAAAGACTATGATGCATCCCGCCCGGAGTTCGTCCCTTCACGTCCGGCCTGGAGTCCCTACTCGCGGCCCTCCGAGTCCGGGCATATTTCCCGGTCCAGGCCGAAGGGCGAGTGGGCCCGAGATTGATGCCGTCAACTCCCAATTTCTCAAAGACGGGCTAGAAGCGCTCGCGGCTCAGAGAGCCGAGCTCTATACTCTATGCCGAAACGTCCACGAAGAGTGCGGCAAGAGGAGAGGCTGGAGTGATGGCTGGGACTCCATTCCTATCGTGGGCGAGACTGGGGTTATCACCTTCGAGGATGTAAGTCTCGGGGACGACGACGATAACGACGATGATAAAGACAGCGACAATGACGATACCAAGGCGAAATCGGCCCCAAACTCCCCTCGCCCCGTGGCTACCTCCCTGGCTGGAATTGACAACGAGCTACTCCGGACGGCCCTCGACAACAAAGAAGATTTCTATCGACTATACGAGACTCTCACCGACAAGGCTTTACGCCACTATACAGTCGCAAACCACACACATTCGGTGCAATCCAACATGGCGGACCTTGCTGTGTTGAAATTCCATCTTGGTGAATACGGACCAGCCGCCTCCTACTTTTACCGAACAACACCCTTTTATGGAGAAAGTGGATGGAATCTTGTAGAGCTTTCCATGTTGGTGATGTACTCTCGTTGTCTCCGGGAGCTGCAAAGGAAGGACGAATATGCAAAGGTCCTCCTCAAGCTCTTGTCGAAAGCTGCGGCCGCAGAGATGGATAAAATGCAGCAACGGTCATCAATCCGCATTAAGCACGAGTCAAAGCAACAATATCCCGAACCGTCCGCGATATCGGGGCTTCTCGGCGAACTCCTAACTGTGTCTGGCTCGCTGGAGAAGGAGATAAAAGCTCCGTTAGCCAATTTCTTCTGCCATGTTAGCCTAGACGATGCACCTGTCCACGACCCGGACCAAGATGGCTTCTCCGTCGTATTGCATCTCCGCAGCTTATTGACAGACGATCTTGAGGCACGGGAAGCGCGCTTAAGACTTGCGAGTCTCACTGCTGCGGGAGACAAGGAGATCTGGCTCCAAACCGACGGCCCTATGACCCTCAGACCCGGAAGCAACAGCGTGCAGCTCTGCAGCAACACAATTATCCCTGGCGATTACGAGGTCCAAGAGATTATTTTGTCGAGCAATAACTTGACGTTACAATTCGAACGCAGTTTTGCCCAGCCCGAGGATAGATTTTTAACGATACTCAGGAACCCTCGCGTCACTATCTACCAGCGAGCCAGCTGCCTTGATGTGCGGCTCGCCGCAGCGAAGGATGTCCAGCTCGACCGGAACAATTCCCTGGAGCTCGAGGTCCTGACCGGCTGGAACGAGATCACTACCTGCGAGGTCCGGATCAAATGCGCAACTGGCGGATTGCGTCTAATTATGAACGAGGCCAAGGCCCTCGGTCCACACCAGCCTACCGGGAGGACGGAAGGAGGTTGCTTCAACTTTGGGGCAGTCCCTGCGAACTCGTCTCTCAACATCACGTTCCCCTTTAGCGTCGAGCAAGATTTGCTTAACGTGTCTGTGAGAGCCGAGGTGACCTACACCACCGAGCGCGGTTCCTTACGGTTTTGTAAGACATTGTCTGTACCCATCGCGCTTGCTCTCGGCGTCAATGTGCAAGACGTCTTCAAGCACAACGCCCTCTTCTCTAGGTTCACCGTCTCAACCGCCACGCTCAGCCCGTTGAGGCTATTCAAAAGTGAGCTAGTTGGTTCGGACCTATTCGAGTCCCACTTCGGTTCCCCCCCGAGTAATACGGTGATGATCTTCCCGAAACAACCGGCGAGCCTTCTTTACAAGGTCACGAGGAAACTAGGATTAGCCACAAGCCCGAAGATGCAGAAGACGATGTACCTAAAGCTTTGTTACAGTGTCTTGAGTGACGAGATCCAAAACCTGGTCCAGCAGTCGCTGAAGCGGTCGTTGGAAGGAACGGCGCTATGGGAGTACTCCCCGTTGGTTCTATCGAGTGTTACGGCTCGGCTTCAGCAAGACATATCGGAATATGATCTTGAACGATCGGCACTCCTGGGCGAACTTCGAACTTCGTTCTTATCAGATGTGAAATGGACCAAATACTTTGTCGGCCTTGGGAAGAGCGGCGGGAGCGACGTGGCAGCGGCATTGTCCGACTTCATCCAAACTTGGCAGAGGAAGCATCAGATAATGGCAATCCCTGCCCCACACCCAACGAGCGGCGAGCTCAAGTCGATACTCATCCCAGTCGATATCCCCTCCATCAATATTGTTCACACGGCCGACATCCGCCTACAGGAGAACGCGATGTCTCCAGTATCGGCCGACCCGCTCATCGGCATCTCCACCGTCTGCATCAACCAACTCCTGCCCGCAACCCTGCGTCTCAAGTGGACACGCACCTGGGACACGGGCGACTCGGCTTCGCCAGCGGGGAATCCTCCGGTAGCCATGGGCGAAGACATCGAATTCAGCTACGAGGTTACAGCACCAACGGACACGTGGCTCCTCGGAGGCCGAAGAAAGGGCCACTTCGTCATCCCTGCGGTGTCAGACGACACCGGCGACCCAGCACGGCTGTCATCCACCCCGGACACCGAGGCTGACATTGCACTCCTCTTGGTCCCACTGCGTGAGGGCTGGCTGCCTTACCCCAACGTCGAGATCCGTGAGGTCAGGCAAGCGCCGGCGGCCGGATCCAGTGACGCGGATGCTGCGGCGGGTGGTGTCCACTGCGAGACGGATTATCGAAACCTCGGAGAGACAGTTCGCGTTATCGCCGATCGCGCAAAGGTCACTCTAAGCCTAGACGCGA
>Ga0164242_10003919_pt1 | contig 16815 bp, 16 predicted proteins | sample OricomgcompostMG_FD_108783 | JGI IMG/M metagenome (GOLD analysis project Ga0164242, IMG submission 108783) | Miracle-Growth compost microbial communities from Emeryville, California, USA - Original compost - Miracle growth compost (MG) ...
AGCTCGGCCATGTGCCGGTAGGCGCCCAGCCGGCGGGCCGAGGAGCTGTCCGTGGCCGGGGCGGGCTCCACCAGCGGCCCGCCGTCGAAGTCCCGCCACGGCGGCGGCTCGGGCAGCGCCTCGATGCCGTTGTGGGGCTCGCCGGTGCCCCGGTAGATGAGCCACTCTCCGGCGGTGCCGGGCTCGGTCATGTCACTCATCGCACTGCCCCTCCGGTACCCCGGGTCTGCGAACATGGTGGTGGCTGCTGCCCTGCTGCGGCGGTCGTGGGACGTGCTGCCGCCGCCGGTCCCGCTGTCCTCGTCATGGCGTCTCCAACAGCTCGTCGGTGCCGGGAAGCGGCCGGGTCGGGTCGTCGTAGAGCAGGGCGAGCCCCGCCGACCAGTACGCCTCCGGCACTCCCTCCGCCACCGCGGCCCGCAGTGCGGCGAGGGCGGCGGGCAGCCCGGCGGCGGTGCCGGCGGCGTGCACGGTGCGCGGCACGCCGCGGTGGAAGTCGGCGCACACCCGGTCGGGGCCGATCGGCTCGCGCCGCCACAGGGCGATCGCGTAGCCGCAGCGGATCAGCCGGTGCAGTGCCTCGGGGGCGGTCTCGGCGCTGCGGCACAGTACCGGGAGCAGGTCCCGGGGCCGGCCGCGGAGCGTCTCGTCGTCCGGCAGGTCGGCGGCCACCGCCTGGTCGCAGTCCAGGATCTCGGGCGCGGGCCGGCCGCCGTGCAGGGCGCGCCAGCGGCCGAGCCGCTCCTCGGCGACGGCCGGGTCCTCGTCGGGCGGCGGGTCGGTGCGCCGCACCACCAGCGGGCGGACGGTGCCGAGCGCGGGCCCGTCGGGGGCCAGGTGCCAGGCGTCGGCGGCGAAGGCCATCAGCGAGCCGGGGACGGCCAGGTGCAGGGGCGCGGTGCGGCCGGGCTCGTCGCAGCGGCGGAACGCCTCGGCCAGCGGACCGGCCAGCCGGGCCGGCAGCTCGGCGACCGGTGTGCCGTGGAAGTCCTCCTGGACGCAGTCGGTGTCGCCGTTCTCCGGGGTGACGGTCACCCGCCAGTCGAACCGGTCGGGTTCCCAGCCGCGCGGGATGATCTCCAACTGGGCCTGCCCGCGCGGCCGGTGCTCCGGCCCGGTGGGCGGTTCCTCGACGGCCCGGGCGCGCAGTCGGGAACGCCGCTCGGTGGCCAGCGAGTTGCGGAACCGCATGCTCAACCCCTGTGCGGCGGCGGTGTCCTCGGCCCACTCCCACAGCGCTCGCTCCGCGGCGGGCTCGGCCGGCTCGGCCCGCTCGTCGGTGGCGGCGAGCATCGCGTACCGCAGCACGGCCTCCAGCTCCGAGCCGCGGCGCAGGTCGTAGAGCATGCCGAGGCCGTCCCGCCAGCCCCGCGGGGCGAGGGTGTAGCCCTGCGGGGTGCCGCCGCGGACCTCGGCCACCAGGTCCTGGAGGGTGCGGGCGGCGGCGGGCGGCGGCAGTTGGGCGAGCAGGCCGAGCAGGGCGGTGCGCTGGCCGGGGGTGAGGGCGCGGTCGGCGGCGGCGCCGATGTCGGTGTGGGCGTCGGTCCAGCCGTAGAAGGTGTCGTCGACGACGTACCGGTGCCGGTCGGCGTGGTAGAGGTCGTGGCCGGTCATCACCCGGTGGTAGAGGTCGGCGGCGGAGTCCGCGCCGGCCGGAAGGTGCCGCAACTGCTGGACGCTGACGGCCAGTCCGCCGTCCCGGTCCTTGCGGCGGGCCTTGAGCACGCCGATCACCTCGCCGCGCACCAGGTCGATGACGGGCCCGCCGGACAGCCCCTGCGGCATCTCGTCGTCGTTGCTGAGCCGCAGCGCCCCGCCGCCGGCCACGCCGAGCTGCCCGCTGACGGTGCAGCGGCCGTTGTACGGCACCGGCTCGCCGTCCAGCAGCAGCCAGCCGAAGTAGGCGACCTGGTTGGTGGTGTAGCCCTTGGGGGTGCGCTCGGTGAGCCACACGCAGGGGTGGTCGACCTGGTCGGTGAGCCGGATCAGGGCGAGGTCGGGGACCGGCCAGCGGTCCTGCGGGCCACCGATGCCGGGCGCGTCCGAGCCCGGCGCGTCCTGGCCGGGCGCGTCCTGGCGGGGCGCTTCCGGGCCGGGGGCGGAGGCCCACTCGACCACGCCGGACAGCAGGTTGTCGCCGTGTCCGACGAGCACGTTGCGCGGCGCGCCCACTGCTGCCTCCCCTGCCGGCCGTGCCGCGTCCGCCGCTTCCGGGGCCTCCGGCTCGCCCGGCTCCCCGGCCGCGGCCGGCCGCCCCCGCGCCGGCCGTCGTCCCGCCCACGCCACGTGCGCGCAGGTCAGCACCCAGTTGCGGGCGACGAAGAAACCGCTGCCCACAAAAGGATTCCCGGGCTCGGCCGCGTGAATGCGCACGGTGGCCTCGGCCGCCAGCGGGACAAGGATCTCGGCCGCCTCGGCCGCCTGCTCCGATGCGCCCCCCGACGTCACCGCACGCCCCTTGCGGCAGCGCCGGGCCCGCAACCGGTCGGCAGGACGGCAGGTGCCGCCCCGCCGGCCGGCCCGCCGTCCACTGCCGTCCGCACGCTTCCACTCCCCCGCCGACAAGGTCGTCAAGGCCGTCCACGGAAGGCTATCGCCTGCCCCCACCGGGATGAGCTCCCTTCCCGGACACTGCCTATCCTTGCGGAGTACGTCCCGTCCGCCCCCGGGCACCGGCGGGTGGCGCGGTCCCGCGCCCGGTGTCCGCGCCTGCGCGCGGTCCGCCCCGCGCGAGGGCGCCCCGGCGCGCCTCCGCGCTCTTCCTGCCCGTCTCCCGGGCGCCCCACCCCTGTTTCGGAGCAGATTGTGTACTTCACCGACCGCGGTATCGAGGAGCTCGCCGACCGGCGCGGCGAGGAGGAGGTCAGTTTCGACTGGCTGGCCGACCGGCTGCGCGAGTTCGTCGACCTCAACCCGGAGTTCGAGGTCCCCGTCGAGCGGCTGGCCACCTGGCTGGCCCGCCTGGACGACGAGGACGACGAGGACGACGCGGGCCTCGGCTGACAGGGCCGGGGAGGTCGGCGCGATCCGACGGCGGGACCGAAGGCCCCGCACGCCCGTGCGTCACTCTCCCGGCGGAGCGCCCGGGACCCCAAGGGACGCGCCCCTCGGGTCTGTGTCGCGACAGCCCTTGACGTGGCCGCCACGCGATATATCGTGTCTCTGTGAACGCGATATGTTGTGTTCGGCACACACCCGAGGAGGGGACCATGGGCGAGACGTCGGAGCGGACCGTCTCCGAACCAGCGACGTTCGTCTTCGACGACGAGCGGGTCGACACCGTGACCGTCAAGATCGTGAACGGCGAGGTGAACGTCGTCGGCTCCGAAGCGACATCGGCCCGGGTGGAGGTCGCGGAGGTCGAGGGGCCGCCGCTGACGGTCTCCCTGGAGGACGGCAAGCTCACCGTCGGCTACGACGACCTGCGCTGGAACGGCTTCCTGAAGATCACCCGGAAGGGCTGGCGGCGCCGCGCGGTGGTCTCGCTGACCGTCCCGCAGGGCACGGCGGTCGAGGTCGCGGCGGTCGGCGCCGGAGCGGTGGTGTCCGGCATCTCCGGGCCCACCAGCGTGCAGGGCGTGGGCGGCGACACCACCCTGGTCGGCCTGAGCGGCGCGGTCCGCGCCCAGACGGTGAGCGGCAACGTCGAGGCCCAGTCGCTCTCCGGCGACCTCCACTTCACCACCGTCTCCGGCGACCTGACCGTCGTGGACGGCACCGGTTCGGCGGTCAAGGCCGACTCGGTCAGCGGCAACATGGTGCTGGACCTGGGCACCGTGCCCGGCGCCGACGTGCGGCTCAACACCGTCTCCGGCGAGATCGCGCTGAGGCTGCCGCAGCGCGGCGACGCCGAGGTGGACGCCAGCACCACCAGCGGCCGGGTCAGCTGCGCCTTCGACGAACTGCGGGTGGACGGCGGCTGGGGCGCCAAGCGGGTCAGCGGCCGGGTCGGCACCGGCGGCACCCGGCTGCGGGCCGTCACCGTCTCCGGCGCCGTCGCGGTGCTGCGCCGGCCCGACCCCGAGCCCGACCGCGTCCCCGGTCCGGACGATGCCGGGGGCGCCCCCGGCGGTCCGGCGAACCTGCGGAAGGAGGCCTGACATGGCCCCCGTCTTCGCCCACGGCCGGCTGCGGCTGTACCTGCTCAAGCTCCTCGACGAGGCGCCGCGCCACGGCTACGAGGTGATCCGGCTGCTGGAGGAGCGTTTCCAGGGGCTGTACGCGCCCTCCGCCGGCACCGTCTACCCGCGGCTGGCCAAGCTGGAGAAGGAGGGCCTGGTCACCCACTCCACGGAGGGCGGCCGCAAGGTGTACGCGCTCACCGACGAGGGCCGCTCCGAACTGGCCGCCCGCGCCGCGGAGATCGCCGGGCTGGAGGCCGAGATCCGCGCGTCGGTCTCCACGCTGGCCGCGGAGATCCGCGCGGACGTCCGCGGCAACGCCGGTGACCTGCGCCGCGAGATGCAGGCCGCGGCCCGCCAGGCCCGCAGCGACGCCACCGGGCCACAGCCGTGGGAGGAGGCCAAGCAGCAGTGGCGCGAGCAGGCCCGGCGGGCGAAGGAGGAGAGCCGCCGCGCCAAGCAGGAGGCCCGCGACGCCCGCCGCCAGGCCACGGCCGCGCGCGAGGCCATGGAGAGCGCCCGGGAGGAGGTGCAGCGCATCGCCCGCCAGGTCCAGGACCAGGTGCAGACGCACACCCGGGCCGGCGACTGGCAGTCCGGGCTGCGCGAGGGCCTGGCCGAACTCACCCGCGAGCTGGGCAGGTTCGGGCAGGATGCGGCGCGGCCCGGCCCCGGCGGCACGGACGTGCCCACCTCGCCGTGGGTGCCGCCCGGCCCCGGCGCGGGCAGGGCAGCGGACGGCCCGGCCGGCGCCTCCGCCGACACCGCCGCCGCCTCCGCCGACGCCGAGCCGCCGTCCACCGACCCGTTCCGGGACCTGGAGCGGCTGCTGGACCGCTTCCGGGACGACGTGCGCGACGCGGCCCGTGACGGCGGCATCACCGACGCACAACTGCGCGAGGTGCGGCGGCACATCACCGCCGCGACGGCCCACATCGTCGCCGCCCTCCACCGCGGCGCCGTCTGACCGGGGCAGGGGGCGGCGCGCGGTGGAAGGCGGCCCCGCCGGAATCGGACCCGGCGGGCGCCGTCCTACGGCGTGAGCACGAGCTTGCCGAACACGTCGCCCTGCTCCATCCGCGAGAACGCCTCCCGGGCCCGGTCCAGCGGCAGCACCGCGTCGATCACCGGGCGCACGCCCGTGGCCGCGCAGAGCCCGAGCAGGTCGGCCAGTTCGTCCTTGGTGCCCATCGTGGAGCCGACGACCTTCAGCTCCAGGAAGAAGATCCGGTTGAGTTCGGCGGCCGGCGGGTTCGGCCCGCTGGTGGCGCCGGAGATGACGACGGTACCGCCCGGCCGCAGCGACTTCACCGAGTGCGACCAGGTCGCCGCGCCGACGGTCTCCAGTACCGCGTCCACCCGCTCCGGCAGCCGGGCGCCGGGGGCGAAGACGCCGTGCGCGCCGAGCGCGGCGGCCCGCTCCCGCTTGCCCGCGTCCCGGCTGGTGGCGTAGACCCGCAGGCCGGCGGCCTTGGCCAGGACGATCGCCGCGGTCGCCACCCCGCCGCCGGCGCCCTGCACGAGGACGGCGTCCCCGGGCCGCACCCCGGCGTTGGTGAACAGCATCCGGTAGGCGGTCAGCCACGCCGTGGGCAGGCAGGCGGCCTCCTCGAACGACAGCTCCGGCGGCTTCGGCAGCAGGTTCCACGTCGGCACGGCCACCCGCTCGGCGAACGTGCCCTGGTACCGCTCGGTGAGGATGGAGCGGCGCTCGTCCGGGCCGACGCCGTGGCCGGTCTGCCCGATGACCGAGTGGACGACGACCTCGTTGCCGTTCTCGTCGATGCCTGCCGCGTCGCAGCCGAGGATCATCGGCAGGCTCTCCTCGCCCAGCCCCACCCCGCGCAGCGACCACAGGTCGTGGTGGTTCAGCGAGGCGGCCCGCACCTCGACGGTCGTCCAGCCGTGCCGGGCGGCCGGCTCGGGCCGCTCACCCAACTCCAGCCCGTCCAGCGGGCGCTTCGCGTCGGTCCGTGCCGCGTACACAGCAAACATGCCCCGACCCTAGGCCCGCTACCCGCGAGTAGCAACGGCACGGCTGAGGCGCCTCAGAGATGGGGGCCGATCACCAGGACCGTGATCACGGAGACGGGAGCACCGTCGGCGTCCTTCTCGTCAGGGCCGTAAGTCCAATGGATCCGCCATGCGGCCGCGGTTCTCGACGTAGGCATCCCGGACGTCGACATCGCCGCGGCCGGGGAAACACTCGTGCTTCGGCTTCCGTGACGACCTCGAACTCTTCGCACTTCCTCAACGCGGACACAGGGTCTCCTTCGACTCGGGTCGGCCACCTGGGTGCCGGTGCCGCGGCACGCCGGAAAACGGACCCCATGGATGAACGACCCGCGCTCGCCGGTCACCCGAACTCTCTCCAAGCGAGCTTGTCAGGTATTGCCCACTCGTACACGGGGTGGGCAATACCCAACCCCTCAGAGCCTCGCCACGCCCGCCTCGCGGGCCGCCTGAGCGACCGCGCTGGTGACCGCCGGGGCCACGCGCGGGTCGAAGGGGGACGGGATCACCCGGTCCGGGGCGAGTTCCCCGGCGACGACCGAGGCGAGCGCGTCGGCCGCGGCCAGCTTCATGGACTCGGTGATCGCCGAGGCGCGCACGTGGAGGGCCCCGGCGAAGATCCCCGGGAACGCGAGCACGTTGTTGATCTGGTTGGGGAAGTCGCTGCGGCCCGTGGCGACGACGGCCGCGTACCGGTGCGCCACCTCGGGGTGCACCTCCGGGTTCGGGTTGGCCATGGCGAAGACGAAGCACCCCTTCGCCATCCGCGCCACCGCCTCCTCCGGCACCGTCCCGCCGGAGACGCCGACGAAGACGTCCGCGCCCTCCAGCGCCGAGGCCAGCGAGCCGGCCAGCCCGGCCCGGTTCGTATACGACGCCAGCTCCGCCTTGACCGGGTTCAGGTCGTCCCGGCCGGCGTGCACCAGCCCCTTGCGGTCGGCCACGGCCACGTCGCCGATGCCGGCCTCCACGAGAATCCTGGCGATGGCCACCCCGGCGGCGCCCGCGCCGGAGACGACGGCCCGCAGGTCAGCGAGCTTGCGCCCGGTCAGCCGGGCGGCGTTGCGCAGCGCGGCGAGGGTCACGACGGCGGTGCCGTGCTGGTCGTCGTGGAAGACCGGGATGTCCAGGGCCTCCTTGAGCCGCCGCTCGATCTCGAAGCAGCGCGGGGCCGCGATGTCCTCCAGGTTGATCCCGCCGAAGGACGGGGCGAGCCGGACGACGGTCTCCACGATCTCGTCGACGTCCGTGCAGTCCAGCGCGATCGGCACGGCGTCCACCCCGCCGAACTGCTTGAACAGGATGGCCTTGCCCTCCATCACCGGCAGCGAGGCGCGCGGCCCGATGTCGCCCAGGCCCAGCACCGCTGTGCCGTCGGTGACCACCGCGACCACCTTCGACTTCCACGTGAAGTCGTCGACGAGCGCGGGCTGCTCGGCGATCGCCGTGCACACCTCGGCCACCCCGGGGGTGTACGCCAGCGACAGGTCCGCGGCGTCCCGCAGCGCGACGGTGGCGGCCACCTCCAGCTTGCCGCCGTGGTGGAGGGCGAACACCGGCCGCTCCAGCAGTCCGGCCGCCGGGCCGGCCGGGCCGGCGGCGTCCGCACCGGCCTCTGCGCCGGTCATGCCTCTCACGCCTGCCGTCCCGGCCTGCGAGCCGGCCTCCGCGTCCGCCAGGGGATTGATGATCTCCGCTGCCACTTGTGACCCCAAATGTCGATTGGTGAGGGAATCCTCCCCCGTCAGCGCGGGAAGAGGAGGGCGCGGCACGCGTGGCGCCACGGACGAGTGAGAGTGGCGGCGGGCCGACGCCGGGCGCGCCGCACGCGCGCCGTGGCCCCGGATGAGGGGTTGAAGATCCCGTTCTACCGGAAATCGGCTTCCGGTGACGGGTGAAGCGTTTCGCCGGCAGGGGCTCGGGCAGGGGCCGGGCCGGCACGGCCCCCATCGCGGTCCGACCGTGGTGTGTCGGCCTGATGGGAGCCCGGGGATCGCCCGTTATCCGATTTTGACACAACCGGGCACCTGCTCGGCGCTGTCCGGATGGCAAGATGCACAGGTGGCGGTCCTCGAAGACGCGTGCCATTTGCCACCATCGTGCAAGCTCGTAACCAGGAGGACACACAGCGATGACCGCAGGCTTCCCCCGGCCGCACAGCGCTCTCTCCCGACTCACCGCGGTCGCCGCCCTGGCGGTCGTCGGCTCCCTGGCGGTCACCGGGTGCGGTGACCAGACCAAGAAGGACAGCTCGTCGGGGACGTCCACCTCCGGCGCCTCCACCAGCGCTTCCGCTGCGCCGCTGTTCTCGAAGCTGCCGCAGAAGTACCAGGAGTCGAAGGTCATCAAGGTCGGCACGGACGCCAGTTACGCGCCCATGGAGCAGACCGACAACGGCAAGATCGTCGGCATCGACCCCGACATCGCCGACGCCCTGTCCAAGCAGCTCGGCGTGCGCTTCGAGTTCGCCAACGGCACCTTCGACGGCCTGATCACCTCGCTCTACGCGGGCCGTAACGACATCGTGATGTCCGCTATGAGCGACACGAAGGACCGCCAGCAGGGCATCGACGAGAAGGGCAAGAAGACCGGCCACGGCGTCGACTTCGTCGACTACTACATGTCCGGCTCCTCACTGCTGGTGAAGAAGGGCAACCCGGACCACGTCACCAAGCTCGCCGACCTGTGCGGCAAGACGGTGGCGGTGCAGCGCGGCACGATCTACGAGGACGCGTTCAAGAAGCAGAAGACGGCCTGCGGCTCCAAGGGCCTGACCATCGAGGCGTTCGACACCGACACCGAGGCGCAGACCCGGGTCAAGGCCGGCGGCGCGGTCGCCGACCTCAACGACACGCCGGTCGCGGCCTACATCGCGCAGAAGTCGGGCGGCGCCTTCCAGGTGGCCGGCTCCCCGGCGGACGCGGGCCCGTTCGGCATCGCGCTGGACAAGGACAACACCCAACTGCGGGACGCGCTGAAGGCCGCCATGGACGCGATCATCGCGGACGGCACCTACGCCAAGGTGCTCCAGAAGTGGAACGCCGGCAGCGGCGCGATCCAGCAGGCGGCCATCAACGGCGGCTCCTGACATGGCGGGAACGACGACCGGAACGAACGCACCGGCCCCGCGCGACGCCGTCCCCGGCGCCCTGCCCTACGAGGCGATCCGGGCGGTGCCGGTGCGCCACTGGGGTCGCTGGGTGTCGGCGGTGGTGGTGCTCGCGCTGCTGGGCTGGCTCGGGTACGCCTTCTCGCAGGGCAACGTCCTGTGGAGCACCGTCGGCAACCGGATCTTCGACCACACCGTGCTGCAGGGCACCTGGCACACCCTGCTGATCTCGGTCTGCTCGATGGCGCTCGGCCTGGTGCTGGGCGTGGTCCTGGCCGTGATGCGGCTGTCGAAGAACCCGGTGACCAGCGCGGTGTCGTGGCTGTACATCTGGTTCTTCCGCGGCACGCCGGTGTACGTGCAGCTGCTGATGTGGTTCAACCTCTCGTTGATCTTCCCGGTGATCAACCTGATGCCGCTGTACAAGAACAACACCGTGGCCGTCATCACCCCGTTCGTGGCCGCGCTGCTGGGCCTGGGCCTGAACGAGGGCGCGTACATGGCCGAGATCGTCCGCGCGGGCATCCAGTCCGTGGACGAGGGGCAGACCGAGGCGGCGCACGCCCTCGGCCTGACCGGCGGGCAGACGATGCGGCGGATCGTGCTGCCGCAGGCGATGCGGGTGATCATCCCGCCCACCGGCAACGAGTTCATCAACATGCTGAAGACCTCGTCGCTGGTGTCGGTGGTGCAGTACACCGAACTGCTGCGGGCCACGTCGAACATCGGCAGCGACACCACGGCCGTGATGGAGATGCTCTTCGTGGCGTCCGTCTGGTACCTGGTGCTGACCAGTGTCTTCAGCGTCGGCCAGTTCTACGTGGAGCGGCACTACGCCCGCGGCTCGCAGCGCTCGCTGCCCGCCACGCCCTGGCAGAAGGTGCGCTCCGCCCTGACCACCGTGCGCCGACCGAAGGCGGCCTGACAGATGAGCACGACGAGCACGAAGAACAGCCTGTCCAAGGGCGCCGGCGGCGGTACCGAACCGATGGTGCGGGCCGAGGCGGTGCACAAGTCCTTCGGGACGGCGCACATCCTCAAGGGCATCGACCTGGAGGTCGCGCCGCGGGAGGTGTTCTGCCTGATCGGTCCGTCAGGCTCGGGCAAGTCCACGTTCCTGCGGTGCGTCAACCACCTGGAGCAGATCAGCGCCGGCCGGCTGTGGGTCGACGGCCGGCTGGTCGGCTACCGCGAGCGGGACGGGCGGCTGCACGAGCTGCGCGACCGCGAGGTGGCCGCCCAGCGGCGCGACATCGGCATGGTCTTCCAGCGGTTCAACCTCTTCCCGCACATGACGGCGCTGGAGAACGTCATGGAGGCGCCGGTGCGGGTGCGCAAGGAGTCCAAGGCGGTCGCCCGGGAGCGGGCGGTGGCACTGCTGGACCGGGTCGGGCTGGCCGGCAAGGCCGACGCCTACCCCTCCCAGCTGTCCGGCGGGCAGCAGCAGCGGGTGGCGATCGCCCGCGCGCTGGCGATGGAGCCCAAGCTGATGCTCTTCGACGAGCCGACCTCCGCGCTCGACCCGGAGCTGGTCGGCGAGGTGTTGGACGTGATGCGGGGCCTGGCCGAGGACGGGATGACGATGATTGTCGTCACCCACGAGATGGGCTTCGCGCGGGAGGTGGGCGACGCGCTGGTCTTCATGGACGACGGCCGGGTGGTGGAGTCCGGGCACCCGCGCGAGGTGCTGGGCAACCCGCGGCACGAGCGGACCAAGGCGTTCCTGTCGAAGGTCCTCTGAGGCGCCCGAGGTGGACGCGCGGTACGGGGGCGGGGTCCGTTGCGGGCCCCGCCCCCGCGCGTTCCCACAACGGCCGCGGCCGGGCTCCGGCGCCTCCTCGGGGCGGCGCCCGGGCCCGCGACGGACGCCGCCCCGCCTATCGCAGGCCGAGGACCATCGCGTCGGACGGGGACGCCCACACCGTGCGGGCCTCCGCGAAGCCGGCCTCACGCAGGGTGCGGGCGTGCCACTCGGCCGAGGGGGTGTCGCCCTCGGCGTGCTCGCCGTAGATCCGGAACCGCTCCGCGGTGGGCCCGGCCAGCACCGGGTCGTCGGCGGCCAGTTGCCACCACTCCCGCCAGTCCATCGCTCCGTCCGCCTTGGCCTGCTCCATGCGGGCGTGCCGCAGGGCGGACTCGGCCGCGTTGATCCCGGGCGTGGCCGGGTCGGGCATGTGGTCGGCGTTGAGGAACACCCCGCCGGGCCGCACCAGGCCCGCCAGCCGGCCGTAGAGGACGCGCAGTTCGTCGCGGTGCAGCCAGTGCAGGGCGGTGGCGGTCAGCACCGCGTCGTAGCCGCGGTGGGGCAGCGCGGCGGTCCACTGCGGGTCCTTGAGGTCGGCGGTGACGAACGCGGTCCGCTCGTCGCCGGCGAAGGTTCCGCGGGCGATGGCGAGCAGGGCCGGGTCCAGGTCCACGCCGGTGCTGGCGGCCTCGGGCAGCCGGTCCAGCAGCCGCTGCGTGATGCTGCCGGTGCCGCAGGCGAGGTCCAGCACCCGGGGCGCCCGGCCCACCGTGGCCTCGACCATGTCGAGCATCACCCGGAAGCGCTCCTCACGGTCGGGCAGGTACCACTCCTGCTGGCGGTCCCAGCTGCGCTGCCAGGCGGCCCAGTCCGTGCCGTACGAGCCCTCGCGGGTGCCCGCTTGCGTGTGCGCCATGATGCGCCCCTCCCGACGTAATACCCTGTTAGCCATAGCGGCCATTACTTACCCTAGACGGCCCGATGTAAGGAACACAAGTGGAACTCGCCTCTTACTCCGACTATGCGGTGCGGCTGGTGAACACCGAGGAGCCCCGGCGCGGCACGGACACCCTGACCACCGCCGACGCCGCCAAGCAGCTGTTCGGCACGAGCACGCAGCTGTCCGCCCGGGTGGTCGAGGCCGACATCGTCCGGCTGCGGGGGGTGCGCACGCGGCTGCGCGGCATCTTCGAGGCGGCCGACGAGGGGGACGAGGTGCGCGCCGTCGACCTGCTGAACCAGCTCATGCTGGAGTACCCCGTCACCCCCCAGGTGTCCGGGCACGACACCGTGGACGAGGCCACCGGGCGGCCCAACTGGCACCTGCACCTGGCCGACCACGCCGCCAACGCGGCCGCCGCCTACTCGGCCAGCGCGTGCATGGGCCTGGCGGTCCAGCTCACCACCCTCGGAGTGGACCGCCTGGGCATCTGCGAGGCGCCACCGTGCCGCAACGCGTATGTCGACACATCGACGAACCGGTCGCGCCGCTACTGCTCGGACCGGTGCGCCACACGGGCCAACGTCGCGGCCTACCGGGCGCGCAAGCGCCTGGAGAGCGAGCGGTCGGCGCGCAGCGGGCGCACGCAGGACGCCATCCAGGAGGCCACCCCCGCCACCGACCGCTGAAGCTCTCCCGGGGGCCGGAAGCGCGCCCGCGCCCGGGCCAGCACCAGGTCGTCCGGCACCGGGCCGAACTCGCGGCTGTCATTGGCCACGAAGGCGTTGTCCCCCTCCACCCACCAGCCGCGGGCGCGGCGCTCGACGGCCCGCTTGACGATCAGCAGATCCTGCTGAAGCGGGTGCCGCAGCACCACCACGTCACCCTCGCGCACCAGCTCGGCACCGCTGCGGGTCTTCTGGATCAGCAGCCAGTCCCCGTGCAGCAGAGTGGGCGCCATCGACGGCCCCGTCACCTCGACCAGCTGCCACGACAGCCTGGCCCCCTGCTCCCGCATGATCCGCCTCCCGGCTCGGTCCTGCGCCCCACGACACCACAAGAGTGGCATCAGACTTTTGTCCTCAGCCACAAGGGGCACCCGAGAAATCGACTACTGCAGGGAGTAATGTCGCACTCGAAAGACGATCACGAGGAAGGACAGCAATGTTCGCTCGCCTGTTCGCGCCCAAGGTCAAGGTCTCCGCACACTGCGACCTGCCCTGTGGTGTGTACGACCCCGCCCAGGCCCGGATCGAGGCCGAGTCCGTCAAGGCGATCCAGGAGAAGTTCCAGGCCAACGAGGACCCCAGCTACCGTACCCGGTCGATCATCATCAAGGAGCAGCGCGCGGAGCTGGCCAAGCACCACGTGTCGGTCCTGTGGAGCGACTACTTCAAGGCCCCGCACTTCGAGAAGTACCCGCAGCTGCACCAGCTGGTCAACGACACCCTGAAGGCGCTGAGCGCCGCCAAGGCGTCCAACGACCCGGCGACCGGCCAGAAGGCCCTGGACCTGATCGCCGAGATCGACAAGATCTTCTGGGAGACCAAGAAGGCCTGACCGCGTTCCAGCGGCCTTGCCCCCGGAGGACGCCCCGCCTTCCCGGCGCCCCGAAAGCCGCGCGCACGGCGCGCGCAAGGCGCAGACGGCCCCACCGGACCCATCCAGGGTCCTGCGGGGCCGTTCGTCGTGTGCGGTGGCCGCGAGACGCGGTGGGAACCGCCGGGGGATGGGTGACCGCCCCCGGGGCGGCGGCGGTCAGAGCACGTCGGCCAGGTCCTGCTGGAGGCGGCGCTTGGGGCGGGCGCCGACCAGGGACTTCACCGGCTCGCCGGCGCGGAAGAGCACCAGGGTCGGCATGGACAGGACGTTGTAGGCGGACTGCGTGACCGGGTTGGCGTCCACGTCGATCCGGACGACCCGCAGCCGCTCGGCCTCCTCCGCGGCCAGGTCGGCGAGGACCGGCTCGATCATCCGGCAGGGGCCGCACCAGTCGGCGGTGAACTCGACCAGGACGGGCAGCTCGGAGGCCAGCACCTCCCGGGCGAAGGTGGCGTCGGTGACCGTGGTCAGGGCGCCGTGGGTGCCCGGGGTGCCGGGGGCCGTGGTCTGGCTCATGGCGAGGGGTTCCTTTCGGGAAGGGGTCCGCAGGGGCTGAGCTCGCACATCGGTGCCGGGGCGCCCGCGGCCAGTTCCGCACGGGCGAGCTGCGCGGCCACCTGCTCGCGCACCCGTGCCAGCCGCTCCATGCACGCGTCCAGCTCGGCCAGCTTGCGCCGGTAGACCGCGAGCGAGGCGGCACAGGTGTCGCCGGCCTCGTGCCCGGACAGCAGGCACTCCACGAACGGCCGGGTCTCGGCCAGTTCGAAGCCGAACTCCCGCAGCACCCGGATCTGCTCCACCATCCGCAGGTGCCGTTCGCCGTATTCGCGGTAGCCGTTGGCCGCGCGCTCGGCCGGCGGGAGCAGGCCGAGCGACTCGTAGTAGCGGAGGGTCCGGGTGGTGGTGCCCGCCCGGTCCGCGAGTTCACCGATGCGCATGGGAACGACCGTAGACGTTGACGCCGACGTCAAGGCCAGCCCGCAGCACCCGCTGACATCGCGTCATGCCGCGAACGGGCGGGCGCGGCACGGGAGTCGGCGCGTCCGATTGGTCCGCCCCGCACCGACTCGTACGCGCGGAAATGAAAAAAAGTTTCAGGATTTACGTCCAGGAGGTTGCTAACTGCCAATGCGGGTCGCCAGGCTGCGGGCCAGCGCACGTTGCCATGCACACGCACCACAGCACTGCGAGGAGCCTGATGCACAGCCCCCTCAGAATCCCCCGCCGCCGCAGGGCGCAGACGATGGTCGCGGCCCTGTCGCTGCTGGCCGGCCTGTCCGTGACCGCGGTCGGCACCACCTCGTCGGCCCAGGCCGCCGATCCGCAGACCACCCGGCAGGCCGAGTTCACCGCCGCCGCCCACGAGTTCGGCGTCCCGCTGCCCGTGCTCGAAGCGGTGTCCTACTACGAGACGCGCTGGGAGGCGCACGGCGGCCAGGTGAACGCCGAGGCGGGCTACGGCCCGATGAACCTCACCGACCTCACCGCGTCGATCCTCGACACCGACGGGCTGTCCACCCAGTCCCCGCGCTATTCCAAGCTGCTCACCGCGCCCGCCGAGCACACCGCCGTGGCCGCGGCCGAGCTGCTGGGCACCGACGCCTCCGCCGTCCAGAGCGACGAGACGCAGAACATCCGCGGCGGCGCCGCCCTGCTCGCCTCGTACGCCAAGGGCTACGGCCACGGACGGCTGCCGCGGACGATCGACGGCTGGTACGCGGCCGCCGCCCGCTACAGCCAGTCCACGGAGAACTCCGTCGCCCAGGCCTTCGCTGACGGCGTGTGGGACGCGATGCGCACCGGTGCCGCCCGCACCACGCAGGACGGCCAGCAGATCGCCCTGCCCCCGGTCCGCGGCCTGCACCCGAACCGCAACGACGTGCGCAAGCTCGGCCTGAAGGAGGTCACTCCGCCGGAGGGCGACCAGAAGCCCGAGTGCCCCAAGACCATCACCTGCAACGACATCCCGGGGGCCTACACCCTGCTCGACCCGAGCAACCTCGGCGACTACGGCAGCCACGACCTGGCCGACCGCCCCAACGGCGGCCTGGACATCCGCTACATCACGCTGCACACGACCGACGAGACGTACGACGGCACCCTGGACCTGTTCACCGACCCGACGTACGCGGCCAGCGCCAACTACGTGGTGCGCTCCTCCGACGGCCTGGTCACCCAGATGATCCCCAACAAGGACATCGAGTGGGACAGCGGCAACCGCTCCTTCTACCAGCACTCCATCGGCATCGAGCAGGAGGCGTGGTCCACCCACGGCGCCACCTGGTTCAGTGAGGACCTGTACCGCTCCACGGCCGCGCTGGTGCGCTACCTGGCCGACGAGTACGACATCCCGCTGGACCGCGCCCACATCCTCGGCCACGACAACGTCCCGGGCAGCACCGAGTCCGGCATCGCCACCCAGCACTGGGACCCGGGACCGGGCTGGGACTGGGCGCACTTCATGGACCTGGTGGGCGCGCCGATCCACGCCACCGCCGCCCCGTCCAGCGACGTCGTGACGATCGACCCGAACTTCCAGGCCAACAAGCAGACCACGACGTACTGCGACGACGTGGCCGGCTACAAGCAGTTCCCCGGCCCGTACCGCTCCTACGACTGCCCTGAGACGTCGAAGGACGCCCCGTCCAACTTCGTGCCGCTGTACACCGCGCCGAGCACCGACGCCCCGCTGCTGGCCGACCCGTACCTGCATCCGACCGGCTCGGGCACCAACGCGATGAACGACTGGGGCGACAAGGCGCCCACCGGTGAGCAGTACGTCGTCGCCGACCGCAAGCCGGGCTGGACCGCGATCTGGTACGGCGGCCAGGAGGCCTGGTTCCAGGACTCCTTGGGCCACCACGCGACGTACGTGCCGAGCAAGGCCGAGCGGATCGTGCCCAAGGCCGGCAGGACGTCCATCCCGGTCTACACCACGGCCTACCCGGAGGCGTCGGTCTACCCGGCGGACTTCGTGGCCTACGAGGGCGGAACCCCGCGTCCGCAGACCCCGGCGAAGAAGTACTCCATCCCCGCCGGCCAGTCCTACGTGGCCTCGGGCCCGGCGGTGAACACCGACACCTACTTCGCCATCAACTACGACGGCTCCGCGCCGTACGACCAGCACGACTTCGTCGGCAAGACGAAGGTGTACGAGATCGTCTACAACCACCGGATGGCGTTCGTGAGCGCCGACGACGTGGACGTGGTGCCCGCCTCCTGAGCCGCCGTCAGGCGCGCCGCGGAGGCGAATGAGGGGGCGGCCGGTCGTCAGGACCGGCCGCCC
>Ga0164242_10003920_pt1 | contig 16815 bp, 18 predicted proteins | sample OricomgcompostMG_FD_108783 | JGI IMG/M metagenome (GOLD analysis project Ga0164242, IMG submission 108783) | Miracle-Growth compost microbial communities from Emeryville, California, USA - Original compost - Miracle growth compost (MG) ...
GCTCGGATTGCGAGCGGCAGTCGTGGAGCTTGAGCTCGCGCTCATCCAGCGAGAGCAGGAAGACCGCGCAGCTGTGGGTGGTGAGCGCAATCTCGGCGATCTCCAGCGCGCTGGAGACCGCGCCCTCCACCTCCTTCACCGCGGCCAGCATCCACTTCTCGCGCTGCTGGTCGTCGCCCGCGCTCTCGGCGCCGCCCGCGCTCACCAGGCGGTAGGCCCGCGCCCGCTCCTCGACTTCGGCGAGGCGGCGCTTCACCGCGTTGCTCTCGGCAGCGCGCGAGGCGGCCATCTGCGCCGCCAGCACCGCGTGGTACAGGCCGGCGAAGAGCGCGAGGAACGCCGCGTGCGAGGCGAGCTCGGAGGGATGGGCGGTGGGGAGCAGCTCGATGGCGGCGTCGAAGGCCAGGGCTTCGCAGAGCAGGAGCGCGCCGGCGGTGCGGGGCAGGAATGCCACCAGGAAGGCCATCACCAGATAGACCAGCGGGTAGAGCTGCGGGCCGCCCATGCGCACCAGCGCGTAGGCCGCGGCGATGAGCACCGAGCCCAGCTCCAGGTCATCGCGCAGCCGCCGCGCGTTGCCGCGCCAGACGATGCGGAACCGCCGCCAGGCCACCGCGCCCAGCCCGGAGAGGATGAGCAAGGTGGCGCCGAGCTCGGGCAGGCCGGCGGCGGAGATGGAGGCGAAGCGCCCCTGGGCGAGCAGCACCAGCATCGCCGCCGCGCAGCTCCCCGGGAGCGCGCGCACCAGGGGCTTGCCGCGCCGATCGAGCTGCACGGCGAGGCGCGCCGCCAGGGAGGGCTTGCGATTTCGCAGGGGACGCACCGGCTTCATGGCAACCGCCTTCCGCTAGAACGTGAAGACCACTTCGCCGTCCTTCACCCACCCCAGCTCTTCGCGCGCCGCGCGTTCGACCGCGCGCGGGTTCCCGTCGAGCGCCTCGATCTCGCGGCGCAGCCGGGCGTTCTCCTCGGTCAGCGCGTGGTTGGCCTGCTCGCGCTGGGCGATCTCGCGGCGGAGCTTGCGGTCGAGCCGGAGCCCGTGCGTGTCCGCGGCGGAGAGGCCGGCCAGAACCACCGCCAAAGCGAGCGCGCCGAGCAGCAGCTGGGTGGAGCGGGCCATCGCTGGCGAAGGTAACACCGTGCTACAGCGCGTCCAGAAAACGGCCGCGCGCGGGGCTCACCGCGTGCTGGGCTAGAGTCACCGGCGGTGCGCGAGGGGTCATCCTTGAACTCGATCGGCGTGGTGAGGCGTGTTGCGGGAGCTCGTTGGATGGCGCTCGCGGCGCTGCTCGCGGTTTGCGCGGCGAGTGGCTGCTCCCGCGGCTTCTCCGATCCGGCAACCTCCACGGCGCCGCCTCACCTCAGGCTCACCTCGGCGGTGGGCGAGGACAACGACGGCGGCCGGGTGATCCAGCCCGAGAGTGGCGCGCCGGTGGTTCGCGGCGGCTTGCATCTGGTGGTGGAGCAGGACCGCGGCGCCCCGCTGTCGCGCGTGGATTTCTGGACCCCGGGGCTCCCGCATGAAGCGGTCGATGGAGGCGTCCTCTCGTGGGATGTGGAGACCGGCGATGTGGTGCCGCTCGGCGGGGTGATGCTGGTCTACGTCACGCCCTACGATTCGAAGGGCGCCGCCGCCGAGCCGCTGCAGCTCTCGTTCGTGGTCGACAACCAGCCTCCCGAGCTCACCGAGATCTCGCCGGCGCCGGGCACGCCGCTGACCCCTGGCGCGTTCGAGCTGCGCTTCTGCGTGCGCGACCGGCCGTCGGTGACCGGGCTGACGGTGAGCCTCGATGAGGGCGTCGTGCCCGCGGAGGATCCTGCGGCCGGACCGCACTGCTACGTCGCCGCGCTCGAGGCGCAGCCGAACGGCCTCGACGAGCTCGACCTGCGCGTGAAGGCGAGCGACGACGTGGGCAACTCGGCCTCCACCGCGGTCACCTATCCGGTGCACCGCGGGAGCCCGATCAAGAGCCTGCATGGCGCGCCGGCCACCAACGTGGACAGGTACGGCGGGCCGGTGCGGGTTGGAAGCGGCTACGCGCTGGTGGTCGCGAGCGCGATAGGTGATGGCGAGGGCTGGCTGACGCCCAGTGCTGCGTCCATCCGCATTCCGCAGCCAGATCCCACCGCGATAATCCCGGTCGGCGGCCCGGGTGGGCTCTTCGTGGAGGTCAATCACACCGACCCGCCGCCTTCGATTCAGCTCGTGAGCGACGGCGGTGAGGCGGTCGACGGAGGCTTCCTTCCCGACTCGGGCGCCTTCGATTCGGTCGTTCACGTCGCCTCCGGCCAGGCGCTGAGCTGCATCGCACCGGGGAGCTACGCCGTCGGCGATCCGGTGGTGTGCTGGCGCTCCGATGGCGCCGCCGTCAGCGCGCCGATGCCGGCGCCGGATGGCTCGCTGACCGGCACTTCCGACTGGCTGGGCTTCATCGGAGGTCAGCTCCTTGTGGAGTACGGCGCCGATGGCGCGGGATACCAGAGCCACCTCGCGGTGTACGGCACCGGTGCAGGCCTGGATCGCCTGGAGGACCCGGCGGGCTTCCCGCTCAACGCCCCGGGCAGTTACCAGGTTGATCCCTTCGGCATGATCATCTCCGACGCGACCTCCCAGTCCGCGGGCTGGCTGCTGGACGCGCAATCCAACGCCGCGCGCAGCTTCTCCAAGCCGCGCCCCAACGCGCTCGACCTCGGCGTCACGCCGGGCGGAGCGATCCTCTACGAGTACGCCGACCCGGCCCGCAGCCAGCTCACCTTCGAGAGCACCGGCGCGGATGGCGGGGCCCTTGTCCTGGGCTGCGCGCCGCCCGACATCGCTCAGGCCGACATCCGCTTCGCCTTCGATTCCAGCGGCCACCTCTACCTGGCCTGGCCGACGCCGCAGGGCACCGCGCAGGTCCGGGCGTTCGCCGCCGGCGGCGCGTTCTCCTGGGAGTGGTCGGGCACCGCCGGCGTGCCGGTCACCCAGGTGCAGCTCGCGCTCGATCCGGCGCAGAGCGCCTCCAGCCGCGACGCGACCCTGCTGGTGCTGATGCCCGAGCAGGAGCAGTACACCATCCTCTCGCGGCTCGACCCGCTGCAGCCGCTGCCCTCGCCCTGCCACTGAGGCCGGCCTCCCGGGCGTGGAAGAATCGGCGCCCTGAGTTCCCACCCGCAGGCTCTCGGGTGTCGAACCCGCGGAGACTGCATGGCCAAGCCGTTCGACGCCGGGGAGCTGCGCGCCCTCTACGTCGAGCTTGCGCCCGCGGTGCACCGGCGCGCCCGGGCGCTTCTGGGCAACGAGACCGAGGCCTGGGACGTGGTCCAGGACGTGTTTGGGAAGCTGGTGGAGTCGCCGGCGGCGTTCCGGCGCGAGGCCCAGCCGATGACCTTCCTCTATCGCGCCGCCACCAACCACTGCCTCAACCTGCTCCGCGCCCGGCGCGTCCGCGCGCTGGCGCAGCTCCCCGCGGATCCGGCCTACGAGCCCGCCCAGCCGGATGCGCGTGAGCTCCTCGGCGCCTTGGTGCAGCGGCTCGAGCCGCGCGCGCTGCGCATCGCCACGCTCCACTTCTTCGACGGCCTCACCCAGGACGAAATCGGCCCGGTGGTGGGCCTCTCCCGCAAGACCATCGGCCGCGAGCTCCAGAAGATCCGCGCGCTGGCCGAGCGGCTCGCCGACCCCGGAGGCAAAGCATGAGCCCGCACCTCTCAGATCTCGCGCTGGATGCGCTCACCCCGCATGCCGAGCGCGACCTTTCGGAACCTCACCTCGGCGGATGCGACCGCTGCCGCGCGCGGCTCACGGCGTTTCGCGCCGCCCGGGAGCGCGCGCTCGCCGCGCCCGAGTTCGAGCGCGTGTTCGCCCGGGTCGCCGCGCGCCGCCCGACCCGCCGCGACCGCATATTCATCGGCCTGGCCATCGCCGCGGCCCTGGCGCTGGCCTTCGTGGCGGTGCCGCACCGCCCCGCGCAGCGGCTCAAGGGCGGCGCGCGCCTGCAGCTCGTTCGGCTCGGCGATGCGCGTCCCGCCTCGGTCTTCCATCCGGGCGAGCAGGTGGCGCTCTCGGTGGGCGGCGCGGGACACCGCTACGCGCTGGTGGACGCGCGGCCGGAGGCCAGTCCGCCGGTGCAGGTCTGGCCGTCGCAGCCGCAGAGCGGTGAGATCGGCCGCGGCGCGGCGGTGCAGCTGCAGCCCGCCTTCGAGGTGACCGAGGGCTCGATGCGCCTGGTCGCGCTCTTCTCCGACGCGCCGCTGGATGGCGCCGAGGTGCTCGCGCGCTGGAAGCGGGCTGGGGAGGGTAAGCTCCCCGAGGTTCCTGGCGAGGCAGCGCGGGCGCAGGCCGAGCTTCGGGTGGAGGCGCACTGATGCGGCAGTGGCTGGCCCTGGCGCTGGGATTGGCGGTGGCGCTCGGCGCCGGCCGCGCCCGGGCGCGGCGCTTCGCGCTGCTGGTCGGCGACGACGCGGGCGATGCCACCGACGAGAAGCTGCACTTTGCCCAGGACGACGCGAAGCGGATGGCCGCGGTGCTCACCGAGCTCGGCGGGGTGCAGCCTGGCGACGCGCGGGTGCTGCTCGAGCAGGACGCGCAGCAGGTCCACCAGGCGCTGGATGCGCTGCTCCGCGACCTTCAGGCCAAGGCCCGACCCGGCGACCAGCTGGTGCTCTACTTCTCCGGCCACGCCGACGAGGGCGAGCTGCACCTCCGCGGCGGCCGGCTTCCGCTCTCGGTGCTCAACGACTTCGCCAAGCGCGCGCCGGTCGACGTGGTGCTGCTCATCATCGACGCCTGCCGCTCCGGGTCGATAACCCGCCTCAAGGGCCTGCGGGCGGTTGGCGCGAGCCCGGTGAACGTGGATCTCTCGAGCATGAAGGGCCGGGTGGTCATCGGCTCCTCCGGGCCCGACGAGTACGCGCAGGAGTCGGATTCGCTTCGCGGCTCGTACTTCACCAGCCACCTGGTGGCCGGGCTCCGCGGGGCCGCCGACACCTCGCGCGACGGCGTGGTCACCCTCGACGAGGCCTACGCCTACGCCTACGCGCACACCATCGAGTCGACCTTCGCCACCCGCGGCGGCGTGCAGCACCCGAGCTACCACATGGACCTGCGCGGCCAGGGCGAGCTCGCGCTCACCTCACCTTCGAGCGCCCGCGGGCACCTGCGGGTCGACCTCGCCGATCCCGCCGAGCTCACCGTCACCAACACCTCCACCGGCGCCCTGGTGGGCGAGTTCATCAAGAGCGCGGGTCCGGCGGTGCTGGCAGTGCCGCCCGGCGCGTACCAGGTGCGGCTGCGCGTCGACGGCCGCATCGCCGAGGAGGCGGTGGAGGTGCCTGAGGGCGGCGAGGCGGTGGTCGGCGCGGGCGAGCTGTTCCGGCTGGCCAGCGCCTCGACCTCGTTCAAGGGCGGCGGCGGCACCGATCTCGATCTGGGGGTGGCGGCGGCGTTCGGCTCGGGGCTCACCCAGGGCGTGCCCGGCGGCCCGGGCCTGGAGGTCAGCGCGGCGATTCGTCCGCGCCGGCTGCTCGGTCCGCTCGACACGCTCACCCTGGAGCTGGTCACGCGCCAGTCGCGTGCGCTCGGCCAGGTGCCCTACGACGAGCGGACCATCGATGGCCGCGCCGGGCTCGCGTTCTCTGCGGACATCGCCGGGCTCCGCGCGCGCGTCGGCCCGGCAATCGGGGTGGTCTTCACGCATCAGTCGCGCCTCCCCGGCAGCCAGACCCGCGACAGCTTCAGCCCCGAAGCCGGCATCTCCGCGCAGGCCGCGCTGCGGCTGGTCGGCCAGGTGGAGGTGTTCGCCCAGGCGTTCGGCGGCGCGGCGCACCTGTCCACCAACGTCTCGAGCCGCTTCATCTGGCGCGGCGATCTCGCGCTGGGCCTGGCGCTGCGGCTTTGAGCTGCCGGCGAAGACACCCGCCCTGAAGGAGTCCCCATGTTGCGAACGTTCGGCTTCATCGCCCTGGCGCTGCTCGCCGCCTGCATGCAGCCGGTGGCCGAGCAGCCGCCAGGAGGCGGCGCATCTTCGGGCACCAGCGGGGTGGACGCGCCGGCGAAGATCGCGGCGACCCGAAGCGCGCCCGCGGTGGTCTTCGTGGTCGACGGCTCGGGCTCGATGCAGGACCCGGCCGGCCAGGGCCAGTCCCAGAGCAAGTGGCAGGATCTGGTGGGCGTGCTCGGCGGGCCGGCGAGCGCATCGGGCTCGGTGTTCCAGCTCCAGAGCGCGCTCGCGCTGGCGTCGGGTGAGGCGGCGCGGCTGGGGCTGGTCACGTTTGGCGGCGGGGCGTCCGATTCCTGCGCCCCCGGGGCCGTTCGGGTCGCGCCCCAGGCAAACGTCGCCGACGCGATCGACGATGTCCTGCGCACCCAGAGCCCGCAGGGCGGAACGCCAACAGCCGCGAGCTTGAAGGTGGCCGGCCAGGCGCTGGCGAGCGCGCAGGCCGAGGGTCGCGCGGCCTTCATCATCCTGCTCACCGACGGCGCGCCGAACTGCAACGCCCAGTGGGCCGGCGAGCCGAGCGCCTGTCAGGACGACCAGAGCGGCGGCTGCGCCTCGACCGGATGCTGTTACACCGGCCCGAGCGCCGAGAGCGCTTGCACTCCGCAGGGTTGCCTCGACCGCGACGAGACGGTGGCCACGGTGGGCTCGCTCTTCGATTCGGACATCGAGACCTTCGTGGTCGGCTTTGGCGCGGCGCTTGGCGATGAGGGCTCGCTCAGCTTGCAGACGCTGGACGCGATGGCCGAGGCCGGCGGCGCCAACGCGCTTTACCGCGCGAGCAGCCCACTCGAGCTCAGCACCTCCCTCGATGGAGTTCGCGGCGAGCTTTTGCAGCGCTGCCGGTTCGCGCTCGCCGCGGCGGCGCCGTCGCGCTTCGTCAGCGTGGTGCTCCAGAGCGACACCGAGACCCGAACCGTCGCGGCCAGCCACGCCACGCTGAGCGCGGATCGCCAGCGCCTCAGCATCGACGACCCGGCCTGCGCCGCGGTGCCCGGCCACGCGGTGAGCCTCACCTTCGAGTAGCCCGGTGCGGAACCTCCTCGCGGCGCCTGCTGTCCCAAGGCGGATCGCGTGAGGAGGTACGCCATGGTTGAGATGTTCTTCGAAGGCGGCTGGGGCATGTGGCCGACCCTGCTCTTCGGGCTGGGGTTGCTGGCTTGTTCGGTCCGGTACGCAGCCCGGCCGCGGTCCGAACAGGTGCCGCTGCTGGTGAGCCTGGGGTTGCTCACGCTCTGCGCCGGCGCGCTTGGATTCATCACCGGGGTCATCACCACGCTGCGCTACATCGCAGGCGTCGCGCCCGAGCAGCGGTGGCTGGCGATGGTTGGCGTGGGCGAGAGCGCCAACGATCTCTTCCTGGCGCTGTTCTTCGCGACCGCGGCGATGGTGGCGGTGGTGGTCGGCGCGTGGCGGCTGGCGTCGCGCGCCGGGAGCCTGGGGCTCGCCGCCAAGGCCTGACCGGCGCCGCGCGGGCTCAGGCGCGATCCGTCGCGGCCACGACCTCGGCAGCGGGTGCGCCGAGGGCCACCGCGGCCACGCGCGGCAGCTCGAACCAGAACTGGCAGCCCTCGCCGCGCCGCGCGCGCACCCCGCACCGGCCGCCGTGCGCATCCACCAGCCGCTTCACCGTGGCCAGGCCGAGGCCGAGGCCCGGCTGCTGGGTGCCGCGGCCGCGCACGTACATGCGAAACACGTCTTCGGCTTGAAGGCCCTCGGCCAGGCCCGGCCCGGTGTCCTCGACCTCGACCCGCACCGCGCCCTCGCGCACCGCCGCGCGGACCACCACGCGCCGGCGCGGGCTCTCGCCCATGTACTTGAGCGCGTTGGCCACCAGGTTGGAGAGGATGCTGCCCAAGACGCCCGGGCTGCAGGCCAGCTGCTCCGCGGGCATGGGTTCAACCTGGAGCTCCACCCGCGCGCTGCGCGCCCGCGAATCGAGCTCGTCCATCGCGGCCTGCACCACCTGGCCCAGGTCGGCCGAGGCGCCCGGCTCCGGCTGCCCGCCGGCGCGGGCGAAGTCGAGCAGGCCCTCGACGATCAGGTTGGCGTTGTGCAGCCCCCGCTGGCCCGCCTCGAGCGAGCGGCGGATGCGCTCAGGCTCGTCGAGGCGCCGCAGCGCCAACTCGATGGCCACCACCGCGGCGCTCAGCGGGTTGGTGATGTCGTGGGCCACGCGTCCGGCGAACGCTTCCAGTTCCTGGGCCCGCTCCTCGGCGAACTGCGTCTGGGCGCGCTGCAACTCCGAGGTCCGGCGCACCACCGCGCGCAGCAGGACCGCGGAGATCACCGCCACCACCGCGGCGAACAGGTGCAGCACCGTCCCCAGCCGCCGCGAGCGGGTCCGCGCCACCGAGATCTCCGCGGCGAGCCGCGCCAGGTTGCGCCCGTTGAACTCGGTCGCCTTTCCGAGCGCGTTCAACGCGTGGTCCGCGGCCGGGCGGATCTGGGTCGCCAGCATCGCCTCCGCCTGCTGCCGCTGTCCGGCCTCGAGCCGCTCGTGCGTGTGCTGCACCGAGGAGCTGAAGCGCAGGAGCGATTCCTCCACCCGGCTCCAGTACGGCTGCTCGCCGGGGAAGAGGGGGAGGCCGAGGTAGGCACGGGCTTCACTGTCGAGGGAGCTGAGCGCCGCGTGCAGGGCCGCTGGGTCTGCGCCGCTGCGGCCCTCGACCAGATCGTGGATCTGCAACTGGACGGAGCGAACCTCGGCGCGCGCTGCAGTGAGATGGACCAGGCTGGGCGAGGCGTTGAGCTGAACCAGCGTGGCGTCTTCGTCGATCATCCGGCTGGCCCGCCGCGAGATCGCCGTCGCGGTGAGAAAGCTGGCGATGACCACCACGAACGTGGCCGTCAGCGCGTGCGTCTGGTTCAGCTCGCCCCGCATTCACCCGCCCCCCGGGTTCGAGAATCAGGGTCGACGATCCGGCGGGCAGGCGTCAACGCTCCCAACCAGGTACTTCGCTTTCATTCGAAACAAACCGTTGCCTCGGCGTGTGGGCGGTTCGCCGCCTCCGCCGTGGAAGGGGCTCTCGATGTATCGTGAGCCGCGGAGGGTTCATGCTCTGCATCGTTCGTAGATTGGGGATCGTCGCAGCGCTCGTCGCGTGCGCCGCGCTGCCGGGGCGCGCGGGCGCCCAGGTGTTCGCCGAGGACTGGGAGGGCGGCACCGCGCGCTGGCAGGTGCGCAACGACACCACCACCACCATCGCCACACGGAGCGATTTGGCCGTCTGCTCCTCCACCTACCAGCGCGAAACCCGTCCCACCTCGGGCGGACGGGTGTTCACCTCGGCGGGCATCGCGGTCACCGCCGGCCAGAGCTACTGCTTCACCGCCTGGGTGCGCGGTGCGACGAACACCCAGCCGTTCATCGGCTACGACAAGTCCAACGCCGCCGGGACGGTCTCGAACTCGCCGCGGTTGGAGCGTTGGCTCATCGGCCACACGGGGTACCTCAGCGGCTTTGCCGGCGGAGACACCGTCACCGCGGTCACCTCCGACAACGCCTGGCACTGGTACACCAAGAGCTTCGTCATGGACCCGGGCGTGCAGTTCGTGGTCATCAAGGACGAGCTCTTCAGCGGCGGCGGCAGCGGCAACGCCGACTTCGACGATCTCCGCCTCTATCAGGGCGCGTGTCCGGCGGGCCCGGTGGGCGCGGCGCACCTGGCCTGCTCGGGCGCCACGCCGATCTGCAGCGACGGCCAGTGCGTGGCCTGCGCCAGCGATTCCGACTGCAGCGGCGCCACGCCGTTCTGTGTGGCCAACGCCTGCGCGGCCTGTCGCGATGATGCCGACTGCTCGGGCAGCACGCCCATCTGCGACGCGAGCTCGAAGACCTGCCGCGCGTGCAGCGGCAACCCCGATTGCGGTGGCAGCACGCCCTTCTGCACGACGGGCGGTGAGTGCGTGGCCTGCGTCGACGACTCGGCCTGCACTGGAGCCACACCGCGCTGCGACACCGCCACCGACACCTGCGTCGGGTGTCTGAGCGGCACCGATTGCAGCGGGACCACGCCGGTCTGCGCGCCGGGCAGCCTCGCGTGCGCGGGCTGCGCCGACGACTCTGACTGCGGCGGCGCCACGCCCGCGTGCCAGCTCTCGGGAGCCTGCGGCCAGTGCAGCGCCTTGAACGTGGGTCAGTGCGGTGGGCTCACGCCGGTTTGCAACGTGCTCAGCGGGCGCTGCGTCTCCTGCACCCAGGACGCCGATTGCATGGCCAGCGATACCTGCCACACCGCGCGTTGCAGCGCGCTCTTCACCTGCGCGCAGACCGCCCTCGCCGATGGCGCGCCATGCACCGATGGCGACGCATGCACCGTGAGCGCGAGCTGCCAGGCGGGCAGCTGCACCGCCGACACGAGCGTCTCCTGCACCGCCAGCGACGCCTGCCACGTTGCCGGGAGCTGCAGCGCCGCGACCGGACTGTGCTCGAACCCGCCCGCGCCCGACGGAACCGTGTGTCCCGGCGGCACCTGCCAGACCGGGACGTGCGTTCCAAGCTCCAGCAGCTCTTCGAGCTCAGGCTCAGGCTCGGCGAGCGGCTCGACGGGCTCCACCACCACCGCGACCGGCTCTGCCAGCGGCAGCGGCAGCACGGGCGCGAGCGGCGGCACCAGCGGCTCGGCGTCGTCCGGCTCTTCTTCGTCCGCGGGCAGCGCAAGCGCGACGGGTTCCAGCGGCGCGAGCGGAACATCGGGTGCGAGCAGCGCCAGCGGTTCCAACGGCGGCAGCGCGGGCGCGGGCGCGACCGGCGGCTCCGGAGGCGTCGGACCGCTGAACCCGGGCGCGCTCGCCGGTGGCGGCTGCGGCTGTGGCACGCAAGGTGGGCCGGGTGCGGAGCTGCTCTTCGTGTTCGGCGCCCTGCTCGCGTTGCGTCGCCGGGCGGCTATCTCGGGCAGTAGGGCGCGCTGAAGCTGCCCTGGAGCTCGGAGGATCCGCCGTCGCTCAGCGCGAAGAAGCCATCGAACGTGCCCACCGCAGCTTCGGTGGTGAGGGTGGTGAAGGTCACGGTGCCGGCGTCGGCGAAGATGTCGATGAAGCCGCCATCCTCGAGCGCGTGCGAGTAGCGCACCGAAGCCCAGAGGCCAGTGCCCGCTACGGGCACGGTGTAGCTGCCCGCGGCGATGGGCGCCGACCCGGCGGTCTGCACCACGCCGCTGACCTGGATGTAGCCGTACTGCGGCGCCGAGGTTCCGAAGACGCCGCAGCCCGAGACGTCGATGTGGTCCGACAGCGACCACTGCACGGTGCGAAGATCGGGCCCGCCATCGGCCGCGACCGAGATGCCGCCGTCGCCGATGGCCGCTCCGTACCTGACGTAGGACTGAGCCGGTGGCTCGGGGAACTCGAGGCCGCCGCTCACCGTGGCCGAGGCGCCCGAGGCGCCGCCGCCGCTCGAGCCGGACGCGCTGGTCGAGCCGCTCGACCCGGAGGAGCTGCTCGAGCCAGCGTTCGAGCCGCCGCTGCACCCGGCGGCCAGCAGAGCTGCGAGCAAACAGGTCATCGACAGCCGCATGGGGCGCGCTCCGGCAAAGGATACGGCGCCGATGCTCCACCGCGCCCGCTCCAGTCCACAAGGTGAAACTTCGAGACCGCGCGCTCGGGCGCTGGGCGTTCAACCGGTGGGAGACGACGGCGGAGCTCGCGATGCCGGAGTGGCCTCAGCCGGCGCGCTTCGCAGTTCCGGCGGGAGGCGCGCCTTGCGGGAGCGAAGCGCCCTCTGTGCGGGCGGCGGTCGCCGCGTCATCCACCGCGGCGAGGATGCCGCGGGCGTGGTCGAGAAAGACGCGACCCGGCGAGAGCAGCGACATGCCGCGCGGCGTGCGGGAGAAGAGCGGCGTGCCGAGCTCATCCTCGAGCGCGCGAATCTGACGGCTGATCGCCGGCTGCGCCACGTAAAGCCGCTGGGCAGCGCGCCCAACGTTGCCCTCCTCGGCGACGGTCACGAAGTAGCGGATCTGCGAGAGGCTCATGGCCGTGAGTTTGCGGGCCATGCGGCTCGCAGGCAAGGCACGGCCGGCCGGTCGGGCCAGATCAAATCGGCATTGGACCGCGCCGGGGCTTCTCGCGCACAAACGGGCCATGGCAATCGAGATCTTGAGCTCTGCGGAGATCGAGCGGATGCGGCGGGCCGGGCGGGTCGCCGCCGAGACGCTGGCGTTCGTCGGGTCGCAGCTCCGCGCGGGCATGTCGACCGCCGACATCGACCGGCTGGTCCGCGAGGACACCGAGCGCCGCGGCGGCCGGCCGAGCCAGCTCGGGTACAAGGGCTTTCCTGCGGCGGTCTGCACGAGCCGCAACAGCGTCGTCTGCCACGGGATCCCGAACCCGCGGGAGCACCTCCGGCCGGGCGACATCATCAACGTCGATGTCACCACCAACCTGGACGGCTACCACGGCGACACCAGCGCGACGTTTCTCATCGGCGAAGTGAGCGACGAGGCCCGGCGCATCGTCGACGTCGCTCGAAGGTGCCGAGAGGCTGGCATCTCCGTCATCCGCGAGGGCGCGCGACTGGGCGACATCGGCGCCGCCATCCAGGAGCTCGCCGCCGAAGAGGGCGTGGGGGTGGTCACCGACGTCGGAGGACACGGCATCGGCCGGTCCATGCACGCCGAACCGCACGTCTCGCACGTCGGCAAGCGCGGGACGGGTCCTCGCTTGAAGGCCGGCATGGCGATCACCGTCGAGCCCATGGTCAACCTCGGGAGCGCGGCGATTCGCTCGCTCGATGATGGCTGGACCCTCGTGACCGCCGACGGAAGCCTGTCCGCGCAGTGGGAGCACACCGTCATCGTCACCCGCGACGGGTTCGAGCTCATGACCCAGCTCTGAGGCCTGCCGTCCCCGGGCTTGCGGCGCCGGGCACAGCGCGGCCTCAAATCCGCGGAGCTCGGTGAGCAAAAGGCACGGCGGGGCTGGCGGGTGGGCCTCAATACCTCGGCGCGCTGCGAATCACGCGCAGGCGAACCGGCGCCACGCCCATTCGCATGATGCCCAGCTCGCGCGCCGCGCGCACCGACAGGTCCACGATCCGTCGGGAAACGTAGGGGCCGCGATCGGTGACCGTGACCCTCACGCGCCGCGGCGCATCGGTGCGCTCGACTTCAACCACGGTCCCGAACGGCAAGGTGCGGTGGGCGCAGGTCATGCCCTCGGCGTGGAACGTCGCGCCCGAAGCGGTGCGTTTTCCCTCGAAGCCTGGGCCGTAGTAGCCCGCGAGGCCCTCTTGCTCGTAACCCGGTCCGGGCGCGCGATGGACGCAGCCCACAAACACGGCAGCGAGGGTGACGGCGGCGAGGCGAGCGCGCATCCCCGCAGGCTAATCGCCGAGCGCGCGATCCTGAAACTTGCGCGTGAATTGCAGCCGCGGGCGCTCCGGCTCGCCCATGACCGAGCCTGGAGCATCGGGCGGCGCGGACTCGAGAGCCGGCCCACGCGGAGCGAGCTCTCAGGCTGAGGTCGCGGCCCCATGATCACAGGTGCAGTCCACGCACCCGTGGGTGGCGCAGGTGCCGCAGGCGCGGGCCACCTGCTTGCGCAGCGCCTCGCGCGCGCGGAACACCCGCACGCCGGCGTTGCTCGAAGAGATGCCGGCCTCGGCGGCGTAGTCCTTGACCTTCATTCCCTCCACATCGATCCGCTGGAGCGCGTCGCCGTACTCGGGCTTGAGCGTCTCGGCGAGCTTGCCGACACAGCGGCACACGGTCTGCTGGAGCTCCTCATCGGGCGTGGAAGGTTCGTTCGCGAGGGCGTCGAGGCGCTTGCGCTGCACCGCCTCGCGGCGCGCACGGTCGATGATCGCGTTGCGCAGCACCCGGTAGAACCAGCACACCGCCGACTCGCGGATCTCGCCGACGCGATCGAGGCTGCGCACGAGCGCGTCCTGGACGATCTCCTCGGCGATGGCGCGGTCGCCGACCCGGCGCTCGACGAACGCGAGGAACTCGCGGTGGCTGGCCACCAGCAGCTCGAGCGTCCTTTCGGAATCGGAATCGGGGGTCATTGCCATGCGCCCGGATGCGAGCGGCTCCAGACACGACAAAGTATCGCCGCCGTGCGGAGACCGCTCCCCCAAGCGAGCAAGCCGCCGAGCTACCTGGTGTTCGAGCAGGCGCAGCCGCTGTGTTTGTTGCGCGGTTTCGCCGCCAATGACGCACCCGGGCCGCGGCCATTACACGGCCCCAGGACCGAGCTCTTCGGCCTGGGCAGGGCAGTCCCCGCCATGGCCGGCGAGTATGGGCTGCACCACGAACTCGCACTCATCGTCGACCAATTCGTGCTCGGTCAGCGCCAGCGGGAGCTTCAACCCTCCCATGAAGAGCCCCTTGTCCGGCTCTCGCTTGCGCTCCTGAATGGCGTTCTCCGATCGTCTCGCAGCGCCCCTCGTGCGTCGCGTTGATGGCCTCGGCACCAGACCGCCACCTCGATGCAGTCCGCGTTGGCCGTGCACGATTGGAGCTGCTCGCTCAGCGCCAGATGACGCCGGGATCCGCGAAGTCGATCACCTCGAGCTCGACCAGCCGGTCGAGCAGCGCCTCGAAGAAGCCGAAGACAGCCTCCAGCTCGTCGCAGTTGGAGATGAGGTACGGAGACTCATAGAGGATGAGGTCGACGCCCTCGGGCAGCGTCTGGCCGCCGAAGAGCCCGCGGTCCTTGTGGCGCATCACGAAGGCGAGCGTGCGGTGAGCGAGGAGCTGCGCGCGAAGGTCCGGCGTGAGCAGGTCGGCGAGGATCGCCGGCGAGTTGGTCTTCAGCCAGAACGCGTCGTCGAACTCGGGGATCCCGAGCTCGACCTCCTCGGCCCCCAACATCTTGATGAGCGACGTGGTCGCGCCCTCGCGGGAAATCTCGCAGTGAAAGGCGGAGGAATTGGTGACGGCCACGCGCACCCAGCACTCGCCCACCGCCTGCTCGCCGAGGTAGCTCGTTCCATCCATGTGGTTCTGGGCGTGCTGGCGCGTGTCGAGGCGGATCACGAACGGGCCGTGCTCGACCTCGAGCGAGCAACCGCGCAGCAGCGTCTCCGGTTCGAAGAGCGCGTTGCGCGCGCGGATGAACGGCTGCCACTCGCGCTCGCCGATCTTCTGGATGAGAAATCCCATGCCGGCACCCTACGGCGCGCGCCCTGGGCGCCTCAAGATGCCCGGGGAGCTCGACCGAGCTTGCCGCCAGCGCCGACGCGCTTGCCCTGCTCAAAGGCCGCCTTTGCCGTCGGCGCGCGGATGGCCGGATTGCCCGGGCTCCCGGACGTCGCGGCCTCCTCGGACGCCTCGTCGGGTTGAATGACGGTGACCCGAACGCCGGAGGCTTTGAGCGCGGTTACCGTCTGGACCAGCGGGACCAGAGCCAACGCGCCAGGCGGTGCGCGGAGCGAGAGGACGATGACCTCGTCGAAGCCCGCCGCGAGATCGGCGTTGTTGCTCGAGTGGTATCCGCCGTCGAAGTAATGGTGTCCGTCGATGACCGCGGGAGGCGCGCCGAAGGAAGCGGTCGTGGCGATCATCACGTCGACCAGGCTGACGCCGCTGGCGCGATCGAACACGCGCCGCACGCCGGTCTCCGCGTTGACCGCAGCAATCAATAGCGGCTTCGCCGGCCATGTCAGTACCGGAAGCTGCGCGGCCATCGTCTCTCGCCGGGCCTGCAGTGCCGCGGGCGCCAGAGATGCGTGGTCCAGAGCGATCTTGCCGAAGCGGCGGAGAATCGCGTCCAAAGTTCCGCCGGCTGCCTTGGCCTCGGCGCTCTCGCGGCGAATGGTCGCCCAATCGATCCGAGGCGGGGAGGGCAGGTTGGCAAGGGGCTCGAGCTGCTGCTCGAAGAGCTCATTGGGCTCGGTCCCGTTCGCCAGGTGCAGGGCCACGCGCGCTCCGGCAGAGGTTCCGATGAACAGGTCCGAGTCGCGCAGATCCACGCCCGCCGAGGCCAAACCGGCGAGCAGCCCGCTCTCCCACGCGCTCGCCGCGAAGCTGCCGCCGGCCAAGACCACCGCCCGCCTGGGTGCATTTGCCATGTCGATGATCATCGTCGATGGCCGCCGAGACTGGCTAACAAAGCCCGGCCGCGACTCGATCTACAGATGCGCGGATCTGCCCGATGCTCGGCGTCATCTCGAGAAAGCCGGCGGCGCGGAGGTGCTGGTCGCTTCGTCATTCCCGTCCGTCATGCGCTATGACCCCTCCCATGCCCAACTTCGACGACGCGCGGAGAAACAGCCCACTCCTTCAGGCAGCGTTCGAGCTGGCCCGCCGCGGCCACGACGGCCAGTTCCGCAAGCACGGGCCGCCTTACATCGAGCATCCGGTGGCGGTGGCGAAGCGGCTCTGGGAGCTCAGCGGCGCCATGGATGAAGAGCTGGTCGCGGCGGCGTTCCTCCACGACACCCTGGAGGACACCGAGGTGACGCGCGGGGAGATCGCGACGGCGTGCGGCGCGCGGGTGCTGCGGCTGGTCGAGGCGGTGACGCGCTCGAAGACCATGCCCAAGCCCGAGTACCTCGCGCACCTGAAGGACGCGCCGGCGGACGTGAAGGCCCTGAAGGTCGCTGACCGCACCGAAAACCTTCGCGATGTGGTGGGGCTCGGCGACGTTGCGTTCGCCAAGCGGTACGCGGAGGAGACCGAGCAGTTCCTCCTCCGGCTCGCGGACGAAGTCCCCGCGGGGCTCGGGAGAGGACTCCGCGAGGCGTTGGAGAATGCGAAAGCGCTCTCCCAGTCTGTGATCGCCCGTTGACCCGTCTCGGCGCCGGAGGTGGAGGCATCTCCTGATTCATCCGCTCCACGCGCGGTTTCCGCGGCCGTCCGGGTGAGCCCGCGGTAAAGCGAGAGTACGATGA
>Ga0164242_10003921_pt1 | contig 16814 bp, 15 predicted proteins | sample OricomgcompostMG_FD_108783 | JGI IMG/M metagenome (GOLD analysis project Ga0164242, IMG submission 108783) | Miracle-Growth compost microbial communities from Emeryville, California, USA - Original compost - Miracle growth compost (MG) ...
GAATCTATAATTATACAGACAGCACAAAAAGCTAAGGTATTATGTGCTGTATATGGCGCTCGATTTATGTTAAATGATTATCTGCATTTGGTGGAGAAGGTGGGCGCTGATGGGGTGCATCTGGGCCTGCTGGATGCGTCGGTTAAGGATGCCAAGAAGATATTAGGAGGTGCTTATATTATAGGCGGAACGGCCAATACTTGTCAGGACGTATGGGAACGTATAACCGAAGGTGTGGATTATATTGGGTTAGGGCCTTTTCAGTTTACGAAGACCAAAGAAAAATTAAGTCCCGTTTTAGGATATATCGGGTATAAAAGTGTGGTTAGAGATAATAGGACTATGGCTGTGAATCAGGGGGTGGTGGTGCCGCCTATATTTGCAATCGGTGGCGTTTTGCCTGAGCATATGGAAGAATTATTTAGGACAGGTATTGATGGTTTGGCAATTTCTGGATGGGTCCGTCGGCAGGTGGACTTGCGGTATATTGCGGGACAATTGATGCAATCATTAAGTATTGATAACGTGGATGATTTTTACCATACCTGGGCGATATCCTTTCCTGCACAGTATCATGCGGTTGTTGGCAATATAGGCAGATTTGCCAAAAGCGTGGAAAGTCAGGTAGTGGAGCGCCCCGGAGAAGTGGGTTTTGAGCAAATTATAGGTGTATACTAAACAAAGGTAAAAAACCTGCGCAATGCGTCATTTAATTGATTTTATAAATAATGACAGATGAATAATCAACTAAATCAAGAATTGGAAATGAACATTGGTCCGAAAAAGGCTGAATTGCCAGACCCATTATGGATAGGGGGGGAATTATTCCATTCCAGGATATTTTTTGGTACGGGTAAATACGGAGATTTATCTGTGATGCTTGAAGGGATAAAGGCATTAAATACGGATATGGTAACCGTAGCTTTAAGAAGAATGGATAGCGGGAACGGAGATGCTGGAGCAATATCGCTGATGGATTATATTCCTCGTTATTTTGAATTGCCTGATGGCAGCATGGGGACGCTCAGGATTTTACCGAATACCTCAGGAGCAAGAACCGCTAAAGAAGCTGTCCTTGCTGCGGAACTAGCCAGGGAGTTATTAGGAACGAATCTGATAAAATTGGAAATACATCCTGACCCGGCACATTTGATGCCGGATCCCGTGGAAACCTTATTGGCTGCCGAACAACTGGTGAAAAAGGGTTTTGTTGTATTACCTTATGTACATGCGGACCCTGTTCTTTGTAAACGATTAGAACAAGTGGGCGTGGCAGCTGTTATGCCTTTAGGCGCACCTATCGGTTCCAACCTGGGGTTAAGTACCAGGACATTTCTGGAGATGATTATTGACGCTGCCAGTATTCCTGTCATAATCGATGCGGGTATAGGCAGTCCTTCTGATGCAGCCCATGCAATGGAGTTGGGCGCTGACGGCGTGCTGGTAAGTACAGCCCTTGCTACTGCCAATGATCCGGTTTTAATGGCCCGTGCTTTTAAGGGGGCTGTACAAGCAGGCAGGTTAGCTTATCTGGCCGGATTGGGACTTAAAGGAGCTTTGGGTGAGTCAACCAGTCCTCTGACCGCTTTTCTGGATGAGTGAATAAGCTGATCGGTTTTTAGCCTATTTGGGCAAGGAAGATATGTAGGTTAATCTTAGGTAACGTATGATTAAAGCGCATTTGATGGAAAAATTAATGAAATCGGCATTGTCTATGCCATTGCTGGAACGGCCAGCTGGTCGGGATCGTATAGAATTTTTATCGGAATTTAATCAGTATGACTGGAACATCATCCAAAAAAGGATGTTGAAAAAGACGCCAGAGGATGTCCTCAGGGCTTTGGGTTGCAATAGAGCTGGTTTGGAGGAGTTTATGGCTTTTGTATCCCCTGCTGCCTCTGTATATTTAGAGCAGATGGCACAAAAGGCTACTTATATTACTCAGCGCCGATTTGGAAAAACCATTCGGCTATTCGCGCCGCTGTATCTGAGTAATAAGTGTCAGAATATCTGTACGTACTGTGGATTTAGTCTGGGAAATAAGATGCCCAGAAAAACATTATCTGCCCTGGAAATAGAGGCTGAAGCGCAGGTTTTGAAAAAAGCGGGTTTTGAACAAATTTTACTGGTAACGGGAGAAATGGCTAGAGAAGTAAATATGGATTATTTTCTACAGGCAATACAGCAATTAAAAAGGCATTTTTCACAAATTTCGCTGGAAGTACAACCTTTACTTGAAAAGGAGTATCAATTGCTTAATCAGGCGGGTGCTTATGGGATTACAGTTTACCAGGAGACTTATCACCGCCCAACCTATAAGGAGTATCATCTAAAGGGCAGGAAAGCCAATTTTGATTTCAGGCTGGAGACAGCAGAAAGGGCCTGTAAGGCCGGGATTCATAAAATCGGCATAGGGGTGTTATTGGGACTGCAGGATTGGCGCATGGATAGCTTTATGACGATGGCTCACCTGAGGTTTCTGCGTAAACATTACTGGCAAACCCAGTTTAGTTTGTCATTTCCCCGATTGCGGCCAGCCGAGGGGGCAGTACCGCCGGCTTTTCCGGTCTCTGATAAAGAACTGCTGCAACTTATTTTAGCTTATAGGTTAGTGGAACCTGATCTGGATATTAGTCTTTCTACCAGAGAGACAGAAATATTCAGAAATCATCTGGTCCGTTTAGGGATTACCACGATGAGTGCCGGGTCTAAGACCAATCCGGGTGGATATAGTGCCGCCAAGGACTCGCTGGAGCAGTTTGAGATTAGTGATGAACGCTCTGTTCAGGAAGTTTGTCAGATGATTCACAAGGCGGGCTATGATCCGGTATTTAAAGATTGGGATCAGGGAATAACGGAGAAATGGCAATATGGAAAAATGCTTTAATATTATTTTTTTTACGAATATTTGAGGGGTGTTCGGTTAATAAGACGGCAGTATGATGGAAAAAAGTTCTGATCAATTGACCAAGGAGGATTTTATGTATTATGGCCGGCAGATGCTAATCCCTGAAATTGGCCCAGAGGGGCAATTGCGACTGCGTAACGCAAAAATAATGGTTATTGGTGCTGGTGGGCTGGGCTGTCCGGTGTTGCAATATTTATGTGGGGCTGGAGTTGGGCATATTGGTTGTTTGGATTTTGACCAGGTTGAGCTCCATAATTTACACCGGCAATTACTATATACCCCGGCTTTTGTAGGCCGTTTGAAAATTGAGGCTGCAAGGGAGTCATTGGCTGCGCAGCGTCCTTGGGCGACCCTGGATTTTAAAAATAAAAAATTGACAGCCGCCAATGCAAAGTCCTTACTCTTTGGCTATGATTTGGTGGTGGATGGCTCAGATAATTTTAAGACCCGTTATATAGTCAGCGACCACTGCAAAGCGCTAAACATTCCGGTTATATATGGAAGTATTTTGGGTTTTGAAGGCCAAATGGCCGTTTTTGGCCATAATGGCGGCAAAACCCTCAGAGATTTGTTTCCTGGTCCTCCGCCTCCGGGAAATGCCCCTAATTGCGCCGAGAATGGCGTTTTAGCGACGCTGCCCGGGATTATAGGGCTTTTAATGGCGCAGGAAGCCTTGAAATTAGTGATGGGACTGCCAGTCCTTCATAATCAATTCATTTTATTCGATACGCTTCATTTGCAGTGGCGTAAGCTTCGTTTTTGATGATTGTTGGCGAAATTTAATTTTTTGACAGGGTAGCGTGTGGCAAATAGGCAAAATTCTTACCTTCGCCCCCTATGCAAAACGATACAAAAAAGGAAATTGTACTGAGTGGAATCAGACCCACTGGTTACCTGCATTTAGGTAATTATTTTGGTGCCATGCGCAATTATGTACGCATGCAGGAGGACTATAATTGTTATTTTTTTGTGGCAGACTGGCATAGTCTGACCACGCATCCAGATACCCAAGAGCTTCAAAGTAGCGTACATAGAGTTATTGCAGAGAATCTGGCCTGTGGCCTGGACCCTGACAAAGCGGCTATTTATGTGCAGAGTGATGTGCCGGAAATAGCCGAGTTATATCTTTATTTAAATATGTTGGCCTATAAGGGGGAACTGGAAAAAGTACCCACTTTTAAGGATAAGGTACGTCTGAGTCCGGATAACGTCAATGCGGGGCTTTTAACGTATCCGGTATTGATGGCGGCTGATATCTTGATTCACCGTGCTGTAAAGGTGCCTGTGGGCAAAGATCAGGAACAGCACCTGGAAATGGCTAGGAATTTTGCAGAAAGATTCAATCATCGCTATGGGGATGTCTTCCCGATGCCCAAGGCCTTTAACTTCAATAGTGATCTAGTCAAAATTATGAGTCTGGACGCCAAAGGTAAGATGAGCAAGAGTGAGAACCAGATGGCCACTATTTATTTAAGTGATTCAGATGATTTGATCCTGAAAAAACTGAGAAAAGCCCAAACAGACCAAGGCCCTACGGAACCTGGCCAGGAAAAACCAGATTTTATCCAGAATCTTTTTACACTGGCTTCCCTAGTCAGTGAGCCAGCTGTCGTAGAAAAGTTTGAATCAGATTATAACAATTGTCAGATCCGCTATGGTGACTTTAAAAAGCAATTGGGGGAAGATATGGCCCGTTTTGTAGGACCTATCCGGGACAGAGCCTTGGCCATACAAGAGGATAAGGTCTATCTGGAGAAAATTATGAAACAAGGTGCTGAGAAAGCACGTGAAAGTGCCTGTGAAACGATAAAAATTGTCCGTGCGGCAATGGGAATAAAGTATTAAATTAGCATCAATTTATGCCCGGCCAGGACATGATAAAGCTGGACATAACATTTCTAATGGTAACCTAAATCAACCTGATGGCAAAAGCAGCAAAACAAAAACCTAAACATATTGCGATTGCGGGCAATATCGGTGCAGGCAAAACCACGCTCACCGAACTGCTCAGTAAACATTATAAATGGATTCCACAATTTGAAGATGTGGATCATAATCCTTATCTCACGGATTTTTATGAAGATATGTCCAGGTGGAGCTTTGAGCTGCAGATATATTTTTTAAACAGCCGCTTAAAGCAACTCATTGAAATTGATCAGGGGACAGAAACGGTTATTCAGGACAGAACCATTTATGAGGATGCCAATATCTTCGCGCCCAATTTGCATGACATGAGTCTGATGAGTACCAGAGACTTTAATAACTATTATCATTTTTTTGAAACCCTCAAAAAAATGATAAAGCCTCCGGACTTATTGATTTACCTGAAGGCTTCTGTGCCTGCACTGGTGGCTCAGATCCAAAAGCGGGGCAGGGAATATGAGGATAATATCCGCTTGGATTATCTTAAAAAGCTCAATCAGTTATATGATAAATGGATTGATGGCTATAAGGAAGGCCCATTACTGGTCATTGATGTAGATAATGTCAATTTCGCTGAAAATAGCGAACATCTGGGGGAGATTATCAATAAGATTGATAGTCTGCTATATGGTCTGTTTTAGTAGAGAAACCATTGAGGTATGATCAGTAAGTATTATATGAGCGCCTAAATTACATCTAAACTTTACGCATGACTAATAACGACGACCTAGCCAGTCCGCAAGGACAACAGGAGCAAGATGAAAGGATGCCGGTGAACGGCAATCCTAAAATCAGCTTTATCACGCTGGGCGTAAAGGACCTGACAAAAATGACACATTTTTATAAGGAGGTTCTGGGTTGGCATATGGAAAAAGAGCAGGAAGGCGTTAGCTTTTTTAAAATGGCGACTGGTGTCATTTTTGCTTTGTTCGGGGAAGCTGCTCTGGCGGAAGATATAGGGCTGTCAGATTATAATCCATTAAATACCAATGAGTTTAAAGGGATGAGTTTGGCTATGAACTTTGATTCCATCATTAAGGTGGATGCTTTTTTTGCTGTTTTAAAACAAAAGGGCGTTTTTATTCAAAAAGCGCCTCAAACTGTATTCTGGGGTGGCTATAGCGGCTATTTTAAAGATCCGGAAGGAAATTACTGGGAAGTAGCCTATAACCCATTTCTTTAGGTTTTACACTTACCTTTGCCGGGAACTGTTTAAATACATACCCGATGAAATTACAGTATTACGTCATAGATACGCCATTTAAAGACACATTTACGATATCTGGAGGTCGATCCAAATCCAGTCAGCCCGCACTGGTGGTCTCGCTTTCCATAGGTCCGTTAATCGGTTTTGGAGAGGCGCCAGCCATTAGCTATTATGATGTAACTGTAGAAAAAATGGTCCGGGAAATCAAAGCCAAAAAACTTTTTATTGAAAAATTTGCCCTGACAGACCCGGAACGCTACTGGCATTATCTGCACCATTTATTACCTGAACACCCTTTTTTGGTCTGCGCCCTGGATATGGCCTGCTGGGATTTGTATGGCCAGATGGAACGCAAGCCTATCTATCAGTTAATGGGGAATGTCTGGGAAAATACGCCCTTAACGGACTACACCATTGGATTAGATACCATTGAAAACATGGTGGAAAAAGTAAAGAAAATGCCCTGGCCCATTTATAAAATCAAATTGGGGGCAGATAATGACCTGGAAATGTTGGCAGCCTTAAGAAAGGCGACAGATAGTCCTTTTAGGGTGGATGTCAATGGTGGATGGTCCTATCAAAAAGCCCTGGATATGTTGCCCAGGCTGGCGGAACTAGGGGTAGAGCTGGTGGAACAACCCATGGCCAGGGCAAAAAATGAATCAGATCTGGAGCAGATGCGGTCTTTATATGAAAAATCACCCTTACCTCTGATAGCCGATGAAAGCTGTGTCAGACTCCCGGATATGACCGGTATTGAACAGTGTTTTCATGGGATTAATATCAAACTAACTAAATGTAGTGGAATTACGCCGGCCAGAGTTCTGGTGGACGAGGCCAGAAAACGTCATATGAAGATCATGATGGGCTCCATGAATGAAACTGCTATTGGCTCGGCGGCCATTGCCCAGTTTTTGCCGCAACTGGATTATGTAGATATGGACGGGCCTTTACTTTTAGAAAGAACAGGAGGAATTGGACTTCGTATTGACCAGGGTAAAGTTGCGCTGTCTGGTGCGCCCGGCCTGGGCGTTCGGCCAATGGATTTACCCGAAGGCGGTATTCTCTAATCGAGGCAAATAAATCTGGGTGATTTTTGTGGAAATTATTTTTTAATTTGGCATTTTAAAGGGAAGCTTTTAAATTTACCAAATTAATGTTCGTTTTTATGTAATCGTTTTCATTATTAAAGAAGCGGTTTTGAATTGATAGACAATGTCTAAGGAGGCTTTTAAGAGGACTCAAAAGACGCTAAAATCTTTTTATGGCAGAAATTAAAAAAACGCCCAAAAGTAATACGATTATCCAGGTCGCTGAGGCTACCGGTCTTTCCCCGGCTACTATTTCCAGGGTGCTTAACAATCACCCTTATGTTAAGGAAGGAACCAAGAAAAAGGTCCTGGAAATGATCGAAAAGCTGGGGTATCAGAGAAATAATATTGCTTCAGGTCTCAGAAGCAATAAAACCAGAACCATTGGCCTGATTGTACCCAGGATTTCCATGTTTTTTCATGCGGAAGTGATTACCACCATCCAGAATATTTTATACAAGCATGGGTATAATCTAACCATCTGTCAGTCAGGAGATTCCGTGGATATGGAAAAGAATCTGATCCGGACGCTGCAGTCAGTCCGGGTGGACGCTGTCATTGCAGCCTGTACCTTACATACCACAGATTTTACCCCATTTGATCAGTTAATGGCCAGCGGAACGCCGCTGGTATTTTATGACCGTGTACCGGTGGGTAAAACCAGTGCTATGGTGATTAAAGGGGATGATATCCAGGGTGGGTATCTGGCTACATCGCATCTAATAGAGATTGGCTGTAAAAAAATAGCACATATCTCCGGACCACTTGATTGTAACTTATATCAGGACCGGCTGAAAGGTTTTTATAATGCGATGAAGATTGCCGATTTACCAGTACGTAAGGACTGGCTTTTTTATCACGAACTGACCAAAGAGAATGCCCGCATTGCCTTAAAGAAAATATTTGAAGGCCCCGAAATTCCAGACGGACTCGTGGCGGATAATGATACCACGGCCATTGCTGCACTTAAGTTCGCTAAGGAAATGGGGCTGAAAGTGCCTCAGGATCTGAAAATAGTAGGTTATTCCAATGATCCCCGCAGTGAAATAATCACCCCTTCGATTACCACCATTGAGCAATATCCCGAAAAAATGGGGGAAAAGATCGTAGAAGTCTTGATGGCGAGGCTGCAGCATAAAAATATGAACCCATTAGAAATCAGCGCACCTACGATTATGCCGGTGCAACTGATCAGAAGATTATCCACTTAACCCACTATTTAAGTGATCTCTATTTGTAAAGATTAAAAATAAAACAGCTTCGCACTTTATTCCACTGCTTGGAATACGCTCATTAAACAAACCATTTTTTAACCATTTTACAAACAAAATCTACATCTAAACCATGTTAAGAAAACAAGTCCGCTTAAAAGAAATTTTTCTGAGTTGGATGGCATTATTAGTCATCACTGGCAGCCTGCAGGCGCAAAGTAAAGCTCAGATGAAATCGCTGATTAAAAATCAGTTTGATTTTGCGGCCAAGCAGTACAAATTACTGGCTGGTAAAACGCCGGTGGATAAGATGCCCCAGACCTATAACCCCAAGACAGGCAAAAGTACCTTCAGCAATATGCAGTGGTGGTGCAGTGGCTTTTATCCAGGGACGCTTTGGTTGATCTATGAGCAAACCGGAGATAAGTCCATTAAAGCAGAAGCGGAGAAAAAACTGGGGGAGCTGGAGTCCATGAAACATTATAAAGGCAACCATGACCTGGGTTTTATGATTAACTGTAGCTTTGGCAATGGGTTTAGAATCACCAGGGATCCGGCCTATGCCCTGACCCTGGATACGGCAGCGGCTACGCTGGCGCTGCGCTACCGCCCCAATGTACATGCCATCCAGAGCTGGGATAAGAGTAAAAACTTTACCTGCCCGGTCATTATTGACAATATGATGAACCTGGAACTGCTTTGTTGGGTCAGTGCCCATACCGGAGATACCAGTTATCTGCATATTGCCAGAGAACACGCCAATACCACGATTAAAAATCATTTCAGACCTGATTACAGCTCATATCATGTGATTGATTATAATCCCAATACCGGCGCTGTAATTGCTAAAAGAACCTGGCAAGGCGCCAATGACAGCTCTTCTTGGGCCAGAGGCCAGGCATGGGGGTTGTATGGTTATACCATGATGTACCGTTTTACCAAGGATAGGGCTTATTTAAACCAGGCCGAACATATTGCACATTATATTTTAACCAATCCTTCTATCCCGGCCGATATGATTCCTTATTGGGATTATGATGCGCCAGGTATCCCCGATGCGCCCAGAGATGCCTCTGCAGCGGCTATTACTGCTTCCGGTTTACTGGAACTCAGCCGTTTCACCAAGGGTAAAACCCGCAAGAGCTATGTAGCAGCGGCTAAAAAAATCCTGGTATCGCTCGGTTCCGATAAATACCGGGCTAAGCTGGGAGAAAATGGCGATTTTATCCTGATGCATTCTACGGGCGCCAAGCCGTTTAACTCGGAAGTAGATAGTCCACTTTCTTATGCGGACTATTACTATCTGGAGGCACTTGCCAGATATAAAGACTGGTATTTATAGGTTTTTATCGGTATGTATGAATGGAACAGTATTTAATTAAAATTAAGAAGAAATAATAATGGCAAATAGAAGACAGCTATTAAAGGGGATGATGCTGGGAGGGGCTATTGGTTTAGGCGGAATGCCCCTTAGACTACTGGCTAGAACGAATCCTGCAAAAAATAAAAGAACGGGTGACTTTGCATTTCCAGGAGTGCAGGCGCCTGATGGATTATTGGAAAACGGTACAGCAGACCGGGCTTATTGGGTCGACTTACTCTATAAAATGGCAGCGCCCGTTTTACTGAACTTAGAAAAAGACGAGTTGCGCAAAAATATGGTGGTCAAAAAGGCGCCTACTTATGATAGCAGGACCATTGATGTTACTTATCTGGAGGCCGTAGGACGTACTTTGGCTGGAGTCGCGCCCTGGCTGGAACTGCCGGATGACCATACTCAGGAAGGGAAACTACGTAAAAGGCTGCGGAAGGCCGCCCAAAAGGGATTGCCCAATACAGTCAATCCTGAGGCAAAGGATTTTTTGAATTTTACCAAAGAAATGCAGCCGATTGTAGATACGGCCTATTATGTGCAGGCTTTTATCCGGGCGCCTAAAGCGCTTTGGGAACCACTCGATGCCACAACTAAACAAAGAGTGGTGGAGTCGGTTAAGGCCCTGCGCAACCGTAAACCCTTTGAGAGCAATTGGGTAATCTTTGGCTCTATGGCAGAGGCTTTCTTGCTCTCCATTGGTGAAGATTATGATAAGGAAAGGTTGATGCATGGAGTCGAAAAGATCAAAAGCTGGTATGTGGGAGATGGCTGGTATAGCGATGGACCCCGGTTTGCTTTTGACTACTATAATTCTTATGTGATGCATCCTTTTATGGTAGATACCTTAAAAATACTGAAGGATCATCAGTTGGTGGAGGAAAAAGAATTCTTACAGGCACATAAAAGGATGGTGCGATATGCGGAGCAGCAGGAGAAAATGATCTCTCCTGAAGGGACTTATCCGCCCATTGGGCGGTCTATCCCCTATAGAACAGGCGCCTTCCAGGCTCTGGCTATGGTAAGCTGGCAGGAGGACCTGCCCCAGCATATTGACCCGGCGCAGGTCAGGGGCGCCTTGACTAAGGTGTACCATAATATGTTTACCAAGGTGAATAGCTTTGATAAAGATGGATGGCTGGAACTGGGCTTTGTAGGAAGCCAGCCGGATGTGGCGGATTATTATACGTCTACCGGTAGCTTGTATATGGCTACTTTAAGCTTTTTGCCGCTGGGCTTACCGGCAGATAATGCATTCTGGAAAAACCCGCCGGCAGACTGGACCGCTAAATCGGCATGGGCTGGTCAGCCTTTCCATAAGGATTATCATGTTGATTATTAATCAATAGAACTTCACCCGGCAGGATGTGTGGTGGCATCCAATGTTTTTATTTTTTAAATTTTGAAAACGTTATCAATACAAATAATCGGTTATCCGGTCTTTTAAATATATCCGGATCGCCCTTAAAAAGGAATAAAAATGCTTAAAACTTTTAATGAACACAAACAAAAGAAGGGCAAGGCGGGGCTTATAGCCGGCGTGCGGTCTGCTGTGGCAGCAGCGATTGCAGTTGGATTAGTCCTGGGAGCTTTAATCAGTATCCCCAGCACTGCGCAGGCGCAGTGGGGGGAAGGTAATGGTAAAACCATTCAGCAGAAGGATAAAAAACAGGCGCCTTTAAAATATGGTGCCCATAGAATCGGTAAAAGAACGGATTCTGCGATGAACCGCTGGCGGGATTATGGCCTGGGCGAATTTATCCATTTTGGGTTATACTCTGTTTTGGGTGGTGATTATAACGGGATGCATTATGACGGCGCCGCTGAATGGATCCGGTCCTGGGATAAATTACCCCATGAGGTGTATGATAACCTGTATAAAAAGTTTGATCCTAAGAATTTCAATCCGGAAGCCTGGGCGCAGATGGCCAAACAAATGGGGGTTAAATATGTAACCATTACCACTAAACACCACGACGGCTTTTGTCTTTGGCCCAGTAAATACTCAGATTTTAATATTACCAAGACGCCTTACAAGAAGGATATGATCGGTCCTATGGTGCGCGCCTTTGATAAGGCAGGTATCGATGTCTATCTGTATTTTTCCGTGATGGACTGGCATCAGGGCGATTGGCGTTATGATTTAAAGACCGCTGCCGATAGCGCGGCCTTTAATCGGTTTAAGGTTTTCACCAAAAATCAGTTAACGGAATTACTGACTTTGTATCCGCAGACAAAGGGATTATGGTTTGACGGAACCTGGGATAACAGCTGGAAAAAGAGCGGGGCATTCTCTGATAGCCTGGACCAATATTTAAAGCAGATACATCCTGGATTGATTATCGGTAGCCGGCTCAGGGCGGACGATTATGGCAACCGCCATTTTGATGCCAACGGACATCTGATGGGCGACTATGAACAGGGCTGGGAAAGAAAAATTCCCAAGGATTATGCCGCTACCAGAGGTAATGACTGGGATTGTATTATGACCATCCCGCAAAACGGCTGGGGCTATTCCAAGACCTGGATGGGGCATTGGAAAACGCCTTATGAGCTCATTGAAATGCTGGCCAAATGTGTGTCTTTGGATGGTAATTTTGTGATTAACTTTGGTCCTAAAGGTGACGGTACTTTTAGGGAAAAAGAAGTACAAACAGCAAAAACCATCGGGGATTGGATGAAGATCAATCATGAGGCCATCTATAATGCCGGATATCTAAACTGGACCAAGCAGGACTGGGGTTATTATACCAAGAGCAGAAAAGACGGGAAAATTTATATGATTGTCTTTAATGTGCCCATTAACGGTGCGTTAAAAGTCAGCCCGGCTAAAAAAGAACATATTAAAAAGGCTTACCTTTTGGAGGGTAATAAAGACCTTCAGTTAGAGTCTTTGGATGGCAGTGATGTGCTTATCCATCTGGCGGAAAAAGCGCACGACCAGCCTTTTGTAATTGTGCTGGAAACTGGTCTGGGCGGCCAGGCTGCTGAAGGTGAGAATAAGCATGTATAAAAACTAAATCATCCATCATTAACATTAAAAACGTACACTTAAAAATGACAATTAATAGCAGCATATTTAGTCTGGAAGGGAAAACTGCAATTGTGACCGGATCCAATAAGGGGATTGGTCAGGCAATGGCCATTGGACTGGCCGAGGCGGGCGCCGATATTATCGGCGTGAGCTCCAGCTACCCTAAGGACTCTGATACTGAGAAGGCGGTAGTGGCGCTTGGACGCAAATTTTCCCGCTATAATGCAGATTTTTCAGATAGAGAGAGCGTCTATGCGTTTATTAAGGCAGTTAAGGCAGAGCAACCTACGATTGATATTTTGGTCAATAATGCAGGGACCATTATGCGGGAGCCGGCTGCCACTCATCCGGACGATTATTGGGATAAAGTGATTTCTATCAATTTAAATGCGCAGTTTATCTTAGCCAGAGAGTTCGGTAAAGACATGCTGGAAAAAGGTCAGGGTAAAATCATTTTCACCTGCTCTATGCTCTCTTATCAAGGTGGTATCAATGTACCGGGCTATACAGCCAGTAAGTCTGGAGTAGCCGGCCTGGTGAAAGCACTGGCCAATGAATGGTCTCAAAAAGGTGTTCAGGTCAACGGTATTGCTCCCGGTTATATTGCTACAGACAATACCAGGAATCTGATGGCTGACGCTGCCCGTTCCAAGGCAATACTGGAAAGGATTCCTGCCGGTCGTTGGGGCAGTCCCGAGGACCTTAAAGGCGCAGTGGTGTTTTTAGCCAGTAAGGCAGCAGACTATGTAACAGGTACAATCCTGAATGTAGATGGAGGCTGGATGGCCAGATAGGGCTGGCCAGTTGCAGCGTATTGCCTGTTTAAGGACGGGTTATCTCTACAGGCAGGCGCACAGGCAAATGCACAAGCATAGACATGCACACATATACACGTACACTCTTTTTAAACAAAAATAAATTAACCAAGTAATGGAAGTAAGATTTCAGAATAGTCCAACAGAGACTAAACACATGGATACCAAACAGCTCAGAGAAAATTTTTTGATTGAAGATCTGACCCAAAAAGATAAGTTGAAACTGGTATACAGTCATTACGACCGGGTGATTGTAGGTGGGGTTTCTCCGGTAGATCAAATCGTGGATCTACCTAACGAACCTGAACTTAAAGCGGCTTATTTCCTGGAGCGCCGGGAGCTGGGGATTGTAAATCTGGGTGGACCCGGTACGGTTCAGGCCGCAGATCAAAGCTATAATCTGGAAAAGCTGGATTGCCTGTATGTAGGGTTACATACTGAAAAAGTGAGTTTTGCTTCCAAGGATAAGGCGAATCCAGCCATTTTTTATATGCTGAGTGCCCCTGCGCACAAAGCGTTCCCTACGACACATTTTGCAAAAAAGGATGCTTTTCCTACAGAAACGGGTAGCCTGGAAACTTCAAATAAAAGAACGATTTATCGTTATATCCATGCAGATGGTATCAAAAGCTGTCAACTGGTCATGGGACTGACCATTCTGGATACCGGTAGTGTCTGGAATACGATGCCCGCCCATACGCATACACGCAGAATGGAAGCTTATTTTTATTTTGATGTACCTAGGGATCAGCGTGTAATTCATTTGATGGGGGAACCTGATGAAACCCGTCATTTGGTGGTGAATAATAATGAAGCGATTTTGTCGGCTCCATGGTCTATTCACTCGGGATGCGGTACTTCAAATTATGGATTTGTTTGGGGGATGGCAGGGGAGAATTATACCTATTCTGATATGGATATGGTGGATATCAATGATTTAAAATAGGAGCGGTTATTGAAATTGCCCGTTATATTTAAAACGAAGAGAACAATGCGTAAAATACTGTTAGGAAGTGCTGTACTGCTGTCTTTAATGGGCTGTGCCGCCAATAGCGATGCCCAGCATAGTGGTCGTCTCACGCTGAAAAATAAATCGGCCATCGACAGGCCTGAACAGGTAGTCACGCTTTCCAGAAAGCTGCTGGAAGCAAAGGCAGGTCCCTTAGAAAATAATTACCTGCAATTTTTAGTGGATAAAATGCCGCTTCAGTCACAGTATGAGGATTTGGACGGGGATGGCAAGTGGGATGAAGTTTTATTACTTTGTCCTATAAAAGCCAGTTCTTCCGTTCAGGTTACATTAGAAAAACGGGGCGCTTTGGCGGCAACTAAAATGCCTGCACTGGCACATGCCCGGATGAAGCTTAAAAATGAGGATCAAAGTTTTGGGGAGAATCTACCCGAGATGGAAATGCCTTACCAGAATGCGCCGACGGACTTTGCTAAACATGCCTTGCCGCCTTACCTGACGGAAGGACCGGGCTGGGAAAATGATAAAGTGGCTTTCAGGCTGTATTTTGATACCAGAAACAATAAGGATATTTATGGTAAAAGAATCCCTGGCGTGGTGATGGACTCTGTGGGTGCCGATCCTAAAAACAGTTATCATAAACTGGCAGCCTGGGGAATGGATATCCTAAGAGTCGGTACCTCTCTGGGTGCCGGTGCACTGGCTTTTAACTATCAAAGACCGAACGGACAGGATACCCTGGTTCGGTTAGGAGGTGATAATATCAAAGGCGAGCGTTATCAGCTACTCAGTGACGGGCCCCTGCAAGCCAGTTTTTTGATGAGCTATCCCTGGCGGTTAGAAGGGAAGCCACTGGTTGTAACGGAAAAAATTACAATAACAGCAGGGCAGTATAGCTATACCAGTGAAATTGCCGTCCAGGGGAGTGATGTACCGAAGGATCTGAAAGTCAATATGGGAATCGCTGATTTTTATACCAATCGTATGGATTCCATCGTGACGGATCAGGCCAAGGCTGTCTATAGCTTTGGTCAGCAATCTGAAAACCATGACAATCTGGGTATGGCTATTATCAGTACGAACCCTAAAGTGGCGCGTATCTGGCGAATCAAAGACAAGCCTCAACCCATTTCCGATATCACCAGCAGCTATCTGATGCAGGAGCCTATCGGTGTTGATCATCCGGTTACTTTTAGGTTTTATGCCGGCTGGTCGCTTTCTGACAGTGCCTTTAACAGTGCGTCTGGCTTTAAAACCATGCTGGAAAACGCGATACTGCAGCAAACAAGCCCTATTGAGATTCAATAGTTTTTAAAACATAACCTATTCATATAAAAATTGGTGCAATGAAACATTTATTATTAAGTTCATTATTACTATGTATGACAACAGTAGTTATTTTTGGCCAGTCCAAGGCCACAGCGTCTGTAAAACAGACCATTACCAAGTTCAATAAGGCCATGGTGGATGCTGACGGGGCGACGCTGTATGCCATGACTTATCCTGAATTGAGCTATGGACATTCTTCGGGTGTTATCCAGAATCAAAAGGAATTTGTAGAAGGAATTACTTCTGGCCGTTCAGATTTTCAATCCATTGATCTGACCGATGAAACGATCACTGTTAAAGGTAACACAGCTACCGTGCGTCATATCCTGTCTGCCAAGACTTTTGACAGTAAAGTGCCTGGCCATGTCCGCCTGGAAATCTTGCTGGTCTGGGTTAAAGACCATGGTCATTGGAAACTATTGGCCAGACAAGCTGTTAAGCCTGCTGAATAGGGGAGCTGCCTTTTAAATGCCGGGTACTACTCTAGTGTGTCAAAAGGTCTGGATAGGAATTGAATAGATGAAGTTCCTATCCAGACCTTTTTTTAACTTTAAGTATTGTAAATCAACATTTTATTTATATTTATCAGGCATTTAACTGATAAATAGCCACGATCCCGTTCAATGGAATAGCCCCTTTCCTGCGGGGAATCTTTTAACGGTGTTGAGTTGGTTATTGAATGGGCTTTGGGGATTAAGTTGTAATTTTGCATTTCTAAATCCTAGTTACCATTGGTTCAGTAAGGTGATTTTGCCAAAGGGCTGCCAGGTAGCAGGTAAGGATAAAATTATATGTTAAGTACGATTCAAGCGGCAATTGATGATATAAAGGCGGGTAAGCTGGTGATTGTGGTAGATGATGAAGACCGGGAAAATGAAGGGGACTTTATTACGGCTGCCTCCAATATTACCCCTGAAATTATCAATTTTATGAGTAAGGTGGGGCGGGGATTAA
>Ga0164242_10003922_pt1 | contig 16811 bp, 14 predicted proteins | sample OricomgcompostMG_FD_108783 | JGI IMG/M metagenome (GOLD analysis project Ga0164242, IMG submission 108783) | Miracle-Growth compost microbial communities from Emeryville, California, USA - Original compost - Miracle growth compost (MG) ...
TGGTTGACGACATTGCCTTGGTGAACGTTGGTGCCCTTCTCGATGTTGTCGACCTTCTCGACTTTGTCAGCCTTGTCGACGTTGGTGGCCTGGTCAACGTTATCAGCCTTCTCGACGATGGTGCCCTTCTCAAAGTTGGTGACCTGGTCACCGTTGTCGAGCTTCTCGACATTGGTGACTGGCTCCTCGTTGGTGGCCGGCTCGGCATTGTTGCCCTTCTCGATGTTGTCGCCCGGCTCGCCGTCGTTGCCCTGGTCAACGTTGGTGCTCTTCTCAACGTTATCGGCCTTCTCGACGATGGTACCCTGGTCAACATTGGCGCCCTTTTCGACGTTGTCAGCCTTCTCAACATCGTCGGCCTTCTTGATGCCGTCGGCCTCCTCGATACCGTCGGCCTTCTCGATATTGGTGGACTTCTCTATGTTGGCGCCTTGGTCGACGACGTTGCACTGGTCAACATTGGTGCCCTGCTCGGCGTTGTCGCCCTGCCCGGCATTCTTGCCCTGCTTAGCCTTACGGATCTTGGATTTGCGGTTCTGCTTGGCCTTACGCCTCTGCATAGCATTACCATCCGGCTTGACGACGTTGACCTGCTTGACTTGGCCGTCCTCCTTGACTTGGCCGTCCTGCTTGACTTGGCCGTCCTGCTTGGCTTGAGCATCCTGCTTGGCTTGAGTATCCTCCTTGGCCTGAGCATCCTGCTTTGCTTGATCATCCTCCTTGGCCTGAGCATCCTCCTTGGCCTGAGCATCTTGCTTGGTCGGCTCGTTCTATAATGCAGTCCGGCTGGTTAGTGTGCGGTGTTTCTACTCCCCACCAACGCCGTCTCGTTTTCGAACGGAAATAATAACAAGGTGATACGAGTAAATTGGAAGGAAATTTAAATCAGGGGTCTTTTATGGCTTTCTTACCTGGACCTTGGGAGCGCGCTTAGCCGGCTGGGCAGGCATGACGACCCCCTCGTTGTTCTTGATGTTCTTGGTGCGGCTGTACTTGGGCTGCGGCTTGTCCTTCTGCTCGGCCTTGCGACGCTTGGCCTCTTCCTCCCTCAGCTTCTTCCTGGCCGCCAGGCTCAGGTACGGCTCCTTGTAGCCGCAGGTGGGGCAGGGACCGGCCGGCACACGGGAGTTGCCACGCGAGAGGGTCGGGGGAGCGTGGTGGTAGTGCAGCTCAGCAGAAAAGTCTGGAATTTCGACCTGGCCAGTGTAAAGGGCAGGGGTCCCAATCGGACCGGTGATAGGGGAGTCCGGGGCTTCGGTAGCCTCCGGCTCTGAGGCCGTATCCTGGTCAGCGGCCTCAGCCTGCTCGGGAGACGAGGTAGTGGTAGGAGAGGCTGGGGTTTCGGTAACCTCCGGCTCAGCGGCCGTAACCTTGGGAGCGGTCTCAGCCTGCTCGTCAGACGAGGTAGTGGCAGGGGAGGCCGGGGTCTCTGCCTCGGTCTCGGTCTTGGTTACCTCCGGCTCAGAGGCCGTAGCCTTAGGAGTGGTCTCAGCCTGCTCGGGAGACGGGGTAGTGATAGAGGAGGTTGGGGTCTCGGTAACCTCCGGCTCAGCGGCCGTAACCTTGGGAGCGGTCTTATGCTGCTCGGGAGGCGACATCGTGGTCTGTTCAACCGGGTGCTCAGTGGGCTCGGTTTTCTCGGGGAGAATCTCAGACGGTTCGTCCGAGTTAGTGGAGAGGAGGAGGCGATCCAATTCCTCGTCGGTGTACGAGGGAGAGTTGGGGGGACAAAGGTTGGCTTGAGACGAGTCACTCGACGAGTTGTTCTCGTCTGATTCTTCAGTCAGGGATCGGAAGTAGATGTCTGGGTATAGCAGCTTCAACCACTCGAAGAAAAAGATAGGGATTTTCCGAGACAGAGCTCGCGGACGCGATTTTCGATCCGGGCCTCCTACTTCGCGAAGGAAACGGATATGGTGCCGTCGGAATCTCTTTTCAGGGGAAAAACGCCAGATTAGCCTGCTAGCTTTGGGGAAATGGACGCGTGCGAATAGGGTAAATGAGGGATGGATGAGGTTGTATTTCTTTTCCCCAGAAAATGGGAGAGAGAAAGAGGGGAATACCAGGAGGAGTGGGAGGGGAGGGGATACTGGCGAGAGGAGATATAGGCGAGCCACTCTCGCCTCGAGGAGGAGGAAGGGCTTCCACAAAGGGACGACCTACCCGACGACGACGGTGAGCTCGTTCAGAAATCTCTGGGTGCTTATACCACATCCAACTCTCGATGGGGTAATCGTCGAAGACGATGGCGCGGTGGAGCAGGGATGACATGGTGATATATTGGCGACAAAAGAAGCCCGTGAAGCCACAGGCAGCGATGATATTGGGAGTAGGAGTGCGCGTGGATATTTTTGATGATATCGGAAGGTTGTGGTGGTGAGGTTGTAGGTTGCTAGGGAAGAGGTTTGTTTATAATTTTGTGGCCGGTCGGAAAGGGGGTTCACGTCGGGGACCGCGATGAGCTCAACTCAACTCAACTCACGTGCCCTGAGAGTGCCAGGGAAACATAAACACACAAGTCCAAGACCAGCTCCCCATCACTCTCTTGTCCCGAATTACCCTCTTTATCAAAGCCCGTTTGTTGGCACTGGACAATAAGTCAGGGGCAACGACATCCTACGCTAGTCCCTGGCACGTCGCCCAAGTCCACTCATGGGTGGTAAAGCTCACCCAGCGACATATAACACAAATAAAGAGACCAGGATTTTGAAAGAGATAATATTGGGATAAGGAATATATCCCTCTGTCGGGTATCATAAAAGGCTTACATAGTGGTCACCATAGCCCCCTTCCCCCTGTCCATACCGACACCCTGCCTCTTCCATGTCCCATCCCACCTCCCGCCGTGCCTCGGTTTCGGTGCCGCCGCCTGTCTAGTCCCCTCTGGATCGGCTTCCTTCGCCCACTTTATCCATTCGGTCTTCCGATGATTCCACAGGTCACCCTTCCAGGTTCGCCAAACATTCCGCCCCGTCCACGACTCTCTAATTTCCTTTTCGTGATCTGCTAGCTGAGAGACGATAACTTCCTTCAGGTGAAACGGAACTGATATCGCCTCGCCCTTGGATGGGGTGTTGATTATGGCGTTGAGTACCTTCTGGCCATGTTGCGAGTTCACAAGTTTAATAATGTGTGGCACGAGGCTGGCAACAAGTGCCTTGTGGAAGCCCATGCCCTGGGACGGCGAGGTAAAAGCGTTCGTCAAGATGGTCGCGGTCGGCGCTGATGATGTTGCCAGGTGGAGCATCTGCTCCGAAGACAAGGACAATAATGACGTTTGGATAGCCTTGGACGGGTGGCCAGGTATGCTGAGCATTGTTCCCACCAATTGGCTTCCGTGAGAGACTAAAGCTGATTTGTTCTTAGAGTCTTGTTGGAAATCCTTCTGGCGGCTATCTTCCACTTCTTCATCCAATGCACAAAGTTTTGGCACCAAATTCTCAACGTCGTTCCCGAGGGCCTCAGTCACGGCATTCAAGAGAGAGTCGATTTCAGCCTTGGCTTTCCGAATCTGACACCTCTCGAATAGTGTCTTCAGCACATTGAAGCGACCCTTCTCTACAAAGAGCGGAACGTGTGGCAATGACTTATGCACGGCGTCGACAAGATCCTCCCTGCTCAGTCTGTTGAGAACCCGAATGGCAGAATATGAGGCAATATCATTCCTCAGGAGGCTGTGTATCCGTGGCCCGAAGTAATTTGCTTGTAGGCCTTTGAAAATCTTGCCGGGGCTGTGGGTAATGAGAGTCTCAAGCAGCCTAGAGCCAATGGGGTCGTAAACCATAGTGTTGACAAACTCCGAGGCGCTAGAATCTGCATCCTTGAACGAAGCTGGAGCCCCCGGGACGAGTCTCTCAAGAAGAGATGTGGTCTCCGTCGCATCGTCTGCTTCTGCCTCCTTCGACTTGGTATTGAGAGAGATGTCCAGTTCCAATAACAATTGAAGGACTGGGTTGCCAGTTGGGTGGTTCGCGAGAATTCGGAGTGCCGTAGGATCCATCGTCGAGGTCGAATCAGCGATGATCTTTTTAATGGCCATGTTGAACGATCCGGGGACTGCTCTGAGACTTGACGACAGCTCATTGCCTGCCATTGCTTGGGCGCCGGCGACCGTGATGTGCTCCTTCTTCTTGCTCTGTAGAAGCGACTTGGTTGATATCTGATCTATCGGCCTCCCAGACAATATTACGAGGAGTACCCGAAGTGTATGTGACGCATAACGATCCGAGAGAAGAAACGAGAGGTGTTCTTCCAACTCGTCCAACATCAGAAGAAACAAGTCCTCCATGGAGCTCTGCAGCTTCTCCTCTGCCTCGTCAGAGTCACTCGGGGGGTCCGCCGGGGCGCCGCCCAACTCTTCCGTGACAACAGGCGCAGACTGCAGGAAAAGCTTCTCACAGCAGTGACTAGCGAAGCGATGGGTCACGAGGGTCACGAAGTGCCCCGCGAACTGTTCGAACAGGTGCTTCTTCTGCCGGGTGTTGGACAGCAATATCAAGCGCTCCATCAGGCGTGAGCAAGATTGGCTGCTTGCGAGCTTCAACTCCTTGCCCTCGGCCTCCTTGTAGACGTTCTGTAGAAAGATGGCCCGGTCGTCGGGCGAAGGGAAGTCGTTGAGTTCTAGTAACTCGTCGGCGTGTCGGAAGTACTCCTGCTCCTCATCGGCAAGCATACCAAAGAACTCCTTCTCAGGCCTATCCCTCGAAGGCCCGCCATCGCCCATGGGGACATCGTCGTCGAGGGAGATGAAATCGAGATTGTGGTTTTCCGCCTGACGTCGTTGTCGCTTTGCTTCGGGAACTTCTGGCTCCTCTTCCTCTTCCACCAGGTCACGGTCTCTCTTCTTCTTCCTCTTCTCATCCCGGACCAATTGGCGTTTAGACTTCCTACTCTTTCCCATGATTGCGGTATTGTACTGTTGGCGGTTACCTCAAGAGAGTTATGGTGGGGGTTTAGTCTGCCTTCGAAATTTTTCGAGGTTCTCAATGCCAGGCAGAGTGGGTCATTCTTATCTTATCTTATCAGACTCGCAAATCACTGCACTAACAAAGTTACTTCTATCTGGTCGTTGATTTCCCAGTTCAGTCTATGAAATTTAAGTACCTAAGTTATCCGGTATGGTGTTCAGCCCATGCCAAGTTGAAATTCCATATCGCCCACCCAACCTTCACTTTCCCCTTTAACTCATAATAACAAACCGTCCAAGTCAACGGCCTCGCGCCCATCCGTATTTACCGCTACGAGTGCGGCCAAGTCCAATTCTTCAGGAACGGGGGATCCATTCCGGTCTCGAAAGCGACATTTCGGGCGCTAATCTGCGCGTTGTGTAAGGTCTCCCGCGCCGCGGAGCCACGATTGTGCAGGTGCGGCATCCTATCGATGGCGTCCATAGCCAGGCTGAAGCGGTCTGTCTGGTTGCGGATGGCCAACTCGAGCGGGGTGTCGATGTTTCCCTTCTCCTTATAGCCGCGCACGTGCAGGTTCATGCTGCCGGGCCGCTTGTAGGTCAGGCGGTGCACGAGCCAGGGGTAGCTATGGAAGTTGAAGATGATGGGCTTGTCGGCGGTGAAGAGGGAGACCCATTTAGCGTCCGTGAGGCCGTGTGGGTGGTCGGCGTGCGAGATGAGCTTGAAGAGGTCGACCACGTTGACGCAGCGGATCTTGAGCTCGGGGAAGTGCTGCAGCAGCAGGTCGATGGCGGCGAGGGACTCGTGGGTTGGGATGTCGCCGCAAGACGCCATCACGAGGTCAGGTTCCTCGCCGGCGTCGGTGCTGAACTGTGGCCATATGCCGATGCCCTTGGTGCAATGCACGATCGCCTGCTCCATCGAAAGATACTGGAGGTGCTCCTGTTTATCGGAGACAATGACATTGACATAGTTGGACGACCGGAAGCAGTGGTCCATGACCGAGAGGAGGCAGTTACCGTCCGGTGGAAGGTAGATGCGGACGACCTCGGGGCTCTTGTTGGCCACGACATCAAGGAAACCTGGGTCTTGGTGTGTGAAGCCGTTGTGGTCTTGTCTCCAAACCACGGCCGTTAGCAGGATGTTAAGCGAGGCCACCTTGTTTCGCCACTCGACCTCTAGGGCCTTCTCAATCCATTTACAGTGCTGAAGAATGAGGTTAGTGTCGATCTAATATCCCTGTGGTCACAGTGTTGGCGGCAGTCCCGCGGATGATGACACTTACTTGGTTAACCATGGAGTCGATGACGTGAATGAAGGGCTCGTAGCTGTTGAGAAGGCCATGGCGGCCGCTAAGAATGTAGCCCTCGAGCCAGCCTTCGCAGGTATGTTCCGAGAGCATTTCCATTACTCGCCCCGCAGGAGCCAGGTTGCCACCATCGCTATCCTCCTCAAAGTACTCGCCCATCCATACTTTCTTACCCGCTTCATAGACCTTGTCCAACTTGTTCGACTCGGTCTCATCGGGCCCAAAGAGGCGGAAGGTAGTCTGGTTCATGGCGATGACATCACGCAGGAAGGCCGACATATTCCTCATGCTGGCATCCCACGTGACGCCGGACTTGGTTACCTTGATGGCGTAGGAACGGAAATCAGGCATTTTCAGGGGTTTCTTGATGATGCCGCCATTCGCAACTGGATTGGCGCTCATGCGCCGGTTTCCAGTGGGGCAAAGTGCCTTGAGCTCGTCGCTAATCCTACCGCCTTTGAACAGGCGGTGGGGCTCGTAGCTTCGCATCCATTGCTCCAGAAGCTCGAGATGCTTGGGGTTCTCTCGCACGTCCGTGATCGGAACCTGGTGGGCGCGCCAGAAGCCTTCAAGGTACTTGCCGTCGACCTTGCGTGGGGCCGTCCACCCTTTGGGTGTCCGGAGGACGATCATCGGCCACCGCGGCCGGACAGCTTTGCCGGAAGTCCTGGCGTCCTTTTGGAACTTTGTAATATCGAGTACGCATTGCTCAAGGGTGGCGGCCATTGCCTGGTGCATGGACTCGATGTCGTCGCCCTCGACAAAGTATGGTTGCCAGCCGTAGCCTATGAACAGGCTCTCGAGCTCCTTGTGGGAAATCCGGGCCAAGATAGTCGGATTATTGATCTTGTAGCCATTGAGATGCAAAACGGGCAACACGGCGCCGTCCGTGATGGGGTTGAGGAACTTGGTACTATGCCACGAAGTTGCGAGGGGGCCTGTCTCGGCCTCGCCGTCACCGACCATTGTCAGGGCGATGAGTTTTGGGTGGTCGAAGACGGCGCCGAAAGCATGCGAGATGGAGTAGCCCAACTCTCCGCCCTCATGGATACTGCCAGGGGTCTCGGGGGTTGCGTGAGAGCCAATGCCGCCCGGGAAGGAGAAGTACTTGAAGAACTTCTGCATGCCCTCGTCGTCTTCGGACTTTTCCGGATAGACTTCCGAGTACGTGCCCTCCAAGTAAGCCTGGGAGAGTACTGCAGGAGCGCCATGGCCGGGCCCGGAGACGAAAATTGAGTCGAGGTTGTATTTCTTGATCAAACGATTGAAATGCATGTAGGTGAAGATCTGGCCTGGCGCGGAGCCGAAATGGCCGAGGAGACGGCCCTTGATGTGTTCGACCTTGAGAGGCTCTTTCAGGAGAGGGTTTTCGCGGAGGTAGATCATGCCGAGGGCGAGATACAAGCTCGCCTTGAAGAAGTCATTGTACTGCTTGATCTCCTCTTTGGAGAGAGGGCTACCCTTCAAAGTGGAACGGGCGATGCCGAACGGACTGATGCTCTCGCTCTGCTTTGAGTCGGCCATGATTGATATACTGCGCTGAGATGCGGCTGCCAATTGCTTGACTAGAAAAGAAGGGAGTGGGAGAGTGCAAGTGCTTAACCATAGATAGATATAGCAATACGTCGGTGTTCTAATCTCTGCGGGGGGTGGGATGCTCGGATACAGGTGGAAGTGGTCCCATGCATAAATATTGTGGTACCAGCCACCATGTCATAGACTCGTCTAGGCCCCAAAAAAAAAACCGGTCCACCCTCACAAACATGCCATTCTCACAGAAGCTGCGAGAGGCATTAAAAGTCAGGACTGATACTACCTACTCACACCACGGTCGCCCAGATCCCCTGGATTAAAAGCCATATAGACGAAAGGGCGCAACCAATAAGGTGCGTAAATAGCTATATCCCACGTGTTTATCTAGGTAGGTACGGATAGGTAGGTATCTCAATGATTTTACGGTATGGTGGTGACGAGGCAAACATCAACATTCCGCAATACGTCATGATGACCTGACCAGTCCATGCAGATGAGGGGCGGGAAGGTGGGGTTCGCTTGTTCCTAGGCTTCTTTTCACAAAAGCACCTACACAGCATACCTGTCTAGGGTCGTCCCGAGGCCACACCTAAGGCTATTGGCAGGAGTGAGGTTACTTTGCCATGCTACCCCGAGTGGTTTGTAATCGTAGACTGACTGGTAGCAATTGCAGCTGCTCGAGGATTCGCCCTGGGATAGCAATCGCAGCATCGAAACTAGCGCGAGCATGGGCGTCAGGGTTGGTACGTCAACTTTAGCGCCGGGAATTCACTTAACTGCTGTTGGCTTAGCGCAATAAGGCTGAGCCAGGAGAGGGGAAATCAGAGAATACGGCGTACTGTACACTCTAGAACCTTGTTTCTCGTGGTTCAGATAAACCCAGCTAAGCCCAGGTCAGGGGTTCTTCCACATTCACGCCCTTCTCTCTCGGCGTTGGTTGATTCCTTTTTACACTCTACTGCAGCCGTTTTTGTTGCCCACCACGGGAAAGCGGCAAGAAGGAATATGTATGTACAGACATGGCCAACCGCGTTCTCCAATTGGATCCCACGACACCCTTCCAATCGCTGGTCTAGGAGTAGATTAGACAATTTGACGTGATAGGGGTCTGCAGCCCTGCAGGTAGGTATCCTCAATGGGCAAGTGTTGCCACTCCGTGTTTCTGGGGTGGCCCTTTCTCTACCGTTCCCCACCCAGCGGATCTCGAAGATTACCTTTCCCAGGCCGCGCAACCTGTCTATCTACAGTCCCTACCTAGTGTAGAATAAGCACAGTAAAACGGAAACTTCCGTGGCGACACAGCGCCCTCCAACCAACCAGACCTTGGTGCAGGGATGAAAGATTGAGAGCCCCCAAACCGTAGCCCTAGGAGTCAGGAACATACTTCCAAGTTTACATTACATCGAAGCGCTAATCCCAGTTTAAATGGCCGGCGATGCAGCGCATTCGGGCAGAGGTTTTGCAGCGAGCTCCTCGTCCGGGGTCCTGAAAGATACTTTGTGTCCCACCCCAGGAAGTAGTGTAATAATCCGAGGTTGCATCGATGCGCGAAGGAACTGTCAGAGGCGTGGCCTCCCCCGGGGATGTTCACGAATCGATCCTCGTGCAGCCCCTCCACAATAGAGCTGCTGACGTGACGGCCCATGTCTGCACCCACCTTTAGCCCATTCTTTGTCGCAGAAAGATCACCTTGTCAAGGTCCATCCAATCGACAAGCCGTGTCACTGAAGCCACATCCTTAGCGGCCTATCCCGGAGCGAGTCAACTCTCAAACCCCCCAGTCGGCAGGGATTATTTTGCGTGTCACCCCTGTAGCCACGTGGCGGAGCCGATCCACTAAACCCTAAATGAAGATGGGGGAATGGCCTGTTTCAACCCGTGCAGGGTTGTGCAGCCCCCCTTGCCAGGATTCAGGTGAAGGGGTTGAGGGGTTCAGATGGACGGGATTCAGGTGCCGCGGATTCAGGTGCTTCGGATTCAGGTACAGGTGAGGTAGCAGGGTAGGTACACTTTACACATTCCATATCTACCTACCGTACGAACTTGATCGACACCATTGTGCACCCATCCCTGGTTCATCGCCCTCCCGATCCATGAATGTTTCTCCCATGGTTGGGTCCCTCCTGCAGGCATTAGGCCACGTGTGGAACATTGCCTCGGCGCTTCGTATTGACACCAGGGGTCCCTGGTTATTGTGCTAGAGTAGTAGCACTGATCGAGGCTGCACCCTAGTCCGTAAAATCAGGGGGCCAGCTTTCCTCATATGTACAACCTCCAGCTGAGAAGCCTGGAAGCCTGTGATCGCCATGTGGTAGCGGCGAAGACCCTGTCCTCAAGAAAACGCGGTGAAGTTCGGTTACGTGGGAACGTGTTGGATGCGCAACCTGTTTCGGCCGAAGCGATCCATGCTTAATATTCCTTACCTGGCTAGGTACCCAAGATTGTGTTATTAGGATGAGGAAGAGAAACTGCACGGGGATTTTCTACTTTACACATTGTCTTCAACACCGCCACTTCAAGTGAAGCCGTTTGGGCACAGTACCATCAATCTGGCGGGGAGGGGGCGGGGGGAGGCTCGCTCTTGTACTCGAGAAAAGTAGCAAAAAGTCGGGAGCGTGTCGACCCCGGAAATCTGCGAGGATCCAGTCCAATTCCCAAGCTGGCACATGGCGACAAAATGCCAAGGTGGCATATTTACGGGGATCTCGCTAGAGGGGGGTAGATAAGCCGGCAAACTGCTCCAGTCACGAGGGTGCATGCAGTCGAGCCCTGATGGATGAGCGTGGCGATGCCTACTTGTGGTGGTTTGGTTCTTCACTGCATACTCTACATACACGACAGGCGTTAAATTTGGCAAAGGCTGCGACCTTTGGGGGGAATAGAGCATCAGCTTTTAGGCACTCTTGTCTTGAGTCGGTCCAGTATTATTCTACTTCTTATTCTTGGGTGCATATCTAGCGCCGGACGTAGCAGCCAGAGAGGGGTACCTGTGGTGTAAAAGAGCGATACCCGGGAACCACGGCCGTAGCAGGAAGGTACGTACCTAGAAACCTAGGTACCTTAGCTGTTTTCCAGGCCGCCTGCTCATCCAAACAATCATTTCCGTGCAAGATTAATGATACAGGTTGCAGGGCGCGTAATTAATCGCACTTGCGCATACGTAGGTATAGGGGTGCAAATTAAGCTACAAGGGCCTGATCAAGTACGCCCCATCTGCCCAAGGGGGCTAGCTGTCAGAGAATCTCGCGCTCCACAAGGGGGGAGGGGGTGGCTCGAGTTGACAAGATTTACCTTGAAAGTGCAAGGCATTGCTGGACGTGCGAGGAAAAAGTGGTGACAGTTCTGGCCTTCCCAAGCCTCTTCGGGGTTGACAGCTAGCAAAGGGATTCGTCTCAGTCCTCGGTACCGGTCCTCAGTACCTGAGCGTGGTTGCCTTATGTCATGGGTCGCCATAGCAGCACTTTGCGGCTCTGTTGTTCAACTGCGGACCCGTTCGCGAACCATCGAGATATGTAAGATAAGGCAACCACAAACGGCACTACAACTACCGCTACGACAAATCCAAAGGCTTCACCTCGGAGAAAACCGAATAATCTAAGCGATAATTGGACAGTGCACTAGCAACAACCTGGCATCGGGGTGGGTTTGTTGATTTTAATGGCTGGCCACCGGAATGGACCGTTAATCCTGGCTTGTCTTCGACTGGCTTGTCTTCGAGCGAGAAGCGAGGACTGATTGAGGTATGTATCATCTATCCATGCACATGGCTCAGTTGGTTAAACTCCGCTAAGACACGAGTATTTCAGCTCCAAAGCTCCTTACCCACGTTTTCCACCACCCTAGATCGGATCTTCTTTTCGTGAATACTTAAACCTCGCTTTCCGCCCGTCCCTTTCATCTGACCCCCTTTAACATGGCACCCGAATTCCATATCCCCTTCGTCTCTTTCTTCCTCCAACCACTTCCTTGGTCGCAGCTTCTTCTCCTTCTTCGCACCTCCGCAGACTCTCCTAAACCTTTCTCGCATCCTCATATCTCCTACGAAGCGCCTGTGCCCTTGAACCCTCTCATCTTCCCAGAGTCTCGTGTCTCTCCACACTCTCGTGTCCCTGCAGACTCTACTGTCTCTCCACACTCTCGTGTCCCTCCAGACTCTACTGCCTCTCCACACTCTCGTATCTTTCCAGACTCTACTGTCTCTCCAGACTCACCTAAGACCACCCTCGGGCATCGAACGAGATACTTCTCAAATGGCGGATGATAGCTCCATGTGCGTCAACGTCAGCAACGGTGGAAGGTACGTCTTTCTCCACACTCAATACTGCCACCACCTGCGACAACGTTCCAAAACATAGCCAAGGTCGTAGAGCTTACCAAGGATGCTGACATGTACGAGCAGTGTCAGCGGACCACGAGCTCCAACTCTTGCGGATGTTGAGGGACTCCGACGCGCTCGAGTCCAAGAATTTACCAAGGAGAGCGACAACGACCTTTTCCAAAGGCTATGGGACACACCGAACTGCCCAGATGGCCTTGCCTCGAGCGAACGACCAGCTAAAATAAAACAGTTGCTCGCTGGTCTAGACCACAAACTTGGGCCTCAATAGGGGGAGGAGAGCCAATCCTGGAACGAGGGATGCCAACCTCGGATGGATGAAGCCCAAGGGCATGCGGCCGGCCCAACTACGCTCCATGGTCGAGTAAATGCGTAGGGAGGGTGCCGAACGCGAAGCTATCAAAGCCTACAGCTTGGATCGTCCAGAGCCGTGGAGGAGATTGTCCGTATCGATAGTTATAACCACCTACCTACCAATAAATACAGTTATATGACATCAACCGAGAAAGACTTATCTCTGTCAATCGCCGTCTTCAGTCGGTTGTGTCAACACTCGTCAAGCACCCGGCACCAAGTCGTTAATTACTTCGGTAGTAGGAAGAGTACCTCTAACATCAGGTGGATAATAAACGAGTAGGTACAGCTCGGTCACGGTCGTATGACTAGAGCCCTGCCGTCCCGTCGCGCAGCATGGAAAAGAAATGGCTTTCTTTGAACTGCGCCCTCGAACCCGTGCCGCCTCATTTTATCTAAAATAATTTCCTATTTTGTCGAACACGACACGTGACCCTCCATCCTGACACTCTGTACCTGGTATTTTAGCGTGCGGCCGCTGGGCCGCCACCGAACGCCTTGCGGCAATCCCCACAATTTGGGCTCCAGAAATAACGTCAAGAAAACGATCGCCCCGTTATTATCCGACTAAGGCGGGTAACTTCGGTGGGGTTAGGCTGGTACCCACTAGAGTTTATTTTCAACCAGTGCACACCCCGTCACACCTTAACCAAACCTCCAATATTTTTTATAAAAAAAAAAAGATATGCGCTATGGGGGCTGCGTAACAAAATCCTAACAGCCATGACGAGCTGACAATATGTATCCGGGATTAAATACTGACGAGCTGACAATATGTATCCGGGATTAAATACTGGGAAACTCGGGTGACCCTTGGCGCTCAAGCCGATATTAATCCGGGGGAAAGAAACTCACGGTTGGGATGGGCAATTTATATAAAGTATTGTGGTGGTCGCTGGCAAAGCTCGAAGGGAGTAGCTTTCATGTTCAACTCAAAGGACGCGGGGTGGGAGCTGAGCGCGGACTGTACCGGCTGGCTGCCTCATGCTGGGGCGGAGCGGCCGGCCACTAGCAAGAGCTTTTCTTCCCCAGCGACTCGAAGTACGTACTTGGCGGTGCCACAACAGATTTGCACTACCTGACACCGCTGTCAACAGCATCCCACGACGGCAACTCTGGGTGGTACCAAGGGAGGTAGGTGAAGTGTGGGGGAGGGGCTACTAGTTTCCAGTCTAGCCTCCGCTTCGTGCATGGCGGGCGACACGGTCAACTCCTCACCGGCTTCTTGACGCGGGTGGCATAGGGGATCCAACTACCTTCCTTCCAAGGACTCCTCTTAGTACTTGCAAGTTGGGGCTTTTTCCTATTCGCGAGTTGAGCGTCGTTCGGCAAAGCCTCCGTGTCCCGCTTGGAAAAACATTGCCCGGTGAACGGCGATACTTGGAGTTGCAAAAGGAGAGTGTACCCCACGCCGCGGGTATCTGTATCGAAAAGGGGGAGGGGTGTGCCGAGCACTCTTTCCCCCTTTTTTTTCCAAATTTCTTTTCACAGTCCATTAACTCCACGCCCCCTCCGTGTACACTTGCCCTCCCCCCCCCGCCCTTCACCGCTTGCTTGCATGAGCATTTCGCTACCTCCCCATGAGCCCGGAAGAGCGGGTGGTCGCGTTCGCCATGGGCTTCAGAACCAAGTCATCTTCTCTTTTGTATGTGTGCGTGGCATTCCTCGGCTGTCGGATATCAGATGGCTGTTTCATGGCGGTGACAAGCAACTTACACGTACATCTTCCTACCATAGTCTTCCAACCCTTCGAAGCCCTGGCAAGATGGCCGATTCGACTACGTGCAGCCGGTCCAAACAAAAAGGAGGCGACACGACTAGAGACCGCGTCCTACGACACAAACACGCAGCAGTTAACATCACTTCACCACCGGTAAGCTTGCTCGTGGGGGGGCAATAACCCAGGGGAAGGGCTTCACCCCGTGCGTGCGTGGGGATGTGAGCGGATGAGGCTCGCGCTCAACAAACACCCCTTGCCCATGCGCGTTGGATACGGAGCTCCTCAACAGTCCCCGACCCTTGACTCTTGCATTCTCGCACAGAGAGGTCTGGGGCAATCTGGTGCACACCAGAGGTGGAACTAAAATACGTCGCAAAGTTTCAACAGGAACAAACCATCCTGGTGCCTTGCCGGCAATTTGCCCCACATTAATCCCACGCAGGGGGACCCAAGCCAGCCCTGCCCAGGTCGCGACCCGCTTGCTTCTCCCGTTACCCCCACGCCAACCCATCTCATCCACATGCATGTATGTGGCTTGGTGTCTTCCTCAAGCCGACGCTGCCCTGTCGAGTCAAGCTGTTTCCGTGATTTTAGAACGGGATCAAATGGGACTGAACGGTGACCGACGGTGGCAGGTTTTGATATATATATTACCACCGCTGCGCGTCCCCGTTTCTATCTCTCGTCCCTGTCGCCTGTCCCCATCTCCAGACTCTCGACCTCGGGCTTTCACTTGGGGCTCTTCACCCCGGACCCTTCACTTCCCACTCTCTTCCTCGTACTCTGAATCTCAGTCTCAACTCCGGCCGTTCTACGAGGAATGCATCTCTAACCAGAGCACGTCTTTTTCTTTCTCTTCCTGGTTGCTCTTTTCCTCGGGGAATAGAAAACACCTTCTAGGCTCGAGTTAAGCTAGCATTGCTCTCCGCATCCCTTTTAAGCAAACCGCCCTCACGCCCCGTCAGGCTCAACCATCATGCCGTCGGTTGCTTCTTTTGACTCGTGCCAGGCTGAGCAAGGGTCTGTTGCGAGGTAAGACATGGCTTTCAAGTACCACTAAAACCGACCAGCACCGCGAAAATCGCCATCCTCAATGGCCATCCCCACAAGCTTACTAGGCCACGGCTAACAGTTCAACCGTCAAGTTGCACACATGACGTACAGCCCCCTCAGCGACCAAAAGAACAAGATGAGCTAGCAAAGCTCCGAGTCTTCCTCCTCCTATCCAGTACAGGCCCAGTGCCTGTCCTAGCGACTGAAAGCCAACCCGCCGACAAAAGAAATGCGTGCCGGAAAGCGATGGGGGCCAGAATTCGGGAGTTTGAGCGCCGTTTCCGTAGCAATACTAGGTAAGCTCATGCGGTAGACATTATATGGTGTGAGGGAAGGAGGTATGATGTAATAGAGCTAGGGCCTATGGGAAACGAATATCTTCGCCAGCTACCTTCGACTTCGTGGTGTGCAGCGGGACAAATTATGTATAATAACGACGAAGTACAGCGGACTTTATACCACAGGTGCCAAAGGCTATGATGGGAATAAACCATGCCTCGAATATTCACCTAGGCCCAACGAGCATCATGACTTTTTTTCCTACCTCCGTCAATGAGCTGCACTAGGGATAAATTTGCTAGGAACAGGTGAATGCGATGCTGTAGACCGGTGCATGTTCTGTCGTGCCGCCCGGGTGGCTAGAATGCCCGTAATGAGATAGCGGGAGCAGCATCTGGATATTGCCTGACTCCTTGGGCCTAGTAGAAATGTGGCTAAGAAAAGGGGGCAGAGACGTGACGAAACAAAGATACAATGTCATCATTCGCCAACAAGCGGTCAGCAAATCTAGAAATAGGAAGGTGCATTCCCCTGTGATACGAGACCGAACGCAACAACCGCTAAATCATTGGTCGCGTAAAAGGTGAGGCATGTATAAAAAGTGAGGTATGAAGGGGAAGTGGAGGGTGGGCATCGATCGACTTAGGGTGCGATACTGAGCCGTTACAGCCCATAATAATTTGAACCGGGCTAAGGAAACGGGGTGTGGTCGTCGTGATAGGGCTGATCGGAACAATTAATGCCCAACCCGCCACGTTTCGGCCAAGGCAGGCAGCACCACCCCGTAATTCAGGAGGTAGCTGTCGGAAAGACACCTGAAAGAGCGGTGGGTCCCTTCCACGGCGACCGATACAAGCAGTTGGCCCCCTTTCTCCAGGGTGCCGGATCCGACGAGGTTACCCCACGCCAGTGAACAACAACACAATAGCAACCCTCGAGAACCCCACATCCGCCCGGCCAAAACGCCATCTCAACTCGATGTAGCAATAGATACTCGAGGTGACCCCCCGAATGCATGAGAACCCCACCACTTGGGGGCATCGGCGAAGGGGTAGGCGGGGGGTGGCGCATGAGAGACGACACCCACGAAAGCATCACTCGAGTCCCACGCGATGATGTGTTCTCCGCGCCAAAGGTTGGAAAGAGGTGTTTAGTTGGGTTGCCGGTTCCAGGCTCGGGGCAGGGCGCACTTGCGGGTTGAAAGGCTGGTCGCTGTCTCCTCAAATGTCCCGCTATGCCGAATGAAGTAGGTTCGCAAATATCGCATTTGCGAACCTACTTCATTCGGCATAGCGGGACATATGAGGAGCGCGTCAGAAA
>Ga0164242_10003923_pt1 | contig 16808 bp, 15 predicted proteins | sample OricomgcompostMG_FD_108783 | JGI IMG/M metagenome (GOLD analysis project Ga0164242, IMG submission 108783) | Miracle-Growth compost microbial communities from Emeryville, California, USA - Original compost - Miracle growth compost (MG) ...
AGAAAGTTCATTTGCGCGTAAATGTCAAATGTGTTGTTCTGCAGCGGCGTACCACTTAGGCAAAGGCGGTTGTCTGCCTGCAGTAAATTTACTGCTTTGGCAATTTTGCTGACAGGGTTTTTAATGGCCTGACTTTCATCAAGCGCTACATAATTAAAGCGTTTTTCTACAAAATGCTTGATATCGCTGCGTAGCGTGCCGTAAGTAGTAATAATGATATCCGCATCACCGGAGGTTATTTTACTGATATTACGTCCGGCCCCGTGGTGGATAAAATAGGTGATGCCCGGAGTGAACTTACGGATTTCATTTTCCCAGTTGTAAAGCAGGGAGGTAGGGCAGACCACTAAGGCAGAAAATTCCTGACCTTTTTCCTGTTTGAGATGATAAAGGTAAGTCAGGGTTTGAATGGTTTTACCAAGACCCATGTCATCGGCCAGAATACCGCCCCATTTTACCGTGTCCAGGTAGTTCAGCCAGTGATATCCTGCGGACTGATAGGGCCGCAAAACAGACTGCAGGTGTTCAGGTACCTCTAATTCGTGGATGACATGTTCTTTTCTGATTTTCTCGTATTTTTCTTCCAGATGGAATATCAGTTCCTTCTCATCGCGCTGAGCATACAACTCATCAATAATGGTAAAATGATATTTATTGAGTTTTAAAGTATTCTCCGAATTTTCCCCGACCTGGAATAACAGGCTGTATTTTTTGAGCCATTCTTCCGGCAATACGCCTAAAGTGCCGTCTTTTAACTGGACAAATTGCTGTTTATTGCTGAGTGCTTTTTTGATGTCGGCAATAGAGATCTTTTGGCCGTTAAAATCAATGTCTACTTTAGCGTCAAACCAGTCTGTGTGGGTGCTGAGATTAATGACCGTCGTAGGCTTGGCCGTATTGAAACGGTATTTTTTCAAGGTTTCAAACCCATAGACAGGAACATTCATTTCCTTGCAGGAGTCTACAAACAGGAAAAACCAGTTATTCTTTAAGACTTCCGGTCCTTTTAGGGCCAGTTGATTCTTATTGACGACCGCAAATCCTGAGTGCAGGTTCTGGATCTTCTGAAAAAACAGATTTTCTGCCTCCCGGTTACGGTGTATAATCAGTAATTTGTCCTTTTGAGGCAAAATGATCTGATCGTTTTGTTCTTCTCCGATTTTATGATTCTGGTAGATGAAAATAGGTTCAAAAACCAGGTAGTCTCCTCTTTCTTTAAGGTTGATTCTGGATTCCGGGACCATATCAAAGATCTCTTCTTGTTTGATATTTGTGAAGTTGACCTTGTAGTCCTTGGAAAGCGGAATTACAAATTCAAATAAGGCGCTTTCCCACTGCTGCTCTGTATAGGTAATACGGCCATTATCCAGGAATTTTTCCACGGTAATGACGTCCTCGGCTTTTGACCAGAGGTAGAATTGATTTTCTACCTGGAAAAGCAGGGTGGAGTTTAACTCGTTTTCAGTAATCAGTTTTTCTCCCAGCAGGGTATCCACTTTACAGATGACTTCATAATGACCATCTTTTTGTGCTACTTCAAAATAAGGCTTAACGTAGTTAATGGAATAGTTGGCCAGTTCGATATTAGCTGAAGTGAGCGACTTGCCTCCAGGAAGATAATAAGTCAGATAGCTGTCTACAGACAGGTTGAATAAATGTTTGAGTTTCTGATAAAGGTAATCTACGATTAATCTGCGTGTACCTTCGGTCAGTGCATGACCTTTTTGCTGGACAATATTATCCCAGATGCCGCTAAACTCCGAATTACGGTCCAGGTAGCGGTTGATTTCACTATGGGACAGTTTTCTAAGGGTGTTGACCATGGCCCAGTCCTGACGGGCAATCTTGTCCTGATTGATGGTTTTGCCAAAGTCCAGCCTTTCAATCTGGTCAATAAAATTTGTACCGGCTTCATTGGTTTCTCCTTTGACCGCCGTGAACTGTACATAAGGATACTGATGCTGATTTTCAGCAATAACAATACCGACCCGCTGAATACTGTTGTTGTCCTGTTCCAGCACCGTGGGCTCGGCTGTTACCTGGGGTTTTACAATTTTTGTTTGTGGATTAAAGCTATTGGGGTTGACTACTTTTTTGATAGTAGGGTCCAGTACCCTTAAAAAAGGCTTGCCATTTTTATAGGTAAACTCAAATTTGCCATCCAGGTCGTCTTCTAAAGTGAATCCGTATAAACCTAAAAGCTGGTTTTTCTCCCGGTCCCAGTTTCTGATGGAATCAAAATAATCGGCTCCGCCGATATTTACCAGGTGAAGTAATAATATGGTTTTATGCAGACAGAGCGGATGTTCGTGCTCCGTCCCGCAGTTACAACTCGTATCAAAATTTCGTTCCGCATTTTTTTGAATAATAACGGGGAACGTTTCTTTGTCTGCCGTTACCTCGGCCACGACCTTTTCATTGGCATTTTCTAAAAGCAGGGGCCGGTTCATGCGCAGGCATTCTTCTGCCTGGTCATACGTCTGTTGAGCGGAAAATGTCCGTATCTGCCTTAAGTCCAGACGGCTCATGCGTAGGGTCGTATGCTTCTGGTCATAATTCACTTCAACATTGGTCAGCAGGTGCTGATCACTCATCTGTTGCAATTGAAATAGAACAGCTACCTCATGCTTACATAGTTCTCCCAGATTATAAGTGCAATTGCATTTTAAAGAGAGGGTAGACTCGTCCTTATAGCCCCGGACCTGGACTTTATACCAACTGGCATACATATCGTCCTTGACCCTGAAACTAATCGTGCTGGACAGCATATCGTGGTGGGCCACCTCGATTCTGCCACTGTTGAAAATCTTTCGGCCCCGGGTGGTGATTTCCTCGGATCCGTTACTGTAAATCTGTTTTATAAAAAAAGGTAACAATGCTCGTCTTTTTCATTTAAATGTTGCCAAAAAGCAATTTGCAAAGGTAACGATTTTCAGGGTATTTTTAAAGACTGTGGCAGCAGTTGAGTAGGTTATATGGTTAATTATGGCAAAAAAATGAGGAATGAATAGAAATTCATTCCTCATGTAAAAGATATTTATAATATAATCAGCCTGTTAATAGAACTGATCTTCTTTTTTGTTTTCGTCCATCAGACCCATTGCTTTTACAAAATAGGTCAAAACGCCGGGTAGTGCCAACCAGAACCATTGTCTAGCCCAAATCATCAGACCGATAATGATAACCAGCCAAATGACAAACCATACCCAATATTTTCCACGTGATGTTGTTTCTTCCATTTCAGTAAAATTTTTACAAATGTAGGTAAAAAATTAAAAAGTATTCGTGCAGGCCTTATTTTTCTTCTGTAAACAGTTTATGATAAGACTCCATCGCTTCTTTGATAATGCCCAGTGCCTGTTGTTTATTGCCGAATTCTTCTACTTTTACGGTCTTCTTTTCCAATACTTTATACTGTTCAAAGAAGTGACGCAGTTCGCTAAAAAAATGTTTAGGTAATTCTTCAATATTCTCGTAGTAATTGATTGCCGGATCGTTAGCTGCAACACCGATGATTTTGTCATCGCCTTCGCCGCCGTCGAGCATCTGCATAACACCAATGACTTTAGCCTCTACGATACACATGGGCTGAATGGTCATACTGGAAATGATCAGAATATCCAGAGGGTCTTTGTCATCTCCGTAAGTCTGTGGGATGAAACCATAGTTAGCAGGGTAGTGGAAGGATGAATAAATTACGCGGTCCAGTTTTAACAGCCCGCTGGCTTTATCAATTTCATATTTAGAACGGGATCCCTGAGGGATTTCTACAACACAATTCACGAATTCCGGTGCATTTTTGCCAGTCTCAACGCCATGCCAGGGATGCAAAACCTGCGTAGTTTTAATCATGCCTTTTTTGTTTAATAGGAAAATTTGGGTGCAAAGGTAACTATAAATAACAATTTAACCCTAGAATGATGCAAAAATTACATCCTAAAACTTATGCAGACGAACGGCTGTAAGTGTGAAAATCATAGATTTACGTCAATTTTAAGCTTCTGTTATCTGTTTTTTGTATAACTCGGCATAATAACCGCCACTCTTCATTAAACTTTCATGAGTACCTCTTTCTGTAATCTCCCCATCTTCAATGATAATGATCTGATCAAAACTAAAAACGGTAAATATTCTATGCGTGATGATGAGGGCTGTTTTGTCGCTCAGGTACTTATTAAGATGCGAGATGATCTGATTTTCAGTTTTGGCATCCACTGCACTCAGGCAATCATCAAATAGCATCAGTTCGGGTTCTTTGATGAGCGCCCGTGCAATAGATACACGTTGCTTTTGGCCGCCACTAAGCATAACGCCTCTTTCTCCGACCATTGTCTCATACCCATTTTGAAGCTCCAGGATCTCTGAATGAATACTGGCGGACGCTGCCGCTGCATGAATCCGCTCATCGGAAGCTCTTTCGCTTAATCCGAAACTGATATTATTAGCTATGGTATCACTAAAAAGGAAGACATCCTGGGGGACATAACTGATATTATGGCGCAGTTCTTTTGCAGGCATATCCTTAATATTCACTCCTTTAACGTAGATATTGCCCTGATCCGGATCAAATGACCGTAGTAGTAAATGAGCGACTGTCGATTTACCACTACCTGTTTTACCCAGTATCAGTACTTTCTCTCCTTTTTTGACACGGAGATTAAAGTCTTTCATGGCTTTTATCCCTGTATTTTTATAGGTAAAAGAGACGTGTTCAAATAAGATGTCTCCATCGAGTGCCGCAGGCTTTGTTTCTGCCTTGTCCTTAATGGCAGGTTCCTGTTGCAGGAACTCATTCAGCCTTTTTTGGGAGGCGGCTGCTCTTTGGGTCATGGAAGCTACCCAGCCAATGGCGCTGACCGGAAAAATGAGTAGCAGGATATATATGACGAACTCTACGATCAAACCGACCTTAGTGGTGTCATGTAGAACAATCTGACAGCCAATAAGAACGGTAATCAGCGTGCTGAGACCGATAATAAGATTCATGCTGGGGAAATAAACAGCTTCCATTTTGGCCAGACCAACGGCATTTCTTCGATAATCCTCACTGCTTTTTTTAAAGAAGCCCAAAATGGCCTTCTCCTGCACGTAAGATTTGATAACGCGGATTCCGGAAAAGGATTCCTGTGCATTGGTTGTTAAATCCGATAACAATGCCTGTACTCTAGTGCTTTTTTTATGGATATTAATATTCAAAAAATAAATAGTGATAGCCAGTATGGGGAGAGGGGATATAACGATTAAAGTCAGGTTTACATCCTGTTGAAGCATATTAATCAGACAAAGCGCAATTAAGGTGGTCAGGTTAATAAAATACATTATGGCCGGGCCCGTATACATTCTTACCCGACTGACGTCTTCAGCCATTCTGTTCATTAAGTCTCCGGTTGAATGGGTTTTATAGAACCCTGCATCCAGTTTTTGATAATGGTTATAAACTTCATTTTTCTGGTCATATTCAATATGTCGGCTCATGACAATTATCGTCTGGCGCATAAAAAACATAAACAAACCCCTTATTAAGGCCAGAACAATAATGACAATGCTACAGACCAATACCATTTTGCCATATGGAAAATGATCCATCCAGTTAAAAAAATGAGCCAATATAGCGTCATTAACTTTTTGGGATCCTGCTTCAGGGTGAGGGCCGGGTAAGGTTTCCTGGAGCTTGCCTACCACGTAACGGAATACCTGGGGAGACATGACTGCGAAATAGTTTGAAGCGGTAATGAACAGGAAGCCTAGTATAAACCGATAGCGATATTTCCAGAAATATTTATTGAGAACGGATAATTCTTTCATAGTAATGTGGGTGATTCCAAGTATAAATGAGATGCAATTTCGCTTAAAAAGGGAATCAAATCGCAAAATTAAGGGAAGAACAGCAAAAAAATTTGGTTATTAAATTTATTAGATATTATTTTGCGCCCGGAGAGTTGGCAGAGTGGTCGAATGCGGCGGTCTTGAAAACCGTTGACTGTCACAGGTCCGGGGGTTCGAATCCCTCACTCTCCGCGGCCTAAATAATTAAAGCACTAATTATCAATTAATTGGTGCTTTTTTATTTTGGTAGGTAGTCAATTAGGTAGCAAAATTCAAAGTTTATGAGTATACGTAAAATACCAACTAAATCTGGTGGGGTCTTGATAATCGGGGAAGGTTCCGCTGATAGAGTAGATCCAATTGAATTTTTCCGGAAACACACGATTGAGACTAAAGTAGCATTACTGAAACAAAAGGCTAAAATGAAGGATCCATTTATGCCAACCCATGCCCATGAGCCTTTGTTCGTTGAGGAAGGGGAAAAGCTATGGGAAAAAAGGCTACAACAGATGGAAGATGCGCCACTTGCCGAAAACTTCCTACAACTTCTTGAAAGCAAAAGGAAAAATGAGCAAGAAAAGTTACTAAAAGGAATGGAGATTACAGCCATGGGGCTTGGGGGGTTATTTATTAAAGCTGGGCGAGATCATGGATATTCTTACAGCAGTTACCGTGTTGAAAAAGTTCCCAGCGATATAAATGAGGCTCAATTACCCCGTGTTTTCCACATTACCAAAAAAGGAGATTTGGAAAGATATGGCCAAAGCCCGATGACAGATAAGCAATTAAGGGGCTTTTTCAATCAAAAAAATGCGCTAATCGCTAGGGTGCTTGATAGAGGGGGTGAATGGCATTGTTTTTTTCAGATGGAAAGAGCCCTAAGAGGGGCTGAAGGTTGGAAAGGCGGACAACCACACATCCATTATATTTCTGATAAATGGGGGATTAGCAGAAAGCAATTAGATGAAATGATCAAAAGCGGCTCTATGAGTTCTAGCATTCACATTGCATTGGTAGATTATGGAACACAACCATCAAATACTAAATAGAAATAATTATGAGTATTGTAATCACTGCTTTGATTTCGAATAATTCCATTGTTATGTGCGGCGACAAAAGGGGTACCAATCAAACAGGTACTAAAGATGCCTATACTAAAATTTTCCGAATAACCAACAACGCCATTTGCGGTATTACCGGGCATTTGGAATGGGGGCTGAAATTAATTGAAATAATTAAAGGTTTAGGGTTTACCAGGGCAGCTGACGTAATGAAGATCGCAATGTCCATGCCCCCGTCCACTGTAACTAATTGTACTTTTACTTATGCAGGTGTAAATGAAGATGGGAAATTATTTATATCCAATTTTAGATCGGAAGGTCTATCTGTTACTGACTATATCGACAAATGCGATGGATGCTTGTATAGTACTTTTGGTTGGGCGCTTCAAGGAGATAAAGCTAAGATTTGTACAGAAGCTTTTAATAAAAAATATTTGGCTACTTATAATATTGGCTTAACTATGAAGGAGGCAATTAAGATTGCATCTTCTATAAGTCCCGAAACAATTTCACCAGTTTACGATACATTAATAATTAAGGCAAAGTAAGAATATGCAATTTATAATCAGTACCGGTATCGCAAGTGTAAGCCTTTTATTGTCTCTATGGCTTGCTTGGAAGGGATATATTAATAACAGAAGGATTTACAAATCAACCACTATTGCTACTAATCAAGATTGGAGCGAAACCTTGACTATAACATTGTACACTCAAAGCAGTAGCCCCATACAGATTTATGAATGGAAGGTTTATGCTTTTAGTGAATCGTCAACAATAACCCATTATAGCCCTAATAATCAAGGTCATTTAATATTGACCATCGGCACGCCGGTAACTTTTAGTTTTGATAAAATTCAATTATTTAATTTTAAACCGTTAGGTGATCCAAGAGCGGCATACTTAAAATTAAAAGTAATTGGCAGGAAACGGCCAATAATCAAAGAAATAACATCACAATTCTACATTGAACAAAGGCCAAAATATTTTAAGCGGAGAGCATTAATTAAAAAGGTTAAGGAGCCTTGATTTAGGGCTTTGAGGCTCCATTAATCAATATAAATAGAATTTCATTATTAACTACTTACTTGTATCAAGCATTTTGGAAGGGTAATACATTGGCTGGCCCAGGGCGTTGTGTGTGAACCGGCCGGTAAACTTTCCCTTAATCCATTGATTTTGGAGGGTCCGGTAATTCACACCCCAATAAATTGGACAAAATCTTTTTCTATTCTTGACAATTCATTTTTACTGTTTTCCTTATATGTTTGGTATTCCTGGTCAGATTTTTGCAAGACGCCTTCATGAGAAATACTACCTGGATTTTGCAAAATATCATTACCTGTCATCTTCAGAAAATCGTCCAAACGAGCAATCCAATCCTTCATATACATTGGCTTTCGGTTAAGGGCCTGCAATTCAGCAACTTCCAAGTAAGCCGTAACCACCCGATTAAGAATATTTAATTCTTCCTCATTCAAATAATTCTTTGCAATTTTGATATCTTCCTTTGATGGCTTAGTGTCTTTAAAGGAGGTTAAGCCCAAATGGGGTTTCCCTGCATCAATCCGGTTATCGATTACTTCGGCAGCAGTACTGCCATGTGCAGCCCAGTGCATTTTATTTTGTACCGTTTTGAAAAAAGAATAGAAACATCAGCTTTTGGATCCTAATCAATACTTGTGGCACAAAGATCTAGTACTTTACGCCAAAAGACTTTTTCCGATGAGCGTATATCCCTGATCCGAGCCAGCAATTCGTCAAAATAATTGCCCCCCCCCTGCTTGTTTTAGCAGTTCATCATTCATTGTGAATCCCTTGACAATATATTCATGCAGTCTTGCTGTTGCCCATTGACGAAATTTCGTTCCTTGAAGACTTTTGACCCGATAGCCTACAGAGATAATAACATCTAAATTATAAAATATTGATTCATAATTTTTTCCGGCTGAAGCAGTAAGTCGGAATTTCAGACATACTGAATTTCGTCAAGTTCTCCTTCATTAAATATATTTCTAATATGCGTAGTGATTATCGTTCTTCCTTTTTGAAACAACTCCGTCATTTGTGCTTGAGTCAGCCAAACCGTTTCATCTTCCAGCCTGGTTTCGATCTTAGTGACGCCATCTTCAGTCTGATATATAATGATATTACTTTCTTATTCCATTATTTAATGTTTAAAATATCCTGTAGTAACCCGTCAGTTTGCAACCAGGGCTTTATCAACCCGCGATGAGAAGCCGACCAGTGCCTCGAGACCCTTTGATATCAGCCGAGATGGATTTGTAATAGGAGAAGGGGCCGCAGCATTAATTTTGGAGGAACTGAAATATGCCCGGAAGCGCGGCGCGACAATTATCGGGAAAATCGTAGGCGGTGCGATGGCTGCTGATGTTTACCATTTAATAGGTACTCATCCCGACGGAGAAGGTGCTGTTTTAGGGATGCGCCTGGCGCTGGAAGATACAGGTGTTCAACCTCATCAGATTGGCTATCTAAATGCGCATGCCACTTCTACCAAGCAAGGTGACAGCAGTGAATTAAAAGCAATTGCTCAGGTATTCGGACGGACTACAACTTTAAACATTAGTGCTAGAAAATCTATGACAGGTCATTTGTTGGGCGCAGCCGGAGCTGTTGAAGCGATCGCATGTATAATGGCAATTAAAGAGCAAGTGGCCCCCAAACGATTAATACGATCGATATAGATCCGGAATTTCAAAACGGCTTTGACCTCACCATTGGAGTGGCACAAAAAAGAGAAATAGTCTATGCAATGAATAACACATTTGGCTTTGGGGGGCATATAGCAACAAGTATATTTAAGCGATTCGAATGAATTGCTCCAAATGTTTAATCATCCGTAGACGGTCATAGGTGGGGCCATTGGCGTAGCCTTACTTCAAATTTGTCTTTTTTATTTTTTGGAAATGGATACCACCCTATATTATTGAGCCTGTTTTATATTGCTGAAGCAGTATAAAACAGGCTTATATTACACCGAAATGGCGAATGTGAATCATGCCCTTTTTGGGGCAATTACAACCACCTTAAATTTCCTTTATGGGCGAGGGCCATTACTTTAGGCACTCTGGAAACAGCTTCTGCAGAGCAGGAGGCATTCACCAATAAATAGTCTGCTTTCTTACCGGCGGCTGGCCAGCTGAGCGCTCCCGCATCTGTAAGTGGTAATATACCGCCCGTAGCAAACCTTAAGGCTCTGGAGAGATCGTATTCTGATGTCCAGCCATACAACTCAGCCATCAGTTGTGCTTTTTGTAACATATTTCCAGAGCCGAAGGTGCTCCAGTGATCCTGTATATTATCATTGCCCACCATGACTTCTACTCCATGACGGATTAAGGTAGGTACAGGCATCACCAGACCGGCAAACGGAATGGAGGATACAATGCCGATTTTTGCCTCTGTCAGCTTTTCAGCGACATCCGTTAAAATCTTTGTATCCAGTCTTCCGAGTACATAACAGTGGCTGATATATGTCCGGCCCTTTAATTGAGGATTTTCTCCAACTTTTTTTATCAGATAGTACACCGTGTCAAGGCCTTCCTTGCCCATGTCATGCAGGTGTATATCAATGCCTTTGTTATTTTCAAGTGCCAGATCTACCGTAAAATCCAGAACTTTCTCAATGGTCTTATCAACGCCGTACGGATCAACGCCACCGATAAAATCAACAGCTTTTATTTTTGCCGCTTCCTTCATAAGATCGGCACTGTCGGTATAATAAATACCATGCTGTGGGAAGGCCACTAGTTCGGCATCAAAACAATCCCTTTGGTTTTCCAGTGCTAACTGCAGGTTTTCAAGAGATTGCATGCCGGAGGTCGGCTCCACATTAAAATGGGTTCTTGCAAAAGATGTTCCATATCCTTGCATGAGTCCCATTAGTGCTTCGGCCCTTTTAGCGGAAGTTTTTAACAATTCAGGGATGATTTGCTGTTCATAAGCGATCATATCATAGATGGTCCTGCGCCGTGCACTGGCGGCCTGCCATGGCAAACCGTACAAGGTTTTATCGATATGAACATGCATGTCCTTGAAAGCAGGTAACATCAGATAATTTTTCCCGTCTATGACGTCGGCAGCATTTACGTTTCCCTGCCATACCCTTTTGATATGCCCTGCCTCGATTTCTACATTATATAAGGCGGTCCTGGTGGACTCTAAGGTATCACCTTCTTTATTAAATCCTGTTTCAAGCAGGACGTTTTTAAGGACATAATGTCCTGACGCAGAAAGCGGCTCGAACTGATCTCGTATTTGACTGATTGTTGACATAATCTTTAATTAAATTCTGTTTGTGGCTGCACTTTTAAAAGACCGGGTTGCCGTTGTGATAGAGAGACTTTACTGTGGAGATTCTTGCAACAGCCTCTGCGGAACAGCTGGCATCAATAAGTACAAAATCAGCGGCATCTCCCGGTACCGGCCAGACCTGTCTTCCTTTATCGTCTAACGGCATTATTCCTGCGGTAGCCAGGGCGAGCATTCGCGATAAATCAAATTCAGTTTTTCTGCCATATAATTGCGCTGCCAAATGAGCCTTTTGAAGGACACTGCCGGAGCCGAAGGTATTCCAATGATCTACAATACTATCGTTGCCAGTCATGACTTTCACGTTATGCTTTAAAAGTGTCGGAATAGGCATCACCAGTCCGCCAAAGGGAATTGTAGAAACAATGCCAATGCCGGCATCCGAAAGCTTTGCGGCCATTTCCGCCTGGCGTTCACTGTCCAGCCTTCCCAGGCAAAAGCAATGGCTCAGGAAGGTTCTGCCTTTTAACACCTGGTTCTCATGCACCTTGTTGATCAGATACTCTACGGTCTTTAAACCGGACTGGCTTGATTCATGAAGATGAATATCGATGCCTTTATTAAACTCCAGTGCGAGGCCGATAGTAAAATCCATGGTTTTTTCAATGGCCCCGTCTATTGAAAAAGGATCCACGCCACCTATATAATCAATGCCTGATTGAGCTGCTTCCCGCATATATGGGGCTGATGCAGTGTAATAGACTCCATGTTGCGGAAAGGCAACAAGCTCCGCGCCAAAGGTGGATTTCTTATTTTCCAGGGCAATTTGCAGGTGCTTTAACGAATTTAATTGGGAGGTCGGCTCGATGTTTACATGACTTCTGGCATAGCCGGAACCTTTGGATTGTAGTAATTCTATTAACTTTTCGGCCTTATAGGTAGAGTTTTTTAGCATGTCTGGCAGAATTTTCTGCTCCAGCGCGATCATCCCTTTTATCCCGCCTGGCCCCCTTCTAATGGCCTGCCATTTATCACCGTAAAAAGTCTTGTCTAAATGAATGTGCATGTCCTTAAAAGACGGAAGCATTAAAAGTCCCTGTGCGTCAATAGCATCTGCTCCGGGATTATTGGGAAGAACAGCCACGATTTTTCCTCCTTCCAGCGCTATACAGAATAAGGCTGTTTTAGTGGAGACGACCTCAAGCTGATCATATTCAAATCCGGTTTCCAGCCGAACGTTTTTAAGTAAAGTCCGGTTTGCGCTGCCTATTTCCTTCTCCATGCCAGAACGATTGTCTGCTGGCATTGCCCGGCCTTTCTCTGCTTTTAAAAGGGTGGGCGTCATAACGCTGCCTATAAGTGTCCAGGCCGTATTTTTTAAAAAAGTCTTACGGGAGAGCCCCTGGGGACGATCTGACTGATTATTATTGTTTTTTATCATATAGAATGATGCTTTTTGTCTGAGGCCTGATGACTGCTATTCAAATAAATAGGTTAAGACTCAAAAAACGCTGCCGCTTTTGCCATGCAGCTCAGGGCAAAAATAAGCAGGGGCATTTCAATAGATTTGTAGCATTGCTGCCAATCTTTGCAGCTTTTATATATTTTTCCTGAAAAAGGAAGGAGAGGCAGCGGTCCTGGCTTTAAAAAAGTTGGAAAAGTGTGCCTGGTCGTTGAAGCCTAACTCATAGGCTATTTCTTTTATACTGAAGGTTGTTGTTTGAAGGAGTCTTTTGGCTTCCAGAACAACGCGCTGATTAATCAGTTGAGTGGCAGCAACCTTTAGATGTTTCTTGCAAAGAATATTAAGGTAATTGGCGGATATATGGAGTTTGCTTGCATAATAGGAAACTGATTTATGGTCTTTGTAGCTTTCATCAATTAGAATATTAAATTGGGCTAAAACCGAATGCGACTGATACACTCTGAACTGCTGAAAATTATTTTCCGCCTCCTTACTTACCGTTGCTGCGATAACTCCTGCATAGGCCGTAATCAATGATAACAGGGGGCTTGCGCTTTTCAATTCACGGTTGATCGCCTGAAAGGCGTGGAGCAGACCGTCAAATCCTGCTTTTGAAAGAGGGATAACAGGGTGATTTTGATAGTTTGAGAAGGAGAACCGGAAATATGGTGCGAACTGTTCCAGAAGTGGCCTTGCAATCATCAACTGGTACCCGACAGTTGATGATTCCATTTTCCATTTATGGAGCTGTCCTGCAAACAGTACATGGACCTGACGCTCTCCGATTGGATATTTTACCGAGTCAATGATGTGATTCCCTTTACCTTTTACAAATAATAAGATCATGAAGAAGTCATGCTGATGAGGAACATGGATGTTGTTTACCCCCTGAATTTTATTAAAAATCAGTTGTTCCGCCCCGGCAGTCTGATGCTGCCGGAACTGCTCCATGCCCATTACAGGTCCGAGATCAGTCATACTACTGCCAAGTTTCATTGTCCTTTAAAAAGGGCTGCCGGTTTTTGTAAATATTCCGGCATTCCCTTGCATTGTAAAGTTAATGAAATCCTGGTGTCGACAAATCTGTTTTATGTTTAAAAATAGATGAACAGGAATGCTGAGTCAGTATTTGGAAAATTATCAGGACACCTTCTCTAAGACCATGAAGCGATGCCTTCTAACGCAATAGAAGACACCGCTTTATTTAGACTATTAGCTTTACGCTATATCCTGCATCATGACCGTTTTGTAAAGTTACAAAAGAAGGCGGTTTAAGATGAAATCGCATGCGTTATTGTTTAATAAATTTTACATTGGTTTCTTTGGTTTGGATAAAATAAATGCCGGAACTTAAGGCCCGGATGTTTATTTTGTTAAGGCCGGGTTGGACCTTCTCTGTTTTTATTAACCTCCCTGATGTAGTAAATATATTGATCTTTCCTGCAACGGAGGCCTTTAAATAGATATAATCTGCTGCCGGATTAGGATATACGGATACAGAAATCTGAGGATTGTCATTCTGGGATAATGTGATAACATCGCTATAGCTGTGATTGCCGTTGTAATCTACCATATCTAACCTGTAATAAACTGTCGGCTCTGACTGTGTTAATGTATAAGTATAGCGACTATTGCTGCCCTTAGGATTCAGGTTTGCTGCTGCCGTATAAGAGAGCCCGTCCAGGCTTTTCTCAACGATGTACCCCTGCAGATTATTTTCTACGGCGCTTTCCCATTGTAAGGATGCGACCCCGTTTTGAATGTTGCCACTAAAACGGATGAGATCAACAGGCACCGTTGTGCCTTGGAACTCATTGGAACCCATATCAATTGCCGCACCTACAATTCTATCCTTGCCCAATATATCTATATTTCCGATCATTAATCCCGCAGTATCCGGTGTACCCGCATCAAGGCAAGGGCTGACATTTTTTAACGAATAATCACCACCCGTGGCATCTGTAAGTAATGGGTCCTGGCTGATATTGCCTGTACCGGAAAATACTTCGTCTTGTATATCACAATAGGAGATAATGGGGTCTGCACTACTGCCGTTGTAAAGACCGTAAGTGTTATTGACCACCGCCGTATTACCCCAGATAATGGTATTTGTAATGATGGGATTGGCGAGCGTATTATAAATGCCTCCGCCAGAACCGGCCGAAGAATTCCCCCAAAAAACGCAATTGATAATGGACGCGTCTGAAGATACGTTCAGCATGCCACCTCCGTCAATGCCTGCCGTATTGCCTGTAAAAATGCAGTTGATGACAGTGGCAGCCGCATGCGCTCCATTATACATGCCGCCGCCATTTCCTGTAAGAGAAGTTGAGTTGTTCCTGAAAATACAGTTTCTGATAACGGGAAATACATGATCGTTGTTGTACATGCCGCCACCTTTATCGGCATTGCCTCCTGTAATGATAAATCCGTCCAGGACAGCTGAAGCTGTCAGGCCGTTATTGTTATTGATGATTACGCTGTTGCCATTGCCTGTTAGCGTTGCTTTGCTGCCAAGACTACGTTGATTGAATGAGTTTTCGGCTCCAAGGAAGCCGCCGAAGATCTTTACACCTTCCTTCATGGAAAAGCTGCTACCGATGGCCGGCTGGTACGTAGCTGTAGCTACAAAAATGCTGTCTCCGGCAATAGCTGCATCCACTGCCGTCTGCAAATCTGTATAGGCATCTTTCCAGCTGCTACCGTTACTGCTGCCTGTCGCATCGAATTTTACATACTTTACCGGTGATCTTTCAATGGCTCCCATATCGATTGCAGGTCCCATAATTCTTGGATTACCTGTCAGGTCGACTTCACTGTTATTGGCGGCGCTATAACCCGTGTTGATGCCGGGACTCAGATTTTGCAGGGAGAAATCTCCGGCCGCTGCATCAGTAAACTGCGGGTCCTGGCTGATATTACCCGTACCGGACCACACCTGCTCTTGTATGTCACAGTAGGAGACAACGGGCCTCGCGGAATTACCGTTGACCATACCATTCCCCCCAATCGTGGCCGTATTGTCCCAGATAACCGTATTGGTGATGACCGGACTTGCAACAAGATTATAGATGCCGCCGCCGGTATTGTTCGCTTCGTTACCCCAGACAACGCAGTTGATGATGCGCACATTGGAGGATATATTATTTATTCCACCGCCATCGATGCCGGCGGTATTACTTGTAAAAATACAATTGATAATGGAGGCGGATGAACTTGTATTATACATACCGCCGCCGGAGCCGTTGGTAGCCGTTGAATTGTTTTCAAAAATACAATTACGGATAATAGGAGAAACATTATTGTTATACATGCCGCCGCCAAATCGTGCATTACCGCCTGTAATAATAAAGCCGTCTAATTCTGTACCTGCCGTCAGTCCGTTATTATCATTAATAATAACACTGTTGCCATTGCCTTTTAACGTCGCTTTGTTGTTAAGATCACGCTTACTGAATGCATCTTCCGTTCCCAGAAAGCCTCCGAAAATCTTGACACCCTCTTTCATGGAAAAGCTATTGCCGCTGGCCGGCTGGTAAACAGCCGTTAGGACAAAAATACTGTCGCCACTAACAGAAGCGTCGATTGCCGCCTGAAAATCAGTATAACCGTTGGCCCAGCTGGAACCGTCATGAATTCCCGTGGCGTTTAGATTCACGTAGATTACTGAAGCTTGCAACTGCAGAACACCAAGTAGCAGGCATATTAAAAATGTAATGAATTTTCTCATATCTGCAATATATTGCGACCTTTTGTCATATTTTGTCAACCGCCTCTTTTTTCGTTCCATATACTGACAATTGTTACAAGAATGGGTGAAGTGGCCATTGTTAATACTGTCTGAGATCATGAGGATCATAAAGGAAGATCTAACTGTTGGTCTGGTGGACTGCATCAGCTTTTTAATTTAACTAAAGGGTAGAGCAATGGCCTGCTATCAAAGCTCAGGTTTTTAAGTACTTCAGTTTTCTCTTTTGGCCTGATTTTTAGATTGTTTGTCAGTTGCTTATACAGGTGATTGTGATATTCATTCACTGAGGGATTTACGGGTTATTTATCCTGGGTTATTCCATCGATCCTGTGGCTTTTCTCATCAATAGAAAGTCCATGTCTTTTCTGCAATTCTTTTTGACGATCGGCTATTTTGGTAAATACTTTGTATTTTACCGCAGTGGCTATGTACA
>Ga0164242_10003924_pt1 | contig 16808 bp, 13 predicted proteins | sample OricomgcompostMG_FD_108783 | JGI IMG/M metagenome (GOLD analysis project Ga0164242, IMG submission 108783) | Miracle-Growth compost microbial communities from Emeryville, California, USA - Original compost - Miracle growth compost (MG) ...
AAACCGAGCATGCCGGGCGCCTCGACCCGCGCGATCACCACCATGTCGGCGCCCGAGACCACGGCGAGATGGCACGACTGGCCGAGCGAATCGGCAAGCGCGTTCATGTGCGGCAGCGCGTGCGACAACAAGTCGCGCACCGGCGGCCGCTGCATGCCCAGCGCGAACAGCCGATTGGTCAACGTATAACCGCCGGCAGCGTCGCGGGTGATGTAGCGCATGCCCTCAAGCACCTGCAGCATTCGGAAAATCTCATTGCGCGAACGCGACAGCGCCGCCGAGATGTCGGACATGGTCATCGGCGTGGAGGCCCGGGCCAGCGTCTCGAGAATCTCGAGACCCTTCTCGAGCGCGGGGGCGCGATATTTGGGAGCGTCGGTCATAGGTCGTAAGCGTCCCTCTTGGCGCGTTTCAGCCGATCGGGGAAGGGGCGGCGGCGCAACGGCGGACCATGTGGGTCATCGCAATCCAGCTCGGCTCGGCGAAGCCGCAGGGTCAGCGCCGGCGGTCAGCCCGATTGTTCGTCGAGCGCGAAGATGCGCTGGGCGGGCGTCCATTTGACGCCGGGCGCGGCGGCCGGGATCGGCCGCTGAACCGTATCCATCAGCCGTTCCCAGGCCTGCACGTCGGGATCGGCGGCGTCGGCGGCGGCCTTGGCCTCGGGATCGAAGCCAGGCCCGGTTTCCATGGTCATCACCAGCCGATTGCCGGCGCGATAGATCTCCATCGCGCGGATGTCCGCCGCACGGATCGAGCGCACCACCGCCGCCGGCACCCGACCGGCGGCATGCCAGCCTTCGTAGCGAGCGATCGCCTCGGGATCGTCGACCAGATCGAGCAGCAAGACGTGACGCCCGGCGCCGGCCATCAGTCCGCCTCGACCCGCTGGCGCTGCTCGCCCAGCCTGTCGATGCCCAGGCTCATCACGTCGCCCGGCTTGAGGAACACCGGCGGCTTCTGCCCCATGCCGACGCCCGGCGGCGTGCCGGTCGAGATAACGTCGCCGGGATGCAGCGACATGAACCGGCTGAGATAACTGACCAGGAACGCCGGATTATAAACCATCGTCGCGGTCGATCCGTGCTGATAGCGATGGCCATTGACCTCCAGCCACATGCCGAGCCGGCAGGGATCGCCGACCTCGTCGGGCGTCACTAGCCAGGGGCCGATCGGGCCGAAGGTGTCGCAACCCTTGCCCTTGTCCCAGGTGCCGTGGCGTTCGAGCTGGTATTCGCGCTCCGAAACGTCGTTGATGACGCAATAGCCGGCGATGTGCCGCGGCGCTTCCTCCTTGGAGACGTATTTCGCGGTGGCGCCGATAACGATGCCGAGTTCGACTTCCCAATCGGTCTTGGTCGAGCCGCGCGGGATGCGTACAACGTCGTTGGGGCCGATGATCGCGCTGGTCGCCTTGGTGAACAGCACCGGCTCGGGCGGCACGGTCGCGCCGGTTTCGGCGGCATGATCGGAATAATTGAGGCCGATGCACAGGAACTTGCCGACCGCACCGACGCAGGGGCCGAGGCGCGGATCGCCCTCGACCAGCGGGAGCGTCGCGGGGTCGATCGCGGCGAGGCGGGTGAGCGTTTCGCGTCCTAATGCCGTGCCGGCGACGTCGGCGACGTGCCCGGAAAGGTCCCGCAACCGCCCCTCGTCGTCGAGCAGCGCGGGCTTTTCCGATCCGGGAGCGCCATAGCGGGCGAGTTTCATGGTGATGTCCTTTAATTGATCCAGCCGCCATCGATGATGGCGATCGTGCCGGTGGTGAAGGCGGATTCGTCGCCGGCGAGATAAAGCGCAAGGGCGGCGATTTCCTCCGGGCGGCCGAGCCGGCCCATCGGCTGGCGCGCGACGAACGCCTCGCGAGCTTGCTGATAATCGCCAGTGTCGTGGAGCCGCTGCTGCAGCGAGGGCGAGTCTACCGTGCCGGGGCAGATCGCGTTGCAGCGCACGCCGCGCGCCACGAAATCGGCCGCCACCGCCTTGGTCAGCCCGATCACCGCGGCCTTGGTCGCGCCATAGGCGAAACGGTTGGGGATGCCCTTCACCGAGCTGGCGATCGAGGCGATGTTGACGATGCTGCCCCCGCCCCGTTCGAGCATATCGGGCAGATAGGCGCGGATCGTTCGATAGATCGAGGTCACGTTGAGCGTGTTGGAGAAGGCCCAGGCGTCCTCGTCGCAATCGAGGATCGTGCCGTTGTGCACAAAGCCGGCGGCGTTGAGCAGCACGTCGACCGGTCCGGTGGCGGCCGGCATCGCCGCGATCGCAGCCGCGTCTGTGACGTCGAGCGCCATCGTCTCGCAGTCGAGCCCGGCAAGCTTGGCCGCGTCGACATCGGTGGCGATGACGCGCGCGCCCTCGCGGATGAAGGCTTCGGCGCTGGCGCGGCCGATGCCCTGGCCGGCGGCGGTGACGAGCGCGGTCTTGCCGGCGAGCCGCCCGCTCATGCCGCGCGGTTCCGGGTGGGGAGGCAGGCCGGGCCGACCGCTTCGAATGTCTTGTAGGTCAAGATGAACTCCTGATGTCCAAGGTCTTCGGAAATGCTGCGCCGGCCGGCGGCGACGGCGAGCGTGAGGTCGTGGATCTCGTCGCCGACGGCATCGAGCGTCGCCTCGCCATCGAGAATGCGGCCGGCGTTGACGTCCATGTCCGCGGCCAGCCGCGGCGCGGTTTCGGGATTGGCGCAGATCTTGATGACCGGCGACACCGCCGATCCCATTACCGATCCGCGCTCGGTGGTGAACAGGATGACGTGGCAGCCGCACGCGATCAGCTCGACGATCTCGGCATTGTCGGAGATGTTGGAGAATCCGAAGCGCGGCTCGCCGTCGGGCACCACGTCGAGCATGTAGAGCCCGGGAGAGGGCGGCATGTCGCCCGGCTTGACGATCCCCGAAATCGGCGAGCTGCCCGATTTGGAATAGGCGCCCATCGACTTTTCCTCCTGCGTCGTCAGCCCGCCCTCGGCATTGCCCGAGGCGAAGCTGCCGAAGCCGAGGATCGTATAATGGCGTTCGGCCTTGGCGACGCTGTCGCGCAGCGCCTGGCCGAGCTCGGGCGTGATCGCACGCTCGGCCATCACGGCTTCGCAGCCGACCAGTTCGCCGGTTTCCTCGAAGATGCACGTCGCGCCTTCGGCGACAAAGCGATCGAACGCGCGGCCGACCGCCGGGTTGGCGGTGATGCCGCTGGCGCCGTCCGAGCCGCCGCAGATCGTGCCGATCACCAGCTCCTCGACGGCCATCTTGACACGCGGTGCCGCCTCCGCCCGGGCCTTCACGCGCGCAACGACCTCGATCCCCGCGGCGATCGTGGCGGCGGTGCCGCCGACCTCCTGGATCACCAGCGTCTCGACCGGGCGGCCGCTCGCCGCGACGGTGGCGGCGAGGCCCTCGCGATTGAAGCTCTCGCCGGGCGCGAGCGGCCGGCGAGCGATCTTGTGGCCGACCGCGATCGCGGCACAGACGATCTGATCGCGGCTATCGATGACGATCCTGTCACCGGGGACGATCGCACCGAGCACGACAAGCACATTGTCGTCCTCATGGAGCAGCAGCGTCGTCATGCCGCCCTCTGTTCAGCCTCGATCGCCTGCCAGAACGCGGCCGGAACCTCGCGATCTGCGAAACGCCGCGTCGCGGCGACCTGGTCGGCGCCGACCAGGCCAGGAATGACGCTGGCGACGCGCGGATCACGCAATACAAACTGCAGCGCCGCGGCGGGGAGCGGCACGTCATGCGCCGCGCACAGCGCCTCCAGCCGCGCGACTTTAGCGATGACATCGGCATCGGGGCGGCGGTAATCGAAGTGCGAAGCGGCGGCGCGGACGCTGCCTTCGGCCAGGATGCCGCTGTTGTACGGGCCGCCGATCACGATTGTGGTGCCCAGTCGCGCGCAACGATCGAGGAGCGGCACGGCGGCGCTCGGTTCGAGCAGCGTGAACCGCCCGGCGAGCAGGATCACGTCGAGCTCGACATGATCGAGCAGCGTCTCGCAGATTGCGATCTCGTTGACGCCGATGCCGATCGCATCCACCGCCTCCTCGTCGCGCAGCCGCCGCATCGCCGCATAGCCGCTGTCGAGGAAGGTTCTGAGGTGGCGCGGGTGGTCGGCGCCGTGAGTCAGCTCGCCCAGGTCATGCGCGAACAGCACGTCGATACGGTCGCGCCGCAGGCGGGCGAGGCTTGCCTCATGGCTGCGCAGGACGGCGTCGCCCGAATAATCGAACACCGGCTCCAGCGGCGGTGCGTCAACGAAGCCATGGCGCTCCGCCGCATCGTTCCCGGTCGGTTCGAGCAGGCGGCCGACCTTGGTCGAGACGATCGCCCGGCGGCGACGATCATGCGCGGCAAGCGCGCGGCCCAAGCGGCTTTCGGCGAGCCCGAAGCCGTAATGCGGTGCGACGTCGAAATAGCCGATGCCGGCATTCAGCGCGGCGGCGACGGTCGCCTCCGCCACAGCGTCGTCGACGGCGCGGTAGAGATTGCCGATCCCGGCGCAGCCCATGCCGAGGGGAGGAAGTGAAATCATGCGGTGAATCCGTAGAGACGGCAAGCGGCGCCGTGGAACACGGCGGCGTGCTCGGCCTTGGGTATCGCGGCGCGGGCGCGGCCCAGCCAGCCGGCAAAATCGGCGGCGAGCGTCAGCACCGGCCAGTCGCTGCCCCACAGCAGGCGCTCGGCGCCGAACGCCTCGCGGATCACGGCGATGGCGCGCTCGATCGCCTCCGGCGGGTCGCCGCGCCGCCATTCGGTGACGAGGCCGGAGAGTTTGCAGGCGATGTTGGCGCGCGCGGCGACGTGGCGGATCGCGTCGGCCCAGGCATCGAAGTCGGTGAACACCGGCTTGGCGGCATGATCGACGACGATGGCGAGTTCGGGATGGCGATCGGCGAGCCGCGCCAGCGCCGGCAAGTGCGCCGGCCGCACCAGCGCGTCGAGCACCAGCCCGTGCCGCGCCATCGCCGCCAACGCCGGATCGCGTTCGGCGGCATCATACCAATCGGCGGCGCGATCCTGCACCATCGGACGCAGCCCGACCAGCTTGGGGTGCGCGGCGAGCCGGTCGATCGCCCGGGCATCGTCGAGCGGCGACCAGCCGACCACGCCCGCGACCAGCGCATCCCGCTCGGCGAGCGACAGCAGCCAGCGCGTATCGGCGGCATCCTCCTGGCTCTGCACCAGCACGACGCGGTCTATCCCGGCGCCGGCGCTCGCCGCCCGATAGTCGGCGAGATCGAAATCACGATGGATCGGAGCGAGATCGGGCGTCGGCCAGGTGCAGCCGTTGGCGCCGAGCCGCCAGACATGGACGTGCGCGTCGATCATCGCCGCGCCCGCCCGGCGAACAACCCGAACAGCATCACCACGACGAAGCATAGCGCCGGCACCGCCATCGCGTTGATGATCGAGCCGGTCGCGTCAGACACCAGCCCCATCACCGCCGGGAACACCGCCCCGCCGATGATCGCCATCACCAGCACCGCCGCGGCCGGCTTGGTCCGCGCACCGAGGCCGTCCACCGCCTCGGCGAAGATGGTCGGGTACATGATCGACATGAAGAAGCTGGAGACGACCAGCGCGACCGCGCCGACGCCGTTGCCGGCGATCACCGCGACCAGGCAACATCCGGCGCCCAGCGCGCCGAACAGCGACAGCAACGGCAAGGGGCGCACGCGGCTCATCAACCCGGCGCCGGCGAAGCGGCCGATCATGAACAGCATCAGCGAGATTGTCAGCCACGTCGCGCCGCCGCGGTTGCCGGTGCCGGGCATCGCCACCGCGGCATAGCGGATCAGGAAGCTCCACACGCCGACCTGCGCCCCGACATAGAAGAATTGCGCCACCACTCCGGCGATCAGCCGTCGCTCGCCGAGCAAGGCGCGGAAATCGGCAGCGGCGCCCACGCCTTCCTCGACATCGGCCTGAGTCGCGATCGCTGGAAAGCGCGTGATGCGGATCAGCACCGCCCAGCCGAGCACGACCAGCGCGATGACCAGATAGGGCAATTGCACCGCCGTCGCCTCGGCCGTGCGATAGGCGGCGAGCTGCGCGGGTGACCAGGCGGCGAGTTGCGCCGCATCGGGCGCCGAGCCCGACAGGATGAAGCTGCGCCCGATCAGCACCCCGGCGATCGACCCGAGCGGGTTGAACGCCTGCGCGAGGTTGAGCCGCTGCGACGCGCTTTCCGCACTGCCGAGCCGGGCGATCAACGGATTGGCCGAGGTCTCCAGAAACGCGAGCCCTGCCGCGATAACGAACAGCGCGGCCAGGAAGAAGGCGTAGCTCTCCGCGCTCGCTGCCGGCCAGAATAGCAGCGCGCCGAGGCCGTAGAGCATCAGGCCGGCGATCACCGCGGCGCGATAGCCGCGCGCGCGCATGAACAGCGCGGCGGGAATAGCGAGGCAGAAATAGCCGAGATAAAATGCCGATTGCACCAGACCGGCGCCGAAGTCGCTCAGCGTGAACAGCGTCTTGAAATGCGCGATCAGCACGTCGTTGAGGTTGTTCGCCACGCCCCACAGGAAGAACAGGGCGACGATCAGGATGAACGGCAGCAGCCGGCGTTCGGCGATCAGTGGCGCACCTTCGCTCATATCAGGACGCCTCCTTCGACGCGCAGCACGGGGTCCGAAGTGTTTGCTGCGAGTGGGAGAAGCTCAAGCTGCAGCAAGCCGGTCGGCCTGCGTGCCCGCGCGCCACACGCCACGCCAGGCGCCCCGCCGTCCCCGAGAAAGGCGCGACGACCGATCACCGGCGGGACAATCCGTGCTGGCGGCGCTTGTCGAAACATGCCCTCTCCCGGCGGAGCGACAGCACAGTGTCGCGTTCTTCACCGGATTAAAGCAGAGCCTTGGCCTGCACGCAATGCCAATGAATTGTAGTTTTATATCTGAATAAGCTGGCGGGCCATTTCAAAGGGGCAGGCCAATGCCATATTGCCCCGCGAGTAAATAAGGTCCGGAAATCGGTAGGCAGCGGTACTGGGCTCGCGTTGACATCACAGGGGTCGCAACCACGATCGCCGGGTGATGCTTCGCCTGGGAACACCCGGCTGGCCGCGCTCACCCGCCTTCCACCGTCCTTATCGTACCGGCCCAGTCGCTCGAGGCTTTGTCGCAAGATGGGCCAGTGCTGAAGTCGTCGGCGTACGCCTCTTCTCTTTTCAACAGAAGATGGCCGTGGATGGTGATCCGGGCGCGGTCGGCTACAATATCAGCGGGCCATTTGCCGGCGAAACCGGTTCCTTCCAGAAATTGAGCTCCGCATGTTTGGCGAACAGGTCCGGCGGCAGGCAGGGCCGGCGCCGCGCAGCCGTCACCCTCGGGCGGATGCGATGCAGGCCCGGCATGCCCAGCCCTTCGTCATAATCCGGCGCGTCGAACGCGAGATTGTCGAAATCGTGCGCGAACGACGGTTCCTCCAACGCGGCATAGAGCGCGGCCACGATGCCGCCCGGGTTGGCGACCAGACGGTCATAATCGATCACGATCAGGCGCGAGCACGCCTCGCCATACCAGGCCTCACGCAGCGCGGCCCAGGCCGAGCCGACCAGCCCCTGATCGAGATTCATCAGGTTCGCCACGCGGGCATAGACCGAGCTGCCGCTCTGCAACCCAAGGGCGCGAGACGCCTGGGTGGGATTGTCTCGCAGCGCCCGTTCGACGCTGTCGAGCACCCAGGAGACGTCACGGACGAGGCAGATCACACGCGCGGCCGGGAACAGCTCGCCGATCAGCGCCATGCGGCTCGGCCACGATCGGTTGGTGTCGAACACCACCACATCTTCCGGCTGCGGCCCGTGGTAGAGATCGAACAGGCCACTTAATATTCGGCGCCTCTTTTCGTCGTCGAAGAACGGCGCGAATTCGGTGGCGCTCCCCATGCGGGGATGGACGGCATTGATCAGTGCCGCAACCGGGCTGGTCACGGCGGTACGGAACCTCGGATTCTGGCCGAGAATCGCCGCCAGCAAAGTGGAGCCCGACCGCGGCAGGCCGGCGATGAAATGAATCCGACTACGGCTCATACCACATCCCGAAGCGAAGCGCTGCTATGCAGGGCCGCAGGCCGGTGCGCAATCAGAACGAAACCCGGGCGCCGAAATCGATGCGGCGATAATCGAGCGTCTGCTGAATCGGTATATTGTCCAGCACGTAAAGCCGGCTTTTCTCGTTGGTCAGATTGACCACGTCGGCAAAGATCTGAAGCGACTTGGTCAGATTGAATCGTGCGGCGAGATCGATCTGGCCATAGGGCGCATGATATTCCGGCTGGCCGGTCACATCCCATTGGCAGGCCATGATCCATCGCGCTCGCCAGTTATAGGCGGCGCGCAACTGGATCGTGCCGTTATCGTAAAAGCCGCTGACATTGTACGAATCGGGCGAGACGCCGGTCACGCCGCAACCGTCGGTCGCGTTGGTCGCGACATGGGTATAATTGCCGCTGACGCCGAAGCCGGACAGCCAGCCGGCGCGTTGATCCAGCGCGAACTGCGCCGCGACCTCCACGCCCTGCACCCAGCCTTTCGACAGGTTCTGGGTTTGCGTAACGGTGATCGTGGACGGCAGGCCGGTCGCGCCGGCGGGGAGATATTGCGCGGCGGGGGCGGAGAATGTCGCGCTGCCGAACAGGTTGGTGAGATCCTTGCGGAAGCCGGCAACCGAGACATAGCTCAGCCTGGAGATATACCATTCCCAAGACGCATCGAGATCCTTGCCGTACATCGGCTTCAGCCCCGGATTGCCGAGATTCAACGTCAATTGTCCATTGCTGCCGCCCCAGGATACGCTGTAGCGCAGATCGTTGAGATCGGCGCGCGTCAGCGTCCGCGATGCCGCCAGGCGAAGGAACATATTGTCGGTGATGCTGAACTTCAGGTTCGCCGACGGCAGGAAGCTGGTGTAGCTTGCCGAGCTCGAAATCGGCCCCGCCGGCGAATAGGTGAACGTATAGTTCCCGGAAGCCCCGGCGGTGACGCTCTGCAGCGTCTGCCCCCAGCCGTTCGATTTGGTGTCCACGTGAACGATGCGAACGCCGATATTGCCGGACCACCACGAACCGCCCCATTGCGTATCGATATAGCCGGCGAGCACGCGCTCTTGCGTATCGAAGCTGCCGCCCGGATCGTATTTCAGCGCATAAGGCCCGCCGGGCGCCGCGAGATCGTCGGCCATTTTCGAATAGTTGCTGCCGCCCGGCAGATAGGTCGGGCTATAATCCGGCCGACGGTTGAGCTGCGCCGGGTCTGACAGCCATGCCATCAGCTCGTGCGGATCATAGGACAGATAGGAGGGGACCGGCGACGCGACGGCCCCGTCCATGAAATTGCCGAAAGTGGCGGTGTGGAGCAGCGAGGGATCGATCGGGAACGTCAGCGTATCATAGGCGTCGTCGTTCCAGTTGTAATTGTCGAGGCCCTTGGTGTGGTCCTGGTAATCCACGCCCGCCTCTGCGCCCCTCAGGATGCCGCCGTCCGAATGCCACTTGGCGGACAGACGCCCTTCCAGAATGTGATCATCGATCTTCTGGCTCCAATTGCCCGAATAGCCGACCCGGGCCAGCGAAGGATCGGTATAGACCTCATCCTGCAGGTCCGCGATCGGGTTGTTGCTGTCATCCAGCGAGAAGCCGACGCCGCCCTGGGCGTAGCGCCCGATCAGCACATAAGGATCGTACGGCTTGTCGCCCGTTGCCTTGGCATAGGACACGTCACCCTCGATCTCGAGGTTATGCGCGGCGTCCCACTTGGCGTTCAAGCCGATATTATAGGTGTTGGCGACGCGGTTCCGCTCGCGGATCACCGTCAGGTCCTGCGCCTGCGCGATGTCCATCGGCGCATCGGGGTGCGCCGCATTATAGGCGGCGAGCGCGGACGCGAATGCCGGATTGCCGAGATAGTCGGAGCCCGGGAAGGTGCCGTCGGTCAGCACATTCTGCGCATCGACTTCGGGATTGACGACGGTGTTGCCGAAGATCGCGTGGACGATCGAATCGGTGATGTGCTGCTTCAGGTGCGAATAGAAGCCGTCGGCCGTCAGCGTGACGGGTATCGGCGGGCCGGTATTGCAGCGTGAGCGAGCCGAAATAACGCTTGGTGCCGCCGGACAATTGGCCATAGCTCATCTGGCGCGGCATGATCAGGTTCTGCTCTGCAAGCGTCGGATTGTCGGGCGTGCCGGTGATGACATTGAACAACGTCGCCGGCGTGCCGTCGGCGTGCGGCATACCGTCCCATTGGTCGACGCGGACATAATCTTCCGACGCCAGCAGATTGGTGAAGGAACCCGACAGGGTGGCGCCGAAAGTGTCGGCCTTGTTGACGTAATTGATGATGCCCGAGACGGTCGGCGTCACCGTGTTGTGGCGCTCGACCAGATTGCCGGTGACGTTGAGGACGGCATAGGTCTTGCCCTTGTCGAGCGGGCGCGGCGTGATGATGTCGACCGTCGAGCCGATGCCGCCCTCGGTCAGTTCGGGCATACTGGTCTTGTTGATATCGACGCGCGAGATCATTTCGGACGGCAGCACGTCGAAGTTGAAGCTGCGCCCGCGGCCGCCGCCATCGGCGCTCCAGGCGCCGGTATCGGAGGGAAGCGAGCGGCCGTTCAACAGCACGTTCTGGAAATCGGGGCCGAGGCCGCGCACCGAAATCTGCTGCCCGAGACCGAAGGACTGCACCACCGATACGCCCGGCACGCGCTGCAGCGATTCGGCCAGGTTGTTTTCGGGGAACTTGCCGGCTTCTTCGGCCGAGATGCTGTCCACCTCGTTGGGCGCGTTGCGCTTCGTCTCGAGCGAGGATGCGAGGCTGGCGCGGATACCGGTGACGACGATGTCGGCGTTCGCCCCCTGGTCTGGCGGGGCGGTCTGGTCCTGTGCGGCAGGATCGGATTGCGCGGCCGGCGCGGACTGCGCCCTGGCGACCCCGGAAACCCAACACAGGCTCGCCCCCGCGACACCGAGCATCAGATTGGTCCGAACGGACTGACGGACACGATGGGCGTTCATTGCACCTCCCCTTTTTTGGCGAGAACCCCGCTTCGGCCTCTCGCATCGCTCACACACGCGGGCTCTTCGATCTTTATAGCTTTTTTCTTTATTGGAAAGGCGAGGTTACATTGATGCCTTGGATCGGCAAGCAGGCAGCGGCGGCCTGACACGATGTTGAGGTGACGCGCAGCCGCCTCGGCTCCCGACGCGGTAACTGGTCCAGCCAATGGACCACGTGCTAGGCTTCACGCCTATGCCTCGCATCCACGATTCGCGAAGGAACCACATGAACCATAAATCGGCCCTCATGCGTGCCGCCCCGGTGTTGGTGGTGAAAAGGCTTGCGGCGGCGTTCCTGGTAATGTTCGCGGCAATGGCACTCGGGAGCGAGGGTCTGGCGAAGACCGCCGCGGCGGCGTCTGCCGACGCCGCGGCCCCGCCGAACATCATCATCATTCTTGCCGACGATCACGGCTATGCGGATTGGGGCAAAGCCGCCGAACAGCAGGGGTTCGAAACGCCGAACCTGGACCACATGGCGGCGCAAGGCGTGTATCTCGACAATTTCTACGTGGCTCAGGCGATCTGCTCGGCGTCGCGCGCCGCGCTGCTGACCGGCAGTTACTCGAACCGGATCGGCATCAGCTTCGCGCTCGATTTCGCTTCCAAGGTGGCGCTCAATCCCAATGAGATCACCATCGCCGAGCTGTTGAAGACGCGCGGCTATGCCACCGGCATCGTCGGCAAATGGCACCTTGGGTCAACGCTCCCCTATATGCCGCTGCGGCAGGGCTTCGACGAATATTTCGGGCTGCCTTATTCGCATGACATGTGGCCGTATCATCCGGTTACGCCGAATTATTATCCGCCGCTCCCGCTCTATGACGGCGAACGGGTGGTGGAGCTCAATCCCGATCCGGCGCACCTCACCGAACGCTATTCGGCGCACGCGATCGATTTCATTCACCGGCATCGAAACCAGCCGTTTTTCCTGTATCTGGCGCACAACATGCCGCACGTGCCGCTCGGCGCTTCCGCACGGTTCCGCGGCAAAAGCAAGCGCGGCCTGTATGGAGACGCAGTCGAGGAACTCGACTGGTCGGTGGGGCAAGTCCTCGACGCGCTCAAAAAGGAAGGGATCGACCGGCGCACGCTGGTGATCTTCGCCTCCGACAATGGCCCGTGGAAGCCTTATGGAGACCATGCCGGCTCGGCCGACCCGCTGCGCGGCGAGAAGGCGACGACGTTCGACGGCGGCACGCGCGTGCCGTTCATCGCCTGGTGGCCCGGGCACATTCCCGCAGGCGAAGTGATACATACCCCCGCCATGACGATCGACCTGTTTCCGACGGTCGCTCGCCTGGCCGGCGCCCGGATGCCCACCGATCGCGTGATCGACGGACGTGACATCTGGCCGGTGCTGAGCGGGAAAACCAAGGCGCCGCCGCACGATGCGCTGTATTTCTATTGGGGGAACGCGCTACAGGCTGTGCTGAGCGGGCGCTGGAAGCTACACCTGCCGCACACCTATACCCATACGGTGATCCCCGGCCATGGCGGCCTTCCCGGAACGTCGAAGGAACTCAAGATCGGGGAGAGTCTCTACGACATGGAGGCCGATCCCGGCGAAAGCCGCAACGTCGCCGCGGAGCATCCCGATGTGGTCGCGCGGATGATGCGCGTGGTGGAGCAGGCGCGCGAGGAACTCGGCGACAGCGTCACCGGGCAAACCGGCCGCGATCTTCGTCGCGCGGCCGTGGTCGATCCGCCGTCACAGGCCCGTTCCGGCCAGAGAAAATAGCGAATTGACCGGATCGCCCATCGCCTCTTTTCATCTGACGGCGGGACGGAAGAACCGGCGAACAAACGAGGGATAACACGTATGGTTGCGAAGAAGATCGGTGTCGCACTGCTGCTGATGCTGGCCACGGCGGCGGCGGACGGTCCGGGACCGCGGGCGTTCGCGCCGACGCCGGAAATATATCACGACGGCTGGATCGATCTCAACAAGAACGGCCGCAAGGATGTTTATGAAGACAGCCAAGCCGACATCGATGCGCGCGTGGAGGATCTGCTCGAGCGGATGACCACCGACGAGAAGACGGCGCAGATGGCGACGCTTTACGGCTATGGCCGCGTGCTGAAGGATCCATTGCCCACCAAGGCGTGGAAAGCCGCGTTGTGGAAGGACGGCATCGGCAATATCGACGAGATGCACAACGGCTGGGGCGACGGCGAAAAATCTGTCAGCCGTTACGATAACGACGTCTACGCCGGCGATCTGCGCAAGCACGTCTGGGCGATGAACGAGGTGCAGCGGTACTTCATCGAGCAGACACGCCTCGGCATCCCGGCCGATATGACCGACGAGGGCATTCGCGGCGTCGAGGCCTATGGCGCCACCAGCTTCCCGACCCAGCTCGGCGTCGGGCATAGCTGGGACAAGGCGCTGGTGCGCGAGATCGGGCGGATCACCGGGCAGGAAGCGCGGGCGCTGGGCTATACCAATGTTTACGCCCCGATCCTCGATGTGGCGCGCGACCAGCGCTGGGGCCGGATGGAGGAGGTCTATGGCGAGTCCCCCTATCTGGTCGCCCGGCTCGGCGTCGAGATGGTCAAGGGGATGCAGCAGGACGATCAGATCGCCGCCACCGCCAAGCATTTCGCCATCTACAGCGCCAACAAAGGCGCGCGTGAGGGCGAGGCGCGGACCGACCCGCAAGTAGCGCCGCGCGAGGTCGAGGACGTCCACCTCGCGCCGTGGCGGGCGGTGATCGGCGAAGCAGGCCTGCTGGGCGCGATGGCATCCTATAACGATTATGACGGCGTGCCGATCGCCGGCAGCCATTACTGGCTCACCGAGCGGCTGCGCGACGATTTCGGCTTCAAGGGCTATGTCGTGTCGGACAGCGGCGCGGTGGAATATCTGCACAGCAAACATGCCGTCGCCACCGACGAGGAGGATGCCGCAAGGCAGGCGGCCGAGGCGGGGCTCAACATCCGCACCAATTTCACCCCGCCGGAAGATTACGTGCTGCCGTTGCGCAAGGCAGTGCAGGACGGCGCATTGCCGATGGCGGTGGTGGATCAGCGCGTGCGCGAAATCCTGCGCGTAAAGTTCCTGCTCGGCCTGTTCGACCACCCCTATGTCGAGAGCGCGGACGCGGCGTTGCGGCTGGTGAATTCGCCCGAGCATCGCGCCGTCGCTCTGCAAGCCTCACGCGAGAGCCTGGTGCTGCTCAAGAACGACAAGCAGGCGCTCCCGCTGAGCAAGCAGTTAAAGACGGTGGCGGTGATCGGCCCCAATGCCGATGACGCTTTCTACGCGCATCGCCATTACGGGCCGTCGGGCGGCCATGCCGTCACCGTGCTAGACGGCATCCGCGCCAAACTGGGGAGCGGCGCCCGGGTGCGTTATGCCAAGGGGTGCGATGCCGCCGGCTCCAATTGGCCGAAGATCGAAACCTTGCCCGAACCGCTGACCGCCGACGAACAGGCCGGCATCGACGAAGCGGTGCGCGCCGCGACCGGCGCCGATGTCGCGATCGTCGTGCTTGGCGACGGCGACAATAGCGTGGGTGAGAGCAAGTCGCGTACCAGCCTGGACCTGCCCGGCCGTCAGCGCGATCTGCTGCGCGCGGTCCATGCCACGGGCACGCCGGTGGTGCTGGTGCTCATCAACGGTCGCCCGCTCAGCATCAACTGGGCCGATGCGCACGTGCCGGCGATCCTCGAAGCGTGGTTCCCGGGCGCGCAGGGCGGCACGGCGATCGCCGACGCGCTGTTCGGCGACTATAATCCCGGCGGCAAGCTGACGGTGACGTTCCCCAAGACGGCCGGGCAGATCCCGTTCAACTTCCCGAGCAAGCCTGATGCGCAATGGGAAGGCGAGAAAACGCGGACCGACGGCGCGCTCTACTATTTCGGCCACGGGCTCAGCTACACGAGCTTCGCCTATTCCAACCTGCGCGTCTCGCCCGAGCGGCAACGGAATGGCGGCGACGTTCGGGTCAGCGTCGACGTGCGCAACAGCGGCGCGCGCGCCGGCGACGAGGTGGTGCAGCTCTATACGCGCGATCTGGTCAGCTCGGTCACGACGTATGAGAAGAACCTGCGCGGTTTCGAGCGCGTCCATCTCGCGCCCGGCGAGACCCGCACCGTCACCTTCACGCTCGAGCCCGACGATCTTGCTCTGTGGAATCGTCAGATGAAGCGCGTGGTCGAGCCGGGCCGGTTCCGTGTGATGGTCGGCGGAGGCTCGGACGATATCCGTTTAACGGGAGAGTTCGACATCACGCCGTAAACGTCGGCGCATCCGGTCACGCCAACGCGGGCTCGTCGTGCGGCGTGAAGCGATATTGTTCGCGACTGTCAGGCTTCATCGTGATCGAAAAGCCCGGTGCGGTCGGCGGCATATAAGCTGCGTTGCGGATCACGCAGGGATCGACGAAATGCTCGTGCAGGTGGTCGACATATTCGACCACGCGGCCCTCGCGCGTCCCGGCGATGCAGACATAATCGACCATCGCCAGATGCTGGACATATTCGCACAGCCCCACGCCGCCCGCGTGCGGGCAGACAGGCAGCCCGTATTTGGCCGCGAGCAGCAGGATCGCGAGCACCTCGTTGACGCCGCCGACGCGGCAGGCGTCGATCTGCACCACGTCGATTGCGCCGCCAGCGATGAACTGTTTGAACAGGATACGGTTCTGGCACATCTCACCGGTCGCGACCTTGATCGGGGCGATTGCCTCGCGGATGGCACGATGCCCGGCGATGTCGTCGGGGCTGGTCGGTTCCTCGATGAACCACGGATCGGCGAAGGCGAGCCTGCGCACCCAATCGATCGCCTGATCGACCTCCCAGATCTGGTTGGCGTCGATCATCAACTGCCGATCGGGGCCGATCACCTCGCGTGCGATTGTTGCCCGACGGATATCGTCGTCAAGGTCACGGCCGACCTTGAGCTTAATGTGGTCGAATCCGGCGTCCACCGCTTCCACGCACAGGCGCCGCAGCTTGTCGTCCGAATAGCCGAGCCATCCCGGCGAGGTCGTGTAGCAGGGATAGCCCTCGCGCTCGAGCGTGGCGATCCGCTCCGCCTTGCCGGGTTCACGCGCGCGCAGCAGCGCCAGGGCTTCGTCGGGCGTGATTGCGTCGGTCAGGTAGCGAAAATCGATGCAGCGCAGCAATTCCTCGGGCGTCATGTCCGCGATCAGCCGCCAGACCGGCTTGCCTTCCGCCTTCGCCCAGAGATCCCAGACGGCGTTGACCACCGCGCCGGTCGCGAGGTGCATCGCGCCCTTGTCCGGCCCGATCCAGCGCAATTGGCCGTCGGAGGTGACGTGGCGCCAGAAGCGGCCCATGTCCTCCGCGATCCAGTCGAGCTCCAGGCCGACGACGAGGTGCCGCAACGCCTCGATCGCCGCACAACAGATCTCGTTGCCGCGGCCGATGGTGAAGGTCAGGCCGTGCCCTTCCAGCCCGGGCTGCGAGGTTTCCAGTACGACATAGGCAGCCGAATAGTCGGGATCGGGGTTCATCGCATCCGAACCGTCGAGCTGCTGCGACGTGGGAAAGCGCAGGTCGAGCACCTGCATTTCGGTGATGATGATTCCGTCGCTCACGGCTGTACCACTTGCCGCCTGGGTTGCCCGGCGATGCGCGTTTCGAGCGGCGGCGGCTCGCCCGTGGCCGGGCAGATCGCATTGCCCCGTAGCTTCATGCACCCTCCTTTGCTATTGGCCCACCGGTTGGACCAATCATCCGCGCTCGTAACGGGAGTTTCACGCTTGCGCCAGCATTTTCCTT
>Ga0164242_10003925_pt1 | contig 16808 bp, 15 predicted proteins | sample OricomgcompostMG_FD_108783 | JGI IMG/M metagenome (GOLD analysis project Ga0164242, IMG submission 108783) | Miracle-Growth compost microbial communities from Emeryville, California, USA - Original compost - Miracle growth compost (MG) ...
GGCCAGAACCGGGCACCAAATACGTTGGCAGCGGCAACCCCCGTGGACCACGTGGCCCTCGCAAAAGCCGCTAACTGTTACCGATGTCCTGAGACATAAAGTGTTACCGATGTCCTGAGGCAGATTCGTTACCGATGTCCTGAGACATCACAATTTGCGACTTGCAAGACTGCCGCTCCGTGCCCACATTTTGCCCACACTTGGGGACCTTCAGTGTGATTCTACCGAGTTGTCCTGATCGAGAAATAGACTCTGACCAGGTCTTTAAAGATCAACTCCTTACCCTTAAATAGAGGCGCTAGTTTTCGAGTCCCTCCAGGGGCACAGTGTGATGAGTCGGGTCATCGTTCAGTTTTGGCGGAGACGGATGGTGATGCGCGAGAATTGGCTCATGCCAACGCCCACCGAGCCACCATCCGGAAACCCGGCGTCGGGTCGGACTTTGGGCTTGCGGGAGCGCAAGAAGATCAAACTGCGCCGCACGATCCAGGATGAGGCACTAAGGCTTTTTGCTTTTCAGGGCTATGAGCAGACCACCGTCGAGGAAATCGCGGAGGCCGCCGAGACCTCCAGCACGACCTTCTACCGCTACTTTCCGAGCAAAGAAGATGTGGTCCTCAACGATGACGTCGACGCCGCCATGGAGTCGGCGTTCGCAAATCGGCCGGCAAGCGAACCGCTGCAGGACAGCTTTCGCGCTGTCGCCGGCGTCGTCGTCGGTGTCACGGACGACGACGAGGACTTTCACATCGCACGCCTGCGGCTCATGGGTGCTGTGCCGGCGCTGCAAGCACGCTACGCCGCCACAGAGTTCGCCACGGTCGCACTCTTCGGCCGCGTCGTCGCCGCCCGCACCGGGCTCTCCGCCGACGACTACCGCGTTGAGCTGGTGGCTGCCGCGACAACCAGCGTCATCTTCACCGCGGGCCGCCGGTGGGCAGCGGAGGGTGGCACGACGCCGATCGGCGCGCTGATCAGCCAGGCGATCGCCACCGTCGAGCCGCTCCTGGTGGCATTGACGCCGGTCAACCGGTAGTCAACATTTCGGGTCAGCTCGCTCCGATCCGGTTTCGGCTCCCGAAACTTGACCGCCTTCATAAAACGGGATACTCTCCCATTTGGGTATTTACCCCGTATTTGAGGGTCCGGCAGTGGACCCAAAGAGGAGCGACATGGCGACGATCAAGAACACTCGGTTCCGGAAAGAAGACACCGTATTCAGGACGACCGCCGGAATGCCTGGCCGGTTCGCCTCGAATTTCGACTTCCAGCTTGCACTGATCCTGGGGACGGCGGATGCTGGGGGCGCCGCCATCGGTGAGTGCTTCGCCACCGTCGCGCAGGTCAAGGACGGCGACCTGCGAGGATGGGGCACAGCTTGGGAGGAAACGGCGACTCGAATCGAGGACGCGGCCGCCGAGGCCGAATCCGGGGGCCATACGATCAGCGCCGCCGAGTCGTATCTGCGCGCCTCGACATACTGGCGCTCAGCCGGGTTTTTTCTCGAAAGGGGAGATGGGAATCGCATCGCGTTCTGGAGGAAGCAACGCGACTGCTTCCGGTCCAGCCTGCATTTGGCGGGAGTTCCATTGGAGGCCGTCGACATCCCGTTCGACAATGGTAAGACACTGCCTGGCTACTTCATCAAGGCGTCACAGACGAACGAACCGCGCGCCACCTCCATCATCCTTCCTGGAGGCGACACGACCGCCGAGGAGCACTACCTCATGTCCGGAAGGGCCGCTCTGAGACGCGGTTACAACGTGCTCCTGGTCGAGATCCCGGGCCAGCGCGGCGCGTACTACTCCGACCCGGATCTCACGTTCCGCCCCGACATCGACGTGCAGTTCGGCCATATCGTCGACTACGCTCTGAGCCGCGCAGACGTCAATCCTGACTACCTCGCCCTGAGCGGATACAGCATGGGCGGCTTGTTCGCGCCGCGGGCCGCATCGGGCGAGAAGCGCATCAAGGCGGTCGTGGCCAGTTGCCTCACCCCCTCCTTCGTCCCGCACATCATGAGCCTGATCGGACTCGATCCGGATGAGCCTTATGCGGACAGGACCGACCTCGATTCCCTCATTGACAACGCTTCACCGATGGCGCGTCTACTTCTCGGCGACGTTCGCGAACGCTATGGGATGCTGGATCGTCCACTCAGCGATTATCTCGACTACCTCAGGGAGTTCGATCTGTGGGGATTGGAGGACAAGATCACTCAGCCGCTTCTCAACATCAGAGGAGAAGGCGAAGGCAGCATGCTCTCGGACTCGCACGCGTTCTACGAACGGCTCACCGGATCGAAACGCGAACGGCTCATCATGGAAAAGGAGGGAGGGGAGCTGCACTGTGCGGTGAACAACCGAGCTCTCGCAAACCAGATCGAGTATGACTTCCTCGATGACGTGTTCTCGCTGTGATGCTCGCGTTGATGTGCTCGATAACATCGGCTGCATGGCCTGGCCGTTCTGCACAGCCTGAGCGCCGCCCACCCCACCAAGCCAGTCGCAATCAGCGCCGCGACCGCCAGAAAGGGCACCGTCCAAGCAATCGGCTTGTAGGCACTTGCGACGGCGACCACGACGATCGCTGATGCGATCGTCAGCGCAACCGGTGTGGACCATAGCTGAGTCAGAGCTACCGTTTCCACTGTTTCTGAAAACAACGATCCAACGATCAAGAAGACTGCTGTCACCAGCAGTGCGCTGCCTATGACATCGCTTGGCCGGTGCCATCCCATCGACAGGACTCCTGCGCCGATCATCGCCGTCCAGGCGAGGAGGACCGGAACGCACCATCTCAGCCAGCGGCGCGGCACAACCAGCACTAGCGCCAGGGTTACGGCAGCAGCGACGGCAAAATGTCCGCTCGGGTAGCTCGGATCGACGTCGCGGGAAATGACGAGATGCGGCCGTCCGGCAACGCTTTTGAAGAGATTCGTCGCGTACACGGCGACCGGAGTTGCGACAACGACAATCGCGAGATCTCGCCAACGCCGCTGCCACGCGGCGATCAGCGCCGCGAGCCCCATCCCGATGAACGCCGTCTGCTCTGCGTACTCGAAAGGCGGGAAGTCCAGGTAGTGGTATGGCAGCCACACCAGAGTCTGCGTCTCATATCCGCCGAGTAGCGAGTTTTCAGCCTCCTGTCCGAAGGCCGTGAGGTTGGACGCTGCATAGAGGACGAAGAACGCCAGGAGCATGAGTCCGGCAAGAGACAGACGGGTCAGCCTCGAACGCCACGATACGGCGTTGATCACAATGACTCCGTTTCCGCGCACCAAGGCAAGACTCGACCGGTCTTCGTCCGACAACGGCGGATGTGTGCCCGAAGCGACACTTTACCCGACCGCGCCAATCGACCTCGGCGGCTGATCGTGCATGGCCCATCGAGCTCTGGTAAGGCGCCGAGTAGCGTCGTGGTTGTGGACGAGGAACGCGCGGAAAGATCGGCGGATTCGCAGAAGGGTCGTGCGGTGCGCCTTGCCGCGGCGTTCGGCATCGATGCCAACGCGGTTTCAGTGCTGGACGGTGGAAACCAGAATCATGTCGTTCGCCTCGCGACCGGGGGTCGGGACCTGGTGGTGCGCTTTGCCCGCGATGGCTCTCGCATGGTTGCTGACCCATTCGATGTTGAGGCGTGGTGCGCGCAGGCGATCACAGCCAGCATGGTCATGACTCCGGAGGTCATCGAACGCGGCCACGTCGACGGAGTCTCGGTATTGATACAAGCCTTCGTCTCCGGCACGCCCGCCGCCGCTGACGATCTCGCTGCCTGGAGAGCTGTCGGTCGAATTGCGGCTGCTCTGTCGGTGGTCGACACCAGTGATGCTCCCGAGTCGTTGTTCTCACGCTTTGGGCGCGACTTGGGTCAAGCCTGGGCTGAACATATCGACTACAACATCCACGCTCTTGATGGCGCCGACCCGCTGCTCGAACTCGGTGTATACGAGGTCGGCCAGCTGGCACAATTGCGGACAATGCTCGGCCACCTGCGGAGTCGTCACCTGGTGCAAGGTCTCGTGCACGGGGACCTGTCTACGCGCAATCTCATCGCTGTCGATGGAGGGCAGTATGTCGTCGTCGACTGGGGTTCAGCACAGACGGGCCCCACACCGTGGGCCGATCTCGAGCTGATCCACCGCTGGTGGGTCACCGGCGATCGCGAGACCCGAGTGTCGAGGGCAGCATGGGACGCCGTTCTCGTCGGGGCTGGCCTGACCGCAGCGTACGTTGATCCGATCCTGCGCGAACTCAGTACACTCCACGCGCTCGACGTCGTTCGCTGGGCCCGCGACGTCAAACCCGACAGACTACCGCAGCTCGTCGCGCAATCAACTGGCACAATCCGGAGGAGCTTGAGCGCTCGCGCGTTGCGATGATCAGTCGTGCATGACCTCGCCGCGGTCGCGCACGGCCTGTTCCAGGGCCTGGACGAACACATCTTTGTCCTGCGCGCCTGAAATGCTGTTACGCCCATCGAAGACGAAGAACGGTGCCGCCGAGATGCCGTACGACCGCGCTAACTCCTGATCGGCTCTCACAGCAGACAAATATTCGTCAGATTCAAGCGATCGGACGACGTCCGCCCGATCGAGGCCGATTTCTTCAGCGAGATCGGCGAGATCCTCGACGCGACCGATGTGGCGCCCATCGCTGAAATGCGCCTTCAGCAGTCGCTCGTTGGCATCGATCTGTTTGCCGTGAGCCTTCGCATAGTGCACAAGCTGATGCGCCATCACCGTGTTCGCGTGCTGTAAACGGTCGTAGTTGTACTCGAGGCCGACGGTTCCGGCGACCTCGGTGACATGCTTCAACATTTCGCGGGACTCATCGGCGGTCATGCCCTTGCTCCCGGTGAGGAACTCGTGCTCGCCTCCGACGAAATCCACTGGCGTCTCGGGGGCCAACTCGTAGCTGTGATATTCGATGACGATCTCCGGCCCGTCGCCGTCGGCAGAGATCTCGGACACCGCGGCTTCCAGGGTGCGTTTGCCGATATAACACCACGGACACGCGACGTCAGACCACACATCGACTTTGATGGATTCAGCCATGCTTTCGATTAAACGCTCGAAACACCGGCAGCGGAAGGGCGGCAGGCATTTCCGGAGCTCTTGCGGCGTCGCTGGCACTGGGTAGGGTGAATCGCATGGTCTTCGCAAACGCCGGCACGTTGGGCGCCATCCAGGGAAAACGCGACGAACTCGTCACTCACCTCACCAAACGCAGTAACGCACTGACGGAGATGGGCTGTCTCGCTTACGAAGTAGGGGTGAATGACGGCGAGCCTGACACGGTGTTCGTCATCGAGCTCTGGGAGAGCGCGGCAGCGCACCAGGCTTCACTCGCTGCTCCCGACGTGCAAGCGTCGATCGCTGCAGCCAGGCCGTTGCTCTCCGGGGCATTCGGCGGGTTCAGATTCGACGTCGTCGGGTCACCATTGCGTGATTGAATCGGCACCCATCGTGCCATGAACTCGAACCGGTCAGCCGACCGTATTCGAGAGGGCGTCCAACTCGGCGAGGTCATCCTGTGCAATTTCGAATTCGAGTTCGGTGTTGAGGCGGATTCGTTCCGGTGTCACGGACTTCGGCAGCGGCAGCACATCGTGCTCGAGGAGGTAGCGGATCGAGAGTTGCGCAACACTCACGCCATACTTCTCTGCGATCGCCCCGAGCCGGTCGTCATCGAGCAGTCTGCCTGTGGCCAGTGGCGAATAGCCCTCGACGAGCACGTCGCGCTCGCGGCACCATGTCGTGGTCTCTGGCTGCGTATTGCCGATGAACCAGCGGATCTGATCGACGTGCGGCATCGTTTCCGTCGCGGTGGTCAGCGACTCGAGGTCTGCGACGGTGAAATTCGAAACACCGATCGCGCGCAGTTTCCCCTCACCGTATAACTCCTCGAAGACCTTCCAGACCTCGATATTGCCGGCGCGGTGATCGGAACCTGCATCGTTCCACGGCCAGGGCGCGTGGATGAGGTAGAGATCGATGACACCGAGATCCAGAGCGGCGGTGGATCGCTCGAAAGCGGAACGGGCGCCTTCGGCGTCCTTGATCTCCGCCTTGAGTTTGGTCGTGATGAACAGTTCCTCTCGAGGCAACCCGCTGTCACGTACCGCCCGCCCGACGCTCGCCTCGTTGCCGTATGCGGCCGCGGTGTCGATGTGCCGGTAGCCGGCATCCAATGCGGTGCGTACGGAGTCGTACGTCTCAGCTCCATCGGGGATCTGCCATGTTCCGAAGCCGACCCGAGGGATCTGAACACCGTTGGAAAGACTGAAGGTATCGGTGAGTGCACTCATACGTTCGACGGTAGTCCCATATCCATTCGCCTGTGACGTCGCGTGCCGCAATGGTGCCTGACGGGCTGTTTGCGTTCCCGCTCCGCACCACGGTTGTATGCAGCTGTTCGCTACTCTGGAACCTACGGCTGCTGATGCGTTAGTCCTGGCGGGCGGTGTGGTCGCCGGCATAGCGTGGGAGACGGGAATTCTGTTCGGCAGTCCGCGGTGAGGAACGCCACGCAGGCATCGACGTCATTCCGCGACCGTGTTCACCAGTGGCGCTGGTTCGTCCTTCTCCTGGACGATCCAGATCGCCAGGATCGCCCCGGCGACTGCGATCGCGATCAGGATGGCGCCGACGAAGTGGAACTGGTCGATCGTCGCGGCGAGCGTCGCGCCTCCCGCAACGAGGGAGCCGAGAATGCTGACGCCGATCGAACCTCCGAGTCGCTGTGTGATGTTGAACAGGGTGTTCCCATCGGCCAGTTCGTTCTCTTTCAGCGGGGCGAGCATTGCGACCAGGAGCGGCGTGGTGACGAATCCGATGGCGATCGCACGGCCCGAAAGGATCAGCGCGGTGACCCACAGCGGAGTGTCCTTCTCGAGGAAGAGCAGGAAAACACTCGATACCGCGAGGATGCCGAATCCGGTGATCACGAGGACCCTCAGGGAGATTCGACCCGAAATCTTCTGACCCACGTAAGTGCCGATGCCCATGATGATCCCCTGCGGCAGCAGCGCCAGGCCGGTGGCAACGGCGGAATAGCCCTGGACGGACTGGGTGAAAACGGGCAGCAGGAACACTGTTCCGAACGCGACCACAGAGCACAGCACCTGGAGGATGAGAGCCAGCGCCGAGTTCCGGTGGCGAAGCATTTGCACATTGACGGCAGGATGCTGGCGGCGCAGTGCCCAGAATGTGTACGCCACCAGCAGCAGAAGACCTCCGGCGAGCGGGATGTAGCTCAGGGGGCTATCCCAGCCATCCGACGTGCCCTCCGTGGCTCCGAAGAGAGCACCGGTCAAACCGAATGCGAGCAACACGAAGCCGATCGGGTCGAACCGTGTCGCCCGGTCCGGCGGCGCGCCAAGGCCCTTGGGCATGCGGAGCATGAGCAGAAGGCCGATCACGCCGACGGGGACATTGATGAGGAAGATCCATCGCCATCCGCCTGCGCCGATGAGGAGCCCGCCGAGCGTGGGGCCGATGGCGGGCGCGAGGAAGAGCACGAGCGCCGCCGAGATGGGCACTTTGCCACCGCCGATGCCGTCCTTCCCGAGCAGGATGCTCAGCGCGAGTGGCACCAGTGGCGCGCCAACGAAGCCTTGCGCGACACGGAACGTGATCAAGCTCTCGATCCCAGGCGCGAGCGCGCATGCGGCGGATGCGAGAACGAACAGAACCATGCTGACGGTATAGACGCGGATCGTGCCGAATCGCTTGGCCGCGTACGCGGTCACGGCCAGCGCGACACCGAGCGACAGCAGGTAACCGCTGACGACCCACTGCACTTCATCCAGCGGCGACGTGAGCTCGGTTGCGATGTCAGGCACAGCCACGTTCACGATGCTCGAGTCGATCATGCTCAGCAACGGCCCGATCAACAACGCATATCGGGCGATGGCTCCGAGCCCGCTCTTCTGGGTGTCAATGGTCATCGTTGCCATCCTCCTCTTGCTCCTGTTCTTTCATCAGGCCCGTGATCCACTCGCGTTCCAATCGCAGGCGAAGCAGAAACTGGTCAATCGCGCGATGCGGCCAGTCGAAACCTTCGGTGCGAGGCTGCCGTTCTGCCATGAGGGCGGCGACCTGCGCGACCTTCGCATTCACCACGGTCGCGCGCGTCGAAAGGATCGCCAGACGTTCCACCCTGGTCAGTTCCGAGAAGAAGCTGACTCGCACCAGGAACTCCTCCTCGTTCACGGCCAGATCGGGCGGCAGGCTTGACAGCAGCTCCCGGAAGAGGGTGCGCCCGGAATCGGTGATCGTGTACACCTTGCGCGCGGGCTTGCCATCGTGCTGTTCGACGACCTTCGTGACCGCTCCAGCATCTTCGAATCGACGTAGCGCAGGGTACAGAGCACTATTGCCCAGACGCGCGAACGTCGGGCGCTGAACTCGCCGCTTCAGTTCGTATCCGTGCATGGGCCCTGTCCTGAGCGCACTCAGGATGAGAATCTCCAACGCCATAGTGTCAGCATGACATAGGTCGCTTCGACACATAAATCGGAACGTGTTCCGGTCAGAAGTGCCGCAATACTCGAGTTGGCTCGCGAATTCGCGCAGGCAAGTAACGTGAAACCCGCGCGCATTGACCGGATTTCCGGCAATGCACACGTAGGGTGGCGGTGTGTGGCGAGTGGATCGAAAGCAGGCGGATGACGACCTGTCCGCGGATGGCGTGGACGGTGACGCCCTGAACCCCCACAACACGACCAGTCCGCATACCCTGAGCCTGGGGGATCCCGAACTCGTCGCGGGGAACATCGCGGAGCCGAGTTGGCAGAAATGGCGTGAGGAGCTTGCGTCGCTCGGCGGTCGATCGCCGTTGCTGCACTTCGTCGACAGCTCTCGCACGCGCATTGAACTCTCGTCGACGCATCCTGGCGGTCTTCCCCAGTTCATCACAGGCAAGAGCACGCTGCTGTCCAGCCTGATCCGTGACGAACTGGCGCTGCGCAACGCCAAGATGGCCGCGAGCGCGATCACCTCCAAGGGCATCGAGTTGCGCTCCGTGCGCGGCATCGACGCCGTTCACCTGGCGATCGGCCTGGCCGGCTGGCGTCGCGGGGGCGATGAATTCATGGCGCCCGTGTTGCTGCGCCCCGTCGCCATCCGTCGTTACGGGCGCGACTTCGAATTGAAGCTCAAGGGCAAGCCGTTCCTGAACCCGGAGCTGGCTCGTGCCCTGCATGAGCAGTTCCAGATCACGCTCGATGCTGAGGCGTTCGTTGCCCTGGCCGTCACGAACGGCGTGTTCAAGCCGCAGCCCGTGATCGACCGACTACGCGGGCTGACCAGTCATCTGCCGTGGTTCAACGTGCAGCCGCGCCTGGTGGTCTCCTCGTTCGCCGACGTCGCCGGTGCCATGTCAGCGGACGCCGCAAACCTCGATCATCCGGTGCTGAATGCGCTCGCGGGCAATCCGTCGGCGCGGCGCCAGGTCGAGGAGGGCTTCCACCCGGTTGACACGATCGGTCACGATGCCAGACCCCCTGCCACGGACACGCTGCTGCTGGACGCGGACGAGGAGCAGGAGAAGATCATCGCGCAGATCGGCGGCGGCAACTCGCTGGTCGTGAAGACGCTGCCTGGCACGGGTGGCACGCAGACGATCGTCAACGCCATCGGTGCTCTCGTTGCCGCTCACAAACGCATCCTCGTCGTGAGCCCGCGCAGGTCGAGCCTGGACGGGATCAAGCACCGGCTCAACCAGATCGGTCTGGCCGGCCTCGCAGTGAGCCCCCGCGGGCTGCGACGCGACGTCATCCAATCAATCACGCGCAACGAGAAGGCGACCCAGCCGCGCGTGACCGAGGTCGACGACGCTCTCGTGCGCCTGCGCAAGGTGCTGCTGGACTACCGCGCCGCGCTGGCGGGCACCGATCCGGCGCTTGGCGTCTCGGTGCTTGATGCCCTCGAAGAGCTTGCGCGCCTGGCTCTGCTACCCACGCCTCCGGCCACGACCGCGCGATTGGAGCGGCACTCCGTCGAGGCGCTTGCGCACGGCCGTGACAAGGCCGCGCAAGCGCTGATCAAGGCTGCGGCGCTCGGCGAATTCCGTTACGGCCCGGCGGACTCGCCATGGTACGGCGCATCGTTCGCATCGACGGCCGAGGCGACGAACGCCCACGCTCTGGCGAAGAAGCTCAACAGCACGGAACTTCCGCGTCTGCTCGATCGGGCGAACGCGTTGGTCGGCCAGACCAGGATGCGGCCGTTCGAAACGATCGCCGAGCTCGGCATCTACCTGCGCTTGCTGGCCGATCTGCGTGAGACGCTGGACAAGTTCCAGCCATCCGTGTTCGACCGCTCACTGGCCGAACTCATCGCCGCCACGAGCAACCGTCGTGACGCGCCGCAGATGTCCGGGGCGAACCGGCGCCGTCTGCGCAAGCTCGCACTGGAGTACGTGCGTCCAGGTGTGCACGTGACCGAGATGAACGAGAGTCTGCGGCGCATCCAGCAGCAGCGCACCCTGTGGCAGCGTTTCGCCGCGGCCGGGGTTCCGCCAGAGGTGCCGGTGGGGATTGCAGACGTGCAGGTGGCATACCAGCGCGTCGCCGCCGATCTGGCCAGCCTGGATGAGCCGCTTCGCCGCTCGGGAACGCCGACATCACTGTCTCAACTCTCGATCTCGCAGCTCGTCTACACGATGTCGGGGCTTGCAGCAGAGTCCGAAGTGCTCGCCAACCTGCAGGAGCGCACCGCGCTGCTCGCGACGCTGCGTGAGCTGGATCTCGACCCGTTGCTCGCCGATCTGTCGCAACGTCATGTGCCTGAGCAGGAGGTTGCCACCGAGCTCGAACTCGCGTGGTGGCAGTCCGTGCTCGAGCAGATGCTGGCGCACGACCGTGCACTGCTCGGGGCGAACACCGGGGTGCTGTCACGGCTGGAGGCCGACTTCCGTCTCGTCGACGAGGCACACGCGTCCGCGACCGGACAGCAACTGGCGTGGCAGCTGGCAGACATGTGGAAGATCGGTGTCGTCGACTATCCGGAAGAAGCGGATGCTCTGCGGCGGCTTCTGCGCAGCGACCGCACCACGCCTGCCGCGCTGAGCGACGCGGCGCCACACCTGGCGAAAACACTCGCGCCGGTGTGGCTGGCCTCACCGTACGAGGTGCCGTTGGTCTCCGACCGCGTGCCGTTCGACGCAGTGTTCCTCGTCGACGCCGGCGCGGTCACTCTGGCGGAGAGCATTGGCGTGATTCGTCGAGCGAAGCAGATCGTGGCGTTCGGCGACCCGGTGACGCAGACGCCGTCACCCTTCGAGATCGCCGTGGCGGAAACGGCGGAAGAGCCCCCTGAGCTCGACGTCGATGCGTTGCATGCGGATTCCGTGCTCGCCCAGCTGGGGGAGTTGCTGCCGGTCTTCACGCTGAGCCGAAGCTACCGCGCGGGTGGCGACGACCTTGCCGAACTGATCAACCGGCGGTTCTACGGCGGCAAGATCGAGTCGCTTCCGTGGGCAGGAACGTTCCTCGGGCACGGGAGTCTCACGCTCAACTTCGTGCGCGGCGGTCACGGCATGCCGGACGAGGAGAGCGGCGCCGTCGAGAGCGTGGATGCCGAAGTGACGCGTGTTGTCGAACTGGTGCTCGAGCATGCCGCCAACCGGCCGCGGGAATCGCTCATGGTCGTCACGGCAAGCAGCCGGCACGCTGTACGTGTGCATCAGGCCGTGCTTTCCGCGTTCGCCAAGCGCAAAGACCTCAGCGACTTCATCCTCGGCGATCGCGCAGAACCGTTCACGGTGGTCACACTCGAGCAGTCGGTTGCGCAGAGCCGCGATCGCGTGATCTTCTCCATCGGATACGGCCGCACCCCGCACGGTCGCCTGCTGTCAAACTTCGGCACACTCGCCGAACCGGGCGGAGAGCGGCTGCTGGCCGTAGGCCTGACGCGCGCGCGTCGCTCGATGGACATCGTCTCGTGCTTCCGACCGGAGGACATCGACGAATCACGGATGCGACACGGCATCGTCGCGCTGGCCCAGGTGCTCGGCGAGGCGGCCGCGATCGAGTCCGGTGTCGATGACATTCCCGGTGACAGCGAACCGCTGCTGATCGACCTGGCCAGGCGACTCGAGCGTCGCAAGCTGACGGTGCAACTGGGACATCGCGGCTCGCTCGCTCTTGTTGCGTCGTATCAAGGCAAAGCTGTGGTCGTGGAGACCGACGCTATCGTGAATCGCCGCAGCCTGCGGGAGTCGTTGCGCTTGCGGCCAGAGGTACTGCGCCGGCTCGGCTGGCACTACGTGCGTGTGCACAGCTTCGAACTGTTCGGCAATCCGGAAGCTGTTGCGGCGCGTGTGGCGAAACTCATCGGCGCACGCGACGAGGTCACCGCCGAAACGGCGCCCATCGACATCCCGGTTGCCGGTTAACCTGGGACGTATGGCAGATTCATCGACGCGCCGGCCACGGCGCGTGCATCGGCCTGGTGCGCCGGGCGCGGACCCGACACCGCAGGCCGTGCCGCGCGACGGCACACCGGTGCGGGCGTCCGAAGACAACGACGAGGCGTGGGGCGAGCGCGCCGGCTCCAACGACGAGCAGCTGAAACGGGACGTCCCCCCGCACTACTGACTACGCCTGGGGAGCGCCAGGGTCTTGGTGCTTGCCGCCGCTGGAGACGCGATCCTCTGCCAGCAGGTCGCGAATCTCGGTCAGCATGTCGAGTTCGGTGACCGGAGTCTCAGCGTCGGCAGGTTCGCCAGACTTGCGGCGAGCCTCGACGAGTTTGCGCATGTGGTTGATGGGCAGCACGAACGCGAAGTACACGACTATGGCGACGAGCAGGAAATTGATCAACGCCGCGACCACGGCGCCGAAATAGATCGTCGCATGCCCACCCGACCACGTCGGAATGTCGATCGGGAACGCCTTCGCGAGACTCTTCGCATCGAACAGTGCGCCGATGATCGGATTGAAGACGTTTTCCACGATCGAATTGACGACCGCGGTGAACGCAGCACCGATGACGACCGCGACAGCGAGGTCGATCACGTTGCCACGCATGATGAACTCTCTAAAGCCCTTGAGCATGACTACCCCCTTGAGAACGAGTGACGTCTCATTATTGCGAAGATTGTGACTTTTTCGAGGAATTCGCGCTCGTGGCGGCGGAAGAGGTGCTCGACGTGGCGGTCGTCGAAGTGCTGCTTGACGCTGTTGCGGCGGCAGGCTCCTTCTTCGGTACGCTGGATTCGGTGCTCTTCGATGCCGGATCCGAGCTCTTCGAACCGGCGCGAGAGTCCGTGCGATAGAACCCCGATCCGTTGAACGTCACGCCGACCGTGCCGAACACCTTGCGCAGCACACCACCGCACGCGGGGCAGACGGTCAGAGCGTCGTCGGAGAATGCTTGGTGGACGTCGAATGCGTTTGAACACTCGCGGCACTTGTATGCGTATGTTGGCACTGCTGGTCTCTCGACTCTCTTGCATGGATCGCCGCCGGGCGGGGCGGCACGTGGCTTCGGTGTTTCTCAGGTGAATTGAACGACTCTGGTCGGCGTGACGGCGCCGTCGACTGGCTGGTCGTGAATTTCGCGCGGCACTTCTTCGACGAGTTCACCGTCGAAGAGCACGGCGTACACCGGAGGACATTTTTCCATGCTGCCCAGGGTCTTGTCGAAATAGCCGCGACCCCAGCCCATGCGCAACCCCGTCGCATCCACGGCGGCCGCAGGCACCAGGATCAGGTCGACGTCGTTGATTGCGATCGGTCCGAGCAACTCGCCGACGGCCTCAGGCAGACCGAGGATGCTTTCGGTCTCGGTAGCTCCGTCGCCGGTCGTCCAGTCGAGAAGCCCGTCCTCGCGCGTGATCGGCAGCAGCACACGGATGTCATTCTCGCGTGCCCAGTTCAGGTATGGCCGCGTGTTCGGCTCATTGCGAGCCGACAGGTAACACGCGACAGATCGCGCGGAAAGATCCGTCGTGAGATCGACGAGGTTCCTGGTGATCCCGACGGTGGCAGCATCCTGTTCCAACCCGGTGAGGTTCTGTCTGCGCTCACGCAACTCGGCGCGCAATGCCCGCTTCTGATTGGTGAGCTCGGTGGACATAACGGCAATACTACGTGGTGTTCATCGACAGACACCGGATGCCGCTAGCCTTGCGAGCATGGCGAATCAGATTACGAAGGCCGTCATTCCAGCGGCGGGATTGGGCACCCGGTTCCTGCCCGCGACGAAGGCGATGCCGAAAGAGATGCTTCCTGTCGTCGACAAACCGGCGATTCAGTACGTGGTCGAGGAGGCCGTCGCGGCCGGGCTCCACGATGTGCTTCTGATCACCGGTCGCAATAAGAACGCGCTGGAGAACCACTTCGATCGGGCGACCGAGCTCGAGGCGACGCTCAAACAAAAAGGCGACACCGCCCGGCTGGAAAAGGTCAACTTCTCAACCGAGTTGGCCGATATGCACTATGTGCGTCAGGGCGACCCTAAGGGCCTCGGTCACGCGGTGTTGCGTGCAAAGATGCACGTCGGCCACGAGTCGTTCGCCGTGCTGCTCGGCGATGACATCATCGACAGCCGCGACATTCTGCTCGAACGGATGCTCCAGGTCGCTGGAGAACGCAATGCAACGGTCGTCGCCCTGCTCGAGGTCGACCCGGATCAGATCCACCTTTACGGCGCCGCCGAAGTGGATGCGACGGACGAAGACGATGTCGTGCAGGTGCGTGGGCTCGTCGAGAAGCCGGACAAAGCGGATGCACCGTCCAATCTCGCCATCATCGGGCGCTACGTGCTGCGTCCGGAGGTGTTCGAGATTCTCGAGAACACGCCCCCCGGCAAGGGCGGCGAGATTCAGTTGACGGATGCGCTCCAAACGCTCGCAGCGGATGAGACGCTCGCAGGCGGCGTGTACGGCGTCGTCTTCCGCGGTCGACGCTACGACACCGGTGATCGCCTCGACTACATCAAAGCGATCGTCCAGCTGGCGGTGGACCGAGAGGACCTCGGCCCCGACCTTCGCCCGTGGTTGAGGGACTTCGCCTCGAAACTCGACGTGGACGTTCCGCCGAGTCAGACGCTGAGCGAACTCGAGGGCCCAGCGGAGTAGGCCGGGGAGAGCACGATATCCCATGCCGTTGTACATTCCGACGCTCACGGAGGGCCCCGTCGCGCTTCGGCCGATCCGGCTGCGTGACGCACGTCCGCTCGAACGGGAGCTCCTGAGCAATCGCGGCTGGCTGCGGCAGTGGGAGGCGACCAACCCGCACGGTCCGATGAATTTCGATACGCGGGCAAGCATCCGCTCGTTGCTGGCGAACGCGCGCAGCGGCCATGGGTTGCCGTTCATCATGGAGTACGAGGGGCAGCTCGCCGGCCAACTGAACGTGTCGTCGATCAGCTACGGTTCGTTGTCGAGCGCAACCATCGGTTACTGGGTGGCTGAACGTTTCGCCGGCCGCTCGCTGACGCCGTCCACGGTTGCGCTCGCGACGGACTACTGCTTCTTCCAGCTCGGTCTGCATCGCATGGAAATCTGCATCCGGCCCGAGAACGCGCCGTCGTTGCGTGTCGTCGAGAAGCTTGGCTTTCGTTATGAGGGCCTGCGACGGCGGTACATTCACATCAACGGTGATTGGCGCGATCACTACTGTTTTGCGCTCGTCGTCGAAGAGGTGCGCCAGGGTGTGTTCACCCGGTGGCGCGACGGGCAGGCGCCGGCGGATGCCGCTCGCATCCCGACGGCTGACCGGGCAGCGGCGGCCATACCACTGCCGGTCCATCGAGACCGATGACGCGCCTTGGATGACGAACCTGTGATCACACAGGTTCGATGACACACCCCGCGTGCGCGCGGCCGGAGTGGCACACGCGCCGTACCGTGGACTCATGGGTGGGGACGTACTGAGCGGTGGGGTCGTGTTTGCGCTTGCCGCCGCGCTGTGGCTTGCCTATCTGGTGCCGACATGGCTGAGGCGGCGCGAGTACCTCGCGACCGAACGCAACGCCGTGCGATTGCAGCAGACACTGCGCATCCTGGCGGAGACGGCGGAGGTGCCGCGTGAAGTCCGGCTCGAAGCGACAGCACGCGAGGTGGCTGTGCAGCAGCGGATCCTGCGTAAGGAGCAGCAGCGTTCGCGTGCCGAGGCCGAGGCTCGCGCCGAAGCGCAGGTGGCCGTGATGCGGGCGGAGGCCGCGGCGATCGCTGCAGCGACAACCGTCACCGCTGCGCCACGCATCGCGCTCGCCCCCGATATCGCACGGGACCGCGCCCGCCGATTGCGTCGCGTGCGTGCCGCGACATCCCTCGTTCTGCTTGTCGGTGCGGCCGTTGTCGTCTACGGAGCTTTCGAGCTGGCCGTCAGTGGCTCGTGGGCGATCGCGGCAGGAGGCGCGGCCTTGACCGCGAGCGCCGTCGTCATGCTCGGACGCTTGTCGAAGGCCGGGCGGATGCGACGGGTCACGCCTGTTGCAGAGCGTCCGGTCGTGCAGAGCGAACTGTTCGACCATGCCGAGCACGACGAAGTAACCCCACAGACAGCCAGCACGTGGACCCCGCAGCCGCTGCCCAAGCCGCTGTACCTGTCGCGCGGGTCCATCGCGGCCAGCGCCATGGCGTCCGTGGACGCGGCCACAGCATTGCGCAGAGCGGCAGCACGCGAGGATATCGAGCGGCGTGCAGCGGAATTGGCACCGGCGCTGGAACCCGAGATTGCGCGGGTGGCGCAGCTCAAGCCGCGGCCCGCCGCTGTCCCGGCCGCCCAGGTGGCTGGCGCGGCATCCGACGGGGCGAGCCCGGTGAAACACGAAACGCAGGTCGTGCCGAGCC